>Ga0209212_1007284_pt1 | contig 12286 bp, 11 predicted proteins | sample RifGroC2_FD_183996 | JGI IMG/M metagenome (GOLD analysis project Ga0209212, IMG submission 183996) | Groundwater microbial communities from Rifle, Colorado, USA - Groundwater C2 (SPAdes) (version 2) | ecosystem: Environmental > Aquatic > Deep subsurface > Groundwater | place: Rifle, Colorado...
TTCAAGGCAACCCCTTCGTTGCGTATGCTGAAGCCGTTGCCTTGCACGGCGAGTTGCACGATTTGCCCCTGCGTTACGCTATAGGGCTGGCGCAGCATGTCTTCGCGCAATACCTGCCCGGCGGCGACGCCGTAGCGCAACACTTTTCCAAGCACTTGTTTGGGGTCGGTAAACCCTCCTGGCTGGGAAGTTTCCGTCGACTGGCTGGCGATATCCCGCTCTTGCAGCGTATGCCCCGGCGGCAGTTGGTGTGCGCTGGTCAATAAATTCAGGTTGAGCCTGATTTGCACCGGAACAAAAATGCGCCAGCTGTTCGTGCGGGCAGCACGGTCATTGGCTTCTTCCTTGCGAGGCGAGGGCGCGCAACGCACGCCTACCGAGGTTTTGCCGATCAACTGGCTGCCGGCCGGCAGAAAAGCTTCAAACTCGGCGCATTTGGGCAGAATGATACGCTGGTCTATCTCATCTATTTGGAAGGTGATCTTGCCGGGTAGGGGTGCGGTTTGTTGTTGCACAAAGGTTGTAACGGTATTCCTTATTTGTGCATGATTTTGCGGGATACCCGCCGATGTATCCCTTGCGGGTGCCGCTCCGGCGGCAGCGGATTGCAACAAGAGAAAGGCGATCAATAAAAGCTTATTCATGGGATGTATTGTGCGTGTTGCAGGCTGTTAAGGGAAGTGTTGGAGCGTTGGAATTGGAGGGGGAATTTACCGCTTATCGGTGGATAGTGGGGCTGTGCGCAGGTTTAGCATGCTGTTCATGTAAATGGGTATTCTGGTAGAGCTGCCGCGTTTTAACGGAGGGAAGCAAGATGGTCAATAAATTGGATGATGCGCTGCGATTTCAGCAAACCGCGCTGAGTTTGCGCGCCGCGCGCCAAGAGTTGCTGGCTTCCAACATCGCGAATGCGGATACGCCGAACTATAAAGCGAGGGATATCGATTTCGCCAGCGCGTTGCAAAATGCCTTGACGGGCACATCCACCGAGTTGCCGGTTGTAAAAACTTCATCCCTGCATCTGGAAGGGAAGGCGGGCGGGTCGATTTTGGGTACGCCGGTGATGTACCGCAAGCCGGTTCAGCCGAGCGCTGATGGTAATACGGTGGATATGGATGTGGAACGAGCGCAATTTGCCGACAACGCGTTGCGCTATGAGGCTAGTGTCAGGTTTGTCAGCGAGCAAATGAAGGCCACGCTCACTGCGATACAGGGTTAACCAGCGACTTGCTGCGGTTTTTTGCAGCTTAGTCGAATGGCTATGCAGCGCTAACCAGCGACTTGCTGCGGTTTCTTGCGGCTTGGTCGAGTGGTTTACGTAACTAACGGAGGTGGATTATGTCTCTATTTAATATTTTTAATGTGGCGGGCTCAGGGATGGCGGCGCAGTCGCAACGTCTGAACGTGGTGGCCAGCAACCTAGCAAATGCCGACAGCGCTACCAGCGCCAATGGTCAACCGTACCGCGCCAAGCAGGTGGTGTTCAGCGCAATACCGATGGATGATGGCGCGCAAGGGGTAAAAGTGACGGCAGTGGTCGAAGATAATTCGCCGATGAAAATGGTCTATGACCCCAAGCATCCGATGGCCGATGGCAAGGGTTACGTCGCCATGCCCAATGTGGATGTGGTAGGTGAGATGGTGAACATGATCTCCGCCTCGCGCGCCTATCAGAACAACGTGGATGTGATGAACACTTCGAAAACGCTGTTGCTCAAGACGCTGACTATCGGCCAGTAATATAAAAAGTAATGAAAGGAAATCAACATGATTAACAGCACGCAAGACACCGGTTCAGCTGCGGCATTGTTTGCATCATTGAATGCAAGCTCCAGTTCTGCCGCGAAGATCCAGACGGCGGCCGATACGCAGGATCGTTTTTTGAAATTGCTGGTTACACAAATGAAGAATCAGGATCCGCTCAATCCGATGGACAACGCACAAGTGACCTCGCAAATGGCGCAGCTCAGCACGGTAACCGGTATCGACAAGCTAAATGTTACCTTGCAGGCGCTGAGTGACAGCATGGTGCCCAATCAGACGCTGCAGGCGGCCACCATGATAGGTCATGGTGTGTTGGTGCCGGGTGCGGGTATGGATTTGAGCGGCGGTAACGGTTATGGCGGCATCGACTTGACGCAGTCGGTAGACAAGGTGGATATCGCCATCTATGACCAAGCGGGCGTGCTGGTGCGCAGCATGCAATTGGGTGCGCAACAGGCCGGGCTGGTCAACTGGCAGTGGGATGGCCGCAACGATGCCGGCGCCGGCATGGCGGATGGCAGTTACACCTTTGCCGTGAACGCCACCCAGGCAGGCAACGCGGTGGATGCGGCGACATTGCAGTTCGGCATGGTGAACAGCGTCACGCAGGGCAAGCAGGGCGTTGCGTTGCGCGTTGGTCAACTGGACGGCATCGCGCTGTCGCAAGTCAGGCAGATTCTTTGAAGCGCAGCAATCTATTGCAGGGTGCGCAGCACCCTAATATGTTAATCACGAGGGGAATATCATGAGCTTTCAGCAAGGTTTGAGCGGCCTAAATTTATCGGCCAAGCAACTGGATGTGATCGGCAATAATGTGGCGAATTCCGGTACGGTTGGTTTCAAGCAATCGCAGGCGCAATTTTCCGATATGTATGCGGCATCTCTTTCCGGCAGCGGGGCGGTGCAGGTAGGTACGGGCGGCAAGGTCTCGAACGTCGTACAACAATTCACTCAGGGGAATATCACCAATACCAGCAACCCTATGGATACGGCAATCAGCGGGCAGGGATTCTTCCGCATGATCGATCCGAGCGGTAGTGTTATGTATAGTCGCAACGGGCAATTTCAGGTGGATAAAAATGGCTTCATTGTTAACAATCAGGGGCATAAATTGTCCGGTTACCTGCCCAATGCATCAGGTGTGATTGTTCCCGGTCAGCCACTGCCGATACAGATCAATTCATCTGATTTAGCTCCCAAGACGACGACTAGTGTCGTGATTGGGGCAAATCTTGATGCGCGCGAAGCAACACCGATCAATCCAACCTTTAGCACCCTTGACCCGACTTCCTACAATAGCTCGACTTCGATGACGGTATATGACAGTGTGGGCACCGACCATATAGGGTCGCTGTATTTTCAGCGGATGCCTGTAGCTACTGTGGGTAATGGTTCTTTCGCGGCTGCATCGAGCACCATGACGGTTGGTTCAACAGCAGGCCTGAATGTTGGAAATACTGTTACGCTGGCAGCAGTAACTTATACGATCACCGCTGTTGTTGACGGTACCACGCTGACTGTTTCGCCTCCTTCTGCGGGTGCTGTTGCCGCTGCTCCAGCTACTACCAATGCAGGATCGGCAAACTGGGATACCTATTTGGCAATAGACGGGGTGCTGGTGCCCGCTGTCGGTACGCCGCTGACTACGCTTACCTTTAACACCTTGGGCCAATTGACTGCCCCCGTTGGCCCGCCTGTTGGTCAAATTTCTTCGGCAGCATTCACGCCAACGGGGGCTGCGGCTCAAACGCTTGCTTTTAATTTTGCCCAAACTTCTCAATACGGCGGCAATTTCGGGGTGAATAACTTGGCTCAGGATGGCTTTTCCTCAGGCCGGTTGAGCGGGTTTAATACCAGCGCCGATGGAACGATACTGGGGCGTTATTCCAACGGACAATCACGCCCCTTGGGGCAGGTGCTGCTGGCGAACTTTACCAACCCGCAGGGTTTACAGCCGATGGGCAACAATGAGTGGGTGGAAAGCGCTACCTCCGGTAGCCCGCTGATTGGCACACCTGGTTCGAGTGCCTTGGGGGTGTTGCAATCTTCGGCAACGGAAGATTCCAACGTGGACTTGACCGCTGAGCTGGTGAACATGATTGTTGCACAGCGTGTCTATCAAGCCAACGCGCAGACCATCAAGACACAGGATGCAGTGCTGCAGACATTGGTGAGCATGCGCTAGCAGGGAGTAGGGGGTAGGCTTTTTACTTTCCACTAAGGAACGAAGTACCGCCCCACTCCCCAAATTACCGCTTCCAAAATTAGGAGGAAATAATGGACAGATTAATCTATACCGCGATGACTGGGGCGTCACATGTACTGCAACAACAGGCGGCGGTGTCGGAGAATCTGGCTAATGCCAGCACGCCGGGGTTTCGCGCCGCGTTGAATACCTTCCGCGCCGTACCGCTGGTGGGCGAAGGTTTACCAACTCGCACGTTTGTGGCGGATTCCACGGCAGGCGCGGATTTCACCCCGGCGCCTTTCCATCAGACCGGGCGTGATTTGGACGTGGCGGTGAACGGCGCCGGCTGGATTGCGGTACAGGGGCCGGATGGCAAAGATGCCTATACGCGCAATGGCAGTTTTCAGGTTACGCCCAATGGTGTGTTGCAAACCCGCACCGGCCTGGATGTGCTGGGCGATGGTGGGCCGATCACCATTCCGCCCGATACCGAAGTGACTTTTGCCAAGGATGGCACAATTTCAACCGTACCCAGCAGTGGTCAGGCAACTTCGGTGGTCGTGGTCGGCAGATTAAAGCTGGTCAATCCGCCGCCAGAGCAACTGGAACGCGGCGGCGATGGCTTGTTCCGTCTGAAAGACGGCACGACGGCTACTGTGGACGCAAATGTGGGGGTAGTGCCGGGCAGCCTGGAAGGCAGCAATGTGAATACTGTGGAGGCGATGGTGACCATGATTTCGCTGGCACGCAAATTCGATATGCAGATGAAAATGTTGCAAAGCGCGGATAACAATTCGCAAAGGGCCAGCCAGATAATGAACCTTACTGGCTAAGTAGGAAGTAGGAAGTGCGTTTTTCCACTCTCCCACTGAGGTGCGCAGCGCCGCTCCACTTCCCACTCACCATAATTAAATAGGGTAAAAATCATGATACGTTCCTTGTGGATTTCCAAGACTGGCCTGGATGCGCAGCAAACCCAGATGGATGTTATTTCCAATAACCTGGCCAACGTCAGTACTACCGGTTTCAAGCGTTCGCGGGCGGTATTCGAGGATTTGCTGTATCAGACCATCCGCCAGCCAGGCGCACAGTCTTCGCAGCAAACCCAGATCCCGTCGGGTCTGCAAATAGGTACCGGGGTGCGCCCGGTAGCTGCCGAGCGGATTCATACTCAGGGCAATTTGCAGCTGACCGGCAATCAGCTGGACGTGGCGATTCAGGGAGCCGGGTTCTTTCAAGTGCTGATGCCGGATGGCTCGACGGCTTATAGCCGCGATGGTTCATTCCAGACCGATAGCCAGGGGCAGCTAGTGACAGCCAGCGGTTTTTCTATTCAGCCTGCGATTACCATTCCGGCGAACGCCATTACTGTGTCGATAGGACGCGACGGGGTAGTCAGTGTCACACAGCCCGGCGTGATTGCACCGGTGCAAGTGGGCAGCTTGCAACTGGCAACCTTTATCAACCCGTCAGGCTTGATGAGTCAGGGCGAAAATCTTTATCAGGAAACAGCTTCTTCCGGTACGCCGAGCACCAATGTGCCTGGAACAAATGGCAGCGGTTTGTTGAACCAAAACTATGTAGAGACATCGAATGTGAACGTGGTGGAGGAATTGGTGAATATGATACAGACGCAACGCGCCTACGAAATCAATTCAAAAGCGATTACCGTTTCGGATCAGATGTTGCAGAAATTAACGCAGATTTGATTTTGAGTGAAGGGCAGGTTTCAGCCTGCACATGGGTGGGGGTTGAATGCTATTTAGAACATTTTTTCTGATTGGGGCGCTGCTGATCTTGGCTGGTTGCGTCGGCAACCCGCCGACCAGTGTGCATCAGCCGATGACCGTCAAGCCGGTTGAGAGAAAAGTGGTTGCTCCGGCAGATGGGGCGATTTTTCATGCCGGGATCAATGAGCGCCCCTTGTTTGAGGATAAACGCGCACGTAATGTCGGTGACATTCTGACTATCAATATCGCAGAAAAAACTACCGGCAATAAAAAGTCCAGTGGCAGTTCCAGTACTGCCAACAGCCTCAATGCAAACACGCCGACCGTGACCGTGGGGACGCCAGCCCGGATGTTGCTGAAAGCATTTTCAGCAACCAGCAGCAGCAGCAACAAGGCGGAAACTACCGGGGCGGGTGCTGCCAGCGAAGATATGACCGGCACGATTTCTGTGACGGTGATCGAGGTGCTGGCGAATGGCAATTTGCTGGTCAGCGGCGAGAAGCAGGTAGCCCTGAATCAGAGCGATGAATTTATTCGTTTCTCTGGTGTGGTTAATCCGACTACAATTACCAACCTGAATACCGTGCAGTCTACCCAAGTCGCCGATGCGCATATCGAGTACAAGAGTGCAGGTGCGATGAACGAGGTAATTAACGATGCGCAGTCCTTGGGGTTCTTGGGGCGGTTCTTCATGTCGGTGCTGCCGTTTTAGGATTGAGAATGGTGTGGGTTGAGTAAAAGGTAGCGCGTTGGATTTCCTCGCTCCTCGCTCTCCAGTCCTGCTTGAGGAGCAAGATGATGAAAAAACTTATATTGATACTGGCGATGTTGCTGCCGTTTGCGGCATCGGCGGATCGCATCAAGGATATGGCCAGTATCCAAGGTGTGCGCGATAACCAGCTGATCGGCTACGGACTGGTGGTCGGTTTGGACGGCAGCGGCGACCAGACCACGCAAACGCCATTTACGGTGCAAAGCATCATCAGCATGCTGTCGCAAATGGGCGTGAATCTGCCGCAAAGCACCAGCTTGCAACTCAAGAATGTCGCGGCAGTTATGGTGACGGCCACGTTGCCACCGTTCTCCAAGCCCGGGCAAACCATAGATGTGACCGCTTCCTCGATCGGTAATGCCAAAAGTCTGCGTGGCGGAATGTTGTTGATGACCCCGTTAAAGGGGGCGGACGGTCAGGTATATGCGATGGCGCAGGGCAACGTGCTGGTGGGCGGAGTGGGCGCTTCCTCAGGCGGAGCCTCGGTGCAGGTGAATCATTTGAGCGTAGGGCGCGTCCCGGCCGGCGCAACGGTGGAACGGGCCGTGCCGACCCTTTTAGGGCAAGGCGGATTTATCCATCTGGAATTGAAAGCCACGGACTTTACGACTGCCGCGCGGATAGTTGAGGTTATCAACGGGCAGGTTGCCCCGGACCTGGCTTCGGCCTTGGACGGCCGGGTAATACAGGTGCGCGCACCGGCAGGCAATGAGCGCGTTGCGTTCATATCCAGGATCGAGAACCTTGAGGTCAGCCCGGCACAGGGTATTGCCAAAGTCATCGTCAATGCGCGCACCGGGTCAGTAGTGATGAATCAGGCCGTGACATTGGATACTTGCGCCGTGGCGCACGGTAATTTGACCGTGGTAATCAGCACCGACAGTGCGGTGAGTCAGCCGAATGCACTTTCCCGAGGCCAAACCGTGCAAACCGACAAAACCACCATTGATGTCAAAGCCGGCCAAGGTGGTTTGGTGCAACTTCAGAAAGGGGTATCGCTGAGCGAGGTGGTCAAGGCGCTCAATTCGATAGGTGCGACCCCGCAGGATTTGCTGGCGATTCTGCAGGCGATGAAGTCATCCGGTGCGTTGCATGCCGAGTTGGAGATTATTTGATGGCTAACCCGCTGGATACCTCCGCAAAACTGGCTCTCGATACGCAGGGCCTGGAGCAATTGCGGGCGCAGGCCAAGCATTCGCCGGATCAGGCGCTCAAGGCGGCGGCGCAGCAGTTCGAGTCGGTGTTCCTTAACATGATGCTGAAGAGCATGCGCGAAGCGACGCCGCAGGACGGCATATTCGAGAGCGAGCAAACCAAAATGTTCACCGGCATGCTGGACCAGCAGTTGGCGCAAAGCATGTCCAGTCGGGGTGTGGGGTTGGCTGATATGATGGTCAAACAACTGAGTCTCAACATAGGCGGGCAAATGCCCAACGTTGACAGCCTCAGGAAATCGTCTTCTGCGGTCTCCGCACTAAACCCTCAATTGACCACTTCGCCAGCAACGGCGTTGAGTGTTTTGCCATCTGCGTATAGCGAAAATGCCCAGCAGGATTTTGTGAATCGCATGCTGCCCTTTGCCAAGCAGGCCGGCCAGGCAAGCGGTGTGCCGCCGCAGTTGATGTTGGGGCAGGCTGCGCTGGAAAGCGGCTGGGGAAAGCGCGAAATCCGCATGGCGGACGGCGGCAACAGTTTTAACCTGTTTGGCATCAAAGCCAATGCGGGTTGGAACGGCAAGGTGGCAGAGGTGATGACTACCGAGTATAGAAACGGCGTGGCATACAAACAGGTCGAAAAATTCCGTGCCTATTCTTCTTATGCCGAAGCATTTCAGGATTATGCCGCTTTGATCAGCAATAACCCGCGCTATGCAGATGTGTTACAGCAGGGCAACGATGTGGCTGGAATGGCGCAGGCCATCCAAAAGGCAGGGTATGCGACAGACCCGAAATACGCCGACAAACTGGTGAGCATCATGGGCAAGATCAATTTGACAGGTTGATGTCCTTAATGGGACACCGATCTGTTTGATGCGTTCTGGTCGAGCTTGCCAAAACCTTGGCTAACTTATTGATTTATATTGAGCCTGCTTGGCAGACTTAATATGAATGGATTTAACCGGCTTACCTAAAGAATTCTTCAAACGTGCCGATAATATAAATGAGCCTGTATGGGCGACTGAAGGGAATATCGTGGCAGACCTGTTTACCTCGGCATTAAGCGGTATGAATGCTGCCCAATTTGGGGTGGCGACTACTCAGCATAATATTGCCAATGCAAGCACTCCCGGGTTTACCCGGCAGCAAATACTGCTCAGTTCGCGCGCCGGGCAGCAGGCCGGCGCCGGGTTTGTTGGGCAGGGGGTCGATGTCACAGGTGTAATACGTATCTACGATCAATTTCTGAATACTCAGGTATTGCAAGAGCAGAGCCAAGCCAGTTATTTGACAGCTTATCATTCCGCTATAGCGCAGATCGACACTCTGGTTGCCGACCCTGCTGCCGGTGCTGCACCGGCGATGCAAAGTTTTTTTGATGCGCTGAATGGGGTTGCCAATAACCCGGAGTCTGTTCCTGCGCGCCAAACTTTGCTTAGCGGCGCACAGTTTGCCGTAAATAGATTTCAGGCGATCGATCAACGCCTGACAGATATTGCCAATGGGCTTACCGGACAGATCACCAGCAGCGTCAACAGTGTCAACAGTTATGCCCAGCAAATCGCTGTCCTGAACGGTAATATTAAGCGGGCTACTGCCGGTGGGCTAGGGCAGCAGCCCAATGATCTGATTGATCAGCGTGATCAATTGATCAACCAGTTGAACCAGGAAATTAAAACGACCGTGCTGCAGCAAGCAGATGGAACGGCAAGCGTGTTTATCGGCAACGGCCAAGCCTTGGTGATAGATGAACGAGCGATGCGGTTGCAGGTTGTTCAATCAGCAAACGACCCGAGCAAAGTAGATGTTGCCTATTTGAATAATGGCAGGACCATTGCCTTGCAGCAAAGCAGCTTGCAAGGCGGCAAGATGGGCGCCTATATCACCTTTCGCGATCAAACCCTGGAGCCGGCGCGTAATGCGCTTGGCCGGGTGGCGTTGGGAATGGCTACCAGCGTTAATCAGCAAAGCCAGTTGGGGCAGGATTTGAACGGTACGCTGGGTGTCAATCTTTTCAATGCAGCTGTTCCGCGTATCAACAAAAACGTGAGCAATAACCTGGCATCGGGAGTGCCATCCGTTACGATTGCAAACGTGGCAGGATTGACGACCAGTGATTATCGGCTGACGTTCAATGGCGCTGCCGGCTACACCTTGCTGCGCCTGTCGGATAATACGGCGACGAGTTTAGATTTAACTCTGCCGCAGACTGTGGACGGCATGACTATCACTGCGCCAGTTCCTATTACGGCAGGTGATAGTTTTTTGATACGCCCAACCGCGAATGGCGCTCGTGATATTGCGCTGGCTACCAATGATACAGCCAAAATTGCCGCAGCGGCGCCAATACGCGGGAGTGCTGCATTGGCCAACACCGGAACTGCAGTAATCAGCAGTGGGACAGTTAATGCGCCGCCCCCGACTAATGCCAATCTCAAGAATAATGTAACGATAACTTTCATTGATGCGACCCATTACACCGTTACCGACAATACTGCGGCAGCGGTGCTGGTGGGAGCACCTGGTACATTGTATGACCCAAATGTAGGTGCGCACCTGTCTTTTAACGGCTGGGCAACACAAATCACAGGAACACCGGCTGCGGGTGATGTTTTTAATGTCGCATCCAACACCGGTGCGACCGGCGACAGCCGCAATGCTTTGCTTTTGGCTGGTTTGCAGACACAAAACCTGATGGTGAATGGCACGACAAGCTTTCAGGGTGCGTATGGCCAGCTGGTTGGTGAGGTTGGTGCCAAGACCAATGAAATTGCTGTAACGAGCCTGGCGCAGGACAGCATGGTGGCTCAAACGGTTGCAGCGCAGCAGGCGGTTTCGGGCGTAAACCTGGACGAGGAAGCGGCCAACCTGATACGTTATCAAAACGCGTATCAAGCGGCGGCCAAGGCGATGCAAATTGCTCAAACCATGTTTGACGCCATCTTGGCGATTAATCCATAGGAAAGCAGGTGTGTGATGCGTATCAGTTCCAATACAATTTTTGACAGCAATGTGGCCGCGATGAATCAGCAGCAGGCTCGTTTGTTGCAGACCCAGCAGCAGATTGCAAGCGGGCGACGGCTTTTGACCGCATCGGATGATCCGGTGGCAGCGACTCGTGCCTTGGAAATTGGCCAGGCGGATGCGATGAATACGCAATATGCATCAAACAGGGATTCGGTACGCAATACCTTGTCGCTAGCTGAAGGCACTCTTCAGAGCGTAACCTCTTTGTTGCAAGATGTGCATGATGCTGCAGTAATTGCGGGCAATAGTATGTTGAAGAGCAGCGATCGTAGTGCAATTGCGACCGATTTAAGCGGTAGATTGAAGGAGCTGATAGGCTTGGCAAACAGCACCGACGGTATCGGCAATTATCTGTTCTCCGGATTTCAGTCTAGGACACAGCCTTTTGCGGATACTGCCACCACAGGAGTAGTCTATTTCGGCGATGATGGGCAGCGCAACGTACAAGTAAGCGCAGCACGACAAATGGCTTCCAGCGATTCTGGCGCGGACGTGTTCATGCGTGTAAAAAACGGCAATGGTACATTCGTTACTCAGGCCGCTGCTGCTAATGCCGGCACCGGCGTAATCAACTCCGGTTCAGTTACGAACCCCACCGCACTGGTGGCGGGTAATTCGTATTCAATTTCAATCAGTGATGTGGCTGGCGTGATGAAGTATACAGTGACGGGAGCGCCTACTCCGCTGGCACTTCCCGTAGCTGGCGACTATGTGAGCGGACAAGCCATCAGCTTTGATGGGATGCAAATCGACATTAAGGGGGTTCCCGTTGTTGGCGATACCTTTACCGTTACACCTAGTACCAATGAAAGCATCTTCAAAACCATTTCAAATTTGATTACCGCGCTGAACACACCGGTAGTTGGGGCCAATTTGACCAATAGCTTGGAGCATGCGCAAAATCAATCGGACAACGCGCTGAATAATGTGCTGGCCACCCGCGCCACATTGGGTTTGCGCCTTAATGAGGTTGATGCACTGCAGATTTCGGGTGACGATATGGGGTTGCAATTCAAACAGACATTGTCGAAGTTGCAGGATACCGATTACAACAAGGCAGCAAGCGATTTGGCACAGCAAATGTTGAGTTTGCAGGCCGCACAGCAGTCTTTTGCTCTAGTCAAAGGCCTTTCTTTGTTTAACTATATTTGATCTAAGTGGATAGAGCGCGGGCTGTGAGCCCCCCGTTTCTTTGCTATCTGTTGCGGTTGACCGAAAGTCAAAGTGGTATCTTTACCAAGTTAAGCATCGTACCCAATCCTTCTTGAATGAGCCTATCCAGCAGCGTAATGAAATGGGGCATGGAAAGCGCCAACACGAGAAACCCGATTGCCAGTGTGATGGGAAAACCGATTGCGAACAGGTTAAGCTGCGGCGCGGCGCGGGTGAGTATCCCCAACGCGATATTGGTGGTCAGCAATGCAGCCAGTAGCGGCAATGAAATTTGCAAACCGTAGGCAAAGATGCTTCCTCCCCAACTGGCCGCACCATAAAATCCTTTAGCCGGTATCATGTTGCCGATGGGTAGTGTGCGAAAGCTTTCGGCCAAGGCAGATAGCATGTACAAATGGCCATCCATGGCCAAAAAGGCCAGCGCCGCGATCATTCCAAGCCATTGTGCAACGACTGGAGAGTGAGCGGCATTGAC
>Ga0209212_1007285_pt1 | contig 12285 bp, 8 predicted proteins | sample RifGroC2_FD_183996 | JGI IMG/M metagenome (GOLD analysis project Ga0209212, IMG submission 183996) | Groundwater microbial communities from Rifle, Colorado, USA - Groundwater C2 (SPAdes) (version 2) | ecosystem: Environmental > Aquatic > Deep subsurface > Groundwater | place: Rifle, Colorado...
GTCCGCCAGCGCCAGGTAGGCGCCTATGCCGTGCACGAAAGGCGGCTCGCCGATGGCCTTGGAGTTGCAGACGGCGTAAGGGTTGGACGAGTCTTTAAGCAGGGTGACGCCGAAATGCTTCGGGACGAATTTTATGTCCGGGATCTTGTAGGCGTTCACGCCGGTCAGCACCCGGCCGTCGGGGGCGTAGCGGAGCTGTTCCAGCGTGGCCCAGCCCATGCCCTGCACCACGGCGCCCTCCACCTGGCCCAGGTCTATGGCCTCGGAGAGCGACTCGCCCGCGTCCTGCACCACCTCCACGGACTCCACGGTATAGGTGCCGCGCGCGCAGTCCAGCAGTACTTCGGTAAGGGACGTACCGTAGCTGTAATAGGCGAAAGGCCGGCCCTGCTCGGACTCCAGGTCGTAATGCAGGTTGGGCGTGGCGTAAAAAGCGTGCTCGGAGAGGTCCACGCGCGCCCACTGCGCGGCGGCGGCCAGTTTCTCCCAGGTCATCACGGGCCCCTTCTCTCCGACGTAGACGCCGCCGTCGCGGATAGAGACGCCGGCGGGGTCGTCGCAGCTGAGGTGGCGGGCGGCGAATTCCAGCAGCCGTTCGCGCAGCCGCTGGCAGGCGTACTTGGTGGCCATGCCGTTGAGGTCGGCCCCGGTGCTGGCCGAGGTAGGCGAGGCGTTGGGGACCCGGGAGGTATTGGTGGTCTCCACACGTACGCGTTCCAGCGGTACGCCCAGCGTGCGCGCGGCCACAATGCGGATCTTGGCGTTGACGCCCTGGCCCATCTCCACGGCGCCGGTGCTCACGGCCACGCTGCCGTCGACGTAGATATTCACCAGCGCGCCGGCCTGGTTGAGGGCGGTCTGGGCGAAAGAGATGCCGAAGCAGACCGGCACTACGGCCAGGCCTTTCTGAGTGTCCTTATGGGCCTTATTGTAGGCGGCAGCGGCGGCGCGGCGCGCGGCCAGGCCGGTCTTCTTGTCCAGCGCCTCCCAGCAGCGCGCGGCGTTGACCGTTTCGAGTTTCACGCCGTAAGGCAGCGTATCGCCGTCGCGCAGCAGGTTGCGGCGCTTTAACTCTTCGGGACTGACGCCCATCAGCTCGGCGGCGTGGGTGAAAGCCGCCTCGATGGCGAAGGTGCCCTGCGGCACGCCGAAACCGCGAAAGGCGTTGTTGGGCGGGATATTGGTGCGGCAGCTGACGCCGGAGACGCGCAGGTTGGGGACGCGGTAGGAGCCGCTGACGTGCAGGAAAGAGCGGCCCAGCACGGCCAGCGAAATATCGGCGCAGGCCCCGGCGTGCTGGTAGAGGTCTATCTCGTAGGCCAGGATATTGCCCTCGGCGTCGAGCCCCAGCTTATAGTCGTACTCGTAGGCGTGGCGCTTGCCGCTGGTGGCTATGTCCTCGTTGCGCGACAGCACCAGCTTGACCGGGCGTTTGAGCAGGAAAGCGGCCAGGGCTGGCGCCACTATCCAGACGGCCGTGGATTCCTTGCCGCCGAAGCCGCCGCCCAGGCGGCGGATGTCGAGCTCCACCTTGTGCATGGGGATGCCCAGCACCTCGGCGAGGTGGTGATGGAAGGCGCCGGGAGACTGGGCGCTGGCGTGCACCTTGATGGTGTCGTGCTCGCCGGGCACGGCCAGGGCGCGCTGCGTCTCGAAATAGAAATGCTCCTGGGGACCGCTGGAGAGTTTCCCCTGAGCGATATATTTACATCTGGCGAAGGCGGCGGCCGGGTCGCCGGTCACGCGCTCGCGCCGCTTGCCGTGGATAAAGCCCTTGGCCGCGGCCTCGCGCGGGTTAAAGACGGCTTCCAGCGGCTCTATGTCGGCCTGTATAAGTTTCAGGGCCAGCCGCGCGGCGCGCTGGGACTCCGCCACCACCAGCGCTATGGGCTGGCCGATATACTCCACGCTGTCCGCGGCCAGCAGGGGATGGTCCTTCATCATGTGCCCGACCTGGTTGAGGCCGGGCACGTCCTTATGCGTATAAACCGCGGCCACGCCGGGCGCTGCGGCGGCTTTGGACACGTCCAAAGACCGGATCCGGCCGCGGGCCACGGGCGAAGTGAAAAGGACGGCGTGCAGACAGCCCTCCGGAGCGGGTATGTCGTCTACGAAGCGCGAGGCGCCGCGCACGTGCATCAGCATGTCTTCGTTCTTCATACGGCCTCTCCCGCGGCGGCGGGCGCGGTAAAATGGGCGCGCACCAGCCGGCCCAGCAGCAGTTTCTTGTAAGCCGCCGCGCCGCGTATATCGTCTATCGGCTTGGCTTCCGCTTCGGCGGCCTTTGCTATGGCCTCGACAGCCGCCGCGTCGGCCTTGCGGCCCTTAAAAGAGTCCAGGTTCAGCAGCAGCGGCACCGCGGCCACGCCGCCGGCGGAGATGCGCAGGTCGGTTATGGTGCCGTCGGCCGCGGTGGTGACCCGCAGCGCCGAATTGACAGCCGCGATATCGAGCGTGGTCCGGTTGGAGACTTTCTCGAAATGATAGCGGGCGTTCTCCGGCAGCAGCGGGATGATTATCTCGCCGACCAGCTCGCCGCAGGCGAGGGCTGTCTTTTTGTAGCCGAGAAAGAACTCCGACAGCGGCACTTCCCGCGAGCCCTTTTCCCCGACGATGACCAGGCGCGCGTCCAGCGCCAGCAGGATGATGGTGGCGTCGCCTATGGGCGAGGCGTTCACCACGTTGCCGGCCAGCGTGGCCTTATTGCGCAGGATGGCCGAGGAATGCAGCAGAAAATCCTTCTCGAGGGCCGGGAAATGCCGGCGCACCGGTTCCGACAGGCGGAAATCCTCTATGGTGACGGCCCCGCCTACGCACAGTACGCCGCCGTCGGCGCGCACATAGTCCAGATCGGCGCGCCCGGACAGGAAACAGAGTTCGCTTTCCATCAACTGCTCGGGCCTCTGCACGAACAGGTCCGTGCCGCCGGCCACCAGCACGGCGTCTTTGCCGGCCTGTGCCGGGGCGGCCTTTGATCGGGCTAACCTGGCCGGGATCTCCTTGAAGTAGCCGGGCACTACGCCCGCCTCTACAAGCGCGCCCAGCCGCCGGGCCGGGGCGGCTTTTATTCCGGCCAATTTTTCGCACAGCGCGCGGGCCGCGTTGCGGATGGCCGCGTAGCCGGTGCAGCGGCAGATATTGCCGTCCAGGGCGTCCACCGCGCCCTCGTAGGAAATTTTTTCGGCGCCCAGGCAGAAACCGGTGAGGGACAAGACTATGCCGGGCGTGCAGAAGCCGCACTGCGAGGCGCTGTGGTCCACTATCAGCTGCTGCACCAGGGTCAGCGCGCCGCCACTGAGGCCCTCCACGGTGACCACATGGCAGCCGTCCACGTCGCCTATGGGCAGCAGGCAGGAGGCGCAGGCCTTGTAGGCCACTCCGCCGTCGGGCTGTCGTTTGCCTACCAGCACGGTGCAGGCGCCGCATTCGCCCTCGCGGCAGGCTTCCTTGGTGCCGGAAAGGCATTTTACGTCGCGGACGAATTCCAGCAGCACCAGGCCGGGACGCTCGTCCGTGCTCACCAGTTGATCGTTCAGGATAAAGTTCAGCATATGGCTCCTTGCCGGGGTCAGCTCCCGATATATCTGGCCAGCAGGCTCCTGGCCTCGGAGGTATCCCTGGTACCTTCCACCAGCACGCGGCCGTCGGGGAAGACCACCAGGCGCCGGTCGCCGGCGGTGAATTCAAGCACCACCCCGTTGAACCTGACCGCGCCCAGGGGGGTCAGCCGCTCGCGCAGGCGGCCGAAGTCCGGGGCCTGCCGGCGCTCGGGCGTGATCTGCACCGCGTTCCTGCCGCAGAAGACCGCGGAAGACGACGAGCCCCGCCGGGAATCCAGGAAATCGAAACGCCGCCCGCCGCAGCAGGCGCAGCCGGCCCGGCGCCCGGCGGCTACCGCCTCCGCCGTGCCGCCCCAGATGTCGAGGATATGCAGGCTGGTCCCGGCGTCCTCCCCGCCCACCAGCAGCTTTATGGCCTCCGTCACCTGCAGCGCGGCCACCCAGGCCGCGGCGGCGTTCAGCACGCCGAAAGTATCGCAGGTGGGACTTTGTCCCAGGTCGGGCGGGGCGTCGAAGAGGCAGCGCAGGCAGGGGCCCCGGCCCGGGCGCACCGTCATCACCATGCCGTCGGTGCCCAGCACGCCGCCGTACACCCAGGGCTTGCCGGCTTTGACCGCGGCGTCGTTGAGCAGGTAGCGGGTCTCGAAATTATCGGTGCCGTCCAGCACCAGGTCCGCCCCGGCCACGAGTTCGGAAATGTTCGCGGCGGTGACGTCGGCTATCACCGGCTCTATGGCGATGCCGGAGTTCACCGCGCGCAGGCGGCGCGCCGCGGCCTCGGCCTTGGGCAGGCCCTCGCTGACGTCGCGCTCGTCGTAAAGGACCTGGGTGGGCAGGTTGCGGGCCTCCACTATGTCCCGGTCCGCCAGCACCAGCCGGCCCACGCCGGCGCGGGCCAGCAGCATGGCCTGCGCGCTGCCTAGCGAGCCGCAGCCGAGCACCAGCACGGAGCCGGCGGCCAGCCGGCGCTGGCCCTCCTGCCCTATCCTGTCGAGGAGGGCGTGGCGGGAGTAGCGGTCGGCGGCGGAAAAAGGTATATCAGGCATGGCGGTCTCGCTGCGTGTTCAGGCGCGGTGCACAAAAAAACGGGGGCCGCCGACAGCGGCCCCCGGCGTAAGGCGTAGAGCGGATCTTAAAGATCGGGAAAACCTCCCGCTTACAGGCCGAAGCCCAGGCCCAGCACGAAGCGCATGCCGGAGGAGGTGATCGTGTCGCTCTCCGCGGAAATGCCGCGGTCGAAGAACACGGTGTTCATCTCATAGCGCAGTTCGGCCATCAGGTGCATCTTCGGGTCCAGCTTGATGCGCATGCCGACGGGCACGCGCAGCATCAGGCCGATGCCGAAGTCGTCCACCGGGCGGCTGAAGACGGAAGAGTTGGTGAAGCCGTAGACATAGGGCATCTGCACGCGGTTGAGCGAGATGCCCAGACCCATGCCGATATACGGGTCCACCTTCTTGGTGGGCACGCGGATCAGCAGGTCGCCGCTGAAGCCGAAAGAGGTCATCGTCAGGTAGTTGCCGCCGGCAGGCAGCGAGAAGTTGGTGGGCAGGCCGTTGCGGGTGCCCGCGGCATTCTGCGGCTCCACGTCATGGCGGCTGACGGAGAACTCGAAATCGCCGCCGATAGCGCCCTTACCGAAACCGCCCACGCGGATACCGACCGGGCCCATGCCCACGCCCTGCAGGTCCTCTATCTTGATCTCGCGGTAGGGGCCGTTGGAGATGCCGGAGGCGGTGAAGCCGATCTGGTTGAAATAGATGCCGTTGCCGCTGTTCTCGTAGGCAATATCGATAGTGCGGTTACCGCCGCCCATGATGATGTCGAAGAAGCCGTACTCGTTCTCGCCGCGGGGGGCGCGCGCCCTGGGCGCGGCTGCCGGCTGGGGCTGGTAGGTAGTCTGCTGGTACACGGGCTGCGGCTGCTGGTAGGTCTGCTGCGGGGCGGAGGAGGCGTCGCCTATCCAGTCCTTCCTGACGGAGACCTGGGAGGCGCCTATGGCCTGCGCCGTCTCGGTCTTGATCAGGCGGGCATTGACCTCTATCTCGCCGGCCTGCATCTCCACCAGGGTACCGGTGATGATGGCTTCCACGCCGAGCACCTTGCCCAGCTGCTGGGCGGAGGAGGCGTCTATGGTGCCGGAGGCCTGCAGCTTCAGTTCGGCCATGACCTTGTCGAGCACGGAGCGTTCGATGATCTCGAATTTGTGGGAGTTGATCATCTTGATCGTCAGGCGCTCGGAAATAACCGAGCCGTCCTTGGAAACGCCGGCGCGGCCGTCGGCATAGGAGAACGGGATAATGGCGATCTTCTTGCCCTGCACCGAGGCGCCGGCCTCGATCAGCTCCTTGGAGAGCTGGTCGTACTTATCTTCGGCGTAGGCGCCGGCCGCGAAGGCCAGCATAAGCGCGCCGAACAATATTTTCGTAATGGTTTTCATGCACTGTTTCCCCTTACCCTTGTTTCGTTCCGAAAAACCGCCCCGATAGAGCGCCCCAATACCGGACCAGAAAGGTCCGGCGGTTGCGATTCTTTATTTATATCATATTCGGCTTTACCAGCGGTAGTGGCACTTGGATACACCCGCTCCGCCCGGCCCGCCGTTACTTTTTCTTCAGGTCGCGCATGCGGCCGGCGTCGCGCTTGTAATGCACCGCCATGATCTCGGCCAGCACGGAAACGGCTATCTCGCCGGGGGCCTTGCCCCCGAGGTTGAGGCCCACCGGAGAATGCACGCGGGGGTCCTTGAGCGGGTAAAGCCGCTTCTTGCCGAGCAGGCGGAAGATCTCACCCACCTTGTCGCGGCTGCCTATCATGCCGATGTAGGCCGCCGGCGTGCGCATGACGGCCTCCAGGCATTCGCGGTCGAGCGCGTGGCCGCGCGTGACTATAACGACGTAGGTGTCGGCGTCCACCCCCGCGGCCGCCACGGCCTTGTGCGGGAACTCGTTGATGACGGCCAAGGCTCCGGGAAAGCGCTCGGCATTGGCGAATTCCTTGCGGTCGTCGACCACCGAGTACGGGTAGCCGGCCAGCCGGCAGGCCTCGGCTATCTTCACGCCCACGTGGCCGCCGCCCAGGATCAGCACCTTGAAAGGGTTCTTGTAGACGTCGATATAGACTTCCATCCTGCCCATGCAGATCATGCCGGTATTGCCCTGAGGCTTGAGGTCGAAGACGAACTTGCCGCCCTGGCCGGCCTTGATGCAGGCCACGGCCCGCTTTATGGTCAGCGCCTCTATGGAGCCACCGCCCACCGTGCCCTCTATGGCGCCGTCGGCGTAGACGAGCATCTTGGCGCCCGCCTCCCTGGGCGTGGAGCCGTCCACCGAGATTACGGTGACGAAAGCCGCCCCGCGGCCCTCGTCTATGGCTTCGGCCAGCAATTTGATGATGTTCTTATTGTCTTTCATAGTCTTATGATTTTACTATTTCAGGCGACTTTGTAGATCTCCAGGTGCTCGGACTTGCCTTTCAGCGCGGCCCTGCCCAGCGGTTCGAACTTTATGCTGCCGCCGAGGGAGCCTTTGGCTTTCTCCATCGCCGCGGCGCTGACCACGATGTCCGTGTTCAGCTCCTTGGTCTTGGACTCCAGGCGGGAGGCGATATTGACCGTGTCGCCGATGAAAGTGTATTCCAGGCGGGCCTTGGTGCCTATATTGCCGGCCACCAGTTTGCCGCAATGTATGCCCACGCCGAACTCCACGCGGCCGGGGGCCTGGCCCGAGGCGTTGAACTCCGCCAGCGCGGCGCGCATGCCCACGGCCGCGCGCACGGCGTCGGCGGCGTAATCGCCGGAGCCCAGCGTGGGCGTGTAGATGGCCATCACGGCGTCGCCGAGGAACTTGTTGATGACGCCGTTGTTCGCCGTTATCGGCGGGGTGATGTAGTGGAAGTACTTGTTAAGAAAGTCCACCAGCGAGCCGGCGCTCATGGTTTCGGAGAGCGGCGTGAAGTTGCGGATATCGCAGAACATCACCGCGGCCTCCATGTCCTCGCCGCCCAGGTTCACCTTCTTGTTGTGGATCAGCTCGCGGGCGATCTCGATGGAGAGGTACTTGCCGAAAGTGTCGTGCAGTTCCTCGCGCTCCTTCAGCCCGTCCACCATGTCGTTGAAACCGGCCTTCAGGTTGCCGATCTCGTCGGAGAAATAGATGCGCGTCTTGACGAACTCGCCGCCGGCCACGCGGCGCATCTTGTCTATCAGGCCGTCCAGCGGCTTCTGCACGCCGCTGTAGACGCTGGAAAGGCCGCTGAGCAGCACCCCGCCCGAGATGGAAAGCAGGAACGTCAGGTCGCCGGCAAAAACGTCCCAGGGCACCCTTTTAAACCCCAGGAGGTAGATCAGGATGAAGGGCAGGATGGCGAAACCGACCACCATCGTGGAGATCTTTATGTAGACCGGGATGGAGAAGCCCGGCCTGAGCCTGGACAACTCCTCGGGGGAATAAAGGGCCGCCATCAGGTTCTGCTGTTTCGAGAGGTGCGCGTCGATATAAACAACCAGCAGCGCCGCCTGCGCCAGGAAGGCCACGGCCGAGGCGGCGTACTCCGCCGCGGAGATAGCGCCGGGGAGCAGCGCGCACACGCCTAGGAACAGCCCCTGCACTATAAAGATCATCAGGAAAGCGTCCCGGTAAATATTGCCCAGCCGCACCCGCACCTTCGCCCTGAGCTTCTCGTCCGGGTTTTTCACATACAGGAAAGCCGGCCGGCCCCAGAGGGAAACCATGAGCCACATGAGGCCCGCGGTAAAGCCGAAACTGCCCCCGAGGCTGAACGGGCCCGCGGTAACCCGCCCCATGTTGACGCTGGCCGCGGCCTGGCCGGTAAAGGCGACCAGGGCCACGGAGAAAAAAGTACTGCTCACCAGCGCCAGGACGAGAGGTACGGATAAAATCCGGAAGAACTCCTGCATCTGTTTCTGGCGGGCGGCTTTAGCGGCGGCGGTGGTCATTTTTTCTCCTATGTGAACCTCAGGAAAACCCAGTATATTATGGCATTTATCGCCGTGAGCGGGACTCCGGCGCGGGCGAATTCCAGGAAGGTGAGGGTGACGCCGGCGCGCCGCTCGGCGTTCTGGATGACGATGACGTTGCTGGCCGCCCCCAGGATGAACAGGTTGCCGGCGAAGGTGGAGGCCGCCGCCAGGGCCATCAGCTCGGGCGTTCCGGCGCCCGCGTGCTGAAGAACGGGCAGGTACAGCGCAACCAGCGGCACGTTGGAGATGAGCTGGCTCAGCAGCACGCTGACGGCCATGATGGGCCCGAGGCCGGTGATGTCCGTCCCGGTGCTCGCTATCAGGGCCTGGAAGAAGCCGGCGTCCCACACGGCGCGCATCAGCACGAACATCCCGGCGAAGAAGGCCAGGGTGCTCCAGTCCACGCCGCGCAGCAGCTCCAGCCGCCGGCGGCTCAGCAGCAGGCCGGGCGCAGCGGCGGCCAGCGCTATCCAGGTGAGGCGGAAATCCAGGGCGGGGTTCAAGGAGACCAGCAGCACCTTGGCCCCTATGGCCAGCGCCAGCACCCCGACGGTGGCCCGGGCCAGGCGGGCCAGGGCCTTATCCTTCACCGGTTCCTGCGAATGTTTCAGTTCCACGGCCCGGAACTCTTCCCGGTAGAAGAAGCGCAACACCAGGAACACCGCGCCCAGACTGAGCAGCGTCGGGAGCGCCAGGTATTTCAGGAAGGTCAGGAAGGGCGCCGCGATCTCCCCTTTCACGGCCACCAGCAGGTTCTGAGGGTTGCCGATGGGGCTCATCACGCTGCCGACGGTGACGGAGAAGGCCAGCGCCAGCAGCAGCGCCTTGGGGGAAATGTTATGCTTGCGCGCCAGCAGCAGCGCCACCGGCGTGCCGGCTATGGCCAGCGTGTCGTTCATCAGCAGGGCCGAGGCCAGGCCCATGAAGAAGACCAGCACCAGCAGCAGGCCCTCCTCGGTGCGGGCGCGCTTGAATATTTCATACTGGGCGTGGGCGAGCCAGCCGCTCAGCTCCAGCGTCTGCCCGGCGGCGAACATGCCCAGCAGGAACAGCATCACGTCCCAGTCCACGGCCGCCAGCGCCTCGCCCGGCCCAATGTCCCCGGAAAGCAAAACGGCGGCGGCCGTGGCGCACATCACCTGCCAGATCTCGAAGAGGAAGCCGCGCGCCTGCCGCACCGCGGTGAGCAGGAAGACGGCGGCGAGCACGGCTACGGGGAACATCAGGCGCCTTTTACGAGCGCCGCGTAATCCTCCGGGGTGTCGAAGTCGCGGATGATCCCGGGGTCTTTGACCTCGAGGTCGGTGATCTTCACGGAAGGATGGTGGGTGACCCAGTGCAGGCCCTTCTCGAGCGGGCCCTCGAAGCAGAGCGCGCGGTGCGCGGCGGGGATGAGGATGGGGTGGCCGCGCTTCAGCTTGGAATCGGCCGGTCTCAAAACGCGGGGAATGACTATGGTATCCTTGGCGGCCAGCCAGCAGTCTATGATCTTCCTGTAGGTCTCGGGGTCTACCGTAGGCTGGTCGGCCAGGCAGACCAGGTACCCCTCGGCGGTTTCCGAGGCGTCCAGCAGGCCGGCGCGCAGCGAGGAGAGCTGGCCGTGCTCCGGCTTGGGGTTCACCGTGACCTTCTCTCCCGCCGGGGTCCACCCGGCGAGGATCTCGTGCGAATCGCGGCCCAGCACCGCCACGCGGTCTTCCACTCCGGCGCGGCGCAGCGCGTCGCAGACATGCTCTATGAAAGGCTTGCCCCGCCACTGCAGCAGGGCCTTGGGGCGCCCCATGCGGGCGGAATCCCCGGCGGCAAGTATGACGGCTGAAAGCATAACCCCTCCTCCCCCCGCTTAATCTCCGAAACTGATGCCCAGGCTGCGCGCCGTCAGCACGCTGTCGCAGTCGCGCGGCACGGTCTTCAGGCGCTGCGTGGCCTGCGCCAGCGGCACGTAGCGCACCTTGGGCGGGTCCAGCGCCACCATCACGCCGCTGCGGCCCTCTTCGAGGGCGCGCACGGCGGCCGCGCCGAAGCGCAGCGAAAGCAGCCGGTCGAAAGTGGTAGGGCTGCCGCCGCGCAGCAAATGGCCCAGCACCACGGTGCGGCACTCGCGCCCGGTGAGTTCCTGCAGCTCTTTGGCCACCTGCTCGCCGATGCCGCCCAGCTTCTCCTGGCGGCCCAGTTCCTTGCTGACCACGCAGACCTGGCCGCCCCTGGGCCTGGCGCCCTCGGCCACGACGACGATGGCGAAATTCTTGTTCTTGGTCTCCAGGTATTTTATGGAGTCCGCCACCTTGCCCAGGTCGTACGGGATCTCCGGTATCAGTATGGCGTCGGCGGTGCCGGAGATGCCGGCGTTGAGCGCTATCCAGCCGGCGTAGCGGCCCATCACCTCCACCACCATCACGCGGCGGTGCGCTTCGGCGGTGGAGTGCAGGCGGTCCAGGCACTCGGTGGCGAAGGCCACCGCGGTGTCGAAACCGAACGTGGCCACCGTCCCCTTCAGGTCGTTGTCTATGGTCTTGGGCACGCCGATCACGCGCAGGCCCTTCTGCGCCAGCAGATTGGCTATGCCCAGCGAGCCGTCGCCGCCCAGCGCTATCAGCGCGTCGATCTTGTTCTTTTTAAAAAGCTTCACCAGCTCGCCGGTGCGGTCAGCCTCGTACCAGCGGCCGTGCTTATCCTGCGTCGGGTACTTGGCCGGGTTGCCCTTGTTGGTGGTGCCGAGTATCGTGCCGCCCAGGTGGGTGATGCCGCGCACCGTGCTGCGGGTAAGCGGTATCAGCCCGCCTTCGGGATAGTCCTCCGGCAGCAGCAGGCCGTTGTAGCCGTCGCGTATGCCCACCACCTCCCAGCCCTTGTTGGCCGCCGAGATGACCACCGCCCTGATGACGGCGTTGAGCCCCGGCGCGTCGCCGCCGCCGGTGTTGATAGCTATCCTCTTTATTTTAGCGGCCATATGTTTCCCCCTAAACCCCGGCTTTGCGGTACAGCAGCGCGGCGGCCTTATTGGCGCGCTCGGTCAGTTTGGTTTCATCCACCTGCGTCAGGCGGCCGTTCTTCACCACCACGCGGCCGTTGACGACGGTATACTTGGTGCGGTGCGAGGCGCCGCAGAAGAGCAGCGACGCCAGCGGGTCGGACTTGGAGCCGATATAATCCAGGCCGCTGACGTCGAAGACGGCGATGTCGGCCGCCTTGCCGGGCTCGATGGAGCCGATGTCCTTGCGGCCGAGCACCGCGGCGCCGCCGCGGGTGGCCAGCTCCAGCGCCTTGCGGGCCGGCATGGCCTTCACGTTCTCCAGGCGGTGCACCAGCATGCACTGGCGCGCCTCGCCCAGCATGTCGGAGGAATCGTTGGAGGCGGAGCCGTCCGCAATTCCGCTGCCCAGCCGCAGGTTGGAGCAGGGGCAATGGGCCACGCCGGTATGGGTATGGCCCATCCTCTTCGCCTCGGCTTCGTTGATATAGACGCAGTGGGCGAACCAGGCGTTGCCCTCTTCCACCCAGCCCACGCTTTCCATGTATTCGAGCGGGCGCATCTTGAAGAGCTTCTTGCAGAAGGCCTCCTCGTCCTTGGTCTCGGCGAGGTGGGTATGCATGCGCACGCCCCATTTCTTGGCCATCTCGGCGGTGAGCTTGAGCAGCTCCGTAGTGACGGAGAAAGGCGAGCACGGCGCCATGGCCACGTTGGTCATGGCGAATTTCTCGCGGCCGTGGAACTTATTGATCAGGCGCTCGCAGTCCTTGAGG
>Ga0209212_1007287_pt1 | contig 12285 bp, 7 predicted proteins | sample RifGroC2_FD_183996 | JGI IMG/M metagenome (GOLD analysis project Ga0209212, IMG submission 183996) | Groundwater microbial communities from Rifle, Colorado, USA - Groundwater C2 (SPAdes) (version 2) | ecosystem: Environmental > Aquatic > Deep subsurface > Groundwater | place: Rifle, Colorado...
GCCCGCCAGAAAATGCGCGTATTTAAGGGCGCTTTTCAAAACTTCGGCGCGGCCAGTCCTGAAACTTTCCGTAACCAGCGCTGCGTATTTAAGCCGCGCGCCGGCGTCGCTTTTCGCGTGCAGGCAGATATATTTCAGCGCGGATTCGAACAGGTCGAGTTCGTCGTTTTTCGGGGGCGAGGCGAGGAACGAGGTGATGAGCTCGCCGGTCAATTTTTCTTCGGGATTTTCGGCGAGCATTTCGAGCGCGGTCAGGCGCGCGGCGCGGCACGAGGAGCCCAGCATGGAGATGTAGTCGTCGGCAGCGAACATGTGCGCGCTTTTTTTTATGACAGCCGCGGCTTCCGCTCTGATCGAAGCGTCAGGGTCTCGCATCATGCCGAGCAGGTATTTTTTGCGCCCCTTCTTTTTGCCCGAGGCGACAAGTTTAATGAACATGGCCTTGGCGTATGTGTTCGCCGTTTTCACGGCGTCGTAGAGGAACGCGATGCTTTCGTCGTCTTTGATGTTCAAAAAGATATTGGCCGAAAAATTGCGTATGAGGTTGTCCGGCGAATTAATGTCGGCGATGAGTTTTAAAAGTTCTTCTCTATCCATTGCCTGTTACCGCCTTTTTAAGGCCGCTTTCGTTCTTTTCGCCGCCGAAATATCTCACCGATTTTTCAAAATCGATAAGTTCAGGCCGCTTTTTTAAAATTTCCGGCGTCAGGTAATTCTTTATGCTGGCGCATGCCTGGCGGAGTCTGGCGATATCGCAGAGCCTGTAATGTATCTCGCACAGTAGCATGACAAGCGATATCTTCACGTCGGCGGCGCATCCGGAAAGCGCGGGGCTTTTCATGGCGCTTTCGACTATCGCGAGCGCCTCTTTGTACATGGCTTTTTTGTAATATTCTTCAGCCAGAAGCGCTCTTGCCTCCACGTAGTTTTCATTGTCGGCCGAAGCCCGGTTCAAAAGTTCGTGCATCCTGTCGCTCAGCCGCTTCTGGCCGATATCGTCGAGCAGGCCGCTCATTAAGTATTTCGAGATAAGCGCCGCCAGATTATACCTGAGTTCGTGAATTTTGGAATATCCTTCGTCCTCGGCGCGTTCGATCTCCTCGTCCATCTCTTTAATGCGCTCCTTGAAGTCGCTTTCGATATTCAACAGCGCGGAGGCCGCCATGAATTTGATCTCAACGTTCGCGTCTGAAAGCGCCTTTTTCAGAAGCGTTATCGCCCTGACCGTCCTCAGCTTGTGCAGGATGACGATCGATTTTCTTTTTATCTCGATATTATCGCCGGAGAGCAGGTCTATTATAGGTACGGCGTTCGAGGCGAGCGTGGATTTGCCGTATTTGACGGCTTTAAAATCGGTATAGGCGTCCCAGTCGGCTTTTATGTGGCTGACCAATTCTTCCTTCGTATTTTCCGCGCGCTGCCTGCCGTCTGCCAATGGCGCGCAAAGCGCCGCGGTCCTTCTGATCATCCAGAAGCAGATGAACGGAAGGGCGAATATCATTGAAACGAAAAAATACAGGTCCATGATATCGCTTTTGGGGATTTTGTCCTTATAGTTGAAAAATACAAATAATGCGAGGCAGAACTGAAAAACAAAGAAGAAAAAAGACGCGCCGGCGAAGCCGCTTATCAGCGCGGCGGCGGTTTGCGACAAAAGAACCGGTTTTTCGAGCCGCAGTATAATCTTTATATCCATGTCCATTTTATCGGCCCTTCATTAAAATAAATGGCTGCTTTTAAATTCGGATCAATACTCTTCCGTAGCGTTCGACGTGTACTTATTTTCGTGTTCAGTTGTGAATTCGGTTGCGTCGAATTCCGGATATAACTCCGCGAATGTCTTGTAAATAGTCGGATTGCTATTGGCCCAGGTCGCGTCGACCCTTTTCCACGCGCCGTCGAGGTATATCAAATTCCACTGGTGGCCGGCGCCGGTCGAATCGTCGCCCGATTTGCGCTTCACGTCCATTCCGTGAGTGCGGCACATCGCGGCGAATAATTCGGCGAAATCGTTGCACACGCCCTGGCGCCTGACCAGGAAGTGTGACGGCATGAATATCGTGTTCCAGCTTTGTTCCAAAATGCCGGGATAAATTTCGTTGTAATAGGTGTAAACGAATTTGCCGTTAGCATCGCCATTGACGAGGAATTCGAAGATCTTTACCGCCTTTTCGGTGTCGGTGGAAAGGCCGCCTGCAATGTGTTTTGCGTAGTCCCTGACGTATTTATTTCCGCAGTTGACGTCGCGTGTGGGAAGCAGATATACAAGGTTCGAAGGCACGGCCTCGGCGCAGCTGACGTTGAAAACGAGCGTGCTCCAGTTTTCGGATACCGGTATGTAAGACGGCGCACGCGGGTAAAGAGTGTCGTTCTGCGCGCGGTATGAATATACTTTGAGACTGCCTGTTTCTTTGAAATAAATATAGCCGTCGAATTTGTTATTTGCGTCGACTGGAAGGGAAAACGATCCGACGGTGGCGTTCGAACTGTTTTTTATAGTGAACCATACGCCGTGATAAAACCTGTCGGTATAGCCCGCCGCTATCGGCTGCGCCGTGCCGGAAATGCGCATATATCTTTTTACCGTCTGGTTGTATTTTACCACCGTATCGTCCAGCTGGATATCGCTTTCGGCCATCGTGCCTGCGGCCCCTGAGGTTCCGGAGAAATAATAAACCGAGCCGCTCGGCGCGGGGCTCGCCTGCACGCCGCCGAGCGCAATTTCCACTTCGGGAATTATTGTGTCGGTAGCGATATCGGCTATGGACGGTAGAGCTGCGGGTATAGTGATCGTATACGCCGCGCTCGCTACGTCTGAATCGGTCATCGCGGTTTTTACGGCTACCGCTTTTATCGTCGTCGTGGCCGAAACGGTTATAGCGCTGCTGTAGGCCGTGCCGTTTGAGGCGGACGGCGTCGTGCCGTCGGCAGTGTAAAAAATAGCCGTGCCGCTCGTCGCGCATGTGATCGTGACGCTCTGCGCCGAGGTATAAGTGCCGGCTGCGGGGCTTATCGCCGGAGTCGCCGCCTTTTCGGGTGTTACGACCGGATTCGTCCCGATCACTATCGTTGCGCCTTCGTAATTTATGGAGGTGTCCGCCGTCACGTTGATGAAATAAGACTCGGCCGAACGGAACTGCGGATCGGTTCCGTCTATCTGCGAAGGAAGTCCGGCGGTATCGCGCACTACCTGAATGAACGTGCCGGCCGCGGGGCTCCATTTGTAAAGGCCTTTAATATCAGAATACGCGGTCATGAGCTGGCTGAATGTGACCGCGGTTGCGGGCACTTTTGAAAAACCTATCAGGTTGAACCCGGTTTTCAAAGTGATATTGCCTATCGTCGGAAGCGCCGCGCCCGTGACCGTCAAAGTAGCTGCAGCGGAAGATTTGATGATGTAACCTTTTCCGGCCGCGAGCGAATTGAGCGTGCCTTCGGCCGCGCTGAGAAAACTTCCGGCGGCGGCGCTGAACAGGTAAATATCTTCGACGAAAACGTTCGCCGTTTTAAGTTCGGCCGCATTCGATGTGAGCGCGGTGGTGAAACTGACGAAATTGAATCCGGCTTTCAGGCTGATGGCCTGCGAAGTCTGCGCCCCGGCGGGAGCCGCGAAAATCGCGAGCGCCGCAAGAACGAGAAGAATTTTTTTCAACATTGTACTCCTCCGTTTTATATATAAAAAAATTATCAATTTATTTTTTGTGAAACAGGACCTTATAGTTGTAATCGAGTTTTATGCTGTCGCCGGCGAGCGAGGCGTTTTTCAAAAACGCCGGAAGGGCAGCGTTGATGCGTTTTATTAATATCAGCACGCCCTTTTCGTCGGTCGAAGGCAGAAGGCATGACAGGAAATTTTCGTCTTTGAACCTCGATACTATGTCCACGTCACGCACGATGGTCTTTAAAAATATCGAAAGCAGTCTGAGTATTTCGGGCTGCCTGTCGGCCGGGATCGAACTGTAGTTGGTTAATTTTACAAGCAGTGTCGAAAGGTCGAAATTATAGCGCTGGGCGCGTTTATATTCTTCCGACATCCTTTTTTTGAAGTAGTCGTATTTATATGCCAGCGTCAGGTCGTCTTCGATATTTTTGGATTTGACTTCGCTCATCTGCCTGGATTTTATAAGCGCGCTTTCGGTCCAGCCTGCTATGAGTTCGAGGATATTGATAGTTTCGAGGTTCATTCGCGAGAATTCCAGATCGTATAAAACGATGAACCCGTATATTTCGCCGTCGTCCTTGAATTTGATCGGACACGATATTTTCACGTCGGATTTTATGACGTGTTTCATATTCTTATCGATGATATCGAGCATCGTGTAAATTTTTCCGCTCGTGTAAGATTCGGCGATAAGCGCGTCGTCGTTCACGTTTGCGACGAAATCGAAACTGTCGGCGAATTTTTCGTCGATCCTTTCGGCCGTTATGATAAGTTTGGTACCCTCGACGATCTTGTAAAGGACGAACGCTTTCGAGTCGCAGAATTTGTGCACCAGATCGCACAGCGAGCCGATGAGCTCGTCCTCATCGAAGGATGCCAGGGAGCTCGCGGCGTTATAAACCGTTTTTATCGTAGTCGACGTTTCGAATATCTTGAGCGCGTTCTTCCGGTCTTCTTCGTTGATGCCGGAGTTGATCTCCCTGACTTCGCTCATCTGTTTTTCCAGAGCGGAATTTTTGCGTATAAGTACCGAAAGTTCGTAGTCGTAGCCTTCGCGGATAAGCGAAAGGTAATAGCCGATTATCATGAAAAGCGCCGGCAGTTTGATATTGGCGGTGTCCGAAACGAACGCGAAAAATCCCGAGCCGCCGCGTAGATACGCTATGAAAATATAGCATATCGCCGTGATAGCCGCTGTGATTATTCCGAAGGGATATTTCTGCCGCGGCACAATGAACAAAATTATCAGCCAGAAAGGGTGGAACGACACGCTTAAAAACCCGATATCGGAGGCGAAGAAATTATAATTAATAAGCAGGATCGCCCCGATCAGGATCAGAGGCTCGAAAATATAATGCAGATTTTTGGAATTTAAAATATTGTTAGTCATAATAAAGTACTGATTGTAATATAACGCGCTTAAAAAGTCAAGCGGGAATTACAGCTGCCGCAAATTTTTAAACGCCGGTGAGCATGAAATACGCGGCCTTGCGGGCCACTATAATGACCTCGGGCGCGCTGACGGGCTTTTCTATGTAACCGAAAACGTCAAGCTCGCAGGCGTTTTCGAAGAAATTTTCCATCGGTACGTTCGAAACGCAGATGACAGGGGTTTTCGACTTTGCCGTATCTTCGAACGACCTGATCTTGCTTATGAATATCGCTATGTCGGAGCTTTCGCAGAACGCGGGCGCGAAAACCATGGCGGCGCCTTTATTCAGGATATGGTCCAGTGCGTCGTCGTAAGATGCGAGGCAGACCGGCTCGAAACCGCCCGCGGCGAGTATTTCGGCCAGGGCTTCGGCCGGGGCGCGGTCCCTGTTTATAACTAAAGCGTTCATAACAACCTGCTTCGTTTATTTATCTTTGATTTGCAGCGCTATTTTATCATAAAGCGCGGATTACTTCAAGAGAAAATTGGATCAGGTTAAAAATTGCGGCGCCCGGCTAAAAATTTTTATGTTGAATTTTGAGGACAATTCTGATAGAATAAAGCCAATTGTTTAACCTGAAAAAAATTCCCGGAAAATGTCCGGGGATTTTTTAAAAAATCGATGGAGGAAAAAAATGACTCAGATTGTTGAAATCAAAGCCCGTGAAATATTAGATTCCAGAGGCAATCCCACCGTAGAAGTAGACGTAATACTCAGCTCCGGCGAGATAGGCCGCGCCGCGGTTCCCTCAGGCGCTTCCACGGGCATTAACGAGGCACTAGAACTTCGCGACGGCGATAAAAAAAGATATCTCGGCAAAGGGACGCTCACAGCCGTTAAAAACGTCAACGAAGTTATCGCCCCCGAAATAATAGGCCTCGATGTCACCCAGCAGACGCTTATAGATAAGACCATGATAGAGCTCGACGGCACGCCCACCAAGACCAAACTCGGCGCCAACGCCATTCTCGGCGTATCGCTCGCCTGCGCCCGCGCCGCATCCAGTTATTTCGGCCTTCCGCTTTACCAGTACCTCGGCGGCGTCAACGCGAAAGAACTTCCCGTGCCTATGATGAACGTAATGAACGGCGGCGCGCACGCCGACAATAACGTAGACATCCAGGAATTCATGATAATGCCCGCCGGCGCGGCTACTTACGCCGAAGCCCTCAGAATGGGTGCCGAAACCTTCCATAACCTCAAATCGATACTCAAATCCAGAAAATATGCGACCAGCGTCGGCGACGAAGGCGGATTCGCACCCAACCTTCCCAATAACGAAGAAGCCATAAAGGTCATCGTCGAAGCCATCGAAAAAGCCGGCTACAAACCCGGAAAAGACATATACATAGCTCTCGACTGCGCCGCTTCGAGCTTCTACAACGAAGAAACGAAGAAGTACACGCTCAACTATAAATCCGACGATAAAAAAGAAGAAAAGACGACCGACGAAATGATAGCATATTACGAAATGCTCATCAGTAAATACCCCGTCATTTCGATCGAAGACGGCCTCGCCGAAACCGACTGGGACGGCTTCAAAAAAATGACGGCGAAATTCGGCGATAAGGTCCAGATAGTCGGCGACGACCTGCTGGTCACCAACGTAAAATACATAAAAAGGGCCATCGCCGAAAAATCATGTAACGCGGTGCTCATCAAACTCAACCAGATCGGATCGCTCACCGAAACGCTCGACGCGATCGAAATGGCTAAACGCGCCGGATTTACCGCGATTGTATCGCACCGCTCGGGCGAAACCGCCGATACGACCATAGCCGATCTTTCCGTCGCCGTGAACGCCGGCCAGATCAAAACCGGTTCGATGTGCCGCACCGACAGAATAGCCAAATATAACCAGCTTCTCAGAATAGAAGAAGAGCTCGGCACAGTCGCGCAGTACCGCGGCCTCGACGTGTTTTACAACCTGAAAAAATAACTTTTTAATAATACCGGTTAACAAACAAAGAGCCGCCTGAAAAGTTCCGGGCTGAAGAAAGAAAAGGTTTTTCAGGCGGCCCTTAAAAATGTCTTTAACATAAACATAGCCGCAAGATAGCCACGCCGTGTATATAATTGTAATTAAACCCGGCAGCGAAAAGGTGATATCGTGATAGCAAGCGCATTGATGGTACAAAATATCAACAGGATCGGAATCTTCAGCTCGCTCACCGAGACGGAGATCAAACAACTTTTAAATTACGCGTCCTATGAAGAATATAAAGAAAACCAGATGATATTCAGCGAGAACGATTCCGGAGCGTCGCTGTATATCGTAGTGACCGGAAAAGTTAAGATATTCCGCGTGCTATCCGATAACACCGTCCACGAAATATCCAATTTTTGCGACAACGAGGTATTCGGCGAAATGGCGTTCCTGGATAACCACGTAAGAAGCGCGAACGCCGAGGCGCTTTGCGAAACCAGCCTGGTCAAACTCTCCACGAAGAATTTCGAACAGTTTTCCGCGGCCTTTCCGGATGCGGCCTTCAGGTTCCACAAAAATCTCATAAACGAGATACAGGGCCGGCTCAGAAAGACAAACGACCGCTACTCCTACCATATCATATGGGGAAAGACCATGAAAACGGCGCTGGCTAAAAATTACGAGGAACTGCTGCAGTCGAATATAGAACTTTCAGCCAGCCGTAACTTCCTGGATAACCTTATAAACAGTTCGAGCGATGTCATCATGGTCATAAACGACGATTTCGAAGTTATAATGTTCAACGCCGGCGCTGAAAAACTTCTTAAATACCCTGCTTCAGAAATAATCAACAGGCCGGTCCTGAAATTATTTTATGACAAAGCTGCATTCGACGCTTTTACCGCCGCAGCGCTTGCGGACGGGGTCGCCGGCGACCGTGAGATAGAGCTGAGGACCTCGGATAACCGTAAGATCATCGCGGACGCCTCTATCTTCAGGCTTTCCTCCGATCCGGACGTCAAAGGTTTCGGCGACGGGCTGGCCATCGTGGCGCGCGATATAACCCAGAAAAAGGTGCTCGAGAACCAGCTGATGCAGAACGAAAAAATGATCTTTCTTGGAAGAGCGGTTTCCGAGATCGTCCATGATATCAAAAACCCGCTTACTATAGTCCAGCTGACCAAGGACTCCATTCAAATGAAGTGTGAGGGCGCAGACTGCCGCCGCGCAGAGATCGTGAAAGAGCTCGAGTTCGACTTCGGCAAAATAGACGAGTCGGTCGACCGCATTCAGCAGATAATTTCGAACACACTCGAATACGCCAAGGTCGTTCCCGGCAAAAAATCGCGCATCGACATCGCCGAGGCCGCCTCAAAATCGATAGCGCTTGCCAAAATTAACCTTAAAAACTGGGATCCCGTGACCGTAAACTTGAATTTAACGGCGGGCGGACCGTTTTATATCGACGGTAACGCCTCCCAGATCGAACAGGTCCTGGTCAATCTTATTACCAACGCCATCCACGCGATAAAAAAAGGCGCCGAAGGCAAAATAGACGTCGACATCTCCTCTGCGTCCGGCTCGGTCGCGGTAGCGGTCAAAGACAACGGCTGCGGCATCAGTGAAGAAGATATTCAATATATCTTCGAGCCGTTCTTCACCACTAAATCTGAAGACAAGGGCACCGGCCTCGGCCTTTCAATCTGTCAGGCGATAATTTCCCAGCATAAAGGGACGATCGCCGTTAAAAGCAAGGTTGGCGAGGGCACCGAGTTCGTCCTGGACTTTCCGTTAGCGTGACTTTTTAATTAGATACGTTTCCCTTTAGAAAACTTATAATCTTTTTCTGTATTTTTCCGATTATAAATCCATGATCGTGAAAAATTACGGCAAAATTTCCTTTATTTTTATATTTGTTTCCGTCTTATTCGCTTTAGCATGTGATGTTTTCACGGCATTTCCCGCCTGCGCGGCGGAACTTGAAAGCACATCCGCGTCGGCCGGACATACCGGCGGCGAGGAAAAGAGCGCGATCGCGCGCGGGGTCAACTATTATAAAAATATAATTACTCAAAACGATAAAAAACAGTCGGTATACGTTCTGGAGCTGGACCTTTTCAAAAGCGATTTCGAGATGGAATCGGTCTTCGGCCAGGACTGCATGTATAAAAAGGAAACGGTCTCATCGATGGCGCGCCGCAAAAACGCCATAGCTGCCGTCAACGGAGCGTTCTTCTCGAAGGCGGGCGCGCCGCTGGGCATGCTCGTCCATCAGGGAAAGATAGTAAAAGAGCCCATACTCGGCCGCACCGTCTTCGGCGTGACCAACGACAACGAATTTTTCTTCGACAACCCGCGCTTTGACGCGCGCTTCTTCTTCAAAAAGGCCGGTTCGGAAGAGATGTCCTACGTGGAACTCGACGGCATAAACCGCGCCCCGGGCGTCGAAGAGGTCATAATATTTACCTCCGAATACGGCAACAAAACCCGTACATCGTCTAAAACCTCCCTGGAAATAATAGTCGTCGACGAAAAGATCGTCGCCGTCGGCGGATGCAATTCCATTATCCCGCCCGAAGGCTATGTCATCCATGCCGGCGGTTTCATGGCTTCCGAACTCGAACGCGCCGTTATCGGCAACACCGCCTATATGGAACTTTATGTCAATCCTGTATGGGAAAAAGCGAAATTCGCCGTCGGCGGAGGCCCGCGTTTACTCACGGGCGGCGCCGTTACAGTGGAATCGAAGGCTGAAAAATTCAAATCTGACGTCGTTTCAGGCCGCGCGCCGCGCACCGCCGTAGGCATAACCGCCGATAAAAGGATACTTATGGTCTGCGTGGACGGCAGGCAGAAGAATTCGGCCGGCATGACGCTTAAAGAACTTGCGAAATATATGAAAAAACTGGGCGCCGTCGACGCGATGAATTTAGACGGCGGCGGATCGACCACTTTTTTTCTGATGGGAAAAGTTTTAAACTCGCCGTCCGACGGCCGCGAAAGGCCGGTATCGCAGGCGCTCGTCATTAAACCCAGAAGCGCGCCGGGCGGAGAACTTACCGCAACGGCGGCCGGCGCCGCGCCGGAAAAGATCAGATAGCATTTTCAAGTTTCATTTATAAAAAAGAAAGGGTTTTTTATGCACCGTGACCAGAAATTCAACCCGGTATATTCATTGTTAATTTCAGCCGCGGCGGCCGCGGTTTTTTTTGTATTTCCGGCACTTGCGATGGCTGCGTCCGGCGACGAACAGATTATGAAACTCGGCGATATAAAGACCGGCATGACCGGCGTCGGGCGCACGGTGGTTTCCGGCTCGCTGATCGAAGAATTCGACGTCGAGGTCCTCGGCGTTCTTAAAAACAACAAACTCGACGACGCGCTTCAGATCTCCGGTTCGTCGGTGCTGGTGAAGGTTTCCGGAGAAGTGATAATTAAATCGGGCGGCATCGCCGCGGGCATGAGCGGCTCGCCCGTCTATATCGACGGAAAACTCGCGGGTGCGGTCTCGTCCGGCTGGATAATGACCGATCACACGATCGGACTCATGACGCCGATCGAGGAAATGCTCGGCCTTTTCAAGTATATTAAACCGGGCGATAAAAAGAAGATCGACGTCAACGGCCTTATAGACCGCGACGCGATGCTGTTCATCGAAAAATCCCCCGCGCTCGGAAATTACAGGGGCGTGATCACGGGAAACGGCCCGCCGGACGATGAAACTCTAAAATATGCGGCGCGCCGCGGCCTGATGGTTTTTGAAAACGCCGCCACGCCGGTCATGGTCACGGGGTTGAATGACCGCAACTACGGCCGCCTTAAAAATATTATGAAAAAAAGAGGGCACGATATAAGCCTGGTAAGCTCGCCGCAAACTGTCAGGGACGATTCCGGCGATTTTGAAATTCCGGACCTGCGGCCGGGCCACGCTATTGCGCTGCAGCTTGTGAGGGGCGACATCAACGTAACCGCCATAGGAACGCTTACATATCTGAAAGAAAATAAATTTCTCGCATTCGCTCATTCATTCATGAAAAAAGGCGACTGCAGTTTCTTCTTCGCTCCAGCTAATATCTACCACTGCTTTTTTTCGCATGAAATGCCCTTTAAGATAGGCACTCCCGGCAAACTCGCCGGCAGCGTTCTTGTCGACAGGAACGAAGGAATCGCCGGCCTTATAGGATTATCGCCTAAAGTGGCGACTGTGCGCGCGTCGGTCGTCGATCTTGACAACGGCGTCAAAAAGGAGTTCTGCACTCAGTTGATAAAGGACAGGACCATGTTCGCGGAGCTTCTCCAGGCCGTTCTGACGCAGGCCGTCGACGAGGGGATCAACCGCCAGGGCGCCGGGTTCGCCCGCGCGAGTTATAAAATGACCGGCCGGAGCGAAAAATCAGGTGAATTCGTGATCGAGCGCCGCAATTACCATTACGACCTCTACGATATCGCCAGCGTCGCCATCGACGAGATACTCGGCGTCGCCGGCGCCGTAGCGCTCAACCAGTTCGAAAAGGCCGACATTTACGATATCGACGTCACATTCGAGATAAGCGAACAGAGCCCGTGCGCGAAGGTGAGCGAGGTTTCCATAAATTCGGGGTGGTTCGAAAAAGGCGGATCGGTCGAGGTCAGCGTTACGGTCGAGGGTGATTATCAGAAGGCGTTTTCGGAGACCTTCACCGTCCCCGTGCCGCTTAACATGAATGACGGCGAGTACAATCTTGCGGTGACTAATGCCGATTACGCGTTACGCAGCCTCGCGGCCGAGGAATACGACCTGGGCTCTGCGGCCCCCGACGAGCTCGAACTGAGCGCCCGGAAAAACGCGGTTTCATTCAAGGATTTGATCAGGGTTTTAAACGACAAGGCCAAAAACAACCAGATAAAGATCGAATTCGAACCCGCCGGCCAGGCGGAAGCGCCGGCGTCAGAAGGTTCGATGGCAGCGTCCGGAGAAAAAAATACGCGCGTCGGCAAAGGCGCTAAAAAATACCGCGAGCTGCCTTCGCTGGATATAACAGGCGAGCCGAAGGAAGGCGCTCCAGAGGCCAAAAGCGCCGCGGCGCGGGGCCGCCTCAGACCTGTAAGTTCGTCAGGCGAGCGCATCTCCGAGGCCGTTTCGGGCCTGAAGTCTCAGTATTACTCGAACAATCCGGAGCCGGCCGAAGAAAATTATAAATTTTATAAAAGTTTTGAATTCGTCTTTTATCCTTTCAGCGCGCGGTTTCCGATAACCATCGGCGCGGCGCCGGAAGAGGAAGCCG
>Ga0209212_1007289_pt1 | contig 12284 bp, 7 predicted proteins | sample RifGroC2_FD_183996 | JGI IMG/M metagenome (GOLD analysis project Ga0209212, IMG submission 183996) | Groundwater microbial communities from Rifle, Colorado, USA - Groundwater C2 (SPAdes) (version 2) | ecosystem: Environmental > Aquatic > Deep subsurface > Groundwater | place: Rifle, Colorado...
AGGGATCGCAGGAGACCACCGCGCGCGGGGGCGAAAGCGTCACCTCGACCTCCCCGACCCCGGGCACCGCCGCGAGCGCCTTCTTCACCGCGGCGACGCAATGGCCGCACGTCATCCCCGTGATCGCGAGCACCACATGTACCTTCTCCATCGCCTGTCACCCCCACCGGTCCGTCGGTGATGTCCGGGAATCGGAACATTATATAGTAGACTGCAGCGGATGACGGAACACGAGATGATACTCGTCACGGGGTCCACCGGCTATGTCGGGGCCCGGCGCACGTCCGATGATTGATGTTTTCACCCCTCCGTTCCTGAGATACGATATGACCCGGAAAGCGATCAAGATATCTCTGTAAGTCCGGTTCGGGAGGCAACATGAGCTCAAGCCCGCCCAGCCCGTCTCCCCTCGCGCATGAAAAAGATGGCTTGTTCCTCGACAACGGATCCCGCGTCGCCGTGATCGGCGGCGGACCCGCGGGTTCCTTCTTCACCTATTTCCTCATCGAGATGGCGGAACGGATCGGGATGGAACTGGCCGTGGACATCTACGAGCCCAGGGACTTCACGAAAACCGCCCCCCACGGGTGCAACATGTGCGGGGGGATCATTTCCGAATCGCTCGTCCAGTTGCTCGCCACGGAAGGGATCAACCTCCCTTCCAGCGTCGTCCAGCGAGGGATCGACTCCTACGTCCTCCACATGGACGTCGGGACCGTGCGAATCGAGCCGACGCGCCGGGAGAAGCGGATCGCCGCCGTCTACCGCGGCGGCGGCCCCCGCGGAAACGTCGATTCCCGCTGGAACAGCTTCGACGCGCACCTCCTCGAGCTGGCGAAGGGGCGGGGGGCGCAGGTTCATCAGGAACGCGTCGAGGGGATCGACCGGGACGGCGGGAAACCGCGCATCACCACGAAAAAGGGGACCTCGACCGGCTACGATCTTCTCGTCGGCGCGGTGGGCGTGAACACGGGCGCTCTCAAGCTCTTCGAAGAGATGGGCGCGGGCTATCGGGCTCCCGGGTTGACGAAGACGTACATCTGCGAGTTGTTTCTCGGGGAGAAGACGATCAAAACGTACTTCGGAAACGCGATGCACATGTTCCTCCTCAACCTTCCCCGCCTCGAATTCGCCGCGTTGATCCCGAAGGGGGATTACGTGACGATGGTGATGCTGGGTACCGGGATCGACAAAACCCTCGTCGAGGCGTTCTTCTCCACCCCTGAAGTGCGCAAGTGCTTTCCACCCGACTGGTCCCCGCCGGCCGATTTCTGCCGCTGCTCTCCCTACATCAACATCTCGGCGGCGGTCAAGCCGTTCGGCGACCGGATGGTGCTCATCGGCGATAGTGGCGTGAGCCGGCTCTACAAGGACGGGATCGGCGGGGCGTACCGGACCGCGAAGGCGGCCGCGAGGACGGCGGTGTTCGAAGGGGTGGCGGAGGACGATTTCCGGAAAGGATACCTCCCCGTCTGCCGGTCGCTGTCGTTGGACAACGGAATCGGAAAGGTCGTCTTCGGGATCACGGGGCTGATCCAGAAAACGACCGTGCTCCGGAAGGGGCTGTTGCGGATGACCGCGGCGGAACAGGAATCACGCCAATGGAATCCGAGGATGAGCGACGTCCTGTGGGACACCTTCACGGGGAGCGCACCGTACAAGGATGTCTTCCGCCGGTCGCTCCACCCCGTTTTTCTCACGCGCCTTCTCTACGAAACGTTGATGGGAACGCTCCCCGCGCGCCGGGAGGGCGGGAAGAAGGAGGAAAAGGTGCCATTCGGAAAGATGGGCGAGTTGGGGAAGATCTACAATTCGGGGGAAATCATCGTCCGGCAGGGCGACGTCGGCGAGTGCATGTACTTCATCCAGTCCGGCAAGGTTGAAGTGATCCGGGAAAGCGACGGGAAGGATGTGAAGCTCGCCGAACTGGGGCAAGGTGAGTTCTTCGGGGAGATGGCCCTTTTCGAGAAGGGGGTCCGTTCCGCCACCGTCCGCCCATTGGGCGAAGTCCGGGTCCTCTCGGTCGACAAGAAGTTGTTCCTTCGGAAGATCCACGAGGATCCCGCGCTGGCCTTCCGCATCATGCAGAAGATGTCCCGCCGGATCCGGGATCTCGACAAGGAACTGGGGAATCTGCGTTCGGAGTGATTCCCCCGCTCGGGCAGCGCATGGGAAAGGAGGATATCGCGGTTGAGAATCAAGGTGCTGGGCGCCGCAGGCTCCGAGGTCCCCGGGCACAACTGCCCGGCGTTCCTGATCGACGGGAAGATCCTCCTGGACGCGGGGACGATCGCCCTTGCCCTGAATATCCGCGAGGAGCACAGCCTGGGATGGATCCTCCTCACCCACGCCCACCTCGATCACATCAAGGGGATCCCGTTCCTGCTCGACAACCTGGTGACCCGGAGCACCGGGAACACCATCACCGTCGCCAGCGGAAAAGATGTCCTGGATGACCTGAGGAGGAACATCTTCAACGACAGGATCTGGCCCGACTTCTCCCGGATCCCGACGCCCGAACACCCGGTGCTGCGGTACAAGAACATCAGCACGACGAAGCCCTTCCCGATCGACGGGTACCGGATCACGATGGAGAGAGTCCACCACACCGTACCGGCGTACGGGTACATCGTCGAGAAACCGGGGAAGAAGACGATCGCCTACACCGGGGACACGGGGCCGACCGACCGGTTCTGGGAGAGGATGGCCGCCCACGACGTGAAGTACCTCATCACGGAGACCTCCTTCCCCAACCGCCTGGAGAAACTCGCGCTGACGACCGGCCACCTCACTCCCTCCCTCCTGGAGGGGGAGATCGCGAAGATGTCCCCGCCGCCGGAGAAGATCTTCATCATGCACCTCAAGCCGCAGTTCCTGAACGAGATCGAGATGGAGATCCGGGCGCTCGAGCGCGACAACCTCGAGTTCCTGAAGGACGGTGAGGTGATCCTGGCCTAGCCGGCTGCCCGCCGTCAGGAGATTCCGAAGAACCTCTTCAGCCTCCGGAGGATCGCGTCCTGGGGGGACGGGAGCTCTACCGCTTCCGCGGTCGCCCGACGGACCGCCGCGATCTGTTCGAGGCGGCGCTCGAGGCGATCGCTCAAACCCGTAAGGATCGACGGGTGGGAGGAGATGACCGGTGACAGCGCCTCCTTCGACACCTCGATGAGGCGGACCTCTTCCGCCGCCATGACAGTGGCGTGGCGCTTTTCCCCGGTAAGGAGCGACATCTCGCCGAAGAACTCTCCCTCTGAAAGTTTTCCGACCTGCTTCCCGTCGAAGCGCACCTGCAGGGCCCCCCGCAGCACGATGAAGAGCGAGTCCCCCTCCTCCCCCTGGCGGACCACGGTTTCCCCCCTGCCGTAGACGCGCAGCCGGACGTGCGGTACGAGGGCGTCCAGGGCCTCCTCCTCCAGGGGGGAAAGGATATCGATCCGGCGGAGGCTCTCGCGGATCGCGCCGGCCTCCATCCGGAACGGCGGCGCCGGCTCCTTCCGGACGATCTCCCGGTGCGGGTACGGGAACGTCTGCCCCTCGCGCGTGACGGCGTACCAGACGCGCCGCAGGATCCTGTCGCGGGCCTCGAGGAGGGTCGCGTACTCCTCGAGGTAGAAGCGGAGGTTGTAGTGGATGCCGCTGTCCATGAACCCGTCGACCTTCACCCAGGGAGACGGCTCCCGCAGGATTCCCGGCTCGTCCTGGAGAGCGTCGAGCAGGATCGCCTTCGCCCGTTCGGGGGGGAACGCGTAATCGAGGAGAATCTTGAGGTTGACCGGCGGGGGCCCGCCCGGACGGCTCCCGATGGAGTGCACGACGTTCTGCGTCATGAAATGGTTCGGGACGTGGACCAGGTGATCCTCGAGAGTCCGGACCGTGGAGTACCGGAAACCGACGTTGACGATCTCGCCCGTGATCTCTTTATCCTTGATCCAGATCCACGTGCCGCGCCGGAACGCCTCGTCGGCCTGGATCTGGAAGCCGGAGATGATGTTGGCCAGGGAGGTCTGCATCGCGAACGCAAGGGCGGCGGTGAGCACCGTGGTCGTCGTGAGGATCGACGCCATGTTGATGTCGAAGATCAGGCGCAGGGCCGTCGCGCCGAAAAACAGGTATACGCCCAGAAGGAGAAGGTCCCGGAGGAAGGACGGGACCTTCCCTTTCATCCGGTGGTGTAGGTAGGTGTCCACGAGCAGGTAGGCGACCAAGTTCGCCCAGCAGAGGAGCATGATCAGCCCGTGGATTTCCAGAATGTACGGGGTGTACTCCACAGGTACCTTGAAGGGTCCCACGACGGACACGAGGATGATCCCGAAAAGGGCCGCCTTGATCGTCGCCCGGACCCTGGACATGGGGAGATCCCTCCCGGTCACGGCGCGGACGATGGCGACCAGGAGAAAGATCGCGAGGGGGACCAGCAGCAGGAGGGTCTCGTTGGACAGAAGAAATTTGAACGTCATGGCCAGATACGGTTCCCCAGGGGTGGTAGCACGGATTGTCCATCATTCGGCTGGAGGAAAGCAAGGGGAGGTGGAGAGCGGCCTGGCCGCCCTCCACCCTCATCACGTCGTACCCTGTCCGGCGGACTTCCTAATAAGACAGGTTGATCTTCGCGTAAAACGTCCGGACCGGTTGAATCGCCGGGTTTACATCGTTCGTATCGAAGTATTGGAACGATTTGTCAAACAGGTTTTTCGCGAAGAGGGATACGAATCCATAGCGTTGCGGAAGGCGGTAACTGATGCCGGCGTCGACAAGCCAAAACTGGTCTCCACCGGATTCCGAGGTTACATTACCAATTCTAAAAAAATCCCCATGCTGTTTGAAGTAGGTGGCACTCGCCGTGGCACCAAGCCCCGATGGATGGAAGAAATTGATCCCGAGAGGGAATCGATTGGTTTCGACTTCTTCGATCCCGATATTCAAGTCCGCGCTTTGCTTGAACTGTTCATAGATGTATTCCGCTTTCAATGCTACCCATTTATGCGGTAGATAGAATATGTACGCGCGTCCCGTTCTCTCATCCCAATCTTTCGTCTGCACCTCATTGGTGGTCACGATGATAAATGGGACATCCAATTCCCTGATCGAATACTCCACGCCCCCATAAACGTTCTGTGAAAATTTCTGATCCACGCCGATTCCATAGCGCCAAGACTCCGCTCCCGGTTTGTCATCATAAAACTGGTTGAATCCCGCGACTTGTGTCGGCTCCAAGGTCTGGTTCGTGATCAGGGTCCTTTTCAGGGCTCTGAAAGCGGCAGCGCGCAGCGTGGTGTTCAGAGCGGGATTCCATGTTATTCCGAATTTCGGGTTCAATTGATTCTTATCAAACGTATCACTATTAAAAAAATCTCCACTCGCGCCGATTGTAAGAACGATGTTGCCTGGCAAGTTGATATGCGAATAAAGATACGCATTCGCATGCTTTAAACCGGTTGAATCGGATATCGTGGATTCATCCGTAATGGGTGGAAGTTCAGGATCGATTATGAAGGTGAACCTCACGTCAGCCGTATCGTCCGAATCGGTTTTGTAATAGCCTGCTCCGAAGATGAATTTCACTTTCTCCGACCCGTGAATATATTGCGCTTCCCCCCCATTCGCGTGTCCATCACTCTTGGAATTTATCGAGAGTGCGGGATCGGGCGATTCGCTCGAACTCTGGTCAAGCTTCTGGTTCACGAAAAATCCGATCAGATTTGATCCGGGGGAATATTTATGATGGAAACCAACGGTAAATATCTGATTTTCCACCGTCAGACGTCGATTTGTTGAAAAATCATCCTTGAAAAACCGTAACTGCAGATCCCCATTTTCCGTTTTCCTGTGGCGATACTCCAGTTGAACGCTGGTTTCCGGGGAAAGGCTCGCCTGAATGTAGGCGTTATAAATATCGTCCTTCAAATCATTGTTTTCGCGGAAGCCATCCGTCTCGAAATGATACTGGCCAGCGCTGCCGGAAAACTTATTGTAAAGACCGGACAGGACAATCTCTTCTCCCTTTGTGCCATGTTCGCCCACGACCCCGTTTGCCTGCACCCCAAGCCGGTTCCGCTCGAACAAGGGATTGAACTCATTAAACGACAAATTGGACGGACCCCCGTTCGCTACGACGAACAGATTGCTTTCCGAGAGGCTGGGCTGAAGGGGGGAAAGATTGAGCGGCTGCAACAACTGGGACTGGAGCAGTTCGCTGACTCTCGCGATCTCGTGTCGCGGTAACGCGGAATAGGAGTCGGCAAGGAAACGGTGGGCGGAGTAGTTGGTCGGATCGGTATTGACCGATTTCCACCCCTCCACCAGCGCAAGCTCCTGGAATCCCAGATCGGTATAGATCCGGGCAAGGCCGGCTTCCCTGGCGGCGACGTCCTGGTCCAGCAACAGGCGCGATCGATAGACCATCCTGTTGTCGTTCAACTCGATCGCCTTTTGCATGTCTTGCAGCGCTTCGGCGGGACGGTTCGTGGTCTGCTTTTCGATCGCGTCGTAGAAATACGGCGTTGGATCCGACGGATCCAGGCTCTTGGCCATCTCGTACTGGCCCTTCGCCAGCTTGTCGCGCTTCTCTTCGAAGTAGGCTTTCCCCAGGTAACTGCGGACGAGGGAATTATTCGGGTCGAGGCTCATGGCGATCTCGATTTCCCTTCTTCCCTCCTCCAGGTGCCCTTCCCGGATCTTCGCCAGGCCCAGGCCCAGCCGCGGGAGGGGATCCGCATCGTCGAGCTTGATCGCTTGTTCAAAGGCCCCCCTGGCCTCTTTCGTCTCGATCCGGGTCAGGTGGGAGAAGCCCAGGACCGTCTGCGTTCTCGAGAGGTCGGGATTCAACGCCGCTGCCTTCTTCGCAGCCTCCAGGGATTTGTCCAGATATCCGAACGATTGCCGCAACTCGGCCAACCTGGCCCAGGCGAGGGCGTTCCCGGGGACTTGTTTCACGGCCTCTTCGAGGCTGCCCAACGCCCCCATGAGGTCGAAGCGGGCCTGCTGCGCGTAGGACAAGGCGATCCTCGCGGTCGCCGATTTCGGGTCCGATTCCACCGCCTTCCGGGCGAGATCGAGGGCCTTTCCCTTCTCGTTCCGCGTGACGGCGATGATCGACTGGAGCGCGAAGGCGTCGCTGTTCTTCGGGTCCAGTTTCTGTGCCCGCTCGATCTCCGCGATTGCTTCATCCACACGTCCCACGGTCAGCAACTGCGATGCACGATTTGCGTAAAATCCCTGATCCCTGCTCTCTTCCCTTAAATCGACAGGACGGGATTCGATGACCGGCGGATAATAGAGCGCCCACTGGACGGCATCCCTCGGGCGCACAACGACCCGGCGCACAGGGGCTTTCCCCGCCTCGGCCACCGCCGACTGCCCCGTGGTGACAGCAAGTCCTCCCGCCGCGTTCGAGGCCAACACCTTCCCCTCGAAGACGGTCAGATCGGTCTTCCCCTCCTCGATACGGATGAAGAACTCGGTCCCCTCCACTCCGGCGTTCACGGTCGCCGTGCGCACCTCCAGGTTCCGCGTGACCCGGCTGAAGAAGAGCGCGGCCCCGCTGAGCATGTCGACAAGCGAGGTCCGCTCGTCCTTCATCCCGCCCAGGGTGACGGTGCTGTTCTGGTCGAGGCGAAGAACCGGGTGGTTGTACAGCGCGATGTCCGCACGGCTTTTCCTGTCGGTACGGATCGTGTCCCCGGGGCAGTACGTTTCGTTGAGCTTCACCGCCTGCCACCGCGTCTCCCCCGCCGGCTTGACTTCCACGACCCCCTGGGCCGAAACAACCTTCCCTGCCCACTTCTCGCACGTCGCCGCCGATGCGGAAACGGGTTGCAGCGTCATCGCGATGGCCGCAAATACCAGAAGAACCGGAATCCCCGCATGCGTTCGCTTCATCACGCCCCCCTTCTCCCGTCGATACTTTCCGTTCGGACCGTGTTCCCCGTCTACTTCATGTCCATGTTGACTACCCCGTCCCACGCATCCCCGGGCGGTCGGTTTTTATGCTGCTCGCACAACTTCATGTAGAAGCGGGAGGGCTCGTCCCCGGGCAGACTTTCCATGCAGCCGAGGAACTTCTCCGCCGCTTCGTCCCAGGACCGCTCCCGGAAGGCGGCCAGCGCCTCCGCGAACATCGCGCACCCCGCCCTCTGTTTCCCGTCCGCCTCCTCAAGCCGGCAGACGAGCTCGTGGATCCCGATCGCGCTGGTTTTTCCCTTCAGCCGGAAGCTCCCGATCTCCCTCGACAGAAGCCCTCCCAGCCGGTCGATCACCTCGGCGGACACGAGGACGCGCGTTCCCAGGTGCTTGTTCAGCCCTTCGATCCGCGACGCCGTGTTGACGATGTCTCCCATGACGGAGTGCTGGTAGTGGTCCCCGCCGCCGATGTTCCCGAGGAAGATGTCCCCGTAATGGAGGCCGATCCGGGTGTTGAGGCGGTGCGGGTCGGAAGGCCCGTACAGCCCGTGCACCGCCCGGTTGATGTCGATCGCCGCGAGGCACGCCTTGTCCCGAAGAGCCGCGTCGGGCGTAGCCGAGACCCAGATCGCCAGCATCGAGTCCCCGGCGAGGTTCGATACGACCCCGCCGTGCTCCTTCACCGGCCGGAACATCGTTTCGTAATACCGGTTCATGAATGCGCCGAGCTCCTTGGGGTCCAGGGTCTCCGACAGGGTGGTGTAATGCTCCGCGTCCGTGAACAGGCAGACGCCGTAGACGGTCTCGCTGACGGCGCCGATCTCTCCGAGGTTTTCCACCAGCTGGTCTACGACGTTCTTGGGGAGGTAATGCTCGAAGGCTTTCCGGACCTTCTCCTGCTCCTTCTTCGTGTCGAGGTAGTTCCAGATCACGCCTCCGACGAAGGCAAGGGGGGCCTGGAAAAAGAGCGGGACTACGATGGGATACCAGACGTTGCCCGTCTTGAACTGGAACCACGCAAGGGCGAGATAGAGGCCGCCCAAACCGGCGACCGCCAACGCGGCGATGCCGACATGAAGCATGCGGCAGAGCACTCCCACCAGGACTCCCCAGAGGAGAAGGACGAGGATGTGTGCGGTCAACCCGACCGGCTTCACGGTCACGTCATCCAGGATGTTGGAGAACGCGGTGGCGGAGATCTCCACGCCGCCGATGAAGATGCCGTTCGCCCGGGAGAACACCGTGTAGAAGCTGTCCTTCCGCTCCGCCAGCATCGCCTCCGATAGTCCCACGAAGACGGCCTTGTCCTTCAGGTCGATCTTCCTGTCTCCCGCCGCACCGTCGCGGATCCGCAGCGCCTCGTGATACGGGATGGTGGTGATCGTGCGGGGAGGGCCGTAATAGCCGATGTACCGGTTGTTCGACCCCTCGTAGAGGCGGATCAGGGCGTTGACCAACCGGCGCTTTTCCGCGTCGCCTGCGAGCCTTTTCAAACCCTCCAGCTCCCTCCGCATCCTCTCCGCGATCGACGGGTCGCCTGCGAACGCCTCCCGGATCCGCTTCATCCGTTCCCGGACGGCTCCCTCGCCGATCGCCGCCGACAGATCGTGGGGGAACTTCCCGGCCTGCGCAGGACTCGCCGTTTCTAGCAATCCAATGAAATTCCCATACGCTTGCGCACCGTACATCTGGAGCATCACCATCGGCACGGAGGGGGAGTCCCCCGCTCCCGGCTCGAAAGTGAAGAATTGACTCACCTTGAACGGGATCCGTGGCAGGGTGAACGGCGCGGTGGCCGCGGCGGCATTGGAGAAGAGCTCGAGCGGCGGCATCACGCGGACGACATTGTGACTGGAGGATTCGGAGGATGCGTCTCCGTCCGGCAGCAGGATGTCCTTGGTCCGGATCGGCTCGGTGAGGACGACGTTGCGCGCCTTTTTCATCGCTTCCGCGAACGCGATGTCGTCCTTCCCGACGCGCGGCTCGATGAAATGGAGGTCGAAGGAGACGACCCTGGCGCCTTCGCGGACGAGGATTTCCGTCAGCCGGGCGTGAAGGGAGCGGGGCCACTTGTCGGGGTTGTCCGGGAAGCCGAGCTGCTCGGAGGACTCCCTGTCGATGCTGACGACCACCGCGTCCCCCGGTCCCTTGCCCGCTCCTCTCAATTTGAACAGCAGGCCGAGACCGGTGTTCTCCTCAACGTCGAGGGAAAAACGGAAAGGGCTGACGATCAGCCCCACGACCCCCACGAGAAAGCCGAGAACGATCGCTTTCCACAAGGAGAGTTTCATGGGGCTAACCCATCCTCTTTTCCTTCTACCCCTTTTTCGAAATTGCCTTGTTGGTAGATGTGTTATTTCTTTTTTGCGGAGAACTATTCCACCCTTACCGTTTTAAGGGAAGGGCAGGGCCATTTCTGGCCCTGCCCTTCTAAATTGTGGGTATTATTAATTGGTATGTATCACGCCATTAACGTAACAATCGAAACCGTAAGGAAGCGTTGGCGAGACTACCGGGGGGTAGGGTAACTTGGTTTCTCCAGCCTTACAATAAGGATATACTTTGGTGATGGTGCCGCTGACGATATTCTGCGTATGCGGCGAACCGGTCCCGGAGATGATGCACTCCTGATACCCCTGGTTCCCGTTCAGGTTCGTGCAATTATGAATGGACTCCCCGAACACGTCATTCCTTGTTTCAAGGGAACAGCAAGATTGAGGATCCGTCGGACAATTGTGGGCGAGATTGTACTCCGCGTCGCCGCAAACCTGAACATCCGTAATCTGTCCGGAACGTGGGTTCCTTATAATCCTAAACGTAACTTCTTCATCGAGAACATCGGGAACATCGGGTATGGTCACCCTCTGCTCGGGGGTGACAGGCGCAAGTGGGTTCACCGTGATCGGGCAATCCGGTCCGAGGATCCCCGGGCAGAAGTAGAAATTGTTGCCGTTCTTAAACTGCATGGACGTCTGACGGATCGGGTTGTTACCCACGGTGCGGATGAAAAATGATCCCGTGCCTGCGTTGTACGTGGGAAGTTTGACCACATTTTCGTGATCTGTCCAGACACCGAAGAACGTCTTGCTCGCCACATCCCCGCCCGGATTGCCGGCAGGCAACACATTCACGGTGTACGTGACGGTATCCATGCCGATGTCGGGATTGGTACAATAGGGAACCAGAATGTCGATCTGGCTATTGGATCCGGTGGAGGTAGTGAAATATCTCCACTCGTACTCGCCCGGAACCTCTGTACTGGGAACCGGGAACTCGCCCTGCGCCCCCCTCACGACAGATACAAATGTGCCGCTTGGTTGCCCCGTAGGGGATACTAATTCACATCTGTCAAGGAGAGGAATTTGGTCCGCCATGACGGCGGAATCAATACAAATACCTCCGATGGAAATAGCCACCACGAAAAAAGCAACCATGAACTTTCCCTGTTGCAACATTCTCCCCTCCTCCAATGGTTGATGGTGCTCAATTAATAAAACGGGCTCACCAATCGGACATCCATGGACCACTGTTTGGAGTTCCTTTACCCCCTTTCCTTTTTTCTTCCTCTATTGTGCAGATCATGCGTGCTTTTCGTGGCACCTAGGCTATTACGTGTTGATGACATATTCAAAAATTCTATTAATCTTTGCAATATTTCGACGGAAGAGCCTTAGGCTGGAGCCGAGCCGGACCCGTTCGAACGATCCTCTCGACGGACGAAGCGGTGCTTCACCGCGAAATCGCTGTTGAAGACGTCGGGAAGATTGCACAACAATCCCCCTTCCGCTGACCACCGGCTGGGCTATGGACTGCGCCAGTTACTTGTAGCAAGGGAGGTGCCAATGGAATAAAATAGCTTAATATATCGAATGAGAAGGGTTTTATGCATTAAAGCCAGGCGCGGAACTGGGGAACAACGCAAAAGGGATAATATTTTACCGAATTTATGTAATCTAGTTCACAAGGAAGGCGGGGCGTCCGCGTTCTACCGAACCAACCCCATATATTTCCAATACGGTTCCAACAAGGCGATGGCGAACAGGATGACGGCCACGTTGACGAATGCCAGTTTCAACGTTCTTCCGTGGCTGAACAATTTCTCCTCCGTCCCGCGCAGGACGTTCAGGAAGAGCATGTTTTGATGCTGATCAGGGCTCCAAAGCAAATCAGGATATAAAAATTTAGGTTATCTGGATATTGAGCATTCAAGAAATCACGCAAAACTTGCGTCAAAACCACATCGGAATATCAGGGACAACACGCCACCCTTCCATCCGCCACACCGGACGTGGGAGAATATTCCTGCACGCGGATGAAGCCGGGGAAGGTCCCCGCCGGATTCGCAGGAGGCGCGCCGATGCCGGATATCACCAGGGAGCGGCTTG
>Ga0209212_1007290_pt1 | contig 12278 bp, 12 predicted proteins | sample RifGroC2_FD_183996 | JGI IMG/M metagenome (GOLD analysis project Ga0209212, IMG submission 183996) | Groundwater microbial communities from Rifle, Colorado, USA - Groundwater C2 (SPAdes) (version 2) | ecosystem: Environmental > Aquatic > Deep subsurface > Groundwater | place: Rifle, Colorado...
TGAAGCCCCAGTATGCGAGAGTCATGTTCCTTTCGGATGACCATCCGCTATATGCTCATTGCCGTGCACAGGAGAGGTTTAGTGCAATCCCTCATGCGTCTTTCTCCTTTCGGAGCGACAGGGTTTGAGAGTGAAATGCTAAACCTCGCCTCTACACTCTAATACAAGAGAACTATTTCTCTCATACTGGGTTAGGTCGGCTTATATTAAATTGTCAATCTATTTTAACGCAAAAAATGGTGCGTTGTCATCATACTAGCTTAGATTAGTGAGTTTGCGAAGTCTAATTACCAAAACTTTAGACTCAAGGCTTGTGTTAATTTTTTGGAGTGTGATACACTGTCCTCAGTTCATTCACAATCAAAAGAAATCAACCTTACTCTTTTTCAAGAGTAGATAGTCCTAATAAAAAGGTCCATGACCAACAAAAGTTTTTAGAGGGGTTATCGATTGGGTTGCGAAATCCAACTTATAAGTTATTGGGTCCCTGACCACAAAGTAATTTATATCAGATCGCAATCGAGGCTTAATAAACATTTATTTGTTTGTTAATTCTTGATTGCGATTTTTTATTGTCCGATAAAAAATCAAAATCTAGTGAAAGAACTAATTTATTAGTTATTAACAAAAAAATATGTCAAAGAAACTGGAATGGCGAACTGAACGCCGAAAAGTAAAAGATCTAATTCAGTATAAGAATAATCCGAGAGTGCTTAGTCCGATTCAACTTGAGGGATTAAAACGCAGTTTAAAGAAATTCAATGTAGCTGAATTGCCCTGTATAAATACAGACGGGACTTTAGTTGCAGGTAATCAACGCGTACTGGCTTTATCTTTACTCGGCAGAGGTGAGGAAAAAATTGAAATTCGTGTTCCAAATCGAGCCCTTACTGACAAGGAATTCAAAGACTACCTTCTAACTTCAAATCGCAGCGGTGCAGATTGGGACTGGCAAAAACTTGCCGAAGGATTTGATCTCGGTGAGCTTCTGACCGCAGGATTCGACTCGTTTGATCTCGGAAACATATTCGACGACAACCTAGAGATTACTGATGACGAATTCAATGAAGAAAAAGAGGCTGAGCGAGCCAAAAACACCAAGATCAAGCTTGGAGATTACTTCGCTCTCGGAAGACATCGATTGCTTTGCGCTGATGCGACCAAACCAGACAGTGTCCAAGAACTTATGAATGGTGTGAAAGTCGACCTCGTCAATGACGACTTGCCATTCAATATTGGACTCTCATACGACAAGGGTGTTGGCAACAAAAGTTCATATGGCGGTACGACAAATGACAACAAATCCGACGAAGAATATGAGATTTTTGTAAAGTCGGTGATGCAAAATGCTCTATCTGTGGCAAGACTAGATGCTCACGTAATGTTTTGGTGCGACGAAAGATATGTTTGGCTATTCCAAAAACTATATAGAGAACTTGGTATTGATTCCAAGCGACTCTGTATTTGGGTAAAGGACAATGCATCACCTACACCAAAAATTGCGTTCAATAAGGTGACAGAGTTTTGTGTGTACGGAATCATTGGGAAGCCTTGGCTCAATGACAAGATCAAGAATCTGAACGAGATACAGAACAAGGAGGTCACTACGGGCAACAGGCTCACTGAAGATATTCTCGATCTCTTTAATATCTGGCTTGTTAAGAGATTACCCGGATCCGAATATGAGCACCCAACTCAAAAAAATCCCACCCTTCACGAAAAATCTCTCAGGCGATGCACTCGTCCTGGAGATGTTGTGCTCGACCTTACGGCGGGATCTGGAAGTATTCTTTCAGCCTGTGAACAGCTAAAACGGACAGCGTATCTCTGCGAGATGGAACCGGTGTTTTGCGAAGTTATTATAAATCGTTATAAGAAACTCAACTCATATGAAAAAATCATCAAACTTAATTAAGCCGGGCGATGCATTTTGGCTAGGTGAACATTTGCTTATCTGCGGAGATTCTCGTGATAAAGAAGTCGTCGCTAATTTTTTGAAAGGAAGAAAAATAAAAAGTGTGGTCACTGATCCTCCATATGGAGTCGCCGTTGCCGAAAGTAAAGAAGGATTTCGGACACTTGTGAAAAATAAACCAATTGCAAATGATCAACTCCAAAGCGATGAGGAATATAGAAAATTCACTCGCAAATGGATTGAGGCAGTGAAACCTCAACTAACAAGAAAAAATTCTTTCTACATCTTTAACGCCGACAAGATGATATTCGCTCTGCGTGAAGGTATGCGTGACGCAGATATTAAGTTCGGACAGTTGCTCATCTGGGTAAAGACTCATGCGGTGGTTGGGCGAATGGACTATGCGCCTCAACATGAATTGATTGCATACGGATGGTATGGAGTGCATGAATTTCTGAAACCGAAGGATAAGAGCGTTATAGTGTTCCCGAAGCCCAACAAAAGTCCCTATCACCCAACCACAAAACCAATCGGGCTTATTCGGCGACTCATCTTGAACAGCACTCATATTGGAGATGTTGTATATGACGGTTTCCTTGGGTCAGGAACTATATTGCTTGCTTGTGAACAAACAAAGCGAGTATGCGTAGGTGTCGAGATTGATCCAGAATATTGCCAGACCATTATCGATAGGTTCCACAAGATTACTGGCCTAATCGCACAAAAATATGAGTAGAAAAGAAACAATTAAAATTCGTCAGAATAAACTCAAGGAGGCATTCATCGGACAATTGAAACGTACACCAACCATCGAAACTTCATGCCAGAAAGTTAATGTCGCCCGAGCCACAGCATATCGCTGGATGAGGGCAAGCAAACGCTTTGAAAAAGAGGTCGAGGAAGCGCTTATTGAAGGCAGAACATTTATGTCTGATGTTGCAGAGAATCAGCTTTTCTCACTTATCGGTGAAAAAAAGATTGAGGCGATTCGATTGTATCTTTCAACTCATAATTCTCGATACGGCAACAAGCTTGAATTGTCCGGCAAAGTGACGACCAGAGACGAACCATTAACAGCAGAGCAAAAATCTCTGATCAGAGAAGCGTTAAAATTATCCTCAATAAAATATTATGAACAAATTAAATCAATTAAAAATACCGACAAAGAGGATAAATAGAGTTGACAGAGTAAGGAATGTCGTTGAGAAAATCCTCAAGGATAGGCAAATTAGAAAAGAAGTGGCTACTAAGAAATTTGAGCTCTTCTTTCCGATATACTTTAATAAGTACATGAAGTATAAAACTGCTCCATTTCAAGAAGAAATATTCAGAATATTGGAGGATGTGAAAATAAATTTAGTTGTAATCGTCGCTTTCAGATCTTCCGCTAAATCAACCATAATCACTACCGCTTATGCCCTATGGGCAATTCTAGGCATTCAACAGAAAAAGTTTATTATTATAATTGGTCAGACTGAAATGAAAGCTAGACAGTATTTGATGAATATAAAGAGAGAGTTGGAAACTAACGAAATCTTGAAGAAAGATCTCGGACCATTTGAAGAAGAGAGGAATCAATGGGGAGCGACTGCGCTAATTATCAAGAAACTGAATGCGAAAATAATGATTAGCTCTACCGAACAAAATATTAGGGGTCTTCGCCATGAAGAACATAGGCCAGATCTTATTATTTTGGATGATGTTGAAGACACCAGTTCTGTAAGGAATCAAGATAACAGAAACAAGCTGTACGACTGGTTTACAAGCGAAGTTATACCAGCAGGCAGTAAAAACACCAGAATAATATTGGTTGGCAATCTTTTGCACGAAGACTCCTTGGTTAAGAGGATACAGAGTAAAATCACTCCTGAAAAAACGGCGTGGGTATACAGGGAATATCCAATTGTGGATGCTGAAGGCAACCCAATGTGGCCTGGTAAATATCCAACCAAGGAAGACATTAGGGAAGAGAGAGAAAAAACTATGAATGAAGTCACATGGCATAGGGAATATTTGCTAAAAATTGTCGACCATGAGTTCCAAATAATAAAGAGAGAATGGATAAAGTATTATGATTATTTGCCTGAAGCAAACGAGCATTCTTATTTTGGAGTTAGTGTTGATCTGGCCATATCCAAAGAAGATACTGCGGATTTCACCGCTATTGTATCTGGGCAGGTGCAGGGAAAGTTTAATAAAGATTTCAAGATATACATTCTCCCGAATATAATAAACAAGCGTCTAACCGCCTTAGAAACACTTGAAGTAATTAAAAAAGTTTCTAATTCTATTCCGCATAGCAATACTATATTTGTCGAAAATAATGCTTATCAAGAAATGATGGTTGAGAGATTAAAAAGTGACAGGTGCAAAGTGGAAGGAGTTAGATCCACGACAGATAAGCACAGTAGATTGGCGGCAGTGAGTTACCTTGTTCAATCTGGAGCAGTCTTGTTTCCCAAAGAAGGAGCAGAAGAATTGATTACTCAACTTTTGGGATTTAGCACGGAAAAATATAATGATTTGGCAGATGCTTTTTCGATGCTTCTTGCCAGACTCTCTCATGAGTGTCATGGACCAAAATGCGAGTTTGTTGATAACCCGATAAAATTTTAGTTATCAACTTCAAGATATTTAGATACTCTGGACTACTGGGGCGAGGTGCGTCATCCCTTGTATTGTATGACAAACACAACAATAAACAAGCCTGGGGTGGGGCTGGCACCAGAAGTAACCCCATCAGCAATTAAGTACTGTCTGTATGCTCGTAAATCAACGGAGCAAGAGGACAAGCAAGCATTATCAATAGAATCACAAGTGAGAGAGATGATTAGTCTCGCCGAAAAGGAGGGACTGGAAATCGTCGAAATCAAGCGAGAATCGCACTCTTCAAAAGATGTCGGCCAAAGACCGGTATATAACGAGCTAATCAACGAAATCAGACAAGGAAAGTTCAACGGCATTCTGACGTGGGCGCCTGATCGACTCTCACGAAATGCGGGTGACCTTGGTACGGTCGTTGATCTTATGGATCAAAAACTGCTCCACGAAATACGCACATACGGACAGAAGTTTACGAATAACCCGAATGAAAAGTTTCTCCTGATGATTCTCGGATCACAAGCCAAGCTTGAGAACGACAATAAGATGGTGAATGTGAAGCGAGGACTAAGAGCACGGTGTGAAATGGGGTTATGGCCATCGGTGCCTCCAACAGGTTATCTGAGCCACTCAGATAGAAATAAAAAGTGCGAAGTAGTGCGTGATGAGCAAAGAGCTGATGTCATTAAACAGATGTTTGAAAAAGTCGCGTATGACGGATGGTCTGGACGAAAGATCTTTAAATGGCTGGCTGAGGATATACGGTTCAAGACGAAACATGGAAAACCATTAACACTGAGCAACGTGTACATAATTCTCAAAAGTACCTTCTACTACGGCAAGTTTGAATACCCGAAAGGAAGCGGGCGGTGGTATATCGGAAAACATGAACCGATCATTACAAAGGACTTATACAACCAAGTGCAGGACAAGATCACGAGTGACTACCTAGTGAGGACGCAGGACAAGGAGTTCGCCTTCACGAAGATGATCACCTGTGGATTATGCGGATCGGGAGTGACGGCGGATGAGAAGTTCAAGAAGCTGAAAGACGGAACTACAAACAGATACATCTACTACGGGTGCACCAAATTCAAAGACAAGGATTGCCCCTGCGGATACATACGAGAGGAAGATCTGATCGAGCAACTAGCCAATGTTCTCGATGTGATATCGCTCGACGAGATTGGAATGAAAGACAGAATCAAGAGCGAGATAGAGTCTCACAACGAATTCCAAGAATCAGTACTAGGACGAGAGGTCAAAGAGAAAGTAAAAATAAAAGAAGTAGACATTAGGAACTATGCGAAACATATTCTGCGAAAAAGACCGATGAGTGAGAAGCGGGAATTATTAAGTCACTTAAGGAGCAAGCTGATACTGAAAGAGAAGCAGTTAAGTTTGGTAGTGTAGAACATAAACATAAAAGCACCCAATTGGGTGCTTTTATGTTCTGGATACTGCTCTCAGCAGGTATGCAATGTACGGAATAGTATCAATGAGAAATATGATCGAAACTCATTTCTTCATGCTTTTGAGGAAAGTTCGAGCCCATGACTGGGTGCTGAAATTTAAGCATACCAAAAAATGAATAATTGCAACCCTTCTCATTAGACTAGATGAGTTTTTACTGTTTCGATCATCTGGGTAACAATCTCATTATAAGGTGAAATTGCAGTATCAAATTCTACTTCAATTTTATTTCTGACATTTAACAGTTTTTTTAATTTAAATTCCATGTCGTTAAAGACTGTTTCTCCTGGAAAACGATTCTTTAAGTTATCCGAGTTCTCTTTGTGTCTTACTTGAGACACATGTCTCTCAAGACGAGTATTATAAGGTGCGGTTAGATACCAAATAAAATTATATTTTGGAAGTCTGCTTTTTATAAAAAACATAATCAAAATCCTCAGGTACTTTTTGTTAACCATGGCATATGCCCAGTTTCTCATCGGTGAAGAAATCTGAATAACAACATTGCATGTGAAGTTTTTGTACCACTTTTTATCTCCACACCCATCAAATGCATATACTATTGATCTGATAAAATTGGGAAATCTATGTAAACTGACAAGTCGAGAAATCAACCTGTAAATTTTTGACTTCAGTGGTCCAACATTAATAACACAAGAGATACCATCCTCAATCAACTTACTCTGTAAAAGTCTTGCCGTTGTCTTTTTGCCGGAGCAATCAAGGCCTTCGATTAATAAAAGAATAGGCCTTGATCCCGGATCAATTTTTTTACTGGTTTTTGTTGCCAGCCATTGGTTATTTTCTTCAAACTCAAACAGTGATTCTATTTTGAATTGTAGCTTTGCTATCTTTCTTGTGGAAAGCAAAAACATCCATAAAAATATATCTTTTAATGGTTCTTTTATTAAATTTTTCCATAGAAACGAGCGGTTAACTTGATCCGACGGCAAGCATTTGAAATCAGGAAATAAGGCAAAACATTTATTTATTTCCGAGCTTCTCCTGCGGAATGCCTTATAAAAATCAGCGTATGAAGAGACTTGATTAAAATTAACACTTGCCGTCGGAATCTTTTTTATACTCTCGCAACCGAAATTTTTGAGGAGATAAAAAGACAAGTATATATCATCCGCTATTAATTTCGGATTTGTTTTTGGTATATTCCACGCGTCGGTCTTTATCAAAAAAGCTCTTCCATGAAGATGTTTTCTCTCGGAAAAAATATTGGAAGAGGTGTCGTATAAATTTAAGGCTTTTTCTATGAGACTCTGGTTTTTTCTTTGAATCGGGATTGGTACCGCGTATGCAGCTTTTACTTTTTCATCAACGGAATTTCTTACGAGCTCGCTTAAGCAATTTTTATTGACAATAACATCTGCATCCAGAAAAATAACACTCTCAAAACCTGATTTTTTCGCTTCGGTGACTACTGTCCTCTGTGATTCAATCAAGTTTGCCTCATCCATAACAAACAGACTGGATGGAACGGCGTAATTTTTTGCTCGCCAAGCTTTGATAAGAGGAATCGTTTGGTCACTGCACCCGTTTGCACAAATAAATACATGAAATTCTATACCTTCCAAATCTTTTAAAATTAGCGGTATTAAAGAGTCCAACATCGGTACGATAGAACACTCCTCGTTTCTTGCACAAATACCTATAGCGATTTTCATTTTAATCTTTTTAAAAATTCAGTTTCCCATTCTTTTGCCAGTTGTTCAAAATTCATATTAGTACTGGATTTTAGAGCATTTTTAGAGAAAGTGTCTTTAATATTTTGATTTTCTAAAAAATAACAAGCTCTATCTATAAACTCTTTTCTATAAGCAGGGCTTCCGTATGGTAAGTCAATAAGAAAACCGTTCTCTCCATCTTTTACTCTTTCAATCATAGCGGCTCTTTTTGAGCTTATAATCGGAGTGCCGACGGCGAAACATTCCAGTGCACTGATACAAAACATCTCATTAAAATCCGTCGGATACAGCATTACCTCGCTTTCTGATTGAAGTTTAGCCAGTTCCTGTTTGGACAATCGTTGGAAAATAGTAACATCTTTTAGTTTGGAAACTTTGTCGTAGATATCTTTGAATATCCTATTATTTTCTTCGTCCGACACTCCCCACAATGCAAAACTTCCCGTAACCACAAGCTTCGCATCGGGTACTCTTTCTTTTATCTCCGACCACATATCCAAAAGGCAATCCAATCCTCTGTCGGGAGCGCTGCAGTATATGGCTTGGTTTTTGATCTTCTTTGTTTTTCTTAAAGCGTTTGTATATATTTCTTCATCAAAAGCATTCCTGGTTACAAACCAGTTTTCTGGCTTTATGACTTCTTTTTTCTCGATGAATTCCTTCTGTGTGTTGGAAACGTAAATCCACATGTTTACGCCGCCATCTTTGTCCAGCTGACTTGCGCCTTGTAGAGCTTCGTCATGTGTCCATACGGCTTTAATCGCAGAATTAAATTTATATTCCTTAAATGTTTCCAGTAAACGCAGTGAAATAACCGCATCAAATTTATTATTTTGATCAAGAGTCCACAACGATTTCCATGACACTTCGTCATAAACCCCGTCTTTAAAGCAACAGTTGTATACTTCTACGTCGTGTCCCAACTTTGCCAAAGCTTTGGCAAGCAAAACAAAAGTACTTTCGGTACCACCCAGACCTCTCCCGAGATAATCCGGAGGATAGAAAGAATATCTTTTGGGGTATACAAAGGATATGGAAAGTTTTTTTGACATAAAATTAATTATTTATAAGTTTGGCATAAATTTCATCATACACATCATCTTTTTTGTTTATATCAATCAAAATTGTCGATAAACCGATAGATTTGGATGGTGCAATATCATTTTCAATACTATCGCCAACCATTATCATATTTTCGTAATCGGTTTTATAGTGATCTTTGACGGCTTCCCAGTATTTGATATCCGGTTTAATAAGCCTTTTTTTATAGGAAAGAAACTGGTAGTCAAAAAGATCTAATAAATTTTTAAACGGAAAATTTTCATAACAGTATTTATCTATATTAGTTAAAAGACAAAGTTTATAGCCTTGGTTTTTTAGCGCTATAAGCATGGCTTCAGATCCGTTAATCAAGAAGCTCTTCTTAATCATCTCCTTCCAAATCGAAATAACTGTTTCAAGTTTTTCTTTATTTGAGATACCCAAATCCGATAAAAAACTTTTTAACCCTTCCTCAAGTGGTGTGTCTCTCAAATATAAAACCGATTTAAATAATATCTTCAAAAAATTGTTTTTTGAAATTGAATTATCAAGCTTAAATAAATTATCGAACAAGTCTGATGGTTTTAAAGCGGAATCGGCAAGTGTCTGCCATAGATCGAATATTATTATTTTATTTTTTGAATCCATATATCAAAAGAGAGCCACACCATTTTATTGATATAAGCTCTCTTGATTAAAATCTGATACCAAGACCCTCTATCAATTGAATCTGGTCGCCGTCAAGAACAATCGACAGGCCTCGTTTGCTTCTTTCAACGGAATTGGGAACATGAAGAATATCGCGAGCAAACATCTCCAAGTCGATATCTTCAATATTCGCCAATGTGCCACTAAACCAGTCAGCGAGATCTTCGGGAGTAAGTTTGGTATACCGCGTGTAATACTTCCCACGGACACCACCTTTTCCGGGTCTACCTTTGGCCTGCTGATACCTTTGATGAACACCAGGTTCACCGATAAACGCCAAGTGTTCGGTTTCCCTGGTTGTGAAGTAATAAAAGACCGCTTTTTTTGCCCGCTCATTATCGAAGTCGAAATAAATCTCCGAGATTTGAGCAAGACTCAAAACCAATCTTTTTGCCACAATTAGCTTACCTCCGAGACCGAGTAATTCGGAGAGAATCACGTCTCTCATGCCGAATTCCAAAGTATCGGGCTTCAACATCACGTGAACGATTTCTTGGTCCATATTCAACTCCTTTCCAGTCAGAGGTTTGTTAGTCTGATTTATATATTAAACAATTATGGAAAAAAGTCAAGACCCTGAGCTATTTCAATATCTCCAGCGCCCTTTCAACTATTCTGTCACCGATTTCACCCCAGTCGAAATATTGTTTGTAATCTTTGGGGTCAACCGCCTTTATTTCCGTTATTTTTCCGGCAGGATCACTCACGAATTCACCGTATGGTTCTACATTGCATACATATCTCAGTTGATATATGGTTTTGTCTCCGTTTTGAACCATTTGGTATCCAACCGGTTTAAAATCCAGCATTTTCATGTTTGATTCTTCTTGGATTTCTCTTTTTAAGCAATCTTCGAGTGATTCGCCCGGCTCAACGCTTCCACCCACAAGACTCCAAGTTTTTCTTATGCCATGAAATACAATAATCATCTCTCTTTTTGCAGAAAAGCAAACCGCATAGACTTGCGTTATTTTACTGAAATCAAGCGATTCGAAAGAATCAACATCTTCGTAAGTGACAACAGACACTGTACCGTCGGAATTATTGAATTGAGTTTTTATTTGCATAGATTATTTTTATAAATTTTAACTCCACAACTATAACATAAAATCAATTATTTGTGGCGCTTTTATACATATCTTGCCAAAGCAGTATGGATCGCAATTCCAAGGCTTTGTTTCGATCGCCTTTTAATTCCTCCTTAATTTTTTCGTCGACATCCCACGGTTTTAGATAGCTCGCATAATGAATTATGCTTATGGGTTTCGGTCCATCTCCAATGGAATAAGCAAATGATTTGTTGTATTCATCCAGTAGGTAATGAAGTATGTTGTATTTGTGGTCTAGATGCAGTTCTTTTTTACTCGGCCAGTCCGGATAATACGCATTTAGGAAGTTTTGATCGCTCCCGTGTCTTGGTTTATTAATACTGCCCCCAGACTCCAACTTTTCAATCTTGCCCATCTTATTAATCATATCCTCAAATAGTTTGCGTGATGGCTCAAGAACAAATATACCGCTGTTTAAATGTCTTCGTAACGATTTTCCTGGCAGCATTCCACCAGCTATTACTGCGGACATATGTTTATGCTCAAACAGTTCATCAATGTTTCTCAAAATAAGCATGTCGGCATCAAGGTAAACAACTTTGTCGTATTGAGTTTGGTCAAAAACATTCAGTTTTGAGTAAGTCGAAAACCACCTATGGCTTTGATCGACATTTGTCGGATTATTAATTTCCATCTCGAAAGTTTTATGAGGTATCTGATATTTATCCAGTGTGGATATTGTACCAGCCGAAATATCTTTTGTTATGAGCAACAGGAAAGGATACTTGGTATTTGTATCTACAAAAGATTTATTTAATACCAACAACCCAGGCAGGTAGTCGTCGCTGGTTATTATAGATACAAAAGCGTAGTTTCCTTTTTCATTACGATTTGAACTCATTTATTTTTCTGATTAGAATGAAGTAGTGTGCGGTGTAGATGTCGTTTGGCAAGTATTCTTCCGTGTACCAAAATTTTTCAATTTCAAAATCTTTGAGTAAACTCTCAATATCTTTTTTGTTCGCATAAAAATGAGGGATTTCCGATTCTTGTCCGGAAGTTTTCATAATGGTGTTGCCGGATATAAAATTATCGGAATTTTTGAAAGACCAACTGTTTTTCGAGTTAAATGTTATCAAAGCCTCACCTTCAACTTTCAGCAATCTGTTTATATTATCTATTGTCTGTTTAATTCCATTGTCGTCGGTATGGTAAATTGACCGAAAAGCAATAACTGCATCAAACTGTTCTGAACCGTAAGGAATATCCAACATATCGGAGACTTTAGTTTTTATTTCCAATTTGCTCTCATCTATTATTTTGTTGAGTCGATCTATTCCTTGCTGAGACAGATCGCAAGCATAAACATCAAAACCGTTTTCTGCCAATAAAATTGAATGTCTTCCCACTCCACAGCCCAAATCTAATATTTTTTTATATCCTTTAGATTTCCACCTATTTATAACAGGATAAACTTCCCGTGCCGGTTCTTCCCATTCAGAATCAGTAATTGTATCCCAGTTCCAAGATTTTGATTGAGATTTTGGTTTATCCATAATTTTATTTATATTTACATGTACGGAATAGTATCAATGAGAACTCTGATCGAAACTCCACATTTCTTCATGCTTTTGAGGAAAGTTCGAGCCCATGACTGGTTCAAAATTCTGCTCTCAAAAAAGTGTTGATTTATAAGCCTCGGTCGGTCTCACATGACTGCTGCCGGACTTGGAATCGAACCAAGATAAACAGCTTCAAAGGCTGCTGTCCCCGCCTCTTCGGCGGGTCGCCGAA
>Ga0209212_1007297_pt1 | contig 12273 bp, 11 predicted proteins | sample RifGroC2_FD_183996 | JGI IMG/M metagenome (GOLD analysis project Ga0209212, IMG submission 183996) | Groundwater microbial communities from Rifle, Colorado, USA - Groundwater C2 (SPAdes) (version 2) | ecosystem: Environmental > Aquatic > Deep subsurface > Groundwater | place: Rifle, Colorado...
GGCGGCAGGGTTTTGGCGGCTGTTCTATTTCTTCCGCCAATTTCCCTGTGCGTCTTGAATCAACCAACCGGAACGCGCCTGGTCGATCCAGCTTTGCGCAAAGATCCTTTTGATATCCGCGACTTTCTCCCTAGGAAAATTATTCGCCCTGGCGATTTCCGCATAGAGGGTCTCGCGATCACGGTTCTCCGCCTCCACCAATTGCTGGACCTCCGCGCGCTCTTTGAGATTGAGTCCGTCCGTCGTCCGGACAACCAAGAGACCCTCTCTATTGATTCCCACGCTTGCCCTGTCCATGAAGGGCTTGATCGATTCGCTCCGATTCCTGATGGAGTCTTTCAATGCCCGAATCGCAGGGTTGGAGACGTTGATATCAGCCTCCTGGGCAAATGCCTCTCGGCTCCACCCGGTAAAGACGTAGCGCTTTCCGGCCAGAAAGGCGCCGCCCTTGGGCGCTTCCTTGACGCCTTTTCCCGGCTCTCCCCAGGTCTCCTCCACGATCTTGTCCGCCGCGCGCTGCACCGCCGCAGCCGGGAAATAGATGTTGACCGTGACGCAGGCAGTGAAAAAAAATGCCAACCCCAGTAGAAATTTCTTATCCATGAATCCCTCCTATGGACGCGCCGATGATTTGGAGCTCCCGCTTTTTTGGACCCGCTCAAGCCGCCGCAAAAGTTCGCGAAAGCCGATCTCCTGTGTGTGGCTGACGATATTTACTGTGGGCGGAAGCAAAGTCCCGACCACGAGGTATTCCTGTCCGTTTCTGGTTTCGACGCCACGCAAAATCATTTTATCGTTTTTCAGCGCCGTTTTAAAGCCAAGCTTGCTATAGCGAAAAAAGTCGAAGAATCCCGCGATCCCGCCGTAGATCGAGCCGGCCTCATTTCCCGAGCTCAGGACGGTGATCTTGTTTAGCGCCTCCACGCTGATCCACTGGCTGACTCCCGGCGTGTCGACGGTTTGGATACCGGCCCTGAACTCCGCCGGCTGTCCCTGCGTGAAGACGAGATCTTCGATCGTTCCCGCTAAGACCCCCGAGATGCGACCGAATTCGAACGTTTCGGAGGCCTGTTCCAGGTCCAGCCCTTCGACCCTGGCGTTCATCTTGATCGAACGGACAGGCGACAGCGGCTGCCCGATTTCCATCCCGCGAATGGCGACTCGTCCCCCAAACATATTCAGCGTGATGGCACCCTCGCTTTTCAAGGAGTCTCCCGTCCAGCGGACTTCCGGGATCGATCCCGAGAGGCTGCCGCCGAAGCGATGCCATCCCAGCGCCTCCGTCAGCTCGAGCAGGCGGAGGTCGTCGAGCCCGAGAGAGAACGAGAGATCCGCCGGGGCGTTGATGACATCTTTCCACGCGAGCTTCTCAATCATGCAGCGGCCCCCGAAAAGCGAGATGCGGATCGGCTCCGGAAATCGAAGGGAGTTATTCCAAAGGATCACCGGCGCGCTGATCTCCGGAATTGTCGTCGACCCGGCTTTGACCTCGCGGACCGAGAGCTTTCCCACGGGAGTCGCTTCACCCGGATTCTCATTCGCCGCCTGCGGGAAGCGAACTTTTAAGGGTAGATCCAATGCCACCGGGCCTACGCGCCAGCTGCCAGATCTTTCCTGAATCTCGCCCTGTTGCAGGCTGAGCTTTCCTTCCACAGTGAAAGCTTCAAGCGACCCTTGGGTCCGGATCGCCAGGCTGCTCTTTCCTGCGACGCCGATTTGACCGAGGATGGGATGGTTTGCCTTGAACGTGTCGCGAATAAAGAAGTTATAAAAACCGGCGGGGAGAAGGTTGTCCGTGTGGATTTCCAGACTGAACTCGGGCTTGGCCAGCAGATGTTGCACCGATCCCCTGAGATCAAGGTGGCCTATAGAGGCAAGCGAAACACGCAGTTGGTCCAGTCTCAGGTCATCCTCCTCTCTGCGATAATTGCCGTCCACTTCGATGACTGACTTCCGATCTTTAAAATCTCCAAAGAATTTGTTCCAGAGAAGCTCAAGGCTCTCTACTCGAGCCTCGCCCTTAAAGACGGCGTCGCCGGTGCAGTCCTGACAGGTCAAACGGCCCTTGAAGTTTAGATGTTCTCCCATTTTCGATTCGTCCGTAGTGGCGAATCGGCCTTCGAGAATCTGAAATTCCGCAGTCATCCCCAAAGGTTTTAAAGGCTCCTTCACTACGTCGCCGGCCAGGCTCGCCTCTTGGACTTTGAACTGAGTCTTGCCCTTTCGCCCCACAACCAAATCTTTCACTTGAAACTGTCCGGCTTTGACGCGGAGTGAGGAACGAGCCCATTGAAAGGGAATCTTCGACGACAGCTGGGCCAGGGAGATATTTTCTCCTGCGACTTTGGCCCCGTCGTTCCAAGCTAGCCCGGTGACCATCGGATCGTCGTAAGCGCCTGAAAGATTCAAGTCGGCGGCGAGCTTTCCGGTATAGGTGAAGGCACGCAGCGGCTCGGGCATGAGCGGCTTGAGCGAATCCAGCGCAATCTCGCGCAGCCGGAGCCCGGCAGTGAGTCGTGCCGGCTTTTCCCCCAGAGCGACGGCGCCCCCTCCCGCCAGGACACCGATGCCGGAGACCGCGCTTATTTTCCGCAGCGTCAAAATATTCTGCGCCGCGGCGTAGTCGCCTTCCAGCGTCGCGCTCACCGGGCCCGGATTGAGAGGAATCTCCACGGGAAGAAGCTTTGCCGGGAAACGAGACATCTTCAGATCCAGCGAAAACAGCAGGCTTTTGAGCTTGGCGTCGAGCACGAATTGGGAGTCAATCTGCCCCTGGATTCTCTCAGGCCCCAGGCGAAATTCATCGGCACGGCCAGAGCCTTTCACTTCGTAGACGCCGTTTTCTTTCTTCTTGATGTCAAAGCGGGCTTCGAGAACCGTCTTCTCTGCCCCCATCTTCGGCAATAACCGTACCGGGGATTTCTCCTCCGCTTGCTCGACGGCGATCTTAGCCTGCTTCTCTGCAGCGCCTCCCGAGACGGAGAGCGCAACAGTTCCGTTCACTGCCGGCACGTAAGTACGAAGCTGCAATCCTATGTCTCCGCTGAGACTAACGTTCCGGGCATTCACAAAAATAGAGCGCAGCGCCACGGGTTCGCCATGCCCCGTCTCTAAGACGATCTCGCCGTCATCGATATTCAGCGTGCCGATGGTAAGATTCGGAGAGCTTTTATTTGAGGAACTAAAAATATCTTGCAAAGATAAATGCAGCCGGGGACTTTCCAGAGAAAGGCGGGAGATTCTTCCATAAAAAAGATCGAGCGACGAAAGGAAGCAGACGATCCTTTTTCCTTGAAATAAAACCGCTCCATTTTTGGAAACGATGACCCCCGAGGCGGTGAGACTGAGCCAAGGGCTGAGTCGCAGATCGTCAATCCGAACTTCATAGCCTGTTCTCTTGTTGAGCTCGGACTGAAGCCGCGTTCGGAATCCTTCGGACCGGATGACCCAGTGAAACGCCGTATAGCAGAGGACAAGGAAGGCAAGAAGCAGCGCTCCGGCAACCGTCAGTTTTTTTCTTGGGACATTCACTGCTCTGGTTTGACGATACAATGCGATTGCAGGTCTGGCAAGCGGGAATCAAATCCACAGTCTTCAATGATAGGAATTTGTCGAGCTACAGCCACCGAGAACTCAAAATTGCCCCGACGGCCCAGCGCCCACACGGTTGCCGGATACGAATGACCAAGAACTCTTGCCCCTCTGCCCGCGTTTGAAGTGGGAGAACAAATTTACTGTACGGGGGGGGGAGGTGGATTCCTTCTTTCTGGCGTCGTGACCGTCGGTGGGTTCTTGAGGCAGAAATTTTCATCATACAGGGTGGCACCCTTCTTGGGAATACAAGGAATGGGCTGGGCTGGAGCGTCGGTAACCTTGTCAAGACAGTCGATGATCGCGCCCGACTGTTCCCCTGCCAGGTTGGTGAAAAGCTCCTTGAAGTAGTCCGGACCGGAAGAAAAAATCGGGATGTGCCTGGCAAGACTCTCCACGTTGGCCCATGTTTTTGCCGTGAACCGTCCACCCTTGGCTGATGTGCTCAGAAACAGCACACCGAATGCGTGGTACCAAGGGCCAATCTTGTCCCCGAAGTGAGGATCTCTTGTCCCCGCAATGTGAGAATCGCCGTCTACGCGCATGTTCTTGAGCTTAGCGGCCAGCGCCAGCGCGCCGGGATCCATCCCGATGGTCACCACGCCGTTCCCACGGGGGTAGACAGTGAAACCAGTCTTCCGAAGGGCGGTCCGGTATTCTTTTAGGCGATTTGCGTTGGCCGCCTTGGCCGCGGCGTCCGATTCCGCGAACCCTGGGATCGTTTCGAACGTACTCTGCTCATCTCTGCTTCTCCCCGAGTAGGTGATTTCCTTGAGGAAGTTGTGGGCAAGGAGGGTCGCGGCTGGATAGTCGCCCCCGGAGACCTCTAACGCCATCTTCAACACGTCCTTCGGCGCCAGAGAGTTGTCCTGCGACTGGTTGACCTTCAGGGCGAGAGCCAGTTCACGGCTCACCGGAAAGGGCAGACCCTTAACATCCATTACCGCCTCCTTGGTGAACCTGACGAACGGGTTCTGCATGCCGGTGAGCGTAGGCTGTTCCGAGTGGAACAGCAGATATGAAAGGCTCTCGTTGATCTCCGTGTCGACCCCGAGCCGGTCCAACGTCCGCTCGGTCAGGTACTTGAGCTCGTCCAGCAGCGCCTTGGCCTGGGGAACTGCCGTCTGGCTGCTCTTTTTAACCTGGCCGTTTTTTCTCATCGCACAGATGGATTTGACGAGCTCATCCATAAAAGCCTTGGCCACGCGGTCGGACTCGACCATATACGGTGGCATTGGCCTGACACTGACATCTGGAGACTGGTAGTCGGGGCGGAGCTTGTACGGTTCGTAGAAACGATCAGGATCGATGCCCAGCACCGTAGTTACATTCAGCAGCACTCCGCAAAACATGACGGTCACGGCGACGAGCCCGTGACGAACCCTCGACGAAGTTAGCTCGTATGGTCTCATCTCTGGCCTCCTTGTCCGACAGCATTGACCCGGACCCAGCGGGTCCACTGTACATCCCGGCCTTTGGGGCTCCAGAGAGTGTTGGCCCACTCTCCGCCGGTATCGAAAGAGAATTCGACCCCTCCGGGCGTCTCACCTTGATATGGCGCCTGACCTACGACGACATCAGGGCGCCCGGGCCTTGGCGTGAGCCCTCCGTCGAAAGTTCGCCGGCCCTGGCCGTCGGGCGACTGGCAGACAACCGAAACACCTGTCCTGGTAAAGGTCGCGGTCATGTATACGTCGGCCAGCGTGCTCTTATAGACGGCCTTTGTCCCGACGAGCTTCCTGAGGGCAAGGTTCCCTGGAGTCGAACCGCCACTCGGGGAAGTCGGGTCTCCACCCTCACGACTGCCCTTGCCACTTGACCCTACCCGTGCGGTTGGGACGGGTGGTTCGGCAGCACGGGAAGGGGGCGCTGCAGTCGCCACCGCGCCCGGCGTCTCCGCCAGCATACCTCCGCCACACCCCTTCACCTCCACGATCCCCTGGCCGTTCGACTGGGCGTTCTGCGCCCAACTGCTGGGATGGCTGTCGACGACGGTGTAGATGCCCGACTTCAAGACAACGTTGGGCCGCACGATCCAGTAGGCGTTGGGGGCGCCCCCCGAACCTGGCGCGCTACCAGCCACCCCACCGTATGTAGTCCCGTCCTGGTGGCGAAGCACGATCGTTCCCGGGGGCTGCCCGCGCCCGTTGTTCCAGTGGTAGCTCATGAGGTAGGTCACGAGCGTGGGCTGGGTGAGCTGGAAGCGGGTCGGTTGCGTCGGGCCGTTCTGGACCCCCGCAATGTTGTTGTTGGTGTAGAGCACCACCTCCCGATCACAGCTCGATATGTCACGGCCGGTTTCGGGGACCGCCGTGGTGCCCGGTGTATTACCTCCCAGGGTCGGGGGCCCGGACTGAATGGCGGCGATTGCCTCTCGCAGTCTCTCCAGGTTCTTTTTTGCAGTTTCGTTCTTCGGATCTAGGGCAACAGCTTTTTCGTAGTCAGCAGCCGCTCCGACACTATCATTGAGTCTCTCTTTCGCCAGACCGCGATTGTTGAATGCGGCGCTGTTTTTCGCATTCAACTCGATGTAGCGGTTGTAGTCGCCGAGCGCGCCCGCGTAGTCCTTGCTGTCGAACCGCACGTGCGCGCGATAGAAATGGGACATCGCGTAACTCGGATCGAGCGAGATTGCGCGGCTGTAATCGGAGAGAGCGCCGGCGAGATCTTTCAGACCTTCGCGCGCGAGTCCGCGCGTGAGATAAGCGCGATCGAAATTTTGCGCGAGTTCGACGGCGTGATTCGCGTCCGCCAGCGCGCCGCTGAAATCATTTTGCGCGCGCTTGACCATGCTGCGGCCGCGATAGGCTTCAGAATTTCGCGGGTCGAGAACAATCGCTTGGTTGAAGTCGGCGCCTGCGGCTGCATAGTCGCGCAGGCTGCGCTTCGCCAAGCCGCGGCCAGCGTAAGCTTCAGCCGACTTCGGATTCGTCTCAATCGCTTTGGTGAAGGCACCGACGGCCTGGGCGTACTGGGTCTTTTCGTAGTAGACCTGGCCCTGCTTGACAAGTGACGAAGCCGTCGCCAGGTTTCCGGAATTTTCTGTCGATGAGGGCGTGCCGTGGACGGCCACGTACTTATCCCATTCCGCGCCGCCGGCGGCCATGGCGTTTTCCAGATCCTTGTACTCTGCCATCTGCGGAGAGGTGTCGCCTTGCATTTGGGCGAGTCGCTTATCAACGAAAGCTTTCCATGCGGCGTCGCCGCCGGCGAGGGCTTGGCGCATCTCGGCGATTTCTCTGCCTTCAGGAGTGTTCTCGTAGCCCAGGCGGCGTAGGGTATCCTCAACCTCCTGACGCCACTTGGCGTCGGCAGCGGCGCGATCAGCGTCGATTTGCGCTTGTGAGGGGCCGAACTCCCCTGTCACGTAGCACCCGCGGTGGCCTGCCGAATACTGCCCGTCAAGCCGGATGGCGAAGCCACCGGTGCGCGCGTCCGCAGGGATCGGCACAGACAGACTGAAGTTCTGCGGATTGCCGTTGTCGCCTTTGTTCTCGATGGAAAACCTCTTCTCGTCCTTCTTGTCACCTGCCCACACGCTGAGACTGACTCCGGCACCGTAACCGCCGACGCGAACCGTGCCGGAGATCGTGAGCGTGCCCGTGCCCAGGACACCCTTGTGGCCGCGGGTGACCGTGAAACCATAAGTGTCGACGGGCGCGCTCAGCGTGGCGCCGGTGACGTTGTAGTTTATCTTCAGGCCGTTGAAGGGATCGCCCGTCGGAAAAGAATTCGAGGAACTGCCGGAGGGCGCGCCCGGGCGCATGTCATATCCCCAACCGGCGTAGAGATTGTCCATCCAGGGCTCCACCCGGCCGAAGGTACGCTCGAACCAGTTGCGGGAACGAAACGGCCCGGAGTTGAGGTAGTCGCGGACGCGCGCGAAATTGGGATCGGCCGGCGTGTCCACAGGCACAAGGCCGCGCGAGCGTAGCTGGTCCAACATGATGCTTTGGGCAATGTTGAGGTTGGTGGTTGGCTGCTCGCGAAGATAGCGCATGAACGCCGCCCAAAAGGCATTGGGCCGGGGCGCTTCAGGCCAACGCCGCGAAGAGATCAGCCAGCGGATCGTTGCCTGCTCCGCCCAACTGAGTGGCACGTTGTTGCGTCGCTTCTGCTGGATGTAGTCGTAGAAGCGCTGCTGCATGGGCAACATGCCGCGGTACCGGTAACCCGGGCGGCCGCCGTCGCGCACGGTCCAGTCGAATCTGTCAGGATCGGGAACAAACATGGTCCAGGGCCGATCCGGGATGATCTGGTCCATCGGCATCAAGTAGGAGCCCTGTGTGTCCTGTGCCGACGTGCGAGCACTCAATGAAAAGAAGATGAACGCACACAGAACGATGTGCAGAAGCGCGCGTTTCATAAGAGACTCTCCGAGATGGCCTTGCACCGAGTGATAGGAATTCGCTTTTTAGGGCCAGCCACCGAGAACTCCAATTTGCGCGCCAAGCGCCCGTGCCGGCCCGCGTTCGAGAGTCTCTAGCGGCTATCAGAGAAAGCGACTGGCCCCGTACCCCGTTTCAGGCGCGACAGTATCCGATAATGACGCGTCATGTCAACTCGAGATTGACCTGAGCCAGGCCCGAAGACAAGGCTGGAGATCTACCCCGTGATTAGGGTATTAGGCTTTTAAGTTAGCTGGCCATAGGAAGGGTCAAAGTGAGCTAGCCCGGGTTTGACGGACACCTAAAAAGGGGACACGATCCCCGCAGATTGTCTGAACCCCCAATAATTATATTGAGAAAACTATCTCCTGGATGCCTTGAAGTGTTTTAAAACTTCGCTTGCCTTTGCCTTTTGCCCCTGTGGCACCGGCACCCGGACGGTGTAAGAGTGTAGTCCTATTCTGTCCAACGCTATATATGTGAATATCAGGGACTGGGCTTCTTCTTCATAGACAACATTATCAAGGTGAGTCGCCAGCCCCTTCCATGTATGCAGCACACGGTTCAGGTATACGCCGTCTGTGGCTATATAGGCTTCGCCAAGATTCTTCTTGTTCCGACGATAGTCCAGCATAGTTGTCAGGTAGGCGACAAAGCCAATTATAACGATGAGCCCCAGCATGACCAAAAACACATACTTGCCGCTATCAGGGTCCTTTATGAAAAAGCCAGCCCCTGTAGCTATAGCAAACCCGGAGATGATGAGGAACAGGGTCTTATGGGCAGACTTCTTTTCCTCGTGGGCCTTCTCTGTATACCTTTGCCATTCATCCTGGGTGTAAGTCCAGTGAACCAGGAGGTTTTTGCCGTTGAGCATGTCGTCCAGCTTTTTAGCGCGCCACGTGTAGACAAAAAAAGCAACTATTCCGGTAATGAGAACAACAATGCCTAGTACTACAACAGCGTAACCGCCATCCATACCTTCCATCCCCAGGATGGCAGGCACGAACATTATTATTATTCCGACGGCGGCAATCACCACCGAGACGATAGAGCTTTTCCGTTCAGGATTCTGTCTCATCTCATTTCAGATAGGAATGGGTCTGGTAACCACTTCTTTAAATCTAAGGCTCCCGCTTGTCCAGATTTTGGAGAGACATCCCTCGGACAGGCCCCAGGGTTGATTGTGGTGAGGACCTGTAACGCAGAACTGTGGGGAGGCGAGGTCTGGCGTCGGGAAGTGGGAATACCAACAAGCCCGACAGGAGGAACGGGAAAGCCCTCTGCTCCTATGTCATCCATTTAGTCTTGCCGGCCATTGTTACACCCTCTGGGCAGGAAACTCTAGAGAAGGCCTCGTAGCTCGGTTTCGTCGAAGCCCAGAATTTTCTTCCTCCCTTTAATAACCACGGGCCTCTTGAGGAGGTTTTGGTCTTTGAGGATGAGCTTGATCGCCTCCTCCTTGGAGGGAGGCTTCTCCTTCATGTTCCTTTCACGATAAAGCGAGTTGCGGGAATTGAGGAAGCCGGCGACCGGAAGATCCGCCACAATCTCTCCGAGCTCGGCCTCAGTCAAGGGATTCTTCCCGTACTCCCGCTCATCCAGCCTTACCCTTCTTGCCTGCAAGAAACTTCTTGCTTTGCGGCAGGTGGTTCAACTGGCCTTGTAATAGAATCTGATGTTATCGGCCATCGCCGCCCGGGCCGTCTACTTCTCGAAGGCCGCTTTGAGAATCGGCTCGAGCTCGCCTTTTTCATGCATCTCGTGGAGGATGTCACATCCGCCGACGAATTTGCCGTTGACAAAGACCTGCGGGATCGTGGGCCAGTTGGAATAGCGCTTGATCCCGTCTCGGATCTGGGGATTCGCGAGGACATCCTCGGAGTCAATCGGATAACCATAAGATTTGAGAATATCTACCGTATGAGCCGAAAAGCCGCACTGGGGAGAATCCGGAGTCCCCTTCATGTAGAGAAGGATCTTGCTTTTCTTAACCCTCTCGTCAATCATCGCCAATACTTCATCCGCCATAAGCACATCTCCTTTCCATTATGTATGGTCTCAAGAGCGCAGACGTTGCCACTGCTCCGGGGTATAGGTTTTCAAAGCCAGGGCATGGATGCGTTCGTTGCCCAGCGACTCCCTGAGGGCGCCGTAGACCATCTGATGCTGGTCCACCAGCCCTTTCCCTTCAAAGGAGGCAGAGACTACCAAAACCTGGAAGTGGTTCCCGCCGCCGGTGTAATCCTGGACCTCAACGGTGGCGCCGGGCAGCGCCTTCTCCAGGGTCGACTTGATTTCATCTGGGCTCATCATTTCAAATAAACAATACCCGCTCCGAAGAGGTCTTTCAAGGGGTCGCCAAATCGTAACTATTAAAATCAGGCAACCGTGGTACTATGCACATTATTCTGTTGACGAGCTACATTCTCCTGCTCTATGCTAAAGTGGCAAGGAGGGCTTAAATGGACTGGACAACAATCATCCGGCGGGCTGTTGGGGTCGTGCTAGTTCTTCCGGTATTGGTGCTGGTCTTCAACCCCATGGTTGAGGTCCTGCGCAGGGCTACTCCTAACATATGGGTCATTATGGCGGTTATTGCCGTCTATGTCGCTCTATGTATCTGGGGTCTGCTGGCCTGGGCGAGAAGGCAAAGAAAATAATCGCCTGTGCGATCCCGGCGAGAATTTCGCAGATCTCTCACGCCGGGCAGGACCTCATCCAGAGAGGCCCTGCAGTAATCTTAATTCCTACGGGTACCTCTTCCCCATTTCAGAGAAAAACCCCTCCTTCTCTAATTCCTGGAGCAAACTAAAGTCTACGAATTGCTCCGGTCTGGCATTTTTCGCCTGGGGCAATTTGCCCCCGATCTCATCAATGAGGAACTGAATGCCCTTGAGTGTAGGGTAGGGCTTCTTGGCAACATTCCTTATAAACCACGTGTAGGTCGCCTCAAGCACATCCGGGTCATTGCTGCGCATGTACTTGGCCGAGACCCTCTTCGTTTCTTCTTTGTTATGATGGATGTAATAGAGCGCTTCAACGTATCCCTTCAGGGCCGCCTTGATTGTCTCGCGATTGCTCTTGATAAAGGAACGGGAAGTAGCAAAGCCGTTGCCCTGGACCTCAATACCCATCTCGCTCATGTCATAAATATCGACGAACCCTTGTTTTTTCGCCCGTGGTATCTCTGAAGGAGTAAGAAGGGTGGCATCGATTCTCCCGCTTTCCATCCCGGCCAACCGCTCCGTCGTGGCGCCGGCTACCACAACAGCCACGTCTCTATTGGGCTCCAGATTGAACCGGCGCAGCAGGATAAGCGCCGCATTGTGCGATGCCGAACCGAACCCGCTTACGCCGAGCCTTTTACCCTTGAGCTGCTCGACCTTGGCAACCGCAGGCTTCGTGACAAGCGAATAGTAGTAGGTATTCTCTGAAGAGGCGATGAGCACCACATCGTGCCCTTGGAGACCAGGCTGCACCAGCGTGCCGATATTGACGATAGGGGGATCACCTGCAACCAGCGCCTGGGTAGCCAACTGCCCTCCCCTAAAGAAAATGAGCTCCGCGTCCAGACCGTACCTCTTAAAAAGGCCGGCATCTTTCGCTACCCAGATGTGAATCTGGTTGTACGAGATAGCGGGATAACCAATTTTGATTTTCTTGAGTTCCTGACCTTCGAGAATCGCCGATGTCGGGAACAGCAGGAAAACGAAAAAAACAACGATGCGTTGGCACGCCTTCATTTGGGGATACCTCTAACCGCTGCGGGCCTGTGCTAAAGAGGAGCTTATCGGCCCTTCTTCCTTGAGGCCTTTTCTAGTGATTCCTTGAGCTCCGCATTTTCCTTTTCCAGATTGAGCTTTTCGTTAGTGACCTTTCCCAGATTGGACTCCAGGTCGCCGCTCTTTTTCTGCGTCTCGGCGATCTTGGCCTGAGCCGCAGTCAGTTCTTTTTCCACCTCCGGCAGCCTGGCAGCATTCGGACCCCAGACGCCGTAGCCAAGAAGGAGTCCTACGACCAGAGCCGCAGCCGCGATGGCAATCCAGTAAGTGTTTTTCATTTCAATACCTCCCTTGGTTGTCTAAGCTGCAATAAATTACCGTATTTTTATAGGAAATAAGCCCTTTCGTCAATGAAATTTCTTAAGCCAGTCACGGGCGTCAAAAGATTTACCCGTTACCTTCCGGGATTCAGCGCCGGCAAGATAGAGAAAGACTCCCGTGATATCTTCCGGCACCGGGAGGGTCAGCGGCTCTTCGTCCGGATAGGCCTTGGCGCGCATCTCTGTCCT
>Ga0209212_1007299_pt1 | contig 12272 bp, 14 predicted proteins | sample RifGroC2_FD_183996 | JGI IMG/M metagenome (GOLD analysis project Ga0209212, IMG submission 183996) | Groundwater microbial communities from Rifle, Colorado, USA - Groundwater C2 (SPAdes) (version 2) | ecosystem: Environmental > Aquatic > Deep subsurface > Groundwater | place: Rifle, Colorado...
CTGCAACTAAATTCTTTCCTCTTTTGTTCCACGCGCCGTAATAACGACTCAGGTATTGGTGTTTCGCGTTCGTACCGTTTGTCAAAGTTAGGCGACCAGAAGAAACATAAACCCCTAGGTAAACTTAGTGCTAACATTTTTCTCTCCTTTCAAGAGTAAAAAAATAAAAAACCTTCTGAATTTGAAGGTTTTCTGAGTGTTATAAACTAATGTGTAAGGGGATTACTTTACAAAACCCAAAAAACCTCCATAAGAAGAGGCGTCAAAAAAGTTATAAAAGAACCTTTTTGAATTTTGGGTTAACATGTGGCTAGAATAGCACAAATAGCGTGTTGGGGCAAAAATGGAATCTAAACGGTCCCGTGGCAGTCCAAGGTTGTCCGTCTAAAAAATAAATTATGATGTTGCCAATAAAGCAAATTCGTTAGTCGGTCTTTCATAAGCTACAAAATCTTTTCTTAGGAGTGAGTGTTTAATCTCCTCTAACAGCTTCGATCTAACGTCGTCAGGTATATTGATATTTGCTTTTTTAAACAAGGAGAGTGATTGAACTACAGTATTGTTTCCGATAATCGGTAAATGTCCGATGTATCTCCCTAGAAACATTGTTACTAACGGTCCGACCTCTATAGACAGCATAGTAGTTTTATTATCGATAGCTACAGAATTGTTCATTAAAAGGGCATACGCAAGTTCGTTTGATGTACTTTTCCCCAATTTGCCCTCCTTCGTAATAGCGTATGTGAATATATTTTGTTTAGACATCTGCATGCAAACACATTCCTGAAGTTTCCGGAAATCCATTTTTTTCGTAATATCCCGAGTAGTTAAATCTTTAATATCTGTGGCTTTAAGTCCTGTATCTTCCAAGTCTTTTTCCAAATAGTAGAAGTCCGGATTATCTTTTAAAGGATATCTTATTAGATTTTTGCATCTGGGGGAAAGTATGGTGACACCAGTTTTCTCCAAGTCATTTACTACACGTATGATTTTGTGCCAAGTATTCGGTTTAAAAGAACCTAGTATAATTGCGTTTTGCATAGTCTAGCCGGTATCCTGTGCGCCAGTTCTTATTTGAGAGATTTTATCATACTAAACGTTGTAAGTACTGGAAATAGTTTATGTTTATATGTTGGCTGTCGGTGTGGGAGTTAGTTGGAGCTTTTTATAATGTGTTCTAAACGTGCCAAGCTTTTCTCTACTTCATCTAAAAGGGGTATGTCCTTATGATAATGTTTAAATTTCTCAAGTTTTTTTCGTTCGTACACCATTTTATCTGCACCACTTGCATTGAAATTATCAAAATAGCAAACACCAAATTCCTTAATTTTCTCATCTAGTTCATATAGATTGTGCAAACTATCGGCAGACTTTACCAAAGCGGCTTCCTTACCTAGATGTTCAATACCGTCCAGTACTTCCTGTTTTCTATCTTTCCAGCTTTTACTTTTATCTTTCTCCGAACAATCCATAACGATTCTTGTTACTTCAGTTCCAAACAATGTTTGTACCTCCTGCTCTGTTGCTCTCGAATCTTCTACAATGTCGTGTAGAATTCCAGCAATTATTATATTCTCATCACTAGTAACCCTGGATAAAATCACGCCTACAGCAAGGGAATGTGAGATATAGGGGGTTTTCTTATCCTTTCTGTTTTGACCAGCATGTTTTTGTGTTGCGAAGTAAATTGCTTGGAGGAGTTTTTCCATAATTTCATTATACCCCATACTGCAGTTTTAATTGAAACTATTTAGGGGAATTAAGTTGCTATAACAACAAAAACGCTGGCTGAGCATTAGGGTCTAGAACCTTAATCTTCTCCAGGATGTAAATGAGACAAATGAGACAGTACTTGTCCTCCAGGCTATAAAACAAAAACCCGGATGTGTATTGTGCCTCCGGGAATTTGTTTTATAACACAGGCTCAAGTAATGATACTAAAGCTATTTTCTTCTGTTATAAGGTGATTGATTTGTGGGTTTGAGAGATACTCTAAGATCGGAAAGTTTGGATCTCACCCCGTTTTCAGTGCGTTTTAGCTTTAAAGCTATTACTCGGGTTGGAGTATTTTCCTTAACAAGTTCTATTGCATAGGCAATGTCCCCTGATGACCACGGCTTATTGTTATTTTTTGCTGTCATGGTGTTGTTAATTTCTGTGCCCAAATAAGTAAATATTAAAAAAGGTCAGGACACATAGCCCGTTTTAACGATATAATCTAGGAGGTAGGGCAGATACCTCCGAGGGAGTTAAACCAGTTCGACTATAATTGCGTTATAGGCGAGTTCTTTAACTCTTTGTGCAGACACCTTAGCCGAGCTTTTTGTGGTGTAAGCTTCGCTGATAGCGACTATCTCACCATTACCGGCTTTGAGTCTCCATCTATACTGGCCGCTGGCGTCTCTGTAGACCTCAAATTTGGACATATGCCCCCCTTCTAAAATAAATACTGTATCGGGATTAAATAATCCTTAATCAGTATTATAGGTGAGAGATTTGACAAAGTCAACAGTATTAGTATAAAATTATCCTATTACTGCATATGAATATTTACGAGTACATATCAAAAAAAATAAAAGAGCTTCGAGAAACCTATGGAGCCCAGGGAATAAGTCAAGAAGAACTGGCAGATAAGGTCGGTGTTACTCCAAATACGATTTCTAGGTGGGAAACCGGGGCTTATAAACCAAAAATTACCGATTTACAAAAGCTTGCAAAATTCTTTGGCAAACCAGTGTATGTATTTTTCCCAGAGGACCAACGCCCCGATTCTACAAAATTGAGCGGTCTATTTAGTGCTACGGCCGACCTTAAAGATGAGGATATCAAAGCCGTGACTGAGTTTGCTGAATACAGGAAGGCGAGGACGATACTTCAGGAAGCCAAGGATAAGAAAGTTACTGATGGCGACGACAGATGAATCTAAGTCTTATAAAATAGCTAGGGATCTTGCTTATGAGAAACGGGAGCTTTACTCTGTTGATGGGCGCACATTAAATCTCACAAAAATTAGAGAAATATACTCAAGCGAAGGCATAAATTTAATTTATAAAGAGGATCTGAAAAACCTCAAGGCTTTTTATATGGCTGACGAAGATGGAACTGATGTATTGTGTAATAAGGGTCTTCCTAAGGAACCAAAGCTTTTTGCACTAATCCACGAACTCAAGCACCATTATTTGGATAGACACCTCTTATGTGCTCCTTGTTGTATGAATTATGGGGAAGAGCCTGAAATTGAGATTGCTGCAGAGGTATTTGCTGCGGAATTTATTTGGCCATTCCCACTCTTTAAGAAAGATATTCAGCGAGCTGCCTTAAGCATCCCAAATATCACACCCAGTGATTTAGTGATTTTTAAAAGAAATACTGGATACCCTGTTAGCTATAAATTTATTAAAAAGCGTTTTGAACAGTGCGGTTTAATAGCCAAGGGAAGCTTTGATAAGGAAAATTTTAAAAAACTAGAGTACACGATTTATGGTGTGCCTTTCTACTTACGTAATAGATCTACTAGATCCTCTTCCTTTTCATAGCATCTTAGTTTTCCACTTAGATATCCGACCCTGTACGTAACTACCGGTAAAAATATTTATAAACAGGTATAATCTGAGCATGAAAATAGGAAGAAACGAACTGTGTCCGTGTGGAAGCGGGAAGAAATACAAAAATTGCCATTTAAATGCACCAACTCCTACTTCTAATGTAAATCACAATCTGGACCGCCCCATCCGAGATAGAAATATCATTTTTCTCAACGCAATAATTGACATCTTTGGGTTTAATAAAGGTAAGACGTGGGATGACATTAGACGGGAAATGACTGATGATCAGGTGCGCGAACTTTATCGCGTTTATGGGTGGCTATGGCCTTTAGAGACAGATGTTATCTCTCTACTTCCAGAGCCAAGTAAGAAACTTCGAGGTTTATATATAGGGGAAACCAAACCCAATTTAAATTCGATTGTACGTAACATTGTCCGCCACAGTTTATACACGGATGAGGTTTTGGTTGTAAATCCTTTCATGAACCCAAGAATATTGGCCTCTAAATTTAACCCGATTGAAAACCCATCACAATACAAGCAGGATACATTGGAAATGATTTACTTTATATTTCAACTTGCCCCCTGGATTGAATCTGGGGTGGTTAACATGATCCCAAATCCTGCAGACTACGATCAGGAGTTACGAACAAGTGTTTGGTCGATGGCTGAAAAACGATGGAAGGAGCAAGGGCTTGAATTACTCCCAGAAACGTTGGCTGAGTTAGAACCAAGAGGTAAAGAAGTGATAGCTAAAACATTGTACCGTTTGCCAAAAGATAAGTTAGAAATATCTATTCGTAGAGCACTACCCGATTTAGATGATAAATCCGTTGCCTCTCAGATAGCCTATGTCCAAAAACTTCGAAAAGAAAGTCCTCTTTTGCTAGATCAAGATTTACCCGAAGGTGGTGAACTTCAAATAATGAGGTATGGCGCCAATCTGGAACTTGGTCTGTATTTGGGACAGCTAACTGGTTCGTATCTATATACAGACGTGAAAGAACAATGGAGGGAAATATTATCAGCTAAACAAGATAATTCGGAATCTGAATTGTGGAGTCCTTTAACAAATTCTTTTCAGTCATTGGAATTTACTTTTTTAAATAAAATCGACCCAAGTTTTGCCTTAAAGTTGAAAGAAGATGGTAGGTTGGAAACGTTTAGGAATTTTTTAAGAAGAGTGTGGTTAAGTATAGGCGGTAATCCGTCATACGATCAATCCAACAGTCTAGCTAGGCAGTTTGGGGATGAATTGGCGGAAGAATACAGGAAAACAAAAGAGGAGTGGAAGCAAATCGACAAAGATATAATTAAGTTTCTTACGGGCTCCACTGGTGTTATTACAATTACTGACGCAATAGCTAAAGGAGGTATGAGTTGGCAAGTACCTGCGATGGGATTTTGTGTTAATGGGGTGCTCGAGTTACTTAAAGCAAGAATGGGTAGAAAAAGCTTTACAAATAATGTGCCACTTGCTGTTTTTCTTGACCTTGAAACGAAAGGTAAATTACTAAAGTAGCTTTTTGTTTGTGGGGTTAATCTCCCCTTATTATATCCTATAGAAAATGCACAGGAATAAGGTACCTAAGCAAAAAACACGGTTCGGATCTAGGTTTTTGAAAGAGGAGATTTGCAAGCCTTGAAAGGCTGTTTGAGGCTTCGTGGTCACTTGCGTGCCCATTATGGCTGGGGGACAGGGATTCGAACCCCAATTTTTGCATCCAGAGTGCAAAGTCCTACCATTAGACGATCCCCCAATAGAGCGGTTATTGCCTGAAACCGCAGTGTGATTTTACCACCCAAATAGCCATTATTGAAACATAAGCCCGTCCGGTACGCCCTAACCGGCTCGCCAAACTAACCCCAAACCGCCCCTTCCCAATAACATCCGAAATCTCTTCGTTGTCGTATTGACCGCAATGAGATAAAATCAACGCATGATAAGCACGCAGCATAAGGAACAAAGGGTAGCCGTTTTTGTAGATGTTCAGAATATGTACTATTCGGCCAAGAATCTGTATGGGGCAAAAGTCGACTTTAGTAAGGTTTTAAGTGTAGGTGTCGGACCCAGAAGATTGGTCCGTGCTTTTACCTATGTCATCAGAGCAGACGTCGGTGCCGAGAGAGAATTTTTTGAAGCTCTCCACAAAATAGGTTACGAAGTAAGGGAAAAAGAACTCCAGATATTCTACGGGGGCTCTAAAAAGGGTGATTGGGACGTCGGTCTTTGTATGGACGCCGTCAGATTAATTCCTAAAATTGACGCGATGGTTTTGGTTTCAGGCGACGGAGATTACACCGACCTTTTGGAATACGCAAGAAGCCAGGGTGTTCGCACCGAAGTAATTGCCTTTAGTAAGACAGGCTCGAGCAGACTGTTCGGGACCGCCGATCAAACCACGGATATGTGTGAGGCTCCCGAGAAATTTTTAATCGGAAAATCCAAGTTCACTTTGCTGAACGGATTTAATTCACCTGCAAATGCCAACACTCCTGCAAAGAATTAAAAATCTGGCTTTCTCGAACGTGTCCAAGAAGCTCCTTTTCTTAGTGTATTTTCTGTTGCTTCTGGCGACCCTCTATCATGTTTATTACGCAAAAAGAATTGTTCCTGGTGTCACGGTTGGAGACGTGTCTTTGGGCGGGAAGAATTTGGTTCAAGCCCGAAATGCGTTAGAAGCCCGCGAAAAAACTTTGGATAAGAAGGTGGTGCTCAAATATGATGGAAAAGAATATGCGGTTACTGCCGAGGATATCGATCTCACATACGATTGGGAAGGAACTGTTTTACGCGCCTTTGAAATAGGACGAACGGGAAACGTTCTCCGTGATACAAAAGATAAACTGGCGGGTTTGGTGAAAAATCTGAATATTCCTGCATACCACGATCACAGTGATGAAAAGTTAATTAGTGTACTTTCCGAGGCGAAAAGCTTGTTTAATGTTATTGCCCAAAATGCCGGAGTAAAAATGGAAAAAGGAAAGTTGGTTGTAACCCCCGAAAGTGAAGGTAAAAAAGTTTTGGATGATGCCCTACATGCAACTGTCGTGAAAGCCTTTGACACTTTGGATTTTGGCGATAAAGAACTTCCCGGCAAAAAAATAGTTCCCAGGATAACTGCCGCGGAGGTTGAGGCTTTACTACCTCAGACGGAAAAAATAATAAACAACGAGATCACGGTTAAAGACGGGGATAAGACATGGAAATTAACATCGGAACAGCTTCTGGGATACTTAATTTTTCAGCGCGACAAAGAAAAGAATAATGTCGAACTCGAACTGTCGGAACCCCGGTTGGAAGCGTTCGTGGAAGAACTTGAGCAGGAGGTAAATCAGTTGCCCCGCGGTCAAGTTACAAGCATGGAAGGCAAGAAGGTGACCGGTTTTAAAATAATTAAAGAGGGCAGTGAGCTGGATAAGGGAAATTTTATCGCCACTTTTCGGGATGCCTATTTCAACTCAAAAAAAACGGTAGAAATTTCTAAGATCTCGGTTTCAGGTCCGCCGGACAAAGAGAAATACGGAATCCTCGAACTACTGGGCGAGGGGTCTTCTACTTACAAGGGATCGGCGACAGGTCGTATTCACAACCTGTCTTTAGCCGCGGAGAGGACAAGCGGAGTATTGGTTGCGCCCGGAGCTACCTATTCGATGAATAACTCCATCGGCGACATTAGCGCGGCAACAGGATATGACGTGGCCTATATTATTAAAGATGGTAGAACAGTTTTAGGCTCGGGAGGCGGGGTTTGTCAGACTTCAACCACCCTGTTTAGGGCAGTTTTGAATTCCGGATTACCTATTGTCATGAGATACCCTCACGCTTATAGGGTCAGTTATTATGAGCAGGATCAACCGGTGGGATTTGACGCCGCAATATACCAACCCTCATGGGATTTCAGATTTAAAAACGACACCGAGCATTACGTTTTAGTGCAATCTGAAGTTGACCCCGCAAACTATACTTTAAAATTTCAGATTTTCGGAACCTCCGATGGCAGAAAAGTGGAAATCACCGAACCTGTGGTAACCGGTCAGACTCCTCCCCCTCCCGCGTTATACCAGGACGATCCGACGTTGGCCAAGGGTGTTACCAAACAAGTTGATTTCCCCGCGTGGGGAGCGAAGGTAACCTATTCCAGAACGGTTACCAGGGATGGAGAAGAATTGTTCGTGGATAATTTTGCGGGTAGATATCAGCCGTGGCGCGCGGTGTATTTGGTGGGGACGAAAGAGTAGCTTCTAATCTAGTCTTGACCTCTTATATCTTATAAGATATCATCTCTTTAGCTTATGAAAGCGATTACTCTTAATGATTATTTTAAAATACAGATGAAAGATCCTTTGTTTAAGAAAGAATGGGATAATAGTGAGGCGGCATCCCAAGTAACAAAGGCTCTGATTGAATCTAGGCTAAAAGGAAATGTGTCGCAAAGAGAACTTGCAAGAAGAGCGGGTACAACTCAAGCAGTGATTTCGAGAATTGAGAATATGTCGGTAAGCCCTTCGATTAAAATGTTAGAACGTATAGCACGCTCAATAGGTAAAAAACTTGAAATTAAGTTTAATTAAAGGTTTTTGTTACCTCGTTTAATGTTTTAACGTTTCGACATTTTCAGACTAACAATAGTGTACTCATCATCAGGCTGTCGCGTAATCGTTACAGTGGCCAGAAGATCTTGGTCATTGTAGGTTGTTACATAAATACCGTTCTTTCTTTTATCCGATTCCGGAGTCCAGTTTTTTTCACTGAAAACGTTTTGATAAAATGTCATCACTTCCTCGGGAGATTTTTTTGTCTGAAAAGTTGTTTGGGTCGAATTAAGAGTTATGCTTGTGGAAATTCTCTCCGAACTTATCGGCATCGGAAGTTCTGATTCCTGTGATATTGCCACACCTTTCACATCTCCGTTTTGGATTTTGGGATTGTAATGTGTGAAACCGGCGTAACTTCCGGCAAAGGCAAATATTAAAACTACAAGTATAGGTATCAACTTTTTAAAATCTCCGGGCATTTTGTAAACTTATTATACACGATTATAGGTTTCCGGTTGCCGGAGCGGGTTGGTAAAAGACGGTTTTATTGGTAGAATTTGAAAGATTTATGCGCCTTGTAGCCGAGCAGGCAATCGTTGCAGGCCTGGCCCCATCGTCTAACGGTTAGGACGACGGATTCTCATTCCGTAAATCGGGGTTCGATTCCCCGTGGGGTCACCAGAAAAGCGGGTATCACTTTGTGGTAACCGCTTTTTTGTGCCTCATGGGAAGTGAAGAAACACTACTTTGTAGGGTTCGACAATTCTGCGAGCGAAGCGAGTGGAATTGCTTTTACGAAGTCAAAATTCCCCGTGGGGTCACCATCCTAGAAGTTTCGATATTTACTTCCCTCTCTTGGGGTATTTTAATTTTTATATCGTATAATATACTTACAATTTATTCCGCGGCGAAAAATTAAATCCACTTTTGGATGAGTGGTGCGTAAAACCCAAAAAGGGGCTACCCTCTCGGGTTTTACGCTTCGCCGCGGAATACTACAAGGGTAGTCCCTTTTTTGAACGCATGTTCAAAATATGAGACGTAGATATATTGATAAAAACTCTATTAACACGCAACTATTTATATCTATTGATATTAGTATTGTTGATTTCTAACATTTTCTTTGCCAGTAAAAGTGCTCTATGTTGCGCGCAGAAAACTATAAATGAATACGCTGGTGCAGATGTTGGTGGCTTGGCTAACGACTTTATACCAACCCAAGTTTATATTTTGGGAGATAGTTTAACCGTGGGTTTTGGATCAAGCGGCAGTAACATGGTGGACAAATTAAGCTCCATGCTCGGGCCTGCATGGGAGATACGTAATCGTGGCGTTGGCAGAAACACTACAGCGCAAATGTTCGCAAGGTTGGATAGAGATATCCTGGCGCCACATAACGCTAGGTATGTGATAGTTTGGGGTGGCACCAACGATGTTTACCAAAATGTACCACCCGGTGAAACTGAAAGTAATTTGCAGGCAATTTATACCGCCCTCCACAACGAGGGGATTAAAGTTGTATCTGTAAATATTCCGCCATCAAAATTATCGCCAACATGGACACAGGAAATACAGAATACAGTAGATGAGATTAACATGTGGATAGTCAATTCGGCTCAGAATATAGATTTTAAAGTAGACATATATAAAGCCCTTGAGAATCCGGGTATGGAGGATTCGTTACTTCCTATCTACCATGGAGGTGATTTCCTTCATCTGAACGAGTCAGGATACTTTTTTGTTGGTGAGTCAATATACGAAGCTGTTGACTGGATACTATGAAACCGGATAAAAATGTTTTGCACCTAACTAGACCTCAAGTACGGCTATTTTCCCACTCCTGCATCCAGTTGGTAACTGGTCTTTTGGGTATATATCCTGTCTGAGGTGCGGGTGGGGTAGGTGAATCGGTTTCCTCTTCTCCTATCCGCTTCTTTTCTTCCCGGTTTCTGTGTGCAATTTCGAGCTGGGTTCTCATTCTAGCCACTTCCTTGTCGAACAAGTCCGAAGGGTAACCTTCCGGGTAAAGAGTTCTGAGTTTGTTTTCGGTTGCTCTCGTAACTATCTCACCGTCGGAAACTTCCTTACTTTTTGTTTCTTCAGCGAGTTCTTTATACGCATTTCTTAATTCCTGCAATGCCAACGGATTTTGATGGGTATCAAAATAACTCTCTTTTGTTTCGACCGGTTGTACTGTTTCGGTATTTCCTGCCATTTTATTGGGTAACGGGGGGTCGTTTGCGGAAAACCCTTTTAATAATAAGTAATACACCAACCGCCCCTAAAATTATTGGCAAATATACCGCAAACCATATTACGAACGAACCGGCATCCTGCAATGTTCCCAGCATAGATCTGACTGCCTGTTTAAATATCACTTCAGGCCTCCACGATTGCGCGGGCGTGTAAGGCAAACCAAGTTCGTCGGTTGAGACGTAGATAGTGAGCTTGCTTGTTTTGGTCGTCCCGTCCATGTACAACAACTGTCCTTTGTAAGAATCTATTTGGTCCTGAATCTGGTCCAATGCTTGTTGAACGGTTAACATTTCGTTTACCGTTGTGGCCTTGTCCAGTATCGCCAACATACGTGCCCTTTGTGCTTCCAGATCGCTCAGACGTCTTTCAATGTCTATGTATTGGTCGGTGACGTCACGTCCGTCTACGTTTTCGGAGACAACTTTAACTGCAACACTTCTGAGATACTTTGACATCTCCTCGATTTTTTCCGAAGGAACTCTAATTTGAAGCACGGCGTTTTCTCCAAATTCTGTTCTGTTAATGTTCGTGTTTACCATGTAGCCCGCCATGAGAAGGGTTCTTTCTTTTATCATCTCAACTGTTCCGGTTACATCTTTTACGAGCAGAGAAAAGTTCGAATCGATAGCCACTTTTCTGTTTACAATGCCGGGTTGTGGAGCGGCTTCACGGTACATGTATGGTGTATCATTTATTCCCATCATCGGTGCCCCTCCATAAGAACCTACGGCGTAACTTTGATCTGATACACTTATTGAACTTCCTTTAAGCAAAGTTCTCGGAATGGAATTAATTAACAGCCATACTGCAACAAGTACAACAAAAGTGAGAAGCTTGTTCTTTTTTATCCAATCAATAATTTTATTTACCATGAGTTAATCTTCATACGAGGGTAATTCTGTGTCAAGGCATCGGGCTTGTTCAACGAAAATCACAGCCACTTCTTTTTAGGAATATCCCTAACGCGTTCTACAGGAGTGGATCGACTTTTCTTAACGATTTTCTTCTCGGGTTTCCTGGTGAGGTGTTCTATCTCTTTTAGCGTAGCGAAAATTCTGGCCGTAATAAGTTCTTCTTGCGAGACCCAATAATCGTAGGCAAAGTTCTCTCTCAGATCTTTGTTTTCCTCGGCGGCCAGACCTTTTTCAAACGAAGCTTCTTCCAGTTTTTTGCGTTGTTCGGTCAGGCGTTCCCGGAGCCGATCCACTTTTTCTTCAATATTCATAAACGGAATTTTAGCATGTAATCTGCTTGCAGGGAGTCTAGATAAGTTTAAAGCTGTGCAGGACAATACCCGTCGCTATGCTCAGGTTTAGCGAGTCTATTTCGGAAGAGAAGTTTATTTTAATGTTCTCCCCCAGCTGTAGTTCTTTTGCCGAGAATCCGGAGGACTCGCTCCCGAAGACGAAAGAGCTTTTTTTGACAGCCACCGTATTTTTTTGAATCAACTCCTCCAAAGTAACCGCGCTCTTCGGGGTGAACAGATAAAGCTTCCTCTCGTACTTTGACACATAATCGGCAAGTTTATCGAAATATTCGAAGTTTATTGTGAACACACTTCCCATCGATGCCCTGATTACTTTCGGATCAAATATGTCTACGGCGGGACGTATTAAGGCAAGGTTTTTATACCCGAATGCATGCATCGTCCTGATTATTGTTCCTAAATTTCCCATACTCTCAGGATTTACCAGGACGACGTGGGGTTTATCGTCCGACAAAGGCGAGGAATATTTGGAAAAACGGGCACCGGCATAAACATTTTCTTTTCCGGAAAGTCTTAATAAAACTTTCTGTCCTTCTTCGACTCTCACATTATTTTTATTGGCGAGTTTAATAATCTCTTTAACTCCAAGATTGTTTTGTCCTTTCGGGTTGACGAAGATCTCAATGATGCTTTCAGGTTTGTACTTGAACAGTTCGATAGTAGGG
>Ga0209212_1007306_pt1 | contig 12268 bp, 8 predicted proteins | sample RifGroC2_FD_183996 | JGI IMG/M metagenome (GOLD analysis project Ga0209212, IMG submission 183996) | Groundwater microbial communities from Rifle, Colorado, USA - Groundwater C2 (SPAdes) (version 2) | ecosystem: Environmental > Aquatic > Deep subsurface > Groundwater | place: Rifle, Colorado...
GAAACTGAACAGCACCGGAATATAAATAATGCACATGAATAATAAAAAGAGTCCGCGCACGGCCGATACTATCAGGTCCACCCCGGCGCTTTTGCCGCCGGTCTTCACCTGCGCCTCATCGGGGATCAGAAGCGCGAGCAGGATATAAAACAACACGCCGACGCCGCTGAATAAGAACAGTATACGCATCAGAAGCGATGAGACGCCGAAATACTCCGCGAAGCCGCCGCAGACGCCGAATAACCAGCGGTCCCTGGAGGAACGGCACAGAGTTTTCTGCACGGGTATGTATTTGTATTTTATGGTGATCCTCTCGGTCACATTCTCGGTGCGCCCTTCAGACGGGGCGCCGAGTTCTGAAACGATCTCGGCCGGATCGCCCAGCGAATACAATATTTCGAGCATCATCTGCGCATCGACGCGCTGCGATCCTGAATATTTCAGTTTTTCTTTTATCGTTATTTCAATATGTTCGTTGAGCGATTCGAGCAGTTCGGCGATGTCGTCCGCCGGATAATTCTTCCCTTCCCTTTTGATGTTTTCATAGAAATTTTCGAGAGCTTTTCGCGCTTCGTTAGTGAATGAATAATAGTCCGTAAGATTTCTCATTAGCGGCCTCCGCGGAAAAATTTTATAGAATGTATTTTTTCAGCGCCGGCGACAACCTCGAGAACAGATATTCCCCGAGCAGAATTCCGAGGGAGGCGGTAAAAAACTGAATGGATATTACGACATGAACGGCGAGCAGCGCCGCATTGTCCAGACCCATCTTTTCGGATATGAAAACTCCGGGAACAGCTATGGCTAGAGCTTTTACTGCTGCGGGAAACGCGACCCGGACGGCCTTTCTTTTATCTTTCATAATGTGGTAACACAGAGTCATCGCGATGTTTCCCAGAGCTATGAACGGGGCTACAGGTATCAGCGGCGGCGGGAGGTGCCCGGTGAAAAAGGCCAGCAGCGGCGTCAGTACGGCCAGCATAAATACATGCCGCAGATCGCATGAGCGGTAAAGCAGTATATAGATCATATTCACGATAACGCCGGTTACGGGCTTCGGCAGGCCGATTACCTGAAGCGCCAGAGTTATAGCCAAAAATATCGCGGTGATGGACGTTTTAAACATTAAATTAAAATTTTCTTTGAAATAATATGATTTTTGAATTTATGATATCACAAATTTATCAGATTAGCAAGTTACCCGCACTAAATGAAAAAGATCCGATGTAATAAAATTATTGACATTTCTATATAATTCGTGTAGTATAAAATTCTTAGATAGTTTAATGGTTATTTTCTTGAAATTAAATGATAACGCGGGTGGCAAACTGCTCATGAATAAAAATTCTTCGTTGAAATTTCTGGTTAAAATATTATCACCCGCTTTTGTTTTATTTTTTTTCATTTTTATAACTACACCGTCGAATTCAATCGCGGAAGAACTTCTTTCTAAAGTAACTATTTCCAACATAAAGCCCGATTTAACGCCCATACAGCTCGAACCGCTTCTCGTTTCGATTATTTTCAGTGACGAGCCGGCCACTTTCAGTTATATTTTAAACCTGTATAAAGATAAGCTCAAAAACTCATACATTTTTGAAAAACTGCTTAACTATTCCGAAATTAATAAAAATCCAGATTTCATAAAAGCGATAGTGTCCTTCGTCGATGATTTTAAATCCATGCCGAACGGCGGCAAAAATATTCTTGAAGCTGTCACAGAAATGGCAGATCCCTTATTAATCGAAGCCGTAATAAAAAAAGGCGCAGTCAGCAGCGATAAATCGAATCAATTCGAAACACTTCCAATTTTCAAATGTTTGAATAAAGAATCTTTTGAATTATTAAAAGTATTGATTAAAAACGGCGCAAATGTCAATGTATTGTATTACGGCGCTTCACCATTATATCATGCCGCTAAAAATAACTGCACGGAAAGCGTTTATCTTCTGCTGCAAAACGGTGCCGATGTCAATCTTTCAGATTCTCCGAAAAAAAAACCGATGAACATAGCGTTAACAAACGGCGATCTCGAACTCGTAAAACAATTCATCGATAAAAAAGCCGATGGAGAAATATTCGAAAAATCATTTGAAAAATCTCTCATTCATTACCTTATCAAAAATTTTTCCGATGAAATTATCTCATATTGCATAGAATCCGGTTATGTGAAAAATATAGACGAGTTAGATTTCAACAGGCATACTCCTTTATTATCGGCGATCATGAAAAATAAAAGAAAAACGGCGGAAGCTCTCGCTAAGCGAGTCGCCAAAATAGCGGCTAATGCAGGCAGCGATACGGACCGTCAATATTTTGAAAGACGCGTGATAGTTACCGAAAGCGGCGAAGTAGATTTAATGCACTATTTAACCCGCAAAGAAAATTTCACTCTTCTGGAAGCCGTTATTAAAAACGGTCTCAATCCTGAACATTTGAAAGAATATAATAATAATTTTTTATTTTCGGCGATCGATAACCGCTGCAGCAAAGCCGTCGAGCTGATATTAAAAAATTACATAGACCGCGACTGGCGGGTTGGCTATCAGACTCCCGTTGAATATTCATTTTTAAAAGGCGAATTTCAAATATGCGATATGATCAAATCTATTTTGAAAGACAGTCCAGGCAGCATCAACGATTATAATTTAAAAGATAAAAACGGCACGATAAACCCTGATTTTTTTATAGAAACAGTTAAACGCCGCAAAATAGAAGACATTAAAATGTTGATTAAAAACGGCGCTGATCTTAACGCTCACGACAAACGCGAATCATCGGCGCTTCACTGGGCTGTTTTATGGGGTATGAACGACGTAGTTAAACTGTTAGTTGAAAATGGCGCGAAAATAAACGAATTGAATTTTTACGATAAGTCATCTATTTTACTTACAGCTTTAAATGGAAAAAACCCGGAAATAGTTCAATATTTAATTGAAAAAGGCGCTGATCTCAACTTCGCGGATTCCGAAACTTATAAAATACTGCATACCGCCGTTGAGAAAAACTACGGCGACATAGTCAGATCAATATTGAAGCATGGCTATGACATTAATAAACGCGACAAACATCAGGAAACCGCGCTTTTCGACGCAGTAGATAAAAATTTAACCGAATGCGTAACGGTTTTAATTGAAAACAGCGCTGAAATAAATATATGCAATTACGACGGAGAGACGCCTCTTCATATAGCCGCGAAAAACGGCAATATCGGCCTTGCGGAAAAACTCATAGCAAGCGGCGCGATCATCAATGTATGCGGCGTCAGCCAGCCTCAGATGCCCACTATTGAAAAAACTCACGGCAATTCAAATTTTGTGACCGTAAGCATGCTTATTCCAAAAAGAGACGGACCGTATACTAAAGATAATATGATATCGCCTCTGACGGCGGCGATAATTTCTAAAAAGCCCGATATGGTAGAATTTTTGATTAAAAAAAGCGCCGACGTCAATATACTTTCAAAAAATAAATTAGCGCCGATACACTACGCTATCAATACATTTCAAGATAATATATTCGATTCGCTAATATCTGAGGGCACCGATTTAAAGATAAAAACGGCGGACGGCTATGATCTGCTCACTTACGCGGCTTTTTATGATAACCTGTACGCCGTTCAAAAGCTGATCGGGCTCGGTTTTAAAATCGACGCCGTTTCGAGCGATTTAAGTTCGGAAACGGCTTTACATATCTCCGAAAAAAGAGGCGCTTCGGGCGTATCTAAATATTTACGAAAAACAGGCGCCGACTCTTCGAAAAAGAATTATTTCGGAAAAACGCCCGATGATCTTAAAAAAGAGCGTCATCTAAAAGCCGTCGAAGCGCTTGAAAACGCCCTTAACACAACTGATAACGACGAACTTATAAAAATTTCATATTCCAGCGGTGATGCGTTCCACGAAATCTGCCATATTGCCTGCGGCTGCGACCGCGATCCGGGGCCTTCGAAATACACGCCTTCTTTCCTCGCGCTGCCGGATATTCAAAAAGCCGTATGGCTGAATATGTTCGACGCAGTCGAAGCGTATATATGCAGCGAAAGCGACGGCGCTAAAAGAAACGCGCTCGGGCAGTCTATATTCGATCTTGCAATAAAACTTAAAAGAAAAAAGATAATCAATTATTTATTATCCGACGAATTTAACTTCAATGTAAGCCCGGACTCCTTATTTAAATTGAAAAATATCGGCCGGCCCGATTTATTCGAAGCCGCGATCGCAAGAGGAGCCGATATCGAGGCAATGGAGAACGGCAAATCTTTTTTTTATTACGCGGATTATAAAACGTTTATAACGCTCACCGGCGCCTTCCCGAATTACAAATTCAATAAAGAAATGGAAAGCGGGCTGGTTCAAAGGTTTTTATCTTCCACCGCGGAGTTCAGCGCCGATGAATGCTTAAAAATAATAAATATTTTATCGGAGCGCGGATATGATTTCAATATTCGCGCTAATAAAGATCCGCTGCCGATATTTACGGCGGTTAAACACCGCGTAGTTTATAATGGTACCGACGGGATCGAAATTATAAAAACTTTAATAAAATGCGGCGCAGATGTGAATCTAAAAGGAAAGTACAATGAAAACTTAATGGAAACCGCGGCAGGTAAATTGAACGCCAACCTTATCGACCTGCTGTCAAAGCAGGGCGCCGATTTTAAGGGCACCATTGCTATTTCATCGGCATTAAACAGTTATATCAACGATTTCAGATACAAGCGTATATTAAGCGAAGCTGAAGCCGTGGCTCGTTTTGACGCTTTAATCAAAACGATCGAAACGTTAAAAGCGAACGGCATGGATATTTGTGAAAAAAATGCGGCGCAAAATCAACAGTTACCGATAGAATTAGTTTTTCAATGGCAGGCTTCGCACGATCACGACCCGCTGAAAAAAGAAACTGCAGAGGAATATAAAAATATTCTAATAGACCTGTTAGCAGGTGGCGTAAAATGAAGACTAAAATATATTATATTTTGCTTATATTACAATGCGCTATTATCCTGATTTTCGCCGGCGGTAAAATTTTAAAATCAACCGCCGCAGAGCCTTTTGATTATAAATTCAAAAAGGATATTTCCGGTAGATACTTCGGCGGATTCGTAAAAAAGCCTTTTTATATAAACGCCAGCGAAACCGTAAGCGTAACTATCAGCGACTTAGCGCGAAAAGCCAGAGCTGCAGGCGCGGACGCGGGGGTAGGCGCGGGCGAGCAAGACTATTACAACAGTCTCAGAAACGCGTTAATCAATAATAAAACTGACGAAGCGCGGCTTATAATAAAAAAATATACAGATATTAAAAAGAGCGGCGGCGAAGCAAATAAGCCGCTTTTACATCAATATCTGGAAGTAAGGGACGCCGATAAAAATATAATTGAATTACTGCTGGAAACCGGGGCCGATATCAATGAAAACTGGCGTGGATATTATCCTTTATTTCTCGCTTTGATCCACGGCCGATGCGATATCGCCGAAACGCTCATTAAAAGAGGGGCCGACATAAATATAAAAGACGCAGCTGAAAATTCGCTTATACACATCGTTATGAGGGAATGCGAAGATACGCGCGCCGTCGATTTTTTTTATAAAAATAAATTCGACTTTAACGTTAAAAATAAATATGGCGAAACGCCTTTATTTTTAATGATATTGAATAATAAAACGGCGGCATTAAAATATTTCATAGACAAAGGCGCCGATATTAAAGCCGCCGTGAGCAATAACTCCACGCCGCTCGAAGCAGCGATATCCCGCGGCCACGAAACCGCTGCCATATACCTTGTAGAAAAAGGGGCCGATATCAAATTAAAAAATGAAAACGGCCTGACGCCTCTGCACAAAGCGGCGCAATACGGCCTGATCGATTTAATGGCGGTTTTGATTTCTAACAATGCCGATTGCGATTCGACTTCAAAATACGGAAGCACTCCGATTTTTTTCGCCGTTGAAAGAGGCACCCTTCCGGCCGTCGAACTGCTTATAAAAGCCGGGGCGAACCTGAACGCCAGGGACTCTTCAAATACCACTCCGCTTATGAGCGCCATTTTTTCAGACCAATTCGAAATCGCGGATTACTTAATGACAAAACATCCTTCTACGCTGTCGGTTTTGAATATTAACGAAAAGAACAAACTGCTAATAGCCTCGGCCGAAAAAGGAAATGTCGAAATCATTGAAAAATTGATTAAAAACGGAGCGGATATTAACGCCGCCGGAACTTCCGGCGATACGGCGCTTCATTCAGCCGTAATTCGCGCCAATTTAAAAGCCGTCAATGCCTTGATAAAATCCGGAGCCGACGTTAACCGCCGCAACAATAAGGGTCGGACCGCTTTTCATTATGCGGCCGAAACCGGCAATCAGGAAATAATAGTTATTCTGAAGCAATACGGCGCTGATTTTTTCATAAGCGATAAAGCCGGACTGACGCCTGATGCTATTATAAATAAAAAGCTGATGGAACGGATCGCGAAATTTGAAGAAATCACTTCCTGCACGGGAGAAATTGTGTTAATAGACAATCTTAATAAAATAAAGGCCTGGCGGTCGTTATGTTTCAAAACTTATCCAAAACTTCATCAGGCTGCCATTTTAAAGAGCCCGGATATTCTGCTATGGCTCGTTCAAAACGGAGCCGATCGCAATGCTAAAGACAAAAATAATAAAACCGCGATTGAAATCGCCATGGATAATTACGATTTGGAATCCTTCGATATTTTATTTTCGAATAGCGCCGAAATTAACATTAATTCAAAATTTTTATCTAAATTTATTATGTTTTTGATAAAAAACGGCCGACGGGATTATTTTTTCGATAAAATTGTTCCGGCCTGTCCTGCCGCTGTAAATACGGTAGTCTATTTTATCGATATTAAAAATCACTGGTATGAATTTTCACTTATAAACTACGCGATAGTGACAAAAGACATTGAATTATTTAAAAAATTAATCGCGCTCGGAGCAGATTGCAATGATGTGTCATCAGGTAACGCCACCACGATGTATTTTGCCGTAAACGAAATTATAAAAATTTTCAACAACCCGGACGGCAATTCAAGAGGTAATTTTCAAAGAAATTTAAATTTTATTGAAGAAGCGGCCGCTGAAAGCGCTAAAAATAAAATCAGCGACGACTTCTGGGAACGCGAGGACATTAAAAAATTAACGACCATCGTTAATCTGCTGACTGAAAAAGGCGCTAAGATAAACTGCGCTTCCAGAGATGAAATTTTTGATCTAATATCAAAAGCTTTCGATTTCGAAAACCAGAAACTGATCGAATTAATATTCAACAACCTCGCCGATGTTAATTTAGAATTTAAGAATTTGATTTTTTTCCCTATAAAAAAGACAAATAAATTTAGACATACGCCATTAAACCTTGCCATAGTTGAAAATTTACCTTCTACGGTTAAAATATTGATTAAAAACGGAGCCGATTTACAATCATCTATAAATCCGGACAAAACTAAATTTTCAGGTCCTGATAATAAAGAAAAAATTTTTAACCCGCTCGAGTTATCTATAATCGAGCTGAATTTTAACATAACTGATATTTTAATCGAGGGCGGCGCAAAATTTTCGGATGATTTAAATGAAAATCCATTTCACTTTATAGTTGAAAATATCTGCAGCAGCTCCGTTAAAAAAATCTTAAAAAACGGCGTTATTGAAACCGGAAAGATTGACAATATCTTAAAAAACTTTATAGATAAGGGTTATGACATTAAGGCGAAGAACAAAGCCGGGCAGACGCCGTTTGAAATAATCAGCGATTGGGATATCGCCTGCGCCGCGGTTAATGAAAGATATAAAATATCAGAAGGTCAGACGCGTGAAGAACTGCACTTAAAATATATTCGTATCTATAACTCGCTGAATGCGATTAAATCGGCGGCTATAAAGGCTTTTAAAAAATATCAATAGCCTTAAATAACGGTCTGAAATTTGACATAATGATTCTCCTTATCATTTCAAAATTTTTTCAATCATTCTTGCTTTTTTATTTTTCAGCGCAGGCTTCTTTCGATCAGCCTTCGGCAAGAATGCTTGCGGGGCTTCTATATTTTCTTTCCGATGTAAAATACATATCCGTAATATTGTTTGTACTTGTTATAAAGTTCAGCTCCGCGCTTTTCGTATTTTACGAACTCTTCGGCGGATTTATTACCTTTGTATTTATCCAAAAATATTTTTTGCGCCTTTATTTCCGGAGCAAAAAAATTATCGATCCAGCAAATTTCGGGCAATATGAATGACGCCGTAACGACAAAACCCGCTTTTTGCATTTGAGCTATTTTATTTGCAATGGTGTCTATTTCAGGATATGCTTCATTCCAGAAATCAAATATTTCTTTAGGCCGTTCTTTCGTAAACCATGATGCTTCGGTAACGGCGACATAGCCGCCCTTTTTCAAATACTTATTCCAGTAATTCAAACCTTTTTCAAAACCGATATTATATATCGCGCCTTCGCTCCAGATAAGGTCTAATTCGTTTAACTGAAAATCAAGTTTACCCATCGAACCGATAACGCCTTTAACTCTGTTTTGAAGGTTCAATTTGCGCGCATTGTCGTTTAGTTTGTCGATAAAACCCGGGAATAAATCGATGCCTGTAATATTACCCGGAATATTTTGAGCCAGAGTTATAGTTTGACCTCCGGTGCCGCAGCCAAGATCGGCAATCTTTGATTTTTCGTTTATATTATCGATAAAGCTCAAGGCTTTTATGGTCGCTTCCGGGCTTCCCGGGCCCTGACGCTCCATACCGGAAAAAAATTCGCAAATCAATGCAACATCAAAATCGTGAATATTGTTATCTTTATCGCTCATTTAGTGCTCCTTTGGAACTCTGATTATATTTTGCTGCCTGAATTATTTTTTCGATGAATTAATTCTTTTATGCATTTAACGCAACTTTATCTTACTCTATATGCTTTTTCCCGATTATCGATTCCATATCGAACCTTAATATCATCACTGAATCATAAGATTTATCGCTTTTAATATTTCTTTCGAATATCGGCTCAGGGTCTTTCTCGAGGTGATTGAGCAATATCTGCAGCCCGTGCTTCTTTTCGTCAAGATCGGTCACTATATGCATCTTGCCGCGAATTACCAGCGATTCATAGTCGTGATCGCATTTCGTTTCGAGGTAGCCGTTGTCTTTAATGATAGTTCCACAGGCGTTTTGATTCAGGCGGATGAAATCGAGCTTATCGCCTCTGTTCGCGCAATGGAAGTAAAGGCAGGAGCGCTCACGGTCATAGCCATAGCTCAACGTGATGATATAAGGAACATTATCGTTACACAAGGCTATGGTTATATAGGTGCCACGAGCGATAAGTGCCTTCTTCTCGTCTTCGCCGATAATTTCATTCCGTTTTCTCTTTGGATGATACTGTTCCATCGATCTCCTCCATATATATAAAATAAACACATGCGGAACTGATTTTAAAAATAGAGCGGCCGACTCGATATTATTCGGCGGATCGCAGGCCGAAAACGCCATTAGAGCATGATCACATTTCGTTCGGCTGAAGAACGCTCACGCGGTTGCCCTCCGTATCTAAAAACGAGACGTACAGTCCGATACCGGGGATCTCCACCGGCTCACCCAGGACCTTTCCGCCGGCCGCGACGATATCCGTTACGGCCTTTTTTATGTCGGCCACCGCGATGACTACCGAAGGGTGCGGCGCCTGCGGCGAATCGGACTTCGAATAAAATCCGCCGTTTATCGTTCCGGGCCGCTTCACCATATTATTTTCGTCGGTCTCGGCAGTATGCGCCACCACGTAGTTTCCCATATCCTCGCCGAGTTTGTGCATTTTCCAGCCGAAGGCGCTGGTATAAAAGTCCGCCATTCTGTCCCTGTTTTCATAAGGCATTTCGAAATGCACCACCGGATTCGAATTTGTCATGGCAACTCTCCTTTATGTATTCCTTTCAATTTTCTTTAAAAACAAAGTGTTTCCAGCCGTCTTTCGAATAACGGCATTACATTATCCAGCGGCTCATTTCGATGCCGCCGGTCAATTCGTATTTACCTTTACGTATCATGCGCATCGAAGTTTTAACTACGCGGTATCCGGCGTTTATAAGCCAGCGCAGCGCATTTGCATTGACCGCGCTCGCCGGCAGCGTCACTTTACCGAGACCCAGGGAGCGCGCATAACGCTCGATGCAGGCCGCCGCCGCCAGTATATCTTCCATACTCTCGCCGGTCAAAACCAGAGCACGTACAAAGAGGACATCCGCTTTCTGCCCTTCGATTATCGATACATGGCGCAAAATGGCGAATCCTTCGCCGGAAAGCCCTTTGAAGAAAAAGGTTTTACCCCAGCCGAACTCCAGGGCGTTCGAGGCTTCAGCGGAATAATCGAGCCCTTCGATGACGTAGGAACCGGCGCGCAAAATATCGCCGGGGCCGAAATCTTCAGATAAACTGCAGCTGAGCGGAGTTTCGATGTTATTAACCTCTTTTTCGAGCACGATCACCGGATAGTGCAGATCAAAACCGTATTTGAGGTAAAAACCTACGTTATAGGGTGAATCGGGCATTGTTTCGAGGCCGATAATCGAGCAGCCGCCCGTTTCAAGCGCGGCACAGGCAGCCTCCAGAAGCGGTTTTCCGATATCGAGGCCGTGCCTGCACGGATCGACTCCAAATACGCCTATCCAGCCGAGCGAACCTAGTTTCCTTGAAAATATGAATCCCGCGATCCCGTCCCGGTCACCGGCGACGAAGCAGCCGCGACGGTAGAGCGCCAGCGATGATTCAAGATTCAGCTCCGTCCTTAGAAATATTTTACCGTAGTAACCGTAAAAGGCCGTGGCGCATATGTCACGCACGCGCGGCAGATCGCTCGTCTCCATATTTCTTATCTTTATGCTGCTCAAATCGAACCTCCACTAAGCAATGAACATCAACAATTATGATGATATATCTGAACCGCATAGGCCTGAGGCAATAATCATAACGCGAACAGCGACCTGTCCACATCGTTAAAATCGGTTATGATCTCATGGCTCCAGGCGCCGTAGTCTTCGTTGTTGGAATTGACGATAAATATTTTCGTTATGCCGGTTTTTTCGGCGGCGACGATGCCGGACACCGAATCTTCGAATACGGCGAGCTCATCCGGCGGAAGGCCTAGCGTTTTTGACGCCTCGATAAACAGGTCGGGATGGGGTTTTCCCCTCAATATGCCGTTGTTATATATTACCTTTTCGCGCTCGAACAGCTCGTGAAGTTTAAGATGTGAAAAATAAAAATCGACGTTTTCGACGCCGGAAGATGTCGCTATTGTATATTTAACGCCGCGCGCGCGCAGATATTTAATGAAATCGGCGGCGCCCGGCGCCAGCGGAAGATTTCTTTCACGGCTGATGTTCTGATAGGTGGTTTCCTTTTCCATCGTATATTCGTAGATTTCGGCAGCGCTCAATTCGCGCTCGAATATGCCTCTGAATATGTCATTATTGGTCTTGCCGTGGATCTTCTCTTTCTTTTCGGCCGCCGTAAGCGATATGCCTTGCTTTTCAAGGAATATGTCGAACGCCAGGTCGTGCAGCGGCGTATCCCAGTAAAGCGTTCCGTTGAAATCGAAGATCACTCCGCGATATTTCATCTATCGATACCTCATTTAAATTTTGAAATTAATTATATTTTATCAAACAAATATAATTAAATCAAGTTATTATTTTGAAAAGTATTGATATTATTAACTTATACAGCCTTAATGCTAAATCGTTAATTCATCGCTATATCGAGCGCATTAAACAAAAAGATAAATTATGTATGAACAATTTTCAGAAAAATGTATCGATATAATAATGACCGTCCCGCGGGATCCAAACATCCAAAGGAATATTTAATACGTGAAGCCGCCATCCCGGCGATCATTGATCCGGCAAGGTATATAAAAATTATTATAAAGCAATCATGAAGCAATAAAACCATACGCGGAACGATCTGGAGCGGATTGCCGCTTTGAAACTGCCACCATGCGTGGACGGCGAATTGAAGCACCATTCAAACAATTTTGCCGGGGTAACGATGACAATCAGTTCTTCGATTTTATAATATGACTAAGCAATTTGTCAGTCTTTTTTGATCCTGATGTTGCCGACTTTGGTCTTGACCGTCACCACGGGCGAATCATCGGTGAATTTGGCATCGTCGAACGAGTTGGACATGTTGCCGAGGCTGCTTTGGGCAATGACCTTCGGCGCCGCCGATTCGGGCATGCTCAGGCTG
>Ga0209212_1007311_pt1 | contig 12265 bp, 10 predicted proteins | sample RifGroC2_FD_183996 | JGI IMG/M metagenome (GOLD analysis project Ga0209212, IMG submission 183996) | Groundwater microbial communities from Rifle, Colorado, USA - Groundwater C2 (SPAdes) (version 2) | ecosystem: Environmental > Aquatic > Deep subsurface > Groundwater | place: Rifle, Colorado...
CCTGCACCATCGGCGCCGAGGCAGAGCTCCTTCTTTTTGCCGCGGCACGCGCCCAGCACGTAAGGGAGACCATTCTCCCCGCTCTGGAAGAAGGACAGTGGGTCCTGTGCGATCGGTTTACGGATGCGACTCTTGCCTATCAGGGCTCCGGCCGGGGGCTTGAAGCCGGCTTCATCAAGATCTTGAACGCCTTCTCGGCTTTCTCGCTTACGCCGAATATGACGCTGCTGTTTGACCTTCCTGTCGCGACCGCTCTGGCAAGGGCGCAAAAGAGAGCGGCCGGCGGCCCGCCTGAAACGGCTGAAGACCGCTTCGAGCACGAAAATCAAGACTTCCACGCGAGGATCAGAAACGGATATTTGACCCTCGCGGCCACGGAGCCGGATCGTTTCCGGATCATCGACGGAGCGGCGGACGTCGAGACGGTCCACCAGAAGGTCTGCCACAGTCTGACGGAGCTGTTATAATACCTCTCCCTCTTTGACAGCGGGACAAAGGAAGTCATGACATTCGGCGAGATATACGGACACCAAAAACAGATCGCGATTCTCAGGAGTATCATTGCGAAAGACCGGATCGCCCACGCCTATCTCTTCTATGGCATGGAGGGGGTAGGCAAACGGACCGTGGCTGCCGTTTTCGCCCGAGCCTTGAATTGCGCGGCGGAAGATCCGCCCTGCGATGACTGCGCGTCCTGCCGGAAAGACGAGCACAAAAATCACCCCGACATCGTCACGGTTACGGAGGAAGGCCCGATCATCAAGATCGGGACAGTCAAAGAACTTCTGGCGCAGATGAAGTTCCGTCCTCGGGAGGGGCGTATGCGCGTCTTCATCATGCCCGAAGCGGACCGGATGAATCCAGCTGCGGCCAACGCCCTCCTGAAGACCCTCGAAGAGCCATCGGCAGGAAACATTATCCTGCTGATGTCCGCCCGGCCCCATGCCCTCCCTATGACCATCCTCTCGCGCTGTCAGCATCTCCGTTTTTCCCCCCTGTCTAGGGAGGAAGTCGCCTGTTTCCTTCAGGAAAAAAATTCCATCCCCCCCGATGCAGCGGCGATTCTTGCCGCTTCCTCGGGCGGCAGTATCGGCAAAGCACTCGAGATGAACCGGGCAGACTATCTTACCCTGAGAAACGCAACCCTGGACTACCTCGCTTCCGACGACCCGACCGATCCTATCAACAGGCTCGCCTTTGCGGCTCGTTTTGGGACCGAACGGGAAGATATCTTAGAAAGACTCTTGATCCTCAAGACCTGCTACCGGGATGCCTTGATATTCCGTGAGACTAAGGACAAGGGTAGATTGATGTTTCAGGACCGGACCGAGGCAATCCGAGCGGTCGCCGGACGTTTGTCGGGACGCGACCTTCTGCACAATATCGCTGCAATCGAGGCTGCAACAGGCGCCATCGATAAGAATGCCAATAAAACATTGACTTTAGAGACCATGTTGATTAAGTTTACCTGAAGAAAAAACAACTGCCCGGGGTGAAGAACCTTGAAGAATATCGTCGGTGTTAAATTCAAGAGGGAAGGAAAGATTTACAGCTTTTACGCAGACAATCTTGCTCTGAAGCGGGACGACCTGATCGTCGTCAATACGGAAAACGGCCCGGCTGTCGGCACTGTAGTGAAAGAAGCCCAGGCCCTCCCGATTCAGCAGCCGGCTGCCAATCTTAAAAATGTGATCCGTCTGGCCGCTGACGATGATCTGCGCACGTGTGAGAACAACCGGAAGCTGGAACAGGAGGCCATGCAGTTCTGCACCCGGAGGATCACCGAACGGCAGCTTCACATGAAGCTGATCGAAGTGGAATGCCTGTTCGACAAGTCCAAGTTGGTCTTCTCATTCACGGCGGAGAACCGCGTGGACTTCCGGGAACTGGTGAAGGACCTTGTTCAGAAGTTCCGAACCCGAATCGAGCTTCGGCAGATCGGTGCGCGGCAGGAGGCTCGCATCATCAAGGGGCTCGGGATCTGCGGACGCGAGGTTTGTTGTGCTACGCTCCTGCAGAGCCTCGACCGGGTGTCGGTCAAGATGGCCAAGGAACAGAACATGTCGCTCAATCCCGAGAAGATTTCCGGTCTCTGCGGAAGATTGATGTGCTGCCTGGGATATGAATATGACGGCTATACCGACATGAAAAAAGACATGCCGAAATGCGGAAAGACGGTCAATACCACCGAGGGACGGGGAAAGGTCATCCGCCAGAACGCCCTTCAGGGAGAAATCGTCGTTCTTCTGGAAACTGGAAAAGAGGCGACCATTAAAACGAAGGACATTCAACAGTAACAACTTTTATGACTTTTTAAGAGGTCGTCATCGATGGAACATACGTTTTACATCACGACTCCGATCTACTATGTGAACGCTTCACCTCACATCGGCCACGCCTACACAACGATCGTCGCGGACGTCCTTGCACGCTACCACCGTCTCCGCGGCTTCAGGACCTTCTTTTCGACCGGGACGGATGAACACGGAGACAAGATTGTCGAGGCGGCGCAGAAGGCAGGAGTGACCCCTCAGGCGTACGCCGATCAAATCAGTGCACAGTTCCGGGCCCTCTGGCCGGAACTGGCCGTCACAAACGATGTTTTCGTCCGGACAACAGATCCCAACCACGTGGAAACCGTCCGTCGGATCCTCCAGAAGGTCCACGAGGGAGGGGATATCTATTTCGGCCAGTACGAGGGATTCTACTGCGTCGGCTGCGAGCGCTTTTACATGGAAAAGGAGCTGGTCGGCGGCAGGTGCCCCCAGCACGAGACGGTTCCCGAACACCGCAAGGAGAGCAACTACTTCTTTCGGATGAGCCGTTACCAGGAGTGGCTTATCCGACACATCTCAGAACATCCGGACTTCATCCGTCCGGAGCGCTATCGGAACGAAGCCCTCGCGTTCCTGCGCGACCCGCTGGAGGACCTCTGCATCTCCCGGCCGAAGAGCCGCCTTACCTGGGGAATCACTCTCCCGTTCGACGAAAATTACGTCACCTACGTCTGGTTTGACGCCCTGATCAACTACGTCACGGCAATCGGCTATCCCGAGGGAGAAAACTTCCGGACATTCTGGCCCGTGGCCGAGCACCTGATCGCCAAAGACATCCTGAAACCTCACGGGATCTACTGGCCCACAATGCTCAAGGCCGCCGGGATCGAGCCCTACCGGAATCTCAACGTCCACGGTTACTGGAACATCGATCAAAGCAAAATGTCCAAAAGCCTCGGCAATGTCATCCGTCCTCTCGACCTGAAAGACAAGTACGGCCTCGATCCTTTTCGCTATTTTCTTCTCCGCGACATGGTCTTCGGCCTCGACTCGAGCTTCAGCGAGGAGGCTTTCATCCAGCGGATCAACTCCGATCTGGCCAACGACCTGGGCAATCTCGTCAGCCGGACGATGGCGATGGCCGTCAAGTATGCCGGTGACTGTGTGCCCGAGCCCGTGGAGACCGCCGAAGAAGACGGTCTCCTGCGGGAAACCGCCGCGCTGACCGTGACCGAGGTGGAGACCTGCTTTTCGGAACTGGCCCTCCACAAGGCCCTGATCGCGATCTGGGATTTCATCAATGTCACAAACAAGTACATTGTCGAGAGGGAACCCTGGGTCCTGGCGAAGGATCCGGTGAACCGGGACCGACTGAAGACGATTCTCTATAACTTGCTGGAGGCCCTGCGGATCACAGCGGTCCTCATCACCCCCTTCATGCCGGGGTCGGCCGCGAAGATCTTCGAGCAGCTCGGCATTGCCGACGCCGCAGGACAGAATCTCGAGAGCCTTCAGCCCTGGGGCGGCCTTAAAGCAGGAAATGAACTGAAGCGGGGAGAACCGCTCTTCCCCCGGGTGGAAACCCGGGCAGAGACAGCCAAACCTGAAGGAATCACGGTGGAGGCCCAGCCGTCCATAAAGCCGGAGATTTCACACGAAGAATTCGAGAAGGTGGATCTCCGTGTAGCGAAGGTCCTCGCCGCGGAGCGCGTACCCAAGTCGAAAAAACTCCTGAAGCTGACAGTCGAGATCGATGGGGAACGGCAGATCGTCGCCGGCATGGGGGTTGATTACAGCCCCGAAGCGATCGTCGGGAAGACGATCGTTGTCGTGGCCAATCTCAAGCCGGCAAAGCTGATGGGTATCGAATCCCGCGGCATGCTCCTGGCCACGGACACGTCCGAAGGCCTCACCCTCCTCGGTTTCGACCGTCCGCCGAAGACCGGCGCCAAAATCCACTGATAAATGGGGGGACGGAGCCCCTATTTTCCAGTGGAAAATAGGGGCTCCGTCCCCCCATTTCCCCCATTTATTATTCCATGAATTCGCCGTACATATCCCAGACCGCCAGCAGCAGCGACGTGATAATCGGACCGATAACGAACCCAGAAAAACCGAAGAGGCCGATCCCGCCGAGTGTGGAGAGGAAGATCAGCAAGGGATGCATCGCCACATCCTTGCCGATCAGGATGGGGCGCAGTACATTGTCGATCATGCTGATCACGAAGACGCCGACCCCCAGAATCAGCACCCCTTCCCATATATAGCCGTTGATCAGCATCAAGATCCCGGCGGGCGCCCAGATGATGGAACAGCCAACCACAGGGACGACGGCCATGAGGATCATCAGGAGTCCCCAGATCAGCGCCCCCTCGATATCCGTGATTAAAAAAAGGATTCCCCCGAGTACTCCCTGGATGCCGCCGATGATCAAGGTCACTCGAAGCGTGGCGCGCACCGTCAAGACAAAACGCTCATAGAGGAGCCGCTCCCGGCCCATTCCAAGCGGGAAGTTCCGGATCGCCGATTGGAAGAATTTATCCCCGTCGCGGATGAAGAAAAAGAGGGTGTAGAACATAATGGCCATCATGACCAGCAGACCGAGAGTGTTCTGCGTCAGTTCCTTCAGGTTGACAAAGATGTAATTCGCGATGCTTCGCACGATCTCGGCAGCCTTTTCGCTTAAAAAACCCTTGTCGATATGGAGACTGTCCGCAAGAGGATTGTCGGCGATCACACTGATGATGCGCTGAAAGTTCTGGTCGATATTTCTCGTGCCCGGTTTAAGTGTTTCGTAAATCTGGACGGATTCGGTGAAGACGAGCTTTCCGGCGGTCCCTAAGGGGAGGAGGAGGATCAGAGCGATGAAAAGAAAGATGATTGTCATGCTCAGATTGGGTCTGTGCAGTCGCCGGTTGATCCATCGGTAGAGGGGCTGGAAGATCCCGGCAATGACGAGCGCCCAGAAGATCGGGAAAAAGAATGGTTTAATGAGATAGAGGAACAGGAGCGTGACCACCCCGAGCACAATAAAGAAAAGAATGTTGCTATTTCTTATAGGACCCATCGTTTCAGTGCCTCCAATTTTTTAGCAGGGGCTCTCTCCCGTGACATCCATCGCAATGTCGTTCGCATAGATCAGCTTCATAGGGCGTATCACCGCCTGACGGGAACGATCTCGATCCAGTAGTCATCGGGATCGTTTATGAAATAGATCCCCATCTTCTCGTTTTCATAGCAGATGCAACCCATCTTCTTGTGGTGGGCGTGGGCCGCGTCGAAGTCGTCCACAACCAGTGCCAGATGGAACTCGTTATCCCCAAGGTTGTAGGGCTCCTTCCGATCCCTGAGCCAGGTGAGCTCGAGCCGGTGGCCGGTTTCTCCGTCGCCGAGAAAGACGAGGATGAAGCTGCCGTCGGCAGCCTCCTTTCTCCGGACTTCGGTAAGCTGGAGCGCTTCCTGGTAGAAACGGATGCTCTTCTCCAGGTCCAAGACATTGAAATTGTTGTGGGCAAAACGGAATTTCATCTGTTTATCCTCCTTACGAAAAATTGGCCATATGGTATGAAGGCCTCTGTTTATTCGATACCCATAAGCGAATGCCAGCGTTCCCATTCCGTCTTTCGGGGGAGGCCCCGTTTGGCCAGGAGATCGACGATCCCCGGTTCGTTGAAGCGGAAGTAGGGGTTGATTCGCTTTTCCTGCGCCAGGGTGGAAAAGACGTGGCCGGGATTGTATTTCCCAAGGAAAACATCGATCTCTGCATTCTCCGGCTCAAGATACCGGGCAAAGGCCATCGAATCGCGGATATAATCGTGGCCGGCATAGACGACCGTCCCGTCGGGCAGCGTCATGAGTTTCCGTATCGACCGGTAGAACCCCTCCAGGTCGCCCGAAAAGCAATTTCCGATCGTCCCGTTAAAAAGCGTATCCCCGGCGATCAGGGCCCCGCCGGTGTAAAACACACGGGAGTCGCTGGTGTGTCCGGGTGTATGGATGACCCGGATCTTCCACCCGTCGAGGGTGACGGCCGCTCCATCGGACAGCTCCGCCCCGGACAGGAGGCGGGCGCCGGAGGCCGCCAGCAGGGTCTCGTTTCCGCAGGTATGATCCCGATGATCATGGGTGTTGGTTACATAAAGCAGGGTAAGACGATGGGTTTTGAGGAAGGCAAGGACCTCCTCACCCGCGCCTCCGTCTACAGCAACAGCGTTGTCCGGACCGTAAACAAGATAACCGAGGTTGTCGGCGCCGTATCGAAACTGTTTGACCTTTAACATGAAACCACCTTTCTTTCACCATTTGTCTGCTCCATTCGGAGGCGGTTGACGGTGAGATGGGCTCGGCGGACCGGTTCGGGAACCCGGTAGCCCCGGCAGCAGGAAAGGACGATCGCCACAGCCCGCGGGAGACCGATCCGGTGGCCCTGCGAAACGAAGAGGGGCTTTATCCGCTCCCGCGTCCGGAGGACGGCGCCGACCTGCCGGTCCTGATAGATCAGTTTCGCCCACTCTCCGCGCTTTTCACCCACCGTTTCATGAAAACCGACAAGGCGCGTTTTGGCGCAGCCGATCGCCGGCAGATCGAGGAGCAGTCCCAGATGAGAGGCAAGACCTATCCCTCGCGGATGGGCGATTCCCTGACCATCAAAGAGGACGACATCGGGCGATTTTCGGAGCTTGTAGAAGGCCGCGATCAGCGGCGGCCCTTCCCTGAAGGTCAGAAGTCCCGGGATGTAAGGGAAGGAGACACGTGCCGAAACAGTGGCTTCTTCAAGAAGAGTAAGCTCCGGATATTTCATCAGAACGACTGCACCAAAGAAACGGTCGCTCCCCCGGTCATAGGAGATATCGGCTCCGGCAACACTCCGGACGGAATCAAAGAGCCCGTCGTCCCGCCCATCGTCGCGCCGATCATCGCGAAGGATCAGCTTTCCCCGCAGTTCTTCCTGAATGGCGGCAGCCTCCCTGTACGTCACGTCCCAGCGGTGCAGCTCTTTTTGCTTCATTGCCGCACACCTTAGGTGGATTCCGTTTGGAGAATCTCCCGGACCCGGGCGATGTCCCGGTCGATTTGGACAATCAGTTCGCCGGGGCTTGCAAAACGGATCTCTTCACGGAGTCGTTCGATAAAAAGGACATCCAGGTGTTTCCCATAGATATTCTCATCAAAATCGAAGATATAAACCTCGATCGAGAGCTTCCGATCGGCAAATGTCGGGTTGAAGCCAATATTGAGGGCTCCCTGATGGCGGTTTCCATCGAGCAGGACGTGGACGGCGTATACACCATTTGGGGGTACCAGCACTTTGTCGGGCCGTATATTTGCCGTCGGGAAGCCGAGGCTGACGCCTCGGTGACTTCCTGAGATCACCTCACCGGCAAGATTGTAAGGTCTGCCTAAAAGCGAGGCGGCATAGCGGACCTCGCCGTCGAGTAAGGCGTTCCTGATCTTTGTGCTGCTGATGGTCGTTCCGCCCACCTTAAAAGCGCTCATCACCTCAACCTCAAATCCCAGCCGATTGCCGGAGGCAGTCAGAAACGTCTCGTTCCCCTCCTTCCCCCAGCCGAAGGTATAGTCTTGGCCGATAAGGATTTTCCTGATCCGGAGCCTTTCCCAGAGGAAACCAAAGACGAACTCCTCCGCTGTCGTCCGAGCGTAGTCGAGGGAAAAGGGGATCAAGATAAGGGCGTCGATCCCGAGGTTTGAAAGGTGTCGGATCTTTTCTTCCAGGGAAGTAATGAGGTAAAAGGGTCGACGTTCCGGATGGAGGATCATCTTCGGATGAGGGTCGAAGCTGATCACCACAGCCGGCCGCCGCTCCTTATTTGCCTCGGCGATGAGACGGTGAAAGATATACTGATGGCCTAGGTGGACCCCGTCGAAGTTACCGATGGTGACGACGGCGCCCCGCAGTCCGGCGGGGATATTTTCGCTGCCCCTGATCACTTCCATCAAAACCCGTTCAACTCCTCCGATTTCTGTTTAGATGTTAAAATAGCATCCATTTTTGCTTGACAAGAACCGAACCCTCAGTGTAGATAACGGCATATTCCAGATACCAAGAGTATTGCCGAAGTGGCGGAATTGGTAGACGCGCTAGGTTCAGGGTCTAGTGGGTGTACGCCTGTCCGGGTTCAAATCCCGGCTTCGGCACCATAAAGAGAAACGGGGGATCAGGTATTGACACTCATTGCCTGATCCCCCGTTTTCTGTTTACCAAGACATCTTTTTGTTTTTTAACGTATCTTTGGCTTCTTTGGAATCTAATCTGGCCGCCATTTTATAATACTCAATCGCCTGTTTGGGATTGTCAAGCTTATCAAGGGTTAATCCTTTTTTATAATAGGCAATTGCACTTTTCGGATTCAGTTCTATAGCCGTGTCAAAATCTTTAACTGCCTGACTGAAGGCGCCAAGTGTGTTGTTAAGCATCCCCCGGTTGTAATGGGCCTCGGTAAAGTTTGGATTCAGCTCGGTCGCCCTGCTGATATCCTTCAATCCCCTCTCCAGGTCGCCAAGTTTGACATAGGCAGCCCCCCGATTATTATAGGCCTCCGGAAAGTTTAGTCTCAACTTGATGGCCTTGTCATAATTCTGTATTGCACGAATGGGCTCTTCAAGATTATAGTATGCAGACCCTCGGAGATAATAGGCTTCGACATGTTTTGGATTTATCTCGATGGCCTCATCAAAATCCAGTATCGCCCGATTGAAGTCGCCGAGATTATAGTAGGCAAGCCCTCTCCTGTAATGGGCATCTGCTCTTCCCGGGACTATTTCTATAAATCTATCATACTCCTTTACGGCCTGCTGAAAATCGCCCCGATCGTGATAGGACCTCCCCTGTTCTAAAGAGCTCACTGCTTCCATGGTGACGTACTTGGTTTTTTGTTCGGCAAATAGAGGATTGGCGATAAAAAGAGAAGATAGAATCATGATTGAAATGGAATATACGACATTTACACATGTATTAACTTTCACCTTCTTTGCAGGTTCCCAAGTCAATTCTTCCATAACCTGATCTCCTTTCTTGACGTCTCCCCGCTCCCCTTTTCTTTGATCAGGGGGTACTTTCTAACGTTTTTTACAGGACGCTCATACATTGACAAACGGACTAAACAATCATATAAATGAAAATCTATTTTTTATCAACAATATTAATTGTGTCGTTTATGGAGCGCGCCATGCCGAATCATCCGCAAAAGAAACAATGGACAGACATTGCGACCAAACTGCTCAAAGGCAAATCCCCGGATTCCCTGGATTGGATGACCCCGGAGGGGATCCGGGTCAAAGCCCTGTACACTGCCGAAGACCTGGAGGGGATGGAACATATCAACACCCTCCCCGGTCTGCCCCCCTATGTCCGCGGTCCCGTGGCCACCATGTACGCCGGCAGACCCTGGACCATAAGGCAGTACGCCGGTTTTTCGACAGCCAGGGAATCCAATGCCTTTTATCGACAAAACCTCGCTGCCGGGCAGAAGGGGCTCTCCGTCGCCTTCGACCTCGCCACCCATCGAGGGTACGATTCAGACAATCCCCGTGTCGTCGGCGATATCGGAAAAGTCGGGGTTGCCGTGGATTCGGTCGAAGATATGAAGATCCTCTTCGATCAGATTCCATTGGATGAGATGTCCGTCTCCATGACCATGAACGGCGCGGTCCTTCCCGTCCTGGCCGGCTTCATCGTGGCTGCCGAAGAACAGGGCGTGCCCCAGGAAAAACTGACCGGCACCATTCAAAACGACATCTTAAAGGAATATCTGACACGGAACACTTACATCTATCCGCCCGTCCCCTCGATGCGGATCGTCTCGGACATCATCGGGTACTGCTCCGAGCATATGCCCAAATTCAATACCGTCAGCATCAGCGGCTATCATATGATGGAGGCGGGGGCCAACTCAGTCCTGCAAACCGCCTTTACCCTGGCGGACGGTCTCGAATATGTGAAGGCCGCGCTGGCGACGGGATTGGACATCGACACCTTTGCGCCCCGGCTCTCTTTTTTCTTCGGGATCGGCATGAATTTTTTCATGGATATCGCGATGCTCAGAGCCGCGCGCTTCCTGTGGCACGAGTTGATCACACCGTTCAACCCCCGAAATCCCCAGTCGCTCATCCTTCGAACCCACTGCCAGACGTCGGGGTGGAGCCTTACCCAGCAGGACCCGCACAACAACATCATCCGCACCACGCTGGAATCGCTCTCCGCTGTCCTCGGCGGGACGCAGTCGCTGCACTCCAACGCCTTCGATGAAGCGGTCGGGCTGCCGACCGATTTTTCCGCCCGGATCGCCCGCAACACCCAGATCATCCTCCAGGAAGAATCGGAGATCTGCCGGGTCGTGGATCCCTTGGGCGGCTCCTATTATCTGGAAGCCCTGACCGGCGGCATTATCCGCGAAGCCCGCAAGATCATCAATGAAGTCGAATCCCTGGGTGGAATGGCTCGAGCCATTGAAACCGGCATGCCGAAACTCCGTATCGAAGAATCGGCGGCCCGAAAGCAGGCCCGGATCGACCAGGGCCTGGATGTGATCGTCGGCGTGAACAAATACAAAATCGAGGAAAAACCCCTGGAAGATGTCCGGGAAGTGACCGATGCGGTGCGCCTGGAGCAGATTGCCCGACTCAAGGAATTGAAGGCCGGACGAAACGCAGCCGAGCTCCAAAAGGCCCTGGAGCATATCACCCGCACCGCGGAGGGCGGCGGCAATCTTCTGGAAGCCACCCTTCCGGCGATCCGGGCCAGGGCAACCGTCGGGGAGGTATCCGATGCCATGGAAAAGGTATTCGGCCGCTTTACGGCCACCACGCAGTGCATTTCCGGCGTCTATGCGTCGGAATACGTCGACAGCTCCATCATCGACGCCATACGGAAACGGTGCCGGGATTTCGCCGACAAAGAAGGGCGAAGACCGAGGATACTGATGACAAAAATCGGTCAGGACGGCCATGACCGAGGGGTCAAGGTGGTGGCCACGGCGTTTGCGGATCTGGGATTCGATGTGGATATCAGCCCCATCTTCCTGACTCCGGAAGAAGTGGCGAGGACCGCGATCGATAACGATGTCCATCTGGTAGGCGTCTCCAGCCTGGTTGCCGGACACAAAGCCCTGGTTCCCCAGCTCATTGCCGCCCTGAAGGCCGGCGGCGGCGATGACATCAAGGTCGTCGTCGGAGGAATCATCCCGCATGCCGACTATGAGTTTCTCTACAATGCCGGCGCGGTCGGCGTCTTTGGACCCGGCACCTCGATCATCGATGCGGCCAATCAGACGCTAAACGCCCTGGAGCATAAGAACGGATGACCCCCGATATCGAAACCAGCGTCGCCGGCCTGCTCACTGGGAACCACCGGATTCTGGCCAAAACCATCACCCTGATCGAAAGCTCGCTTCCAAGCCACCAGGCCGCATCCCAGGCCATCCTCGAGAGACTCCTGCCGCATACCGGAAAAGCGGTGCGTCTGGGTATCACCGGTGTCCCGGGCGTCGGAAAGAGCAGCTTTATCGAAGCCCTGGGAATAGCGCTGGTTGAAAAGGGGCTGAAGGTGGCGGTCCTGGCGGTTGATCCGAGCAGCACCCGGAGCGGGGGGAGTATCCTGGCCGATAAAACCCGGATGGGGGGGCTTTCGGCGGAAAGTCGAGCCTTCATCCGACCCTCCCCTTCCGGAGGGACCCTGGGCGGGGTCGCCCGAAAAACCCGCGAAACGATGCTGGTTTGCGAGGCCGCCGGTTTTGATGTGATCATTGTCGAAACCGTCGGGATCGGCCAGTCGGAGATGACCGTGGCGTCGATGGTGGATTTTTTCCTGGTCCTGATACTGGCCGGGGCCGGCGACGAGCTGCAGGGGATCAAAAAGGGGTTTCTCGAGCTGGCCGACGCCCTTGCCGTCACCAAGGCGGACGGGGACAACATTGCTCGAGCCGGAATTGCCCAAAGAGACTATCAAACGGCGCTTCATCTGCTCAGACCTG
>Ga0209212_1007313_pt1 | contig 12262 bp, 11 predicted proteins | sample RifGroC2_FD_183996 | JGI IMG/M metagenome (GOLD analysis project Ga0209212, IMG submission 183996) | Groundwater microbial communities from Rifle, Colorado, USA - Groundwater C2 (SPAdes) (version 2) | ecosystem: Environmental > Aquatic > Deep subsurface > Groundwater | place: Rifle, Colorado...
AAGACTCGCCACTCTCCATCCCTCCACGAGCCCGACTACCAGCAACGGCGACATCCAGATGCCGCCGGTACTCGACGCGACGCTTTCCGCCACGTACAGCAGCACGCTCAGCACCGATTTCTTCGGCTTTGCCAAGCGCGCTTACACCAGGGACTGGACCAGTCGTGCCGCTTCGGAGACGAACCTGATTCCGGTCCATGCCGTAAAGGCCAGCTACTCTTCCTATCCCGTTACTTCGGCCTCGGTGGCAACCCCCTCTGTGGTCCTGCCACGCTACTCCTATGTCTATTACAAATTCATCCCCTCGACCGGCATGCCGACACTGACCATATCGGTCACCAAAACGACCGGCATCCAGACGGCGCTTTTCACGAAATCCGGTGGGGTGGTGAGCGAGGTAACTGCCAACACGGGCGGCCTCTCCTACTCGGTGACCGGATTCGATGCCATGAACTCCGCGACCGATGAGGTCGTGCTGCTCGTTGCCAATACCACCGGCGTGGATGGTCACCAGGCCAATTTCAGCACCGACGGCAGCACGCCGGCGCCCCAGGAGCCTGTAGTCGGGTCGTCGGGAGGCAGCTCCGGTGGCGGCTGTTTCATCGCCACGGCGGCCTACGGCAGCTATCTGCATCCGAAGGTTGCCGAACTGAGGAGTTTCCGGGATCACTATCTGATGACCAACGCACCGGGGCGGCTCTTCGTCACGCTTTACTACCGGATCAGTCCGCCGGTCGCCAACGTGATCGCGCAGCATGAGTGGCTGAAAGGCGGCGTCAGGATGCTGCTCCTGCCGCTGGTGCTGGCGGTGGAATATCCGGCGGGAGCGCTGCTGTTACTGCTTCTGGCTGCGGGAGTGGTGGTCTCGCGGCTGGCGCGGCGTCGTAAGGCGATCCGTGTGACGGCCGTGCACTGTTGATCGCGGCAGCGTAAAAACCACCTCACCCGGCCTTCTGCCACCCTCCCGGAGGGCGAGGGGAATGTGACCCCTTCGCCCTCCGGGAGAAGGTGCCCCGAAGGGGCGGATGAGGGAGTTGCCACGGAGTGCAGACCTAACCGGACTCTACCAGGGGGGCGCTGCAACTGGCAGCGTACTAAAACCCCCCCGTCCCCTTTTCCAAAGGGGGGAGAGTTGTCGTATTACTGATCGAAGATGATCGCTAGTAAGTGAAGATGATCGCTACAGGAACAAAAAAGGCCCCGCTCGGAGTAACTCCGGCGGGGCCTTTTTCGCAGTAGCTTTTGCTCTGCTTAGATCTTCTTGACGTTTGCTGCCTGCAGACCCTTCGGCCCGTTGGTCACGTCGAAGGAGACGGCTTCGCCTTCAGCCAGGGACTTGAAGCCTTCCCCGGTGATTGCGGAGAAGTGCACGAACACGTCCTCGCCGTTATCCTGCTCGATGAAGCCGAATCCTTTTGCGTCGTTGAACCATTTAACCTTGCCCTGTGCCATTTTCCTGCCTCCTTTTGTTACCTCCGGGACTCTGCCGGATCTACGTTTGATGCTGCAATTTCCGGAGAGTTCTTTGGCTGGAAACGGCTCAAAGTGGTCGTAACCCTTTGGCTTTTCGACGCTGCAAACTTCCGAAACTAGCTGCTGGCATAAAAATTAACATCGTATAATAACCTTGTCAAGAAAATATTTTCAAAACAGTTTTTTTGTGCTGAGGCTCTCAGAAGGTGTTCAGCCGCCTAATGAAGGCCATCAGCAGCCCGTAGTGCTGGTGGTGGAACCGGAAGGCGATCCTCGGCAGCTCGAGCAGATCCGGCTCGTCCGCCTCCTCCGGCCGCGCACTAATGAGCTCGATCCGGCTGCCGGGAAGACGCAGCTCCGGGAATTCGTTCTCCAATATCTCGATCTGTTCTGGTGTGATCATCTTGTTCAGGCGGATGATCAGGTCGCCGTTGACGAAGCGAATAGAATGGTAGTTGGTATAGAAATCCTCTATTACCTGGATCGCCTCTTCATAGCTCTTGGTGATGGTGAAGATGGAGAAGTCCTCCGCGGAGATGAACCCCATAACCAGCAGCCTTTCCTTCACAAAACGGAACCAGTGCTCCCAGTAACCCTCCTCGTCGTCCACCAGAACCAGCGGTTTGGGGGAGGTCTTCCCGGTCTGGACCAGGGTGAACACCTCCATCGCCTCGTCGAGGGTGCCAAAGCCCCCCGGGAAGACGGCGATCGCATCGGACTCCTTGACGAAGGCGACCTTCCTGTTGAAGAAGTACTTGTAGGTGATGAGCCGCGGGTTCTTCAGCATAACGGTGTTCGCGCTCTGCTCGAAGGGGAGCCGGATGTTGGCGGCAAAGGATGCTTCGCTGCCGGCCCCTTCGTTCCCCGCCTGCATGATGCCGCCTCCGCCACCGGTGATGATCATGTACCCCTTGTCCGCCAGCGCCCGGCTGAAGCGGACGCATTTCTTGTACATCGGCTCTTCCGGGAGGGTGCGTGCCGAGCCGAAGATGGTCACCTTCTTCTTGTGCCGGTAGGGCGCGAAGACCAGCGTCGTGTAGCGCATCTCCTTCATCGTGTTGCTCAACAGCTTCAGGTCGGCCAGGTAGTCGGTATCCTGTCCGGCCTTGAGAGCGGAGAGGATCATCTCCCGCGCCAGCGCCGGGTGGTGCACGCCACCTGCCTTTGCCATCAGCTCATCGATCATTGTGTCTATTTCGCCGTTTGTTCTGGTAAAGCGCAGTTGCATTGATGAGACTCCCCCTGTTAGAATGAGGCGGCAATTATAGCACGGCGAAAGCCTGAGGCAAATGTTTAATAACATTGAACAATTATTAGTTTGATTTGTTGCTGCTATTTTATTATTGTGGCGGCTAGAGATATACACTCCAACTCTGAAAAGGAAGCACAACTTATGGGTATGACGACGGCTCAAAAGATATTTGCGGCCCATCTCGTGGATGAGCCATTTACCGGTACCAAGGTGCTCAACATAGACGTGGTCATGTGCCACGAGATCACCACACCGATAGCAATTGCCGACCTGATGGCGCGTGGCAAGGACCGGGTTTTCGATACCGGCAAGATCAAGGCGGTCATCGACCACGTGACGCCGAGCAAGGACTCCAAGACCGCCACCCAGGCGAAGATGCTCAGGGACTGGGCCAGGCGCCATGAGATCAAGGACTTCTTCGACATCGGCGCCAACGGCGTCTGCCACGCGCTCTTCCCGGAAAAGGGGTTCATCCGGCCGGGGAACACCGTCATCATGGGCGACTCCCACACCTGCACCCACGGCGCTTTCGGCGCCTTCGCCGCCGGCGTCGGCACCACGGACCTGGAGGTCGGCATCCTGAAAGGGGTCTGCGCCTTCCGTGAACCGAAGACCATCAGGATCAACCTGAACGGCACCCTTCCGAAGGGGGTCTACGCCAAGGACGCCATCCTGCGCGTCATCGGCAAGCTGACCGTGAACGGCGCCACCGACCGCGTCATCGAGTTCGCCGGCCCCGTCGTCGCCGGGATGTCGATGGAATCGCGGATGACCCTCTGCAACATGGCGATCGAGGCGGGCGGCACCTCCGGCATCTGCATGCCGGACCAGGTCACCGTCGACTACCTCTGGCCCTTCATATCCGACAGCTTCGCTTCCAAGGACGATGCGCTCGCCTCCTACAGCGCCTGGTGCTCCGACGCCGACGCGCAGTACGAGCAGGTCATCGACCTCGACCTCTCCGATCTCACCCCGCTTTGCACCTTCGGCTACAAGCCGGACCAGGTGAAGAGCATCACCGAGATGGCAGGGACCCCGATCGACCAGGTTTACCTCGGCTCCTGCACCAACGGCCGCCTCGAGGACCTGAGGGTGGCTGCAGCGATTCTGAAGGGGAAGAAGATCGCGCCGAACGTGCGCGCCATCCTTTCGCCGGCGACACCCCAGGTCTACAAGGACGCTGCCGCCGAGGGGCTGATCGACATCTTCATGGAAGCCGGCTTTTGCGTCACCAACCCGACCTGCGGCGCCTGCCTCGGCATGAGCAACGGCGTCCTCGCCGAGGGGGAGGCGTGCGCTTCCACCACCAACCGCAACTTCATGGGACGGATGGGGAAGGGTGGGATGGTGCACCTGCTCTCGCCGGCCACCGCCGCCGCATCCGCCATCGAGGGGAAGCTCGCCGACCCGCGCAAATACCTCTAAAAGCAATTGACAATGGACAATTGATAATTGACAACGAACGGCGGTCATCTTTGCCGCTTTTTAGGAGACTGATATGAAGACATTTGGCGGCCCGGCCCTCTTTCTGGACCGTAGCGACATAAACACCGACGAGATCATCCCGGCCAAGTACCTGACCGAGATCACCAAGGAGGACCTGAAGCCGTACCTGCTTGAGGACCTGAAACTCGCAGGCTTCGATCCCAAGTCGGAGAAGACCACCGGCGCCGGGGTGGTGGTATCCCGCGCCAACTTCGGCTGCGGCTCCTCCCGCGAGCATGCCCCCTGGGTGTTCGAGGTGAACGGCATCTTCGCGGTCATCGCGCAGTCCTTCGCCCGGATCTTCAGGCAGAACATGTTCAACTGCGGCATGGCGGCCATCGAACTCTCCGCCGAGCAGATCGACCGCCTCTTCAGCTTCGCTGACGCCTCCGACGCGGCGATCGAGGTCGACGTGGAGAACGAAACGGTGACGGTGAGCGGCGGCGGACGGAAGGAATCGCTGCAGTTCGAGATCTCCCCCTTCGATAAGGCACTGGTATTGGCAGGCGGCTGGGTCGACTACGCGGACAGCAAATACTAACAGCTGAAGTCGCAACAACATCTGAAAAAAGCGAGGCAGGAGACCCCCGGGTTTTCTGCCTCATTTTTTTCCCGACTCGTATTGCCGCCAACCCGTACATTTTGGTTGACTATGCCTGATTGCAGCAGTTAATATCGAAAACCTGCGTCTTTAACAAAAGCTTATTCCCTGAGGTTCATGACAGTTTTCAAGATGTCCATAGCGGTGCTGCTCGTCTTGCTTGCCTTCGCCTCCACAGGCGGTGCCGACCAGGGCGCCGAAAAGGGCGCAGGCGGGACCATCTTCACCCTCTGGCCGCTGATCGATTACCGCGAAAGCCCGGCAGAAGGTTTCAGCAACCTCTCCATCCTTGGTCCCTTGATCAAGTTCCAGAAAAACGGCGAGGACCGGGATACCGCCATCCGTCCCTTCTTCTATCAGAGCAGCCACGCCAAGGACCAGGCGAAATCGACCTATTTCCTTTACCCTGCCGCCTACCATGAGACCACCCCCGAGGCCGACACCTTCCAGGTGTTGCAACTGTTCCAGAAATCGACCTACCGCAAGCCGGACCTGGACCAGCGGCAAAGGTCGACCATGCTCTTCCCGTTCTACATCTCGGGGGAGTCGGAAAAATACGGCGAGTACCGGTCGTTCTTCCCCTTATACGGCGACATCTACGACCGCTTCTGGCGCGACGAGTACCACTTCGTCATGTTCCCGCTCTACGGCAGCACCGTGAAACGCGGCACCACGACCAGGCATTACCTCTGGCCGATCTTCTCCACCACCAAAGGGGAGAACGAGGACGGCTTCGGGGTGTTTCCGCTTTACGGCGAGTCGGAAAAGACCGGCGTCTACAGCAAGCGTTTCGTGCTCTGGCCCTTCTATACGACGGAGAAGACCGGCCTGAACAGCGACAACCCGACCGAGAAGAGCTTCTTCTTCCCGCTCTACGCCTCGACGGACTCCCCAAAAAAGACCTCGCGCAGCTACCTCTGGCCCTTTTTCGGCTACACTGTGGATCGCGAAAAGAAGGTCGAGGAGGTCGATTACCTCTGGCCCCTGATCACCAAGGTGCGCGGCGAGAAAAGAAGCGGGGATGCCTTCCTGCCGTTTTACTCGCATGAAAGCTACCCCGGCGGCGAGAAACGGTGGTACCTCTGGCCGTTGTTCAAGCACGAGGAGCTGAGTTCCCCGGACTTCCGCCAGGAGATGGACCGCGTCCTGTTCTTCCTGTACCGAAGCAGCCACGAGCAGTGGCCCAAGGACGGTGGCGAAAGGCGCAGGATGGCGCTTTGGCCGCTCTTCTTGTACCAGGAGAGCCCGGCCGGGGTATCATCGATCTCGCTTCCGGCTCCGGTCGAGTCGGTCTTCGACAAGGAGGGGATCGAGAAGAACTGGGCGCCCCTTTGGCGCCTGTACCAGCGGCGCTGGGACGCGGAGGGGAATTCGGCTTCCACGTTCTTGTGGAACCTTTACTGGCACGAGAGGCGCGGCCCGGACCTCGCTTACGAACTGTTCCCGCTGGTCTCCTACCGCGGCACGGCAAAGGAGAGCGAGCTGAAACTTTTGAAGGGGTTGATCAGCCTGAAGCGCAGCGGGGAGGAGCAGGACCTGAGCCTTCTCTGGCTCCCCTTCGGCCTGAAATGGGGGCATAAGTGAAACTGTTTGAACCTTTGGGCAAGAGGGTGCTCTATTTTTACCAGGTGCTCGGCGAGATGGTCATCCTGCAGGGGAGGATCCTCTATTCCGTGCGCGAGGCGCCCCGCAACGTGCAGAGCATCCTGACCCAGATGGCGGTCATCGGCTGGGACACGCTCCCGGTCGCCTCGGTCATGGCCTTCTTCGTCGGGATGGTGCTCGCGCTGCAGACCGGGGTCGAGCTGCAGAAATACGGCGGGCAGGCGATCATCGGGGCGATCGTCGGACATTCCATGGTGCGCGAGCTCGGACCGGTCATGACCAGCTTTCTGGTGGCCGGACGGGTCGGCTCCGCCATGGCGGCCGAATTGGGGGTCATGACGGTGTACGAGGAGATCGACGCCCTGAAGACCCTCGACATCGACCCGGTGCGCTACCTGGCCATGCCGCGCTTCATCGCCTGCGTCATCTGCGTGCCGGCCCTGGTCATCTACTCGGACCTGATCGGCATCGCCGGCGGTGCGTTGATCAGCAACCTGCACCCGCAGATCTTCGTCTCCTACACCACCTACTACGACAGCCTGACGGCGGCGCTGACGGTAAAGGAGATCGGCACCGGACTCACCAAGGCGGTCGTTTTCGGATCGATCATCGCGCTGGTCTCCTGCTATGTCGGCTTCGGCACCACCGGCGGTGCCAGGGGTATCGGCCAGTCCACGACGAGATCCGTCGTGCTGTCGTTCATGCTGATCCTGGTGGCGGACTACATCCTGACCCGGGTGCTTTTGTAGCGTTAGTAAGGTACCAGCGGGCGGCCCGGTTCATCCCCGGTTTTTGCCGCTGTTTTTTCGCCTTTGGCTTGTTCTGTATTCTGGAGGTAGATAGTTATGGCTATGTCAGTAGAGAAAAAGGTCGGCATGTTCTTCGTGTTCGGTCTCATCATCTTGGGCGTGCTGCTTGAGGTCGGCGAGAAGTGGAACCCTTTCGAGAAGAACGTCCCCTATAAAACCTATCTCACCAGCATCACCGGGCTCAAGGTGGGCGACCCGGTCCGTCTTGCCGGCGTGGACGTCGGCAAGATCACCTCGATCATCATCCTGAACGACAAGATCGAGATCGATTTCGAGGTGAAGCCGGGAACCCGGATCAAGACCGACACCGTGGCCGGGCTGCGGCTTACCAACCTCCTGGGAGGGCAGTTCCTGGGCCTCTCCTTCGGCTCGCCCAACGCGCCGCTGCTCCCCGCCGGCAGCGTCGTGACAGGCAAGGACGTTGCCAACATCGATATCATCGTCGACAACCTGAGCGACGTGGTGAAGGACGCCAAGAGCTTCGTCAACAACCTGAACAAGAATCAGGAGGAAGTGCTGAAAAAGATCTCCGGCATCCTCGACGAAAACCGCGGCAACCTCAGGGAGTCCATCTCCAATTTCAACAGCATCACGGCTAAGATCGACCGCGGCGAAGGTTCGCTGGCGCTGCTTCTGAACGACAAAAAACTGTTCAACGACGCCAGCAGCGCCGTCGAGAGCTTCAAGAGTGTGGCCGGCAAGATCGAGCGGGGGGACGGTACCCTCGGCAAGCTGGTGAACGACGAGACGCTCTATCGTGACGCCTCATCGCTGGTCGCCGATATGAGGACCGGTGTTGCCGATCTCAATGCCGGCATGAAGGATGTCAAGGAGATAACCGCCAAGATCAACCGCGGCGAGGGGACTTTCGGGAAACTGGTGCACGATGACGTGCTCTACAACGACCTGCGCGACGCCTCGAAGAACGTCAAGGAGATCACCCAGAAGATAAACTCCGGCCAGGGGACGATCGGCAAGCTGGTCAACGAGGACCAACTGTACCGGGACACGACGGCGACGCTCAAGAAGGCTGAACGGGCCATGGAAGGGCTGGGAGATACCGGTCCGATATCGGTTCTCGGGTCGATCATCGGCACCCTTTTCTAGGGGGAGGTCCTGCAGGGGGGAGAGCTTGACAGGATGAGCTCTCCCGTAAGGAGGCGTTGTCGGCATGACCGATTTCTTCGACATGGCTGTCGGAACCATCACCATGCGTCCTTATGTCTTTGCCTTTTTCGCCTGCTACCTGTTGGCGGCGGTGCTGCATCTGGGGTGGAAAAAGACGCTCTGGTTCACCGTCGCGGGCTACCTGATCGCCTTCGCTTCGGAATATTCCTCCATCAATAACGGCTTTCCCTACGGCTGGTACCACTACCTGGAGACGACGCGCCAAGCGGAGTTCTGGGTGGCCGGGGTGCCTTTTTTCGACTCGCTTTCCTACGTCTTTCTCTCCTACTGCAGCTACGCCACGGCGTTGCTCGTCCTTTCCCCGGTCAAGAGAGTAAACGCTGACCTGGTTCTGCTGGAAACCGGCCGTCTGAGGCGCTCCTGCTCCGTTTTGCTCCTGGGTTCGCTGTTCCAGGTATTTCTCGACATCATCATCGATCCTGTGGCGCTGCAGGGAAGCCGATGGTTTCTCGGGCAGATCTACGGCTACCGGGAAGTGGGGCTGCATTTCGGCGTTCCCGTCTCCAACTACCTTGGCTGGTGGCTGGTGAGCGCCCTGCTGGTCGCGGCCCTGCAACTGATCGATCGGTTCATTGGAGACAAAGAGCGGCCGGCCGGCGTCGCCGCGGCACCCTTTCGCTGTTTTTACGCGCCGTTTCTCTACCTTTGCGTGATCGCCTTCAACCTCTGCGTGACCGTCTACATCGGTGAAAACCTGATGGCGCTCACCGGCTTCTTCATATTCACCCTCCCCGTCGTGATGGGGACCGTGCTGTTTTGCAACAAGGTGAACCGGTATCACAAAGACGAACTCGCAGCGCACCTGGCCGACTTCCCCTGGTCTGCCGCTGCGTCGGGAATAAGTAGCCGCTCCAGTTATCTAAAATCCTGAGACTTGCCGGCTTCAGCGCAGAAATTAATCTGGGCGTGCCCTATGATTGCCCATCTGCCCGTGGTATTTTTTCCCAGCCATCAAAAAACGCCGTAATTGCAACCCAAACGGAGGATTAAGATGAAAAAGATAGCCACCCTTTTTGCTCTTGCGGCAGTTCTCGGCACTGCCGGGGCCGCTTTAGCCGCGGAGAAGGTAACCCTTCCCAAAGGTTACGAGAAGTGGGAAAAGAGCAAGGCGAGGATCGAGACGGACAAGAAGTCGCTTTTTTACGGCATCCACTACATCTATGTCGACAAGAAGGCGCTGAAGACCTACAAGTCAGGCGGCGTCTACCCGGACGGGAGCCGCTTCGTCGCGGTGAACTATTCGATCAAGGAAGAGGGTGGCAAGCAGGTGCCGGGGAAGAAGAACATGATCGTCCTGATGCAAAAGGACAAAAGGCAGCAGGCTACCGGCGGCTGGCATTTTGTCGGCTTTAGCCCCGATGGCAAGCCATCCGGGTTGGACGGGAAGAAAGACTGCTTCGGTTGCCACGAAAAGGACGCCAAGGATAGGGATTTCGTCATCTCCAGGTACGCCGACCTCAAGTGATCTGAGCATCGTGTCAAGCCATAGGGGGCGCTACCCGGCGCATGGGGTCGGGTGAGCGCCTTCGTCCCCGCCGCCAGCTTCCTGATGCGTCCCTGCCGCTTTGGCTTCGTCTCCCTTGAGCCATAGCCCTTCCCCCCTCCTTTCGGTAACGGAGCACTGCCGTTGAGTGACCTCAACCTTAATCTCAACCTGTTTCACAGTGGCCGAAGGCCGGGTGAGGGGCTTTTACCCCATCGACTTCCCAACAAGCATGTTATAATGGCTGCCAGGCGAATCTAAAACAATTCCAAAGCTTTAAGGAGTTCAAATGTTGACCATAGAAACAACCCCTCAGTTGCGCCTGACCACACTTTCCAACGGCGTTCGGGTGGTGACCCAGAAAATCCCCAACATGCAGAGCGCTGCAGTAGGGATTCGGATCGACAGCAGCACGAGAAACGAGGAGGCCGACTGCGGTGGTGCTTCGCATTTCATAGAGCACCTGCTCTTCAAGGGGACGCCGACCCGCACCGCGGACCATATCATGGACGAGTTCAACAGCATCGGCGCCAGGGCCAATGCTTACACGAGCCAGGAAGAGGTGTTTTACTACGCCATTTCACTCGCCTCCGTGATACCTCCCACCTTCGACATCCTGGCCGACATGTTTGTCAATTCCTGGCTGCCTGCCAAGGAGGTTGAGAAGGAGCGGGACGTCGTGCTGCAGGAGATCCTGATGAACCAGGATACCCCGAGCCGCTTCATCTATAACCAGTTTCACCAGGGGTTCTGGAAAAGTCATCCCCTTGGTGCCCCCATCCTCGGCTCTGCAGAGATCATCAGCTCGATCCCGCGGGATCGCCTGATGCAATACAAGGCCGCGCATTATCTCGCCAACGCCACCATTGTCTCGGTCGCCGGCAATGTGGAGCATGACCGCATGGTGGATCAGGCTGAGCGGGTGCTCGGCTCACTTCCTTCCGGTACCCTGCCGGTCAACAGGCCGGAGCCCGGGTGGAAACTCTCCATTGCAGAGAGTGCGCACTACCAACGCCCGATGGAGCAGATACTTTTTTACATGGGATATCCGGTCCCCCCAGCGGGCAACGAACACCGCCACAAGCTCGCCGTCTTCAACCAGATACTCGGCAGCGGCATGAATTCGCGGCTGTTCCGCGAGGTCCGGGAACGGAGAAGCCTCGCCTACACCGTCTATTCCATGATGTCCTCCTACACGGACTCGGCAGGGCTGATGATCTATGCCGGAACCAGTGCCGAGCGTGCCCAGGAAGCGGTCGACGTATCTCATGCCGAGGTAATGAGGTTTTGCGACGAGACGGTGACCGAAGAGGTGCTCAGCTCCGCCAAGGAACAGATCCGCTGCGCGCGTCTCATGGCTCTCGACGACTGCGAGACGCAGGTCCGCAGGATCTCGAACACCACCTCGCTGCTTGGTGCTCCGGAGCCGATCGAGCTTTCGCTGGAATCCATTGCCGCCGTCAGCGCAGAGGATGTCCGCGACATGGCGCAGCTGCTGTTCGCCAACGTTGTGCCGCGGATAGAATCTGTCGGCCCGGGGAAGGGCCCGGGACTGCCGCGCTAGCCACGCCCCTGGAACCGGGGGGCGGTGGATGCTTCTCTGGGAGGAGAGGATTCAGGAAAAGGGAAGGCCCGTCGGAATATTCGACGGGCCTTTCGTATGACGGATGGAATTCCTTCGCCCTCCGGGCCTGCGCGCCCGAGCGCTTCGGCGCGCAAGCGGGAGAAGGCGCCCCGAAGCGGCGGATGAGGGCGTTGCCACCTGACCACTATTGCACCGGCTTTGCCTGCTTCAACGCCCTGAGCCCCATCATCTCTTTTTCATAGCAGTCAGGGCAGAGTCCGTGACTGAAGAGCGCTTCGGAATGTTCCGATATGTATTGCTCCAGTTGCTGCCAACTGGCCTTGTCGTTCCTGATTTTCTTGCAAATGCCGCAGATGGGAATTACCCCCTCCAGTTTCTTCACAACGGAAAGCGCCGTCTCCAACTGGCTCACCTTTTCCTCCAATTGCCGGGTCCGCTCAGCCACCTGCATACACCTCGACCCGGTCCCTTTCCGTCTCGATCTCGCTTACCAGGCTCCGGGTATAAGTGTCAAATACCAGGGTGGTGTCGAAGTAGAGCAGTTTGTCGAGCGCCTGGAAGGTCCTTTCCAGCGTGGCCGGGTTGCTGATGCAGCGCCGCAGCGCCTTGAACAGTATATCTTTCAGAGTCCTGACGGCTGCCAGGTAGAGCTTGGGCTCAACGCCAATCTTTTTATGCACGAAGCCGATGCGCAGGCGGTTGTTCACGTAATGCTGATCGGTGCATCCGCTGAAGAGATCCAGCACGTACTGGCGCTGGGATGCATGGAGGCGCCGCAAGG
>Ga0209212_1007319_pt1 | contig 12256 bp, 5 predicted proteins | sample RifGroC2_FD_183996 | JGI IMG/M metagenome (GOLD analysis project Ga0209212, IMG submission 183996) | Groundwater microbial communities from Rifle, Colorado, USA - Groundwater C2 (SPAdes) (version 2) | ecosystem: Environmental > Aquatic > Deep subsurface > Groundwater | place: Rifle, Colorado...
AGGTGGTCCCAATCTACATTCTTGAATCGAATATCACTTCAGCGAGCGCCACATAAGTAATTCGACCTTCGGGTAACCATCCCGAAGGTCACAGGTTCAAATCCTGGCCCCGCTACCAAATCAAATAAAGGGGTGACGGGAAATCGTGGCCCCTTTTCTTTTTGGTTTGTGCCCAAATGGTCCCCAACTTCTTTCAAACTCCTTCGATCTCCTTCCCACTGCGTGACCTCGGACCCTACCCCGTCCTTTTTTAGGGAGCCGTAATTGGCCATCTCTAGCCTGAGTTCTGGCGTGCCGCTTCGAACTCCTCGTATGGTTTGGGCCATCTGATCAGTGGGTATTTTTCCTCCAGTAACGTCTGGAATTCTGGGTCATTCAGCACATCGTATGTGACATCCTTGAACACACAGTCTAGCTTCATCTCGCGAATGATTTCACTAGGATCGGGAAATACATCCTCAAGGACCATCGTCAAGAATCTCTCTGCCTGTTCTTCAGATGGTTTTCCAGAGGGGATCCCACCGCGAAGCCTATCCGGAGGCTTAGCTATCACCATTGGTTTGAAGGTGGAGATAAGGGTGACTTTGCATTTGTCGAAATCGGCTGCCAATTGTGACGTGATTGTTTTTCCAAAGTCATCTATTTCATGTCTTATTGCATCTACCTCCCGCAGGAAATCATCTTTTTTCCGTCGGAGGATAACCACCCCAAACTTTTTCCCGAGCGATCTAAGATAGATTTTCCTTAGGCGAGCAACACGATTCTCGATACCCTTGGAGGAGATCGCGCTGTCCTTATCGATCAGGCGGAACGACGCCTTCAGTCGTTCCTGAATCTGATCATCTTCGCTAATGCCAAGTAGGTCCTTTGGAAGCCGGACGGTGTGGCGTTGGATATGAACACCAGTCAAGCTCAATTCGACGAACTGGACGTATGCCTGATATACCCTTACACGCCGAGCAAGGTCGAACCGTTGTGGCGGACACTCCTTCAGGTCTTTACGAGCCAATCCTAAGTCTTCCGTGGTTATGGCTGCAATTGGGAGTTCCGGTTCGCTTTCACCTCCCGGCGGATGAGAAGCAGCTTCTGTAGCTGGTTCCGGGTCTGAGGAGATCGCCCTTACTAATTTTTGGGCTTCGCTTATGTCGATTGCGATCGCGTTTGTTGTGCCGTCTGCCGCAGGCTCTTCGATGACACAAGGAGTAGGCGCGAATATCCAAGCATGATCATCAGCAACAAGGACACCCAATTTTAGACCTGCAGCCTTGTGCATGCTAATCCCGGCTTCCATAAGATATTCAATGGCCCCGAGTTCTCCATATCCGAGGCGACAGATATCCGGGGCGGGGTTTAGGATGACCCGAAGGCGGGAGGGATGTCTCTGGCCGAACATCGCCAATGCTTCAGCTTGAGGACGGAAAATGCCTGGGGCGGCATAGATTACGCGATTCTGTGCATTCGCAACGGCCTGACAGATGTCGTTCATTGTTAGAGTACAAAAGACTCTGTTCACTTCAGAGTCATTCATCTCCTCCTCCTTGTCGGCCGGGCTCTTTTCCTGCTTATTTCAAGCTCAAGTCTTTGGATACCCCTTTAAGCGTCTTGTCGATATCCCTGGCAATGGAATCTATAACTGGTTTTTCTCCGCCGACCTCAATCCGGACCCTGAACTTTATGCCATACCCGGCGGCAGCCTTCTGGATTTCCCCGATCGAATCCGAGAGATCTTGAATCTGCGCGGATTGAAGTTCTGCTTCCGCCACACGAACGCCGGGCTTGACATCGGGGTGTTCCTCGACGGTCACGACCGCTTTCTTCGGATCTGTCTGAAGACGCAATTTGACTAGATGTGCTACCGCGAGATCACATGGCCATGGAGCGGAGTCGGGGGTCAGCTCCAGAAAACGCGCCCGGAGAGCGCCGTCGATCGCGTCGCGGACGACCCCCCAGGGAAGCGTCCTTCCCTGTTTCTTTGACAAAGCAACGGAGATCGTCATCGCCGTAGTTGCCTTTCCCACCCAAGCATCGGGCAATCGCTCGGGGAAGATCTCGATATGGGGAATGGGCATTGGTGGAGGCTGAAGTTGAGCGTCCTCCGTGAGCAGGCCGACCGGAATCTCCTCGCCCAAAATGCTGGCGGGTCCGCACGTAAGCCAGAGGTATCCAGACTTCACCGACGCTTGCACAGCGGTCTCTATGACGACGCGCTCCGCTTTGGGAATGTGGACGGATTCCTCATATCCGTCCTTCTTTTCCTGAACGACGTGGGTTCCTGAGAAATAGTCGAGTAACTCCTTATGCAAGATCGCCCCGCGGTCCCAGAGCCCCGGAAGAATTCCCGACCTGAGCAAAGACGGTGTGAGTTCAGTGAGGGACGCTGCCTCGGGGAGGAGTACCTCCAATCCGGGATCCTTCACCGCGATCTCGTCGGGCTGTTCGCGCCAGAACGACCTGACCGAGCGGTCGGGGCGCACCAGTCGCAACACGAACGCCCCCTTTCGGCATCCGTCAACGAGTGTATCCAGGATGGCTTTCCGATTGAGCATCTTAGGCAGCCGATAAAACTCCGCAAAAGCTCCCACAAGGTCCTTCAGCCTCCGTGACGTTTCACCTTCCCGCCAGAGGTCGTAAGGTCCTCCGGGAAGGAGGGCGTCCGCACTGATGGCGCTGTCTTGAATGCGGGACCGGGGGTCTGTCTTGATCGAGGTGAAGAGGGGGTCGCCGCTGACGGCAACCTTGATCGCCTGGATATCGTTCTTCTCGGAGACGGTGACTGCGAGACAATACGCCTGGCGTATGGCATCCGGGATGTTTTTCTTCGCAGTTCCCAAACTGGTCAGAAGCATCTCCTGACGGATCGGGTCGATCTCCTGATCCTTCAGGTGGAACTGAACCTCTTCCCATCCGAGATAGTCGCGTATCCGATCACGGGCCACATCCAGAGCATCCCGAGATGGCACTGCCAGCACGACCGCATTGCGACAAACACGCGGACGATCCGGAGCCGTTGTCTCGTCAAGGAACTTTCTGGCTTCTGCGCTTGGTCTCCCCGTGTCCGAGGCCGTCTTTGGCCCCAACACCGCGTAGTGGAATTCGCCGTCGTCTTCGATGTCTCTCGGTGCCGCGGGGAGATTGTGGACTTTTGCTCCGGCGGCAGATGCCCCGGCTGTCAGGTTCTTGAGCTTGGCGATTTCGTCGATGAGGCGGGCTTCGATAAGGTTTGGTTGGACGCGTGCGCATGCATCATGATGCATCTGCCTCAGATTCGGTCGGGAACCAAGGCGCCAAGACTTTGGAAGCTGTCTTGAGCCGTCGGAACCCGTTTCTGCATCGCTGATTGCTCCCTCGTCAAGGAACCAAGACACCTCGGTCCATCGGCGCAGTCCTTTTTCCAGTTCGATCTTGTCGGGCCGTGTGGGTCCGAGGAGGAGCATGAGATCCCTCGTCAAGGCCCTTTGACCGATTGGCTGGGAATGCAGAAAAACAGCAAAGACCGCCTGCTCTATGTCTCGGTGGTGCAAGCCCGGAATGTCCCGCTCTATTGCCCGCGCTTTCGAAAGCTCTCCCTCCAGAATGGCCGTCCATTCCTGCTTCTTTCCCTCATACTCTTCAGTGGCCGCAACCGTCGTTAGTTCCCGCGCCGCCTCAGATATGCCTCCTCCCTTTCCTGGGTCCCCGAGGAAAACGTTTACGCCGACCAGAGGGCAGTCGTCCCACGCTTCGGCATCCCGCAAAGCCAATGCGAAAGTCCGCAGCACCCCTCGGGTTCGTTGGAAACTCTCCATCCCGGTCCATTTCCCATAGAGCACCTCGGTGAGGTCCGGATGGAACGGGTAGTCCTTCAGAAACCGATCTTCGGAGGTTTTCCTGTCTTTTCGAGTTTGTTCATCCAGATCTGCAAGCCCCTTAATGGCCGCCATCATGTGAGAACTGAACGCCTCGCGGTCGCGGAGGGATTCCGGGGTGAAGAATCGGCGGCGCAGGACTTCCGCCACGTCATCCTTCGTGACGGGCTGAACGCCCTCATCCCGTTCGCGGCGGAAAATGGCGGAGAGCTTGCCCGTAATCTCCTTGCCCAGGGTGTCGCTCTTGCCCGGATCGGTGGCTAGCAAGGATGCAACGACGGCGCACCGGTCGACCTTGGTTGCCGCCTGGGTGAGGCATTGGAAAAAGTCCTGGGTGCGACCAAGCCATGCGGGATCGGCGCCTACCTTTGTTCGCGCCCACATGAGTACCTCATCCATCAGGACAAGGGTTGACAGCCCCTTTTTCCCGGGGAGGCGCAAGAGGTCTTCCAACACGTTCGTAAACGGTGGCTCCTCCCTTTCTTTGCTGTCTTGCGAGCCGAGCACCTTCAAGCCCTCAGCGCCGCCCAGCTGATAGGCTAGGACTGTCCATGGGTACTTGAACCGTGCCTTTATGCCATCGGGACCGATGACGTCCATCCCAGTGACCGGATCGAGGTGGTCGAATGGAAGGACAGCCACTCGCGCCTGGGGCGGTTTCATCCCAATATGCTGGATGAACTCCGAAACCGATGCCAGGTTGGGCAGTCGTGAAGGGTCGCTGACCAGATGGAGGAGTGTGATCAGTGTGTGCGTCTTCCCCCCTCCGTAGGTGAGCTCCAACTGACGGATAGCCTTGTCGTTCTTGCCGGCCAACCGGAGGACGACGTCTTTTGCAAGCTCCCGCAGGTTCAGCGTTGGGTAGGTCAAGGCGAAGAACTGCTCCGGCTCCTCGTAGACAGGGCGGAGCCCCTTCTTCATTGCCACGTCGTAGAGATCCGCAGCGAACATCGAAAGTGACAACTCGCCGGATCGAAGATCCTCCCGGATCTTGACGACCTCATGCCACGGCTTCCATGGGAGCTTGCTCATTTGTTCCCTCCCTCGGCATTGACGTTGCCGTACAACGTTCCCTGACCGTTATCAACCTTCTCGCCACGACCGGCAACGTGGTTACTGATGCTTTCTAACAAAGACCGCTCCTCGGTGGCATGAGGGGCGAGCTCAATGAGAGCCTGAAGGAATTGGTGGAACAGGGCGCTTCGACGCAATCCCTTACCGTCGACGTATTCGTCCACCTTGACGACGTCTCCTGCCTTCCAGAGGTGCATCAAACGGTGGACCTTGTCGATGAGCGGGATGTCGCGACTCTTTGCGAGCGGTTGCTCGATTTCGGGGAAGAGTGGAGGAGAGGCCGCTGCTCGACGTGCTCGCGGGCTGTCTACCGCCGGGTCGTACCCCATGCCAGGTTGCTTTCTCAAATTCCACGGCTTCAGTCTCACCGTGCTCCCTGTGCCCTCCTCGACATCGGCGTCAGTGTCCTCGGCAGACGATACCTCCGTGTCCTCATCCTTTGTCTGCCCCCCCGTCCGGACAAGGATGTCGTACTGGTCTGCTAGGTCTCGATCGGAAAGCCCGCAGGATACTGCGTAAAGAATGCACGGGCCCACCGGGGTGTCATCCAACTTGAAATCGTTCCGGTGCAGCAGGTAATAGGTCGTCACGTCGTCCAGCCCACTCGGAGCGTCACCCCCGTTGTGGGCAAGCACCCGACCGACGACGAAGTCGACGACGATTCGCCGGACGTGCCGCAGAAACTCGGAGACCGTCATTACCTGCCCCGGGGCGTTTGCTTTTTTCACGACTGGATGGCTGCTGTAAGCCTCCATCGCCGGGCCAGTAGCAGCCCATACAAAGTCCGGTCCCCGGATTCCTGCGTCCCAGAATTCGCGCAGACAGGTGTGGATCTTCACCCGCATTTCCTCAAGGACCTTGTTATCCCAGCCGGGACGCGTCACTTCCGGGCGTTTCCGGCAGACGAGCCAGACGGAGGAGGATAGAGCCGCTGAAGAGAGCGCTCGTGTTCGGTTTCCCATCTCTGTCTGGATTGGCCAACTTCCATCGACGACGAATCCGGACTTGATTATGGCGGACACCAACGTCTCCCATGCATCTGGCTGTTTGTGGGCAAAGACGATGACGAGTCGTCCCTCTGGTTTGAGCACCTTGTGACAGGCCTGGAAGGCGCACGCCATCCCGTCTTCGTAGTTCGCTTTGGACAGTTCCCTATCCCCTCCAAACCGACTTGAATCGTCGATTAACTCCCCGTCGTTCTTTTCGTGATCCCATTTTGGAGATAGTGGGTCGCGGAAGGCTTCAGTTAGTTCAGGCGAAAGGTCGAAGATCACACGACGGAGCCAGACATAGAAAAAGTCCGATAAATCGGCATAAGGTATGGCGTCGTAATAGGGAGGGTCAGTGATAACTACATCGAATTCTCCGTTATTTCCAAATTGTTCCTTTGCAGATTGTTGGGTCACGAAAGGTTTAATGGAAAATTTTAGACTTGAGCCTGCATGATCAGCGACCCTTGCGACCCAATCAATACATGCCGAATAGTTACCAGAGGAATCGGATAGTGGGTTTAACTCAGCAAAATCCCAAGTTATCGGGAGAGCAAATCGGACAAACACGTGGCTCATTTTCTCTCCTGTTATGTGCCACGTACACAACGAGGCGATGTAGTCGGCGAGCTTATCAATGCCAACAGCAAGATATGCTGCTAATGCTTCTATCCATTCGTTAGGGTAGCCCTCCCTTCCCATCTCTTCCCGGGCACCGCGGGTGTGTTTGATGAAGGTCCCCATGGCCAGGAGCTGGCGGGGGGTGAAGAGCTTGTGCCAACGGTCGAAGCCGTAACCATCAACCGAGAATGCGCGACTGGCTCCGCTTCCTCCCTTTGGTGTTGGTTCTTCCGGCAACCCGAATGGAATTTCGTCGAAAACAGGGCCGATCTCTTTTTCCGCTTCGACGGCCATCACGATCTCTTCCGCCGTTGGGAGCCGATATTCCTTGCCGCCTTTTCCGTCCACAATGATGGCAGTCATGACGGCACTCAGCCGTCCCGCCCGCCCTTCGAACCGTATATCCTCCATCGTCAACATAGAACCACAGCAGGGACATTTTGCACCCGAGCGGTACATCGTCCCGACGCCGATTCGCTTGTCGTGTTCCCGCCTTTGGGCAGCATTGGTGCCCACTATCGGCACGTCAACCTGGATACCGAAGATGACTCCGGTCCGATGCTCATTGGGGTCCATTTCAAGGAGAACGCGCTTTTTGTCCTTCCTGCAGAGCCAGCGAGTCTTGAGTAGCGGCACCGGCGCCCGGCAGTTCTTGCAGGTCACGGTCCGTGCCCACAGGTAGGCCACAGTAGATTTTCCGTCCAGAATCGGATAGAACTTCTCCAAGTCCGCCTTCGTTTGCTGGAGGACCCACCATCCCCACGCACGAACATGCCAAGACAAGTCGACGTCCGGCGGTGGAAAAAGACCAAGCTGGGTGGCATTGAGATTGCGCTCCATCTGTTTCTTCGTGAGCTTTCCCGTTCCCTTGAAGAAGCCCTGCATGAAATCCGGCGACTGGACAGCGAACTTCGGAAGGGATCGGTGCTTCCCCGCCAGCTTCTGCGGGTACTCGAGAGTGCACTTGAGGATAAACCACGCGACAGGATTGATGTCGATTGCTGTGGTTTCACAACCGAGGCGCATTGCTTCGAGAGGTATCGCCCCACCTCCCGCGAACGGATCAAGCACCTTGGGGGGCTGGCCGCCGTACGCCTTGCGAATCTCCTGTCGGAACCATTCGAGATCGGGGCTCGACTCGCGGCCCCAGTGTAAGATTCCTCCCACTGTCTCTTCCGAGACTTTCTCCTCAAGCTTTCCGTTTGGCATCTTTTTCTTCTTGGTTACTTGCACGAGCGTTCCCCCGAGCTTATCAAGGATTCGTTTCCGGTCCTCCGCATTTCCAGGGTCAGGGAGAAGGGTGGCTATCAGTGCTGCTCGGGAGGCCGCAAGGGGCCGACGAGCCGGCCAGATGTGCAACGTCGAAATATGCCCGTGCCGTACGCTCTTTTCGTGCACGGAATCCAGTGACGCCTGTTTGAGCGGAAATGCCATTTCGATTAGACGTTTATAGTCAGGCACTCCTTCTTACCTCCCGGTTTCCGCCGAAGCCATGATGGATTTTTCGTCGATGACAACGCCCCCCCGCCCCTTCACGAGCAAACTGGAAAATGGATCCTGGACACGAAACATGCGGGGTTGGGGAGTAGCGCAATCGAACACAACGTACAGCCAGTACCGGTGTCGCAGGTTGCATGCCTTGGCCCATTCGTTCTCGGTGAGCTCCACGTCCCCAATACCAGCGCGTCCCTTAACCTCGATCGCTCGCTCCTCCCCGGCGGGGCGAAGCGATAGGAGGTCGAAGCCCGGGTGGTCCATCAATCCTGCGGCGCGTGATCCTGTGGGGGTTGAGACGTCTCTGACCCTGGCATTCTCCGCCTCCTCGTAAGCGACTACATACTTGACCGCGACGGTCTCGATCTCCTCGTCCCGCCGCATTTTGTCCTCGATGTTATCGGACGGGATGACCAGGGCGTGAGCGAGTAAAGTTACCTCTCCCGGGACGATGAGATCAGCCTCGCGTCTCAGCCGCGTCAAGGATTCCTCCCGGCGATCGGATAACCTACTTTGCTGGCCCTTGATTCTTTCCAGGTCGGCGCGGGCCCTAGGATCGCCCCGACGAGCTTTTTCGGTTATCCCTGCGCGGGCCGCTGCGAGCTCTCCGTCCTGGTAGTCAAACCCCCGGCGGAGGAAATCCTCGCGCTCCGGCAGCGATTGTACGAGCGGGAAACGTTTCTCCTCGGCCAGAGGATGGGCAATCCGCTCTAAAGCATAGGACTGGATAGCCTCTCTGGACTCAGGGGCTTTGACCGCGAACCGCCGCGCAGACGCGGAGACGCCATCGCCTCCGCGGAGCAGAAGGAGATGTTCGACCGGATATTCCGTTATCTCTCCGTTCTCATCCTCCTTGAGTCCGACGAGACGGTACTCCAGAATCTCTTCGCGTGAAAAGGCTCGATGGGAGGAGTCCGCTTGCCGCTTCACGGCAATACGCACCAGGTGGAAAAGGTAAGGGGCGGTGGTAGATGGATCAACGAACACAGCTCCTTTAAGCGCGGCAGCCCCGATGCGGCCTCGAACCAGATCGAGGAACCGGTCGAACACAGGATCGCCGGGGTGAAGAAAAATCCCCTCCGACGGGTCCTCCGGCCGATAGACGGTCAGCCGGGAGCGCTGGAATGGCGAGTAGGCTTCCAGGACGGGAAGGAGAGGGTCCGTGGCGCCGGGTGCCGTCGCCTTGAACGAGAAGAAACCGTCGAGAGGACCGTCGATGCCAATGCCGATACGGGAAGCCGCTTTCTCGATGAATCGACGTATGTAGCCAGGCATCAAGCGCAGGTAGACTTCTTGGTCAATGTCCCTTCTCAAACGCACGAGTTCTTTGCGGACCTCGCCGCCTTCCCCGAACAGGATTCGATCCCGTTCCCCGATCGCCTGCACTTGCTCCTTGGTTAGAATTCCTTCGATTGCCCCTTCCACGTCCGCCCTCGGTTCAAGGACGACTCGCTCCATGTACTCCTTGATGGAAACGCCTCGGAAAAGACGGCCTACGACATCGAAGACCTTGTCGGAGCGCAGTTCCTTCCTGATCAGCTCCAGTTTGTCCAGAAGTGTCCGAAGCACGCGGCCTTCCCGGGTCTTGTCGGCGACGAGGTTCAGGATGACGACTGGGTCATGCTTCTGGTTGTACCGGTGGATCCGCCCCATTCTCTGTTCTAGACGAGCAGGATTCCACGGGATGTCGTAGTTGACCATGAGCCAGCAGAACTGCAGGTTGATCCCCTCGCCCGCGGCATCCGTGGCGATCAGGTAGCTGGCTCCTCCTTCGTTGGCGGATTTACGGAAGAAGGCAACTTGATCTTCTCTCTCACGGAAATCCATCCCGCCATGGATCTGCGCGACTTGCCCGGTGAAGCCGAGACCTTCGAGGCGAGTGACGAGAAACTGGAGCGTATCGCGGTGCTCGGTGAAGACGATCCACTTCTCGTTCTGGAAATTCGGGTCGCGAAGGATCTCGCGGAGCTTTTCGAATTTTGATTCTTGGCCCGCCTCGTAGACTTTTCTCGCGAGATCCAGAAGCTCCTTCACCTGCGCCCGCTCGTTCATCAGTTCGGCCAGAGTCGTGGCGATCACCGAGCCGAGAGCCTTTTCCTCCTCAGCTTCATTTTCCTCACGGCCGTCCATCGCGGTTTCCTCATCGGCGGTTCTATCTTCGTAAGGATCGCAAAGGCGTCTCGTGGCTTGCGCTGTTGCCAGTTCTTCGAGATCGGCCTGTCCCGATCGGACGTCCTCGATGAGTTTGTCCAGTTTGTCCATGCGGCGTTCGAAGGACCGCATCAAGGAAAACGTCGAGCTGGCCAAGCGGCGCTGGAACACGCTCATCGCCAATCGAGCGGCCGAGCGGTTCAGGATGCGTGCTCGGTTATAGTAGGTTCGGATGTACGTGCTTGTTTCATCGTAGAGCTTCTGTTCACTCGTTTCCCCCTGAGTCAATTCGTAGCTCAGGGTGTCCGATGTCCGCGTTGGGTAGATTGGGGTCCCATCGAACCGGACCATCTCTTCCTTCGCCCGCCGAAGGAAGTGTCGGCGTCGGGCTTCCGGCGGGAAGGCTTGGAAGGCGTCGAAGGTGGGGAGGAGCTGCGGTTCAAGAAGCTTCCAGATAGCGTAATAGGGGTAATCCTTGCCCATGTGGGGCGTTGCTGTGAGGAGGAGGAGATGATGGGCGGACCACCCCAGTGACCACCGCTCGTCGTCCGTGGGTACTCCAGCAAGGGCTTCGGCAAGGCAATACCGATCCGTCTTCCGAATACGGAAGTCGGGCTCGCGGTCCGCGGAGAGTTTGTGCGCTTCATCGAAGATAACGAGGTCGTATGGCTCCACCGACGGATCTTGGAGACGGGAGAAAGCCCTCGATGCGGCAAGTGTGTCAACGCTGACGATGAGGAGGTTGCTATCTGGCCCCGCCAACGGATTACTGGCTCTGAAGTCGCCCCCCTCGGCGATCTGGAACGAGAGACCGAAGAGCGTCCGAAGTTCCCGCTGCCAGTTTCCCACCAGTCCCGCCGGCGGGACGATGAGGACCCGTCGGATCAATCGGCGGGAAAGCATTTCTCGAATGTAGAGCCCTGACATGATCGTCTTTCCGGCACCGGCATCATCGGCAAGGAGTTCGCGCAATCGGGTCTGTGGGAGCATGTGCTCGTAGACGGCGATGCGCTGGTGGGGAAGGGGATCGATCAGGGAGATCTCGGTCGCGAAAGTAGGATTAACGAGGTGGCCGTAGGCTAGTCGTTCTCCTTCCGCTACAACCCGAACTACTTCGGGATCGGCGGTGAAATCGACGACCGGGTGGGGTGCTATTGGAGTTCCTTGTGGCGGTTCTGATTCCACCAACGTTTGCGGAACTTCCATCGCGGTATTGAACCCATCGATGCCGTAGGTTTCAGCACGCAAGATTTTTTGCCAAGCGAGTCGAGCGGGTCTTGTCTGGCCATTCTCCCAACGATTCACGGAGACGAAAGAGACGCCGATCATCTCGGCGAGCCGTCTCTGCGTAAGACCGAGTTCGACCCTGAGCCTCTTGATTCGCTCTGGGTAATCGGATGGGAAATTATGTAATCGTTTATCTCGACCCATCGCAATAAGATGATACATATAGTTCGTGCTATACGCGAAGCAATATATCACATCGCGTGCGTGTATCAACCAAATAAAACATATGATACATTGTCGATGTATAGTCTTATGTATTAATACTATACACGAGGGATGTCAGCTGGGCGGGTTTTTTTTCTTGATTTTCGATATCTGGTATGGTACGAATAATAACACTGTTCTTGCATCAATGCGGATCGGGCCCCATGTGGGCGCCGTATCCTGCGGAGGATGCGAAGGCACCATCTGGGATGGGGCCGGACGGGTCGGCGCCGTCGCATTCGAAACAGCGGCGACGGAGAACCCCGGGGAACAACGCCCGAGCCCGACTGCTGTCGTAATGACCGGCGCCCTTATCCTGAAAGGGACCCATCGGACGGTCGGCAGCATTTATTTTCGGCTCTGGGCGGGCGCATGCGCAATAGCCTTGCCTCCGGAGCCTAAAAAGGTAATATCGGAGGAGGTGGGGAGATGCAAGGCTCCGCATGCAAAAACGTGCCAAGGTGGCACGTTGGCCGGTTTGGCTGATTGCCATAACCGGGGTTGTTCTTGCATCAATGCGGATCGGGCCCCATGTGGGCGCCGTATCCTGCGGAGGATGCGAAGGCACCATCTGGGATGGGGCCGGACGGG
>Ga0209212_1007324_pt1 | contig 12252 bp, 10 predicted proteins | sample RifGroC2_FD_183996 | JGI IMG/M metagenome (GOLD analysis project Ga0209212, IMG submission 183996) | Groundwater microbial communities from Rifle, Colorado, USA - Groundwater C2 (SPAdes) (version 2) | ecosystem: Environmental > Aquatic > Deep subsurface > Groundwater | place: Rifle, Colorado...
CACCCTCAAGAATCGTTCGCACCAGACAAGCAAGAAAATTATGATTCTAACAGGAAATAAAATAATTGAAGAAGTTGAAAGCGGCAAGATAGAAATTACGCCCTTTGATAAAAATAGGATTACTACGAATTCCTTCGATTTGTCTCTCGGCAAAACGATAATACGCTACAAAGCGGAGATTATAGACCCGAAAGTCGAAACCCCTTATGAGGAGATAAAAATCCCAAGCGATGGAATGGTATTGAATCCAGGTGATTTTGTATTGGGTCATTCAAACGAGCGAATAGGAAGTGATTTTTATGTCCCGATGATTCATGGAAAGTCTGGAACGGCCCGTATGGGATTATTTGTTCACGTTACGGCTGATTTGATAGATATCGGTTCTCATGGAGTTACAACCTTCCAGTTATACGCAACGCTTCCGGTCCGTCTTTATTCGGGGATGTTTATTGCTCAAGTCAGTTTTTGGGTTCCTTTCGGAGAAATAGTTTTGTATAAAGGCAAGTATCAGAACAGCGCTGGACCGAAACCATCCATGACGTACAAAGATTTTAAATACGACATGTTCAAAAAGTGAACACTGTTTTTATAGATTCCTCCTTGACATTTTAGGCAAAATGACTTAAATTGATTGCTAGAAACAGAGAAATTGTTTTCTCTGTAGCACGTTCACAAGTAAATAGGAGGTAATCCTCATGGCGAGAAAAAGCGAGAGAAAGAGGGTGTCTGCCCTCGCGAATGATTCTCTCGTGTACCGCCGTGAGGTGCCGAGAGGATCCGTTGGAACTGGGACGTTCGACATCGCGCCCTATGGCGAGAAAATTCTGCTTATCGGCAGGCTCATGCTTGCCGACAGGACAGGAAAAATCTCCAAACTCGGGCTGTTTGGCGAGCTAGACGGAAAGGACGTTATTCTCCTCGAGAGAATAGAAGGTAACGGGGTTTCGATACCTATGTATCTGACACGCATACCCGAGAACATCCAGGCGATGGACTCGACGATTCATTACGGGGACATCGTGATGCTCGAAGGCGTTAAGCTCCGTGTTGGTAACGACGATGTTTTTCTTGGGGAAAGGATTGAGCTACTTTCTAAAGCGGTCGGAGACGTGTACGACAGCAACATCGATTTTCGCAAGAAAACAAATCTGTACGCCCACCGTCATCTTCAGCTAATCCGGGATCCGGAAAAGTTGTTGCATTTCCGTAGCTGCTCGTTGGTGCTGCGCACAATCCGGCAGTTCCTCTACCAAAGAGGATACGAGGAAGTAAACATGACTCTGCTTCAGAAATCTTTTGAGGCAGGGTTAGCCGATCCATTCGTGACGCGCGCCACAGAGTCCGACAAGGACATGTTCCTTAGAGTGACGTCCGAGTTGTTTCTCTGGAAGTTGATGATTGCCGGTTTCTCAAAAGTCTTTGAGATCGGCAAATCTTTCCGGAATCAAGACGCCACCGCGGATATGCTTCCACAGTTCACCATCTTGGAGCTGTACCACGCGTACGCGGATCGGGAAGAAATAGAGGGCCTGGGGCGAGATATAATTCGCGAGGTTCTTGTCCATCTGTATGGCTCTGCCACGCTTCCGACATCAGAGGGAGTGATTGATTGTTCCGGCGAGTGGCCTGTTTACGACTTTAGAGATGAAGTCGTAAAACATGCGGGTCTACCATATAACGAGGAGTATCCCATCGAAAAACTCTTGAGTATAGCAGAGACAATGGGTATTCCCCAACCCGCAGTCGTGAACAAGTACACGATTGCCACCGCGATGTACTCTTTCGTGATGTCAAAGATCAAGGGACCGGCTTTTCTCCGGAACCTTCCAGCGGCTCAGTCCCCTCTTTACAAGCTCAACGACGACAAATCAACCGTTGATGAAACGCTCTTGGTTATCAACGGCATGCTCATTGCTGACATCGTTAATCCAGAGCGGGATCCCGATGTTGTAAAGAGGCGGATGAAAGAACAACTGCGTTACCGCAAAGAGAGCCAAATTAACGGTATCAACGAGGACATCCTCAACGCGATGAAACTAGGGCTTCCTCCAAGCAGAGGAATTGGCATGGGGATAGAACGTCTCCTTACGCTTCTGCTCAATGTGGAAGACATAAGGGACGTGGAGCTGTTCCCCGTGTTCTGACAACAACGACCCCGTGACATTTGTGTTGCGGGGTCTTTTTTATTTTTGGAAAATAAAAAAGGGTTACAAACAGATTCTGTCTGTAACCCTTGAGGGGCTAATGGGACCGCTTACATGTATCCCTTTTCTCCCTTGTTTAGTTTCGGATAGAGGCGTTGCATCCACTCGTTGACCATAGCTCGTTGAAGCGATCCTTCCGGCGAACGGAAGACGATTGTTACCACAACGTTCTTTTGGTCCGGGCGGATGCCGAGGTTCTCCCGCGCTTTAGCCGGCAACTGCTCGTAGAGAATCTCGGAGTATTGAATCTCCTCGATATATGCAGCTTCCAACCCGAGTTCATCGCGAATTTCTTCGCAGACGTCCTCCTCGGTTTTATCCGTGGAGGTAGAATACGAAAGCACCCTTTTGGTAGCCGGCTGATCGGACACCTTGACGAACTTATCAAGGTTGGCCATCTGGCGTTTAATCCGCGGATCATTTGACCGCAAAACTCGGATGTCATCAATATCCTTAATGATCATGACGAGCCGATCAAGCCCCATGCCCAGAGCAAGGCCCGAGTACTCTTGCGGATCGAGACCGGCGTTTCTGAGTACAACTGGATGCGCTTCTCCGCACTCAAGAACCTCAAGCCAGTTTTCGTTCACCAAAACTTCGACCTCGAGACCGTTAATGGTGTAGGGGTGTTTCACCTCGTTGGCGCGGTACTGATACCCCGGTACGACGCTGTTCAAGATGGTCTCGATCAAGTTGATGAGATCAGGACGGCCGAAACGCGGGTTGCCGCATCTCACTCGCCAGACATCCATTTGATGAGGTTCCCCGCAGTGCGTCTTATCAACGACATCTCTCCGGTAACACATACCAGGAAAAACAATGATCGTGTCGTTGACGGCATCGCGCGCTACTTTTTTTAACCAACCGGGAATGGCGGCTGAGGTATGCGTTCGTAAGACTTTGTCCAGAGCGACATACCGCGTGTAGCGCGACGAGCGACCCAGATTGTTATCTGGGAAGAAGAGATCGTCGAAATTCTCTTTCACGGAAACCACAGGATCGGTCCTGATCTCTTCAACCGGTACACCAGCGCAGGCAATTTCCAGCGCCTGCCTCACTCTTTGAACCACCAGATTAATGACGTGGATACCGTTCTTCGAATCCGTCAAATCCGGAATGGCCAATGAGGCTGCCAGACGCTCCGGTGACATCACTTCCTTCTTCATGACCTTTCCTCCTTTTCTGTCCCGACGAAGCACCGCAAGCCATCTGCCAGCTTTTGCCATTGAGACATCTTTGGTTTCGGCAAAGACCATCTCGTAGGCAGCCGACGGGCTGCTACTCTTCTCAACGAGAACGACAAGCTCTTTATCATTGAGAATTAAGGAGCACCGCGCTTTGATCTCTTCTGCTGATCTGTGCATGGCTTTTTCCTCCATTTCTTCTGTTGTGAATGTGCTCTCATCGGAGAAATTGTTTCCTCCGATTTCTAGCGATGATTTTATATTCTTTCGCTGATTTTGTCAATATTACGCTTGCGAAAAATTAAAACAGATGATATCATAAATTTCTTGTGCAGCCCAAGCAGGCGGGCAAAAATTGGGGGAGTTTGAGGGGGAAAATTTTTACCCGCCTGCCATCCCGCGAATTGGGACTGGGGTGGGAGCAGCTCCGCTCTCTTGCTCCGTCAAGAGAAGCAAGGCAAAACATTTTTCAATTCCTTTTAGAAGAAAAAAGGTCGCGCGCAAAATCTGAAATGCAGACAAAACTTTTCTTTGGTGGGGCGAGCGTTAGCGAGCGGCGGCGGGGCGGCTTCCTTAGTTCCGTTCAAAGTAGGTTCGCGCAAAGTGTATAATTACTGCACTTAAAAACTTTGCGGGTGTAGTGTAGCCCGGTTAACACGCCTCCTTGTCACGGAGGAAATCGTGGGTTCAAATCCCATCACCCGCGCAACAAATATTCTCATCACTTGCAATTGTGGCCCAATTTTTTCTATACTCTTAAAAAGTCACGAAAGGAGGCCATCATGGGAAAAGGCGACAAAATGCTCGTAACGAAGAGAGGGCTCACGCTCGAGCTGGACGGAGAATTGCTTACGATAACGAGGTATGCGGATGGAGCCGAGGGCAAAATCCAATTTGAGATTTTTAAGATTATGAGATTGCAAAGAGGGCGGAGATGCAAAGATTGTAAGCAAGGAAGAATGGTATTCGCGATTGGAGGAATGCCCTTAACGCTCGGCCTTCGTTGTAACGCTTGCGGTACAACGTATTGGCCAGACGAAGACATCTTGGAGAAACTCGCCGCCCGCGCCCAAAGAGCGCAACTCAACTAAACCGCCTCTTCCACTAAAGAAAAGCCCATCCGGGCTTTTCTTAATTTTTTCTCAAAAATTTTTAAAGTTATCCACAAATCTTGTATTTTTTAATTGATTAACGCGAAAAAGTCCCCAATAATGAAATTGGGAAGTAGTCGATCCTGAAAAATATTATAAATAGCTTTTTGAAATCGGAATGGCTAAAAAAAAGGCGAAGAAATCCAAAAAATCAAAGAAGAGAAAAGGCGGGAGATAAGCGAAACATCTCTCCAAAAAGAAAAGCCTTCTGGGGCTTTTCTTTTTTCATTTTATTTTGATTCCAAAATTTTTCCGATTTCAAACAACCGCCGCTCTTCAAACCACGGGGCTATTAGTTGAACTCCGACGGGCAAATTCCCCACCTTGCCGAAAGGCACGGAGATTGCCGGAACTCCGGCAAGGCTTGCGGGCACGGTGAAAATGTCTTCCAGATACATGGAAAGCGGGTCTTCGGTTTTCTCACCGATTTTGAAAGCCAGGGTCGGCGTCGTCGGAGCCAAAATCAAATCCACGTTTTTAAACTCATCTTCAAAATCCTTACGGATTAAATGGCGCACTTTCTGCGCCCGGCCGTAATAGGCCTCATAATACCCGGCGGACAAAACATAAGTCCCTAAAATTATCCGGCGCCTAACTTCAGGACCAAAGCCAACTGCTCTTGTTTTGGCATAGACCTCAAAAAGATTTTTGCCGTCCCCGCGGGACCCGTAACGCATGCCGTCAAAGCGCGCGAGGTTCGCCGAAACCTCGGCCGGCATCACGATGTAATAGGCCGCAAGCGCGTATTGTGTATAGGGCAGGGAGACTTCTTTTATTTCAAACCCTTTGGACTTCAAAAACTCTGTCGCCTCGCTGATTTTCTCCGAGACTTTCCCGTCCATCCCCTCTTTCAGAAAATATTCTTTGGGAATTCCAATGGTTTTTATTCTCGGGGAAGCTGAGCTTCCATTTGGAAGCTCAGCTTCCAAAGTTGTCGAATCATCGGTGTCTTTTCCCTTTATCACGTCAAAAATAATCTCGGCGTCCTGAACGCTTTTCGCAATCGGGCCGATCTGGTCCAAGCTGGACGCCATGGCGATTAAACCGGAGCGTGAAACCACGCCGTAAGTGGGTTTTAACCCGACGACGCCGCAGAAAGCCGCTGGCTGTCTTATAGAACCGCCGGTGTCAGAACCGAGCGCCGCAAGCGCCATATCCGCTGCCACCGCCGCGGCCGAGCCGCCCGAAGAGCCGCCAGGAACGCGGGATTCGTCATAAGGATTTTTTGTCGGACCGTAGGCGGAGTTTTCGGTGGATGAGCCCATCGCGAATTCGTCCATATTCGTCCGCCCGAGAAAAATCGCTCCGGCCTCGCGAAGTTTTTTTATAACCGCAGAGTCGTAGCTTGCCGTATAGCCCTCCAAAATTTTTGAAGCCGCGCCCACCATTTTCCCCTTGATTAAAATATTGTCCTTAATCGCGAAAGGAATTCCTTCCAAAGCGCGCGGCGTATCGCCATGCTTTATTTTTTTATCTATCTCTTCAGCCGCATCCATCGCGTCCGGAAAAACTTCTCGGTAAGTATTGAGCGCATCGTCTTTTCTCTTTATCGCGTCCTGATATTTAGCGACCAGCTCCCGCGCCGAAACCTCCCCGCTTGCCAACTTTTTTATCGTTTCTTCAATCACGCTCAAAAACTCCTTTTACTTTCAAATAGCCGCGCTCTTCTTCCGGAAACTGCTCAGTCAATAAGATATCCTCTCCGCCAGCTGGCGGATTGTCCGGCTCATCTTCCCTGAAAACATTTTTTGCCTCCACCGCATGGGTCATTTCGGGAACACCAGACACATCCACTTCTTTCAATTTCTCCACATAGCTCAAAATACTCTGGAGGTCTTTCTCCAGCGCTTTTTCCTCTTTCTCCGTCAAATGAATCCTCCCCAACTCCGCCAATTTTTTTATGTCATCTTTGGTTATCATAATGATATTTCCTCACCGGTTTCCAGGCCGCGAAAGGCGATGCCTTTTTCGGCGAGATATTGGCTTGCCATATCGTACATTCTCCGGCGAGCCGAATCCTTCCAGTGCCAGTCGTGAATCGGAATTACAACTTTAGGTCCGAGCGCCGCCGCTTTTTCAACCGAGGCCACAAAACTTCCCCAGGGCGCCTGGATGGGGAGCGCCAAAACCTCGCAGGTTTTATCAAATTTGAGCGAATCCCCCGGATGAGTTAATTTTTGCGAGATGTTAAACAAAGTGTTCTCTGTAGTGCGCCCACCAAGCGAAAGCTCATGCGGAGCGTCCATAATGTCAAACATTGAATGTTCGACAAATGCCTCCAAACCCTCCCCCTTTAGAATTTTTCTGACAGAATTGTTGCTGACAATTTGGACTTTAGGGAATTTCTCCAGAATTTCTTTAATAAGCGGCGGGCACATGTGATCCTGGTGCTCGTGGGTTATCAAAAGAAAATCCAGTTTTTCCAGTTTGCCTACATCCAGCCCCTTCTCCTCAAAAGTGTAATTCCCCGGGTCAATCAAAATCATTTTGTCATCGTCCTCCACCAACAGGCACGAATGGATATGTTTTGAAATTTTCATATAAATTCCTCTTGATAACACTTAGTGCAGTAAATTTTCTCGGGACGCTCCGGAGCATAACTGGTTTTAATATCAGCGCCGCAACGGTCGCATTTTCTGTCCCAAAGTCGCGGCGGATTTATCCGCGAAAGCCTCTCTTTATACCTACAATTGGGGCATTTCCGAGGGAGCGGAAATCCAAAACGCCGCAATAAATTCAACTCTCTATCTATTATCCTATAAACCCCTTTGCACTCAAGACATTCCAATACCTCGTTCACAATATCATCTTTTACATCATTAATGCTGTCGGGAATATCCTCGGTCTTCACGGTCGCCTTATATGGCAAGGGAATGGGCTCTCTCCATCTCCATCCTTGCTCCAAAACTGATTTCTTGGAAAGAGGGAAATACCAGCTAGCGGTAGATTCGTTGTAATCAAATAAGCTCAAATCATAAGGTAAAAATTCTCCGTACTTAAAAACTCTGCCTTTCGAATCAACATACGGCCGCGCCTTCATATCTTCAATAATTTTTGCGCGAAGTTTTTTATATTCTTCTTCTGTATATTGCTTATTGAGTATACAATATCGTTTTTTTCTCACATTCACGCACCCAAACATATTCGAGCAGGAAACATTGTACATTGAATATTCAACGTTCATAACGCTATCCCATACTCCGGAAGAAAATTTTATATTATCGGCCTGCATACCGGTAGTGATGGCGTCGATTATTCTCTGTGCTCCCATCCCCCACTCAGTATAATCATATGCGTCTTTTACAGACGCGAGATTGATAAATTGAATAAACCTACCATTTTCTATATATCGACCCTGATAGACAAAGTGCGCGTTTTTTGATTCAAAAACATAATCCCCGGAAACATTCACATTGTGCCGTTCATGCATGAATTTATGAGGTATGGTTTTCCAAAAGTCATAAACTTTTTTTCTTAAATCCGTTAAGGAGACATAAGAATCCAATCGGAATTCTTTTAATTTCTTTTCGTAGTCTTCCTTGGTATACGGCTTGTTAAAAATATAATATTTTTTATTCCTTAAATTAATGGCCCCAAAGCAATTAGCGCAGCCGGAAAGATTTTTGGAAAAATAAACATTGTGAGAATCATTACAATCTTCAGAAAAAAATACTTTATACAACTTATGGCCATTAGTCATCTCATAACACAGCTCTGATTCGCCGACGATTGATGCATCCATCATATCTCTGTCATTAGTCACCATTTCAGAATAGTGAACATTTTCATTAAAATCTCCGTTATACATTAAATAGCAATTTTTTAGGTTGCCAGCGTGATTGACATAATCGCTATTAACTAAAGAGGCATACCCCACAATCAAATTCATGAAGGGGGATTTCATTTGCACCTCTTTCATCTGCTCAAAAAAATTTCGAGAAGGGTCATATTCTTGTCCGCTTTCCAATGGGTCCCAATTGTCCGACCACCAACACGGGGAACAGTAAACTTTAAACGGTTTCTCCGGAGAGAAAACCGAAATCATGTCTTTCCCACAAAGATCGCATTTATCTTTGTAGAGCGCTCGCTCGTTTCTAAACATTAATCTCCTCTGAAATCTACACTCCGGGCAAAAAGTCGGCGGCGGGACCGACATTTTCTCGTAAAATTTAAAATCCTCCGGTTCAATCACAAAATTCTGTTTGCAATTTTGGCAGGTTTTAGTTTCGGAACTCATATTTATTGTTTTTTCTTATAAATTTTGTCGTGGTGCTCAAAATGAAGCACGCGAACGATTTCGCCCTCAATCTCATAACTCAAAACGAAAGAGCCGACATGCACTCGGCGCTGATTTTTCATGCCGTGCCGCAAGGGTTTGCCCAGTTCCGGATGTTCTAAAATTTTAACAATTTGATTTTCTATTCGTGCGAGGAGCGGCTTATCTTTCCTGGAAATTCGCTCAAAGATAAACCTGGCTTCTTTAGAAATCTCCAGACGATATCTGGACATGCCATCAAAGCGAACGGAAAAATTTACGTAACTCGCTCTGACTACGGATCACGGTTATCCCTCTCCTCTCCTCCATATTTTTGCGAATCTTTTCAAGTTTTTTTAGATAAGAAGGTCTTATTTCTTCCTCTTGCGCCGCTTCATTTCCAAACAATTGATAAAAAGCCTGTTCCAGCTTTATCTGCCTTTCTTTAAGCTCTTCAAGTTCTTTTTTTACAGTTGCAGTAGTCATAATCTTTAATTATATCTCTTATCCCAGAAGTTTCAAGAACTCTTTTTCGTCAATAATTTTAACGCCTAATTTTTGGGCCTTTTCCAGCTTCGTGGAACCGGGGTCGGAGCCGGCTACCAGATAGTCCGTTTCTTCGGAAACGGTTTCGGAAGCATCGCCGCCCAGTTTTCTTATTCTTGCCTTAGCCTCATCTCTGGTTAAACTCTCAAGCGTCCCAGTAATCACGAATTTTTTACCTTTTAATTTTCCGGAGGGAGCGTGATATTTTTCAATGCTAACGCGTTTTAACAATTTGTCCAAAAATCTTTTGTTGTAGGAATCCCTAAACCACTCATAAATGCTTTTCGCGACCACGTCCCCGACGTTCGGGATATTCTGAAGCTCTGCCAAGCCCGCTTTCTCAAGTTTCTCCAGAGAGCCGAAGCGGTCAGCCAAATCCTCGGCAGTTTCTTCTCCCACATGCAAAATTCCCAGAGCAATCAGAAAGCGCGGCAGGGAGATTTTGCTTTTGGCTTTAACGGCGGCCACGATGTTGGCCGCGGATTTCTCCCCGAATCTTTCCAGGGGCTGAATGTCCCCTTCTTTGAGGTCAAAAATGTCAGCGGCGTCCTGAATCAGGCCCCGGTCAAGCAAAACATTCACAATCTTCGGGCCGAGCCCGTCAATGTCAAAAGCGTGCTTGGAGACAAAGTGATAAATATTCTCGCGGTGCTTGGCCGGGCAGAATTTATTCTTACAGAAAGTAAGCGGACCCCCTTTTTCTCTTTTAACGCCGCGCTCGCAAACCGGACATTTTTCGGGCATGTGAAATTCTTTTTCGCGCCCTCTGCGAAGTTCCTTCAAAACTTTCCGCACGTCCGGAATCACGTCCCCGGCCCGACCCACGATAACCGTATCTCCGATTTTGAGCCCCAGGCGGCGGATTTCTTCTTCGTTGTGCAAACTTGCCCGCGAGATGGTCACGCCACCGACTTCCACCGGCTCCAAAACGGCGACGGGCGTTAACTTGCCTGTTCTCCCGACCTGCACAATTACATCCCGCACTTTGGTCGTGGCTTCTTTCGGAGAAAATTTAAACGCCACTGAACCGCGAGGCGCTTTTCCGGCTACGCCGAGTTTCTGGAAAATTTTATTGTCGTTTACCTGCACCACGAGCCCGTCAATACCGTAAGGAAGTTTTTCGCGCTCCCGCTCCACTTTTTCTTTGAACCGGAAAACCTCTTCGGCCCTCGACATCACTCGGGCCAAATTGTCGGTTTTAAACCCGAGTTCTTTTAAAATTTCGTGCTCTTTGGAATGGGTTTTCTGCCCGAGCTCCGCCACAAGGTCATAGGCGTGAAAATCCAAATGTCGCGCGGCTGTGATTTCGGGGTCAAGCTGGCGAAGCGAGCCCGCCGCGAGATTTCTGGGATTGGCGTAAATCTGCCCACCTTTCTTTTTTTGTTCGCGGTTTATTTTCTCAAACGCTTTTTTTGTGATTATAACCTCGCCGCGAATCTCTATCTCCCCTTTCACATTCTTCTCTAAGCGGAGCGGCACGGCTTCAATCGTCCTGATATTCGCCGTGACATTCTCCCCAACTTTCCCATCCCCCCTCGTCGCGGCTCTCTCCAAAATTCCGTTCTTATAGACGAGAGAACAGGCCAGCCCGTCAAATTTAAGTTCGGCAAAAAGCTCCGGCAGTTTTTCGGAACGCAAAAGTTTTTTAATCCGTCCCGCCCAGTCCGAAAACTCCTCCTCGGAGAAAACATCCTCCAGCGAGAGCATGGGGGCACGGTGCGAAACTTTTTTAAAATTTTTCAAAGGTTCGCCCGCGACGCGCTGGGTCGGCGAATCCGGCGTGATTAAATCAGGAAATTCATCCTCAAGCTTTTTAAGCTCGTGCTTCAGTGAATCCAGCGCCTCCGGCGAGATGGAAGATTTATCCAAAACATGATATTCGTAGCGGTATTTCGCTATCGCTTTTTTTAGTTTTCCTGTCCGGGCTTTCGCCTCCGCCAATCTCATCAGACTGCCTCAATATGACACTTTAATCCCCCGCTGGACGGCGCGCCCCGCGCCGCAAGTGTTCTGCCCTTGCGAAATGACGATGGTCCCGCCTGAATTTTTTTCAACCGTAACCGCGGCGCAGGAACCGCTTTCAAAAGAGAGCGAGTACGAGGAGATGGGCGAGCCGCCGACGGTCTTCGTCTGCCCGGCGCAATTTATAAGCGCCTGGGAAGAAGTCGCGAAAGCGCTCTGGGCGAGTCCCGGATGCTTGATGTCCCACAAAAGCGCGCATTCAGCCGCCGAGTCCGCCGCCCAGAAAGCAAGCTGGGATTCGCGCCCGGTTCCGGAAAGCCAGACCTCGCCGATAATCAGATTATAAACGCCCAAGCTGACGGAAAACATCAGCGAGATTATGAGAAGCGTGAAAAGAAGGGAAAATCCTTTCATATTTTTATGAATCAAGTTTCCTCTGGGAAACCGAGGTTTCCAAATTCAAGCGGGTCTGGGTGCGGGGTGTGGGCGAGACCAATCCTTCCAAAACGATGGTGGCTCTGGGCTGGCGCTGGTCCGACGCTCCGGTTCCGGAAACGTAAAAAATCATGCGTTCCATATTCACATTTGCCGCCGTGACCGGCCGCGCCGCGTCCGCTCCGGTTTTCTTCATGATCTGATTTATGGAATTGTTGGTTTGAATAAAATAAGTCACCGTAACTCCTTCGGCGTTAAGAAAAGTCAGAGAGGCCCCTCCCGCGCAATCCTGGGGGACGAGAGAGATGTCCGGGGCGCAGTGGTAAGAAGAACCCGTGCGGATTTCCTTGGCCATGGCTTCCAGCGAAAAACGCAGGTTGTCCAGCACATTCTGCAGAGCCACGGCTTTCTTCTGTGCATCCGTAATGGAAAAAAGACTGGAAAGCGCGATCAGAATCGCCATCGCGAAAATCCCCACCGAAACAATCATCTCCAAAAGCGTGAAGCCTTTTTGA
>Ga0209212_1007325_pt1 | contig 12252 bp, 12 predicted proteins | sample RifGroC2_FD_183996 | JGI IMG/M metagenome (GOLD analysis project Ga0209212, IMG submission 183996) | Groundwater microbial communities from Rifle, Colorado, USA - Groundwater C2 (SPAdes) (version 2) | ecosystem: Environmental > Aquatic > Deep subsurface > Groundwater | place: Rifle, Colorado...
TCTATCATTGTAGATGGGGGTGTTTTTGTTGTAACAACTTTAAATATAGCTATTTAAGTTATAAATAAAGAACAAAACCCCCTTTTTTATGAATAATTCAGGCTAGTTCAGTAATAATCTTTTTTATTTTATTAATAAGATATATTCTGTTTAGTGGGAACCGTACAATTCTTACGTTTTCTGCCAGGGCCTGCATAATAGCTTGTCTGATCCACCAAACGGCGTATGATATAAACTTAAAGCCCCTCTTTTCGTCGAATCGTTGTGCTGCTTCTATTAAACCAAAATTCCCCTCATTGATCAAATCCGCAAGACTCAAGCCCAGGTTCTGATACTGCTTTGCAACAGATACAACAAATCTGAGATTTGCATTTATTAAACAATCCCGTGCCTCCATATCTCCCTTATGTATCCTTCTGGCAAGAGAAACCTCTTCTTCTGTGCTAATCAGCTTAATCTTACCTATCTTATTCAGGTATTTATCCAGAAATGAGTTCTCCCTGTGAGTAACTTGCTTGATGATTTTCAATTGCCGCATTTAAAGGAGGATTTAGATTTCTGGTATATACGTAAAATACATTCTAAAGTTATCAAATTATTATTGAAAAAATTCATCCTTACTTAGGGTTTTGTTGATCTAATCACCCTTATAGATTTTCACAGCAGATATAATTTTCATATAACATAAAGTAGAATTCTTGAATAATTTATCAAGGTTAACACATATTCGGATTGTATCAGAAACCTTGTCTGAAACTGATAGCAAAATTTATAAGGATTTTAACGGGAATGCCAACTTAAGAAATCAGCTCAGTGGTTCTATAAATGAGGAATAGTAAAGAATGCTTAACATACTGTTCCGTATTTGGAAATAAACATGTATCTTTGTAGTAAGGGTTGAATGATAAAACTGAACCATGTTGTTTCGTTTTTTTAGCTTAAATCAGCAATTAAGTTTACTAAACTTTCGTTACAACTGATTGAAATTTAACATTTGCTATTTGAAAAGTTGATAGAGTAATTCGAGATGACGAGAAATAAGCTTTTAAAAATAGTGCTGTGTTATAATTTAACGTTAAACGTAGAAGGGAGGGGATCTCTATGATTGGAATGAATTTTGTTAGTTTTTTAATTTTACTCGTAATCAGTATTGTAGTCTCAGCAATACTGCATTATGTGCTTAAATTCTATATAAGGCCAGGTATTGTTTCATTTGTTTCAAAAGTAATCTTTGGATGGATTGGTGCCTGGTTGGGTTCACCGGTATTTGGATACTGGTTTGGTGGTTTGGTATATGAAAAAATATATATTATCCCGGCCATTCTTGGTTCTTTGGCATTATTGGTTATAATAGTGGATTTAGTACTAACAGTTAGAAGCGCTTCAGCAGAAAAACCATAAGCTGCTAATTAATTGAAACTCACACATAACACAGCACTTTTTTATTAGTGATTGATTTAAAAATTCAATGCCGGTTTTACTGGTTATCCTGATTCAACTATATAGAAATTACCATCTCATAGATCTATTTTTAATATAGTAAATTGCACCACTCTGAGAAGTGAACGTATAATGGGGTTGTGTAATCAATATCACATTCCTACTTTCGAATCATTTTGCAGATGCTTCTGCAATAGCTAATACAGACAATCAGAAAGCAAGAGTAATTTTCCTGAGTTTATTTGCCGTTGATCCATATCAGTATTCTGATTTTTAGTTCATTAGTGAAACTTACACATTAAAAAGCATATTTTGATGGGACAGAACAAAGAGAAGGGAAAGGACCCTTCCAAAGACTCTTCTGCTGAAAAATTTATTTAAGGATAGTTTAATTTTTGAATAATTATTATTAAAGAGCATATGAAATATGGGATTATTTTCTTTTCAGCAAGAACTAGCGATTGACCTTGGCACAACAAATACAAGGATTATTCATAAAGACAGAGTAGTAGTGAATGAGCCATCTATTGTTTCTATTAATGCATTAACGGGCAAGATAATTGCAATAGGGGAAAAAGCCCGCCAGATGTATGGTAAAACACATGAAAACATTACAACAATCAAACCTCTGAAAGGTGGTGTAATTGCTGACTTTGATGCTGCCCAACAAATGATACAGGGGATGATAAAGATGATCAATAAATGTAACCTCCTTTTTACTCTCTCGATAAAAATGGTAGTCACTATTCCTGTTGGATGTACTGAAGTTGAAAGAAGAGCTGTCAGGGATTTAACAGAACACGCTGGTGGCAGGAATGTTTACATGATATACGAATCTATGGCAGCTGCTTTAGGAATAGGTATCGATGTGAATACTCCGGATGGAACCATGGTTGTCGACATTGGCGGAGGGACCACTGAAATTGCAGTTATTGCTCTCGGAGGAATTGTCTGCAACCAGTCTCTCAGAGTTGCAGGTGAGGATTTTACATCTGATATCCAAGCTTTTATGAGATATCAACACAATATAAGAATCGGTGAAAGTACTGCTGAAGAAATTAAAATCGGGATTGGTTCAGCACTTTGTGAATTGGCAAATCCACCTCCGGATTTTAAAGTCAGGGGACCTAATATTATGACTGCCCTGGCCATTGAAATTCTGGTCTCTTATCAGGAAATTGCACATTGTCTGGATAAATCTATTTCAAAAATTGAAACAGCGATCTTTTCAGTTATAGAGCAAACACCACCTGAGCTTTATGTAGACATTGTTAAGCGAGGAATCTATCTGGTAGGTGGTAGCGCTCTGCTCAGAGGACTTGACAAGAGATTTACTGATAAAATAAATATCCCTTTTCATGTAGCCGCTAATCCTTTATTTTCAGCTGTACAAGGAACAGGTATTGCTTTGAAAAATGTTGGCAAATTCTCATTTCTTATGAGATAGAATCAAAGTAAATATGAGAAGATAAATTGTAAAATGAGTAATCTCATCTGATCGATTTAAATATATATTCTGGTACAAACTTCAACCAAGATTAAATTGATTCTTTATTTTTTGTCTGAAATGAGGAGTGGATCATAGAAAAGGATATCTAAAGATAATCATGGACTCTTTCAAACCGGAAAGTGCATTAGATGATTATAATGTGAGAATGAACATTACAAGCTCTTATCAGTAATTTTTATCGCCTTCCTTCAGTAACATACAAAGGTCCCAGGGCAACTGTCTGGACTGAAGTAACAGATGATAACCGGAAAACCGTTTTTAATTAAGGGTTTGTTCTTTGAGTTTTTTGCACATTTGAATTGGGGGAAGGGACATTCTTAATTGCTATTTTTCTTACTCTCTTATTTGCCATTTTTCCTACATTGTAAATTGCTGCTTACACTTAATCTCATAGACCTATTGATGAAAATTTTATTTTTACAACAACAACCATGTATTAGGACATTAAAATACGCTGAAGGTCTCAGAAGTACAAAAGATAATGTTAAATTAATCTTTGCTTATACACACAAAACATTAACACAATTTTATGGATACGGAGATGAACTCTTTGATAAGATGATTAAACTAGAAAAAAAGAAACTTACACCACAAATAAGAAAACTGATTTATACTGAAAATATTGACATTGTTCATAGTCATAATGCACCGGATTTTCTTACATTATCAGCAATAGAGGCGTCTCGAGGGATAATTCCTATTATCCATGATATTCACGATTTAATTTCTATAAGAAGCACACCTTATGGCACCTTGGATCCAAAAAGTCATCATGTTTTAGAAATTGAAAGACGAGCAGTAACTGAATGTAATGGGTTAATATTTGTAACATCAGGTGTCAAAGATGCATGTGAAAGTGCTTATCCAATTGATCAAAAACCAACTCTGGTATTTCCAAATTATGTTCCTAGAAGATTAATGCCTTCTGCTCTAAGGAGAAAATTATCTGAAATCTTTGGAGAAATTCATATTGTTTATGAAGGAAGCCTGGATAGTGTTAATTTAGGGGGTCATTATGATCTAAAAGATATTTTTAAGGCTATTGCTGATCAAGAAATTCATATCCACATTTATTCCTCCAAAGAAAATCCAGATTATGATGCTTTTGCTGATGGTAATAGTTATATCCATTATCATGGTCATTTAGGCACAAAAAAATTACTCCAAGAGATAACACAGTATGACTATGGGTGGGCAGGTTTTAATACAGATAGAAATAAAGAACATGTAGATACAGTCTTAGCTAATAAGGTCCTGGAATACATTTCTTGTGGGCTTCCAGTTATATCTTTAGGTCATAAAACTCAACAGGAGTTTATTGAAGAGAATGGAATAGGTATTGTAATAAATGAAATTGGCGAACTATCAGATAGATTGAGAGAAGAACCTGAATTAAATGAAATCAGAAGTAGAGTTTTAGAATGTAGACAATATTTTACTATTGAGGATAAGATTAAACAAGTTTTAGATTTTTATAAATGTTTTATTTAATGGAGTATGGAAGAACTCCGAAAGGTTCACTCTCGTTCATCTCCACTATCAGCACCATAACTGAACTCTGCCCAGACTTTTTCCGGACTGTTCAGTCTTTAACCCTGACCGTTCAATACCAATGTCTAGAAAACATAGCTCCGCAGGGCGGTTTGACAAATATGCCTGAACATCTTTGTCGGTAGGCCAGTTCACCTGATCTGTTCTATCCTCGTCCTAAAATAATGGTCTTCCGAATTTTGCCTTTTATGTCAGGATTCGGTTCCTTTCCGGGACTTGATTAAAACGAGACCAATTGTCTACCATCTTACTTAAAGTTTTGTTACTCATTCAAAGAACACTTTTCAATCTTCGTACCCTTGAGCAACCCAGGGCACACGCCCAACAGCTAACACGGATGGTATAGGTAATTGGCTTCGCCGAGCTCGGACCGGATGGTAATTCAGGTTGCTTCGCAAATCAAATTTTGGTCGGTCCTCGGTTGCCTTCAGCAGCCTGGACAATTTGATAATCAGCTCTTAAAGCCTATGCTAGTAACTTCAATTCACTTATTAAATTTTGTATACCGTGACTAATCCTGCTGCCGAGACAAAGTCAATAGGGCTGCCGGCCGACGCACCGTTGTCATGGTTTTTGCATCGCCTGGACAACTTTATTATGACATGAAAATCCTGCCCACTTACCGGGACTGTGCAAAAACACATGCCAACCCTGACACAGACGGCAACTCCCCATACCACCAGGCCGTTATTGGTTTATCTTTCAATTAATTGATTCGTATCATTTCAATAAGTCAGGTTTTTAATGGTGATACAAATTCCCTCACCCATTCACTTGCAGGGTTTGCCAGTATATTTTCAGGCTTGTCTGCCTGCAATATCTTTCTGCAAAAATTATGTTTTGACCCAGAGGGAATCTGTGAACCAGTTTTTCTAATCTGTGAAATGTTTCACAATAGAAAACCCGTGTCTGAATGCAAGACTTTCCATAGTGGTAATATCAAATTTTCTCGAAAGCTCCATGAAAACAGGCTCCCATCTTTCAAAAACAAACAGCTGTCCCAACGATCTAATATTAACGGTCTGATGTTCTTTTGAAACCAGATAGCTCTTTAAGTAACCTGATACAGGGCTGTATGTAGTATGATGTTCGAACTTTGTAAGGTTAAAATCAGCATCAAGCTCACTGTTTAGCCTGGCAAGATGATTAAGGTTAAATTTGCGAGTCTGACCATAAGGATCATCATAGGCCTTTATTATAATTTCAGCCATCACAATCCGGGTTATCTCATTCCCGATATAAAGCCCATGAATACAATTCCTGGGTATAGCTCCCGACCCACAGGGTAATTCCCACACACATAGGGTTGCCTTAAAAATCTTATATTTATATTTTAAATCTTATTAATTTTAAGTTCAGAAATATCTGAAGCTGAAATTAACACACAGCATGTTTTTTTAAACATGCAATAAAACTCGGAAAAAAACATCTTAAACAATAATTACCTGAAATCATGAAAGCTATAACAGCACTTCTTTTGCTGATAACTATGCTTATCCAGGGATCACTTCATGCCAAAGACTACAACGCCTCGATGTTCGGAATAAAGTCAAATGGCACAACCCTGAATACCAATTCAATCCAGAAAGGCATCGATTACATAAGCGAAAACGGAGGAGGCAGGCTGGTATTCTATGTTGGCCGTTATCTTACAGGAACCATCCATCTCAAATCAAATGTAATCATCCATCTTGAAGAGGGAGCTATTCTTGTCGGTTCGGTAAATCCCCTCGATTATGAATTTATGTCAAACTGGACCGCACTCATTTTTGCCCATAATCAGACAAATATCGGGATAACCGGCAAGGGAGTTATAGACGGACAGGGATTCATCGTGGCAAATAACCTTGTGGACCTTATACATAAAGGAGTTATCAAAGATCCGCTTAAGTATGATCGTCCATGGGAAGGCAGAAGGCCACAGAACATTTACTTCAAAGGGTGCCGGAATGTAAGGATAGAGGGCATCATTCTGAAAGACCCTGGAAGCTGGAATCAGCAATATGACCAGTGTAAAAATGTTGTTATCGACCGGATCACTGTCGACAGCAAATCCTACTGGAACAATGACGGCATTGATATTGTCGACTGCGACAGTGTCAGTGTCACAAATTCATATTTCGATGCTGCCGATGACGGAATATGCCTGAAATCGCATTCCCCCGATTTCATATGCCAGAATGTTTATATTCATAATAACACGATCCGTACAAGTGCAAACGGGATCAAGTTCGGAACAGCATCATATGGCGGATTCCGCAATATTAAGATCATTAACAACCTGGTGTTTGACACCTACCGGTCAGCTATTACCTTTGCAGCGGTCGATGGCGGGGTCGTGGAGGATATTATTGTCGACAGCCTGAGATCGATCAATACAGGGAATGTGATATTCCTCCGTATCGGAGAGAGAAGAACCGGTAAAAAAGGGAAAATGAGAAACATCATCATATCCAATGTCTATGCTGAAGTCCCTTCGACCAAGCCTGATGCCGGTTATAATTACGAGGGTCCGGTTGAAGATCTGCCAAGGAATATTTCACCCTCATCCATCGTTGGAATGCCCGATGCAATTATTGAAAATGTAACCCTGAAGAATATTGAGATCAGGTATCCGGGTGGAGGAAATCCCTCGTATGCAAAAAACGGACTGGATGATCTCGATAAAGTTCCTGAAATGGCAGCTTCATACCCTGAATTTTCGATGTTTAAGGAACTTCCCGCATGGGGATTTTATATTCGTCATGCAAAAAATATAGTTTTTGAAAATGTGACCCTGATATGCGATAAAAAGGACTATCGCACAGCTGTGGTGCTTGATGATGTAAAAGGGGCAAGCTTCAGGGCTCTTAAGGTATCTGAACAGGAAAAGAAAAAAGAGCCCCTCTTTTCACATAATTCTGAAAGTATAAGTATAAAATGAGCAGATTCAGCATTCTCAGGATTGATCACTACGATCCGGCAGCTGTGGGAAGGAAGAACAGGATCCTCTTTTCAATCTTTATTCTCATCCCTGGAACTGCGAGCATCCTTTTTAACCTTGGCAATGTTTTTGAATTCGATTTCATCCTGAGATTGGTCATACTGCTTCCTCTTCTGGGTGTTATATATTTTATCCTGCTAAAAAAATTACGCTCGGCAATAAAAGAGATCAAGCCTATTGGTGATTTTGAAATAACCCGGTCATCAGTAAAGAAAAGAATTGGAGATGCAATAACCAGATATGATTTTGAATCAATAAAAGAGATCCGATTGACGAAACATATCCCCGCGACCCGAATCAGAGAGAGTAAAAGCGGATATTATTCATATATCCTTAAAATTATGTTCCACGATATTCCCAATGACACAATAGTGGTGTCAGACAGATCTATTGACCATGATCATAAGATCAGCATTACGGATACTTTAAAAACACTGAAAAAAATCGTACCTTTTGAAGTTGTAATCGAACAGTAAGTCTAATCTAATAATCAAAAGATTATGAGCGCCGCCAACACTTCCGCAGGATCATCCCTATGGGAAACAACAGTCCGTAAAACAAAAAAGATAATGAAATGGACCTTAAGCATTCTGGTCATATTTCTGGCAATCTTCATTTACTGGAAATATTTCTACACCTACAGTGAAGGCTACCGGGCAGGTCTTCTGCAGAAGTTCTCAAGCAAAGGCACTATCTTCAAGACATATGAGGGAGAGATGATCCTGAGCAGTGTAGCCTCCAGCAGGGATGTTGCCCTGGCATCGGAAAAATTCTTATTCACAATGAAAAACAAGGACCTTGTAAGAACATTTGATACCATCCAGGGTGAAATGGTAATTGTACATTACCGGGAAAAGAACGGGATACTATTCTGGCGGGGCGATTCCCGTTATCTTGTCGACAGTGTTAAACTGAAATAAGATCTCCTTTCTTAATACACGGGCATCGCAAGGTCCAATTACCTGAAACAAATTGGTATTTTGATGAAACCCGATATCAATTGGTTTGGTGCAATTATCTTCTTTCTGTTGTTTATTGCCGGACCGGTAACCTTTGTCATTTCACCGACCATTGAGAATTACTCATGGGTGCCTGCTTTTTTGTTTGGTGCACTCTTTGGATTTGATAACCTATGCCACTTACTATCTTACAAACCTGGCTACTTTGAAAAACTGGCCTGTATTAGTTACGGTAATTGATTTGATATGGGGAACTGAATTATCAGGTTCCATTTCAAATCAATTTCCCTATTTTTGAAGCTTCACTGAACTTTTCAAACAATATCGCGTTGAAACTACTTTAAACAATTAAAAACCGGTCAATAAATAATCTGAAATTATGAAAATGGTTGATGAGTTTGGGGCTGTTGAAAAAGTGGAAATCCATTAACCGCAAAGGTCGCGATCCCGAGTACTCAGGATACGCTAAGATCACAAAGGGCTGAATTATAGCGTTTTAACTTTGTGTGCTTTGCGCTTACTTTGAGCACTTTGCGGTTAAAAAGGTCTTTTTCAACACCCCCTGGCCGCAGCACATTGATAGTTCTTGTATTGCAAAGGCTGATTGTGGCCCTCCTTCAAAAGGAGAGCCTGCCCCGCTTTGGCGGGAGGAAACTTTTTTAATCTCTGTATTTACAATACTATTCTTAAGTTGACGCCTATGCCCCAAGGGGGGCTGTTTATGTCATTGGATTTCAATAAGTCCCCCTTGGGGGATTTAGGAGTGGCTTTAAAAAAACAGGATTTTCAGACAGCCCTTTTTTTTTCAATCAATGCCGGGGTTTAAATATTATCTGATAAATTTACCTTACAATAATTTGTTCTGATAATGAGATCCAACTTCCATTTTGTTATCCTGATAATTCTGTTCCTGACTGCCTGCGGGGAAAAAACAGAATCCTCCCTTCATATAACGAAAATAAAATGCAATGGGTTAGAAAAGCCTGCCGGAACAGGCAGAATTCCCGATTTCAGCTGGATACTGAATTCTGACGAGCGCGGCCAGAAACAGACTGCTTACCAGATAATAGTTACACCTGATAAGAAATCAGCCGATAAACTAAACGGCGATATCTGGGACTCGGGCAAAATCAGCTCTCCGGAAAATGCATGGATCAGGTATGGGGGAAAAGAGCTGCAACCCGGCATGGAATATTACTGGAGAATAAGAGTATGGGATAAAAATGATAAAGCTTCAGAATGGAGTGCGACCGGAGAATTTATCACAGGCATGTTTGACAAAAATGACTGGGCCGGTGCAAAATGGATAGGTTATGAAGAGATCTCCGATTCGCTTGTGCTTGTACCGGGTGTACATGGCAACGGAGATGATCTGGGAAATGTAGCTCTTAAAAGAACTGTTATTCCATATTTCAGGAAAGATTTCACATTGAAAAAGAAGGTCGAAAGAGCAATTATTTTTGTCAGCGGACTGGGCCATTATGAATTGTACATAAACGGCAGTAAAATCGGCGACCATTTTCTCTCTCCCGGCTGGACTGATTACAGGAAAACATGCCTCTACAATACCTATGATGTAACTGATAATCTGAACTCCGGTTCCAATGCCATTGGCACAATTGTCGGGAATGGATTTTACAATGTTAACAGGGAAAGATACAGGAAACTGGTAATTGCTTACGGAGCTCCTAAGATGATCCTCAAAATGGAAGTCATGTATAAGGACGGCTCATCGGAGTTAATATTAAGTGATGAAACCTGGAAAACATCACCTTCCCCTTTAACTTTTTCAAGTATTTACGGTGGAGAGGATTATGATGCAAGGCTTGAGCAGGAGGGCTGGAATAAACCGGGTTTTACTGACAAAGGGTGGAGAAATGTCGTCTTATCAAGAGAACCAACAGGCGAGCTGAGGCCTGAGAACGATCATCCGCTTAAGGTTATGGAAACAATAAAACATCAGAAAATCTCTGTTTATAATGATAGCATTTATATCTGTGATTTTGGCCAGAATGCATCAGGAATAATTAAAATAAAAGTCAGAGGAGAGAAGGGACAACAGATAAGTTTTCTGCCCGGAGAGCTTCTGGGAGAGGATTCGCTTGTTACCCAGCAGGCTACAGGCAGTCCATATATTTTCACATATACCCTCAAAGGGGCTGATGAAGAAGTGTGGATGCCACGGTTTACCTATTATGGATTCAGGTATCTCCAGGCAGAAGGTGCCGTACCTGCAGGAACCGTAAAACAGCGAAAACCAGTTCTCGAAGAGATAGAGATGCTGCATACAAGGAATTCATCACCAGAGGAAGGCAGTTTCAAATGTTCAAATGAGCTGTTCAATTCAATTTACGATCTTATAAACTGGGCTATCAGAAGCAATTTTGCCAGCGTTGTTACCGATTGTCCCCACAGGGAAAAGTTAGGATGGCTCGAGCAGACTCACCTGATGGGTAACTCTATCAGGTATATCTATGACATTCATAATCTGTATGATAAGATCATTGACGATATGATCGAGGCTCAGCTCGATAATGGACTTGTACCGGATATTGCCCCGGAATATGTGCCGTTCTCTGCAGGTTTTCGTGACTCTCCCGAATGGGGAAGCGCCTGCGTCATTCTGCCATGGTATATGTATGAATGGTACGGTGATATAAATATTGTAAAAAGAGCCTATCCTATGATGAAGAGGTATGTCGACTATCTTTCGGGAATGGCAGATAATAATATTCTGTCCCATGGTCTGGGCGACTGGTATGACCTTGGTCCGGAATTCCCCGGAGAAGCTCAGCTTACGCCAAAAAAAGTGACTGCTACATCTATATACTTTTATGATATCAGTCTGCTTGCAAAGATGGCTGAACTTACCGGTAAAAAAGAGGATGCCGGATATTATGGTAAGCTGGCAGAAGAGGTCAGAATATCATTTAACAGGGAATTTCTCAATGCTAAAACCAAAGTTTATTCAACAGGCAGTCAGACAGCTTATTCAATGCCTTTATATTACGGAATGGTTGATGATAGCATCAGAAGTGCTGTAGTCACCAATCTTGTTAAATCCATTAATGAAAATAATAATGCTCTTACTGCAGGAGATATAGGGTACCGGTATCTTCTGAGCGTCCTTGAAAATGAGGGGCAATCTCAGCTGATCTTTGAAATGAACTCTAAGAGGGATGTTCCGGGATATGGTTTCCAGCTTTCAAAGGGTGCAACAGCATTGACTGAATCATGGGCAGCCCTTAAGTATGTATCCAACAACCACCTTATGCTGGGTCATCTGATGGAATGGTTCTACAGTGGGATTGGCGGAATCCGTCAGGCTGAAGGCTCTGTAGCTTACAGGAAAATCATTATTTCACCTGAAATTGTCGGGGATTTAAAATGGGCCGATGCAACTATCAACACAATTAATGGTAATATTTCCAGTTCCTGGATAATTGAAGATAACAGCCTGACAATTAAATTAAAAATACCTGTCGGTTGTACTGCACAGGTTGATATCCCCCAGTCTGATCCTACAAAAATAACTGAATCAGGCATTCAACTTGCTGATTCAAAAGAGATTAAAATTTGGGGCACAAAAGGTGACAAAACTATATGTGAAATATCATCAGGCGAATATATATTTACCACTCCATTTTTAAAGTAATATCAAGGTGTACCAGAAGACCACTTCAGTGAAATCGGCACTGATAGAATTTACCTCCTGTTTCAAAGGATTTTTTCTCCATAATGCGACAAATCCGGATTTTATATGTCTTTAGAACAATTTTATACATCAAAATCTGAACATACTAATGACA
>Ga0209212_1007328_pt1 | contig 12248 bp, 13 predicted proteins | sample RifGroC2_FD_183996 | JGI IMG/M metagenome (GOLD analysis project Ga0209212, IMG submission 183996) | Groundwater microbial communities from Rifle, Colorado, USA - Groundwater C2 (SPAdes) (version 2) | ecosystem: Environmental > Aquatic > Deep subsurface > Groundwater | place: Rifle, Colorado...
CGAGCTGGGCCAGGCGCTGGATTGTTTCGGCGTGGGTCATGGTGTCATCCTTCCAGGATCTCGGCCGTGGGCCATGTCGCCCTGGCCGCCGCAAGCGCCTCAGCGCGGGTGATCGGATCGCCGATCATCGTGAATGACTGGTAGCCCGGGGCGCTCACGGTCCAGTGACAACGGCGATCCTGGCCATCGCCTGAGGCCAGCTCGGCCAGCAGCTCCAGGCGATGGGCCTTGATGTACTGGCGCACATCCTCGGTAAGCCTGCTGGCGGGCGATACGCGAACGCGCTTACCACTCAGCCGGGCGGCAAACCCGCGGGTGCGGAGGTAGTCGACGGCGCCCATCAGACCGCCTCCGCGTCAGCTTCATCGAAGGCCGGCATCAGGCCGGGCCGGAGGGGGATCGCCTGGCCTGATCCATGCGCGTTGGTTTCGCCTGTTTCTCCGGTTTCGATTCTCTTGTTACTGGTGAAACTGGCGGCATAGCTCAGCTGTTCGCCGGTTTCGCCGGTTTCTCCAGTTTCAGCGAGCGACCGAACCGAAGAACTGGCGCAGCGCCTCCCAAGCTCGCCAGTTTCGCTAGGGGGTATGGGGGAGAGAGGGGAGAAGGTTTTTCCGGCGATTTCTGCCCGAGCACCGCGCTGGTTTTCGCCAGTTTCGCTCGCCATCATCCAGCGCTCGCCCCACTTGCTGTTGGGCTTCGGGTAGGTCTCCTTGACGATCCTCCCCTCTCGAAACAGGCGCATCAGCGCCGCATTGAAGCGCTTTCGCCCCGGGCCCGACCTGTACAACTCGGGCAGCTCGGGAAGCAGCTCGAGGGCGTGCCAGGTGGTCGAAGTCCCACGCGTTGCCGTTGGCACGTCGATTCCGGACTCGACGGCCAGGCGCAGCACGTTGTAGACGTCACGCGCATCGAAGGTCGCCTGCAGATCCGGGTCGGCCAGGTCGACCATGGCGGTGCTCGGGACCAGCACGCCCACGTCGTTGCAGGTAAGCGTGACCGGGTCGGCCTTCTTGCCCAGGTTGGCCTTCTCGTGGGCCATCACGATGCGGCCATCCTGCTCGAGCAGCGCCAGCCGCGACCTGGTGCTGTTGTGCCAGGCTGTGCTGCCGCTGTAGCTGTTGCCGCCGGCGCCCGCCTTGGCGCTGGCCTTGTCGATGTGCGCCAGCAGCACCACCGCGGCATCCTGCTTGCGGGCCAGCGCAGCCAGGCCGCGGATGAACAGGCGCACGTCGCGGCGGCTGTTCTCGTTGGCGTCGAAGGCGTCCGAGGCGTTGTCGATGACGATCAGCCGCATGCCCTCGGTCTGGCTGATCAGCTCGGCGAAGGCCGGCGTGAAGACCGGCGCCGCGTTGTAGCCATCGCCCTCGGTCATGAGCGCAGCAGAGCCCTCGGTGCCGTCGAGCACGCGCAGGTTGGCGAGCACCTTCTCGGGCGGCAGCTTGAAGGTCTCGATGATGCGGCGGAGGCGCAGCCGCACGATCATGGCCTCGTCCTCGAGGCTTACGAACAGCGCCACGGACTCCTCCACCTCCATGCCGGCGAAGGGCCGGCCGCAGGCGACATGCGCGCAGATGGCCAGCGCCAGGGAGGACTTCCCGATCCCCCCGTGGCCACCGAACAGAGTGACATGGCGCCGCGGCATCCACGGCTTAACCGAGTGGCTCACCTTCTCCAGTTTGGCGTTCATGACGTCCTCGATCGTGACTGCGTGCAATGCCGCCTGCCGTTGCGCGGGCAGGATCCCGATGTCGGCCAGCTGGCGGTCCAGCAGGTCGATGCGCTCCTGGGCCAGCGCCAGCCGCTCGAGGTCTCCATCGCTCAGGCGGTTGGCAGCCTCGCCCTTCGCGGCCTGGATGATCAGGCGCTCGAAGTGGCGCTCCCTCTCCAGTGCCTCGCGCCGGTACTGCAGGCGCTGCTCCGTGCTCAGGCTGTCGGGGAACAGGTCGCGCATCTCCATGCCGACAGCGGCCAGCACGTCGCGCGCCTCGCAGCCGGCGTGGCAGTGGATCAGCGCACGGCCGTCCTTGCCGCGCGAAAGACTCAGGGATGGCGACTTGTCCTGGTGCGCCGGGCAGCGGGCGACGTAGCGCTCGCCGGCCTGCTTGACGCCATCCAGGCGTGACAGGAGCAGGTCGAGAGGGTCAGTCATCGCGGGCCTCCTCGATGGCTTCCAGGCGGGAGACAAGGGCCACGGACAGGCGCTCGGAAGCTGCCTGCCAGTCGGCCAGTGCCGCGCCACGTTCTGCGCTGTCTTGTTTCGTGGCGCGGTAAAGCGCCTGCTGCGCCTCGCGGATCAGCGCCATGTGGCGCGGAGTCAGCTGCAGGACGACACCTTTCTCCGGGCAAGCCGGGTCCGTCGCCGCCTGCTGGCAGCGTTGAAAATCGGTCATGGGTTAGCCCTCTACGGTGTCGAGGTCGCGGCGCAGGCGCTCGCACTCTATGGCGGCGCGGTGCTGCGCCAGGAAGCCAGACGTGCGGCAGTGAAGCTCTTGCAGCAGGTCATACAGCTGGCCGCTCAGCGGGCTGGCCGGGCCGCCGATGGCAGGCACCAGCACGTCGAAGGCCAGGGTGCGCAGCTCGGCATAACGGCACCGGGCAATGGCGAACTGCTCCACTTCCTCGCGACTCAGGATGAACGCCTCGGACAGCTCGCCGCCGATGATGCGTGCGTGGCTCACTTCGCACCCCCTTTGCGCGGTGCGGCGGTCTTGCCGGCAGCGGCCAGCGCCCTGTCCAGGTCTTCGGCGGCGCACTGCTGGGCCGGCAGCTGATCGGGTTCGAAGGCATCGCACAGGTCGTAGGCGTCACGCTTCACCAGCTCGGCGAGAGCCGCCACGGTGTGCGCCAGGCCGTCGAGGTGGGCGGGTTGCAGGTGGTGCTCGGAGGCATCGGCGCCCAGCAGGTCGGCGATGACGGACAGCCCCAGGCCGACGCTGATAAGCCGGTTGCCGCTGTCGTAGGCGAAGCGGTTGCGGGCGGTCATTGCGCACCCCCTTGGGCTTCCATGGCCTCGAGGTCGCGGGCAATGGTTTGGTGGTGGTTGTAGCGCTTGAGGCGGACGGACAGGGAGGAGTTAGCGCGCAGGGCGGCAAGGGCCATGGCGCGGTGCGCTGCTGCGCGGTCTTGGAGTGCGGACGGATTGCGGGCGGGGATGTGATGCATGGGTGGTGCTCCAACTTTAGCTGAGGAGCCGCCACTACCTGCTACCAAACAGGATTGGGTGGCGACTGTGTGCAGGTTGGTAGACCGGGAAAGTTGGCACCCGGCAGGGCCGAAGCCCTCCCACACACAGCCACCATAGAGCGTTGCTGCAGGCGTAAAAAAACGCCTCGCAATGGACTTGGGGCGCTGTTGCGCCAACTTGTTCGGGCTACCAAACCCGGTCACGGGATTTACCGTGACGCCTGCAGAGTAGCGGCGACGAGCAGAGCTTGCAACCCCCTGTTTCGAGGATTGCTTGCGGCTGCGGAGACGATTCGTGATGGTCATGCTCCGGCACCTCCCAGCAGCAGGCCGCCGGCCGTCTGCATGAAGACCAGCACCGCGCCACCTTTGATGATCAGGGTGATCTCGCCTTTCTCTAGGCAAGCCGATCCCGTCCCCGCCGATTTGCAGGGTTGCTTGATCCTCATGGGGTTACGCCTCCTGCTGGGTCAGGAAGGTTTCGACGGCCTCAACCGGCCAGCGGACGGAGCGGCCGAAGCGAACGGGGCGAGGGAATCCAGGGGCCTGCGACCAGCGCCACCAGGTCGTGCGGCTCACTTGGAAGCGAGTGCAGAACTGATCGGTGGTACCGAGGGTGCCGGGCTTCGGCAGGTTGATGGCATCGTTCTTGGCGTTCTGAGCCATGAAATGGGTCCTGTACAGAGTTAAAGGACCCGAGGGGAAGGGTGCCGCCGCTGGTCAGCGTGGTGCGCTTCTACCGCAAACATCACGTTGTAATTTATAACCATCGGCAATACTCTTTCAGATGGGTGAACCAATGGTTCACTTACACGAAGCCGTCCAAAAACTTCGTTGTCCTCGGGGTCGTACTGGCGTCAGCTGGTGCAACGGGCGTTGGTAGCGCCCCGCCCCATCGAAAGCCCGGTGTTGGTAGCACCGGGCTTTTCTTTTGGTTTCATTCCAGCTGACCGCAACTGCTGCAAATCATATCGTCAAACTCCAGCCACAGGGCAGCGAGCAGTTGCAACACGATACTGAATGCTTAGCCAGTGGTCGGAGCATAGCGATGCGTTTCAATTGACTCAATGCCAAGCCAGGCGGATGGCCGCAGCCGGGCTTGAGGATCTCCATTGCGTTTTTCTTTCATTGCGTACCACTGAGTATCACTGCGTATCTGTGAGGGGTTTCGCATGGGTATTTACCGTGCGAAGCCGAAACATCTTGTTGCAACTATCCCCGCCGCCTCGACAGCAAGACCACGTTGTCGACCTGTGCGCCAGCGTGCAGGTTATCCAGGTAACGCCCCCACTGCTCTAGCGCCGCGCGCTTCTCCGGCAGGTAGGCGTACCGATCGTAGTGCTTGGCCTGAACACCAGAGCGGCCGTGCGACAGGATCCATGCCCGGATCTCGAGCGGCACGCCTTGGGCGGCGAGCAGCGTCTCGCAAGTCGCCCGCAGGTGCTTCCAGGTGAAGGCAAACCGGACCTGGCCGGCCTGCGCCAGCTCCCTGCCGGCTACCGAGAACAACTTCGTGATCGTGTCCGGGTGAACCGTGCCACCGGGCTCGATGGCGAACGGCCCCGGCCCAATGCGATTCACCAGCAGCGGCCGCATGACCTCGGCCAGGCGCGCGGTGATCGGCAGCAGGTGCTCCCAGGCGGAGTCCTTCCGGCCCTTGGGGTCGAGCAGCACCAGCGCATCGTCAGATACGCCCTCCCACGGCACAGCAGCGAGCTGCCGCAGGCGCTGCCCACCGAAGTACAGGAAGGCCCGAGCGATCGCCGCATGACGCTCCTGCAGTGTGTCCAGGTAGCGAAGCAGCTCGGCCAGCTCGCCTGGCTCCAGCGAATCGGTATTCCCGTGTCCGGTGCCGCTGATCTTCGGGATCAGCGCGACCGGGTTTGAGCTGATCGCGAACAGGCGGCCACCCTCGGCCAGGCGCTCCGGCGACAGGTGCGCCCGGGCCGCATAGTTGAACGCGGCCTTGAGGTAGCGGCGCAACTCGTCACAAGTCGTGCGCATGCCGTTGGAGGCGACCGCCTCGGCCTTGTTCTTGATGCCGCGGCGGCGCGGCTGACGGTTGAGCACGCCAGCCAAGATCAGCTGAACATCCTCCGGCTGGATCTCGGCGGCCTGGCGAGCGATCAGCGTCGGATGCGGGCCCTCAACATGCAGCTTGAACAGCTGCCGAACTTTCCGGTGGCTGACCTTGCCCTGGCGCTCCAGGTCATCGCCGTATGCCTGCATCAGGTCGGCGAAGGTTCCGCGCCGCGCCTCATCCTCAGCCTGCCGCTGGCGGAGAGCGCGCTCGATGGCCTCTGCGGCTTCCTGCTGCGCACGGTTCTCAAGATACGCAGCCAGACCGCCGGCGGCGCCAACCTCAGTGGCCACCCGCAGCGCCTCAGCGCGCAAGTCGCCCAGGGTCCGCTGATCAGTTCCGGCCTCCGGCTTCCTGCTGAGGGTGCCCAGCGGCAGGCGGCTGTCGGAACTGGCGGTCCGCTCTCGGTAGAAGCCGAAGATCGCCCCCGAGGATTTGCGCTCGAGCAGCAGCGTGCCCTTGCCGCGGGCGCCAACCGGCTCCGACCGCCTGGTCTTGACGCTGTAGGCCTCCAGCTCTGTGAGTCGTGCTCGCCTTGCCATCTGTCTCTCAACCGTCGCCCGGGCTTTCCCCGTTCGTTCCCCGTTTCGTATGGGATCTGATGATACAGAGCGGGACAAACGGAACAACTCAACTCGGGGTCAAAAACGCTCACCCCAGAATCGGCGGGCCTTACAGAACACCATAGAACAAACTGGAATAGATTTTTGCACCACTCATAATCGCTTGGTCGCAGGTTCAAGTCCTGCTGGGCCCACCACCTCCTCTTCCCCCACTCGACACAGCTCGCGCAGGCGTCTTGCGCCAGGCCTGCCCTCGCCGCACCTCTGCGGCGGTGCCGATGGTCCACGCCGCTCCGCGGGAACTCCGCGCCCCGCCGTACCTCTGAATAAACGGGTCATCTCGAACTTCGGAGGATTACCGTCATGCGCCGTATCTTCGTGGCCGCCTCGCTCACGCTCTTCCTGCCCGTCGGTGCCATCCTGGCCTCCGACGTCGACTGGGAGGACGTCGCCACCTCGGCGGGGCTTTCCGCCTCGCTGTACTCGACCTTCACGGACGAGAAGCTGGTGGTGGTCGCCCAGGACGATGCTTCCAGCTTCATCGCCAGCGGCGGCGCGATCCGCGGCGCCTATCTGGAAGCCGCGCTGCAGCAGATCCGCCGCGACCATCCCGGCCTCAACGCCAGCGACCAGGAACTGGCCGGCGCGATTCTCGCCAGCGCTCAGGCTGACCGCTCGCGCTGACCGCCAAGCTCACGCGCGATACGCCGCCACCGGCACGCAGCCGCAGACCAGATGGCGGTCGCCGTAGACGTTGTCGACCCGGTTGACCGCCGGCCAGTACTTGAACGTGCGAGTATGCGCGCTGGGGGTGACCGCCTCGGCGATGCTGTAGGGCCGCGCCCACTCGCCGGTGACGTCGGTCAGGGTGTGCGGGGCATTTTTCAGCGGGTTGTCGGCGGCCGGCCAGTCGCCTGACTCGACCCGCGCGATCTCGGCGCGGATGGCCAGCATGGCCTCGACGAAGCGATCCAGCTCGGCCTTGGACTCGCTCTCGGTGGGCTCGATCATCAGCGTGCCGGGCACCGGGAAGGACATGGTCGGCGCATGGAAGCCGTAATCCATCAGGCGCTTGGCCACGTCCTCCTCGCTGATCCCGCTGGCCGCCTTGAGCGGGCGCAGGTCGAGGATGCACTCGTGCGCCACCCGGCCGTTGCGCCCGCTGTAGAGCACCGGGTAGGCATCGCCCAGGCGCGCGGCCAGGTAGTTGGCATTGAGGATGGCCACCTCGCTGGCGTCCCTGAGCTGCGGGCCAAGCATGGCGATGTACATCCAGCTGATCGGCAGGATGCTGGCGCTGCCCCAGGGCGCGGCGCTGACCGCGCCGTTCTGCGCCAGCGGGCCGTCCAGCTCGACCACCGGGTGGTTGGCGAGGAACGGCGCCAAGTGCGACCTGACGCCGATCGGGCCCATGCCCGGCCCGCCGCCGCCGTGGGGAATGCAGAAGGTCTTGTGCAGGTTGAGGTGCGCCACGTCGGCGCCGATGTCGGCCGGACGGGTCAGGCCGACCTGCGCGTTCAGGTTGGCGCCGTCCATGTACACCTGGCCCCCCCGGGCATGCACCGCCGCGCAGATCTCGCGGATGCCCTCTTCGTACACGCCGTGGGTCGACGGATAGGTGATCATCAGGCAGGCCAACCGCTCGCCGGCATCGGCCGCCTTGGCCTTGAGATCGGCGAGATCGACGTTGCCGGAGCGGTCGCAGTCGACCACCACCACCTGCAGACCGGCCATCTGCGCCGAGGCCGGGTTGGTGCCGTGGGCCGAGGCCGGAATCAGGCAGATATCGCGCCCGCCTTCGTCGCGGCTGGCATGGTAGTGGCGGATCGCCAGCAGCCCAGCGTACTCGCCCTGGGCACCGGAGTTGGGCTGCAGGCTGATGGCGTCGAAGCCGGTGATGGCGCCCAGCCACTGCGCCAGCTCGTCGAGCAGCACGCGGTAGCCGCGCGCCTGCTCGCGCGGCACGAAGGGATGCAGGCTGGCGAACTGCGGCCAGCTGATCGGCTGCATCTCGCTGGCGGCATTGAGCTTCATGGTGCAGGAGCCGAGCGGGATCATCGCCTGGTTCAGCGCCAGGTCCTTGCCCTCCAGCTGGCGCAGGTAGCGCAGCATCTCGGTCTCGCTGTGATAGCTGTTGAACACCGGATGGGCGAGGAAGCCGGAAGTGCGCGCCAGCTCGGCGGGAATGCCGCCGGCCAGGGTCTCGTCGTCGGCCAGCGCGGCCAGATCGAGGCCGTGGTCGGCGCCGAGGAACAGCCGTACCAGCTGCGCCACGGTATCCAGGCTGCAGGTCTCGTCGAGGCTGAGGCCGACCCGGCCGTGGCCGAGGATGCGCAGGTTGATCCGCGCCGCGCGGGCACTGTCGAGGATCGCCTGCTGGGCGCCGCCGACGTCGAGGCTCAGGGTGTCGAAGAAGGCCCGGTTGAGCCGGCGGATGCCGCCCCGTTCGAGGGCGTGGGCGAGGATCGCGGTCAGCCGCTGCACCCGCCCGGCGATGCGCCTGAGCCCCGCCGGGCCGTGGTAGACGGCGTAGAAGCCGGCCAGGTTGGCCAGCAGCGCCTGCGACGTGCAGATGTTGGAGTTGGCCTTCTCGCGGCGGATGTGCTGCTCGCGGGTCTGCAGCGCCATGCGCAGGGCGACGTTGCCGCGGGCGTCCTGCGACACGCCGATGATCCGCCCGGGCATGGCGCGCTTGAATTCGTCGCGGGTGGCGAAGAACGCCGCATGCGGTCCGCCGTAGCCCATCGGCACGCCGAAGCGCTGGGCGCTGCCGAGGGCGATGTCGGCGCCCAGCTCGCCGGGCGGGGTCAGCAGCACCAGCGCCAGCAGGTCGCAGGCGACGCAGGCCAGCGCCTGCTGGGCGTGCAGCTGTTCGATCAGCGGCCGCAGGTCGCGGATCTCGCCGTGGCTGTCCGGGTACTGCAGCAGCGCGCCGAACACCTGATACCGGCCGAGCTGCTCCGGACGGTCGATGACCAGCTCGAAACCGAAGCCGCTGGCGCGGGTCTGCAGTACGGAAATGGTCTGCGGATGGCAGTTGGCGTCGACGAAGAAGCGCTGGCTGGTGCTCTTCGCCACCCGGCGGGCCATGGTCATGGCTTCGGCGGCGGCGGTGGCCTCGTCGAGCAGCGAGGCGCCGGCCAGCTCGAGGCCGGTCAGGTCGACGGTCAGTTGCTGGAAGTTGAGCAGCGCCTCCAGCCGGCCCTGGGCGATTTCCGGCTGGTAGGGCGTATACGCCGTGTACCAGCCGGGATTCTCCAGCACGTTGCGCAGGATCACCGGCGGGGTGTGGGTGCCGTAGTAGCCCATGCCGATCAGGCTGGTCCAGCATTCGTTCTGCTCGGCGTAGCTGCGCAGGCGCGCCAGCGCGGCCTGTTCGTCCAGCGCCGGCGGCAACTGCAGCTGGCCGGCCAAGCGGATGGCCGGCGGCACGCTCTGCTCGATCAGTTCGGCGCGGGAGGCGAGGCCGAGGACGGCGAGCATGGCGCGCTGCTCGGCGGCATCCGGGCCGAGATGGCGGGCGAGGAAGGCCTCGGGCTGCAGCAGATCACTGGGACGGGCGGACATGGCACGGACTCCGGAACGGATATCCGGCCGCGGCGGCAGCCGGACAGGGCGTGAACGCTAGGCCGGCAGCCCGGCCGCTGGCAGCGGCACGGGCCACCAGCGGCAGAAGGATCAGGCGTCGCAGCCGGCCTGGTAGGCGGCAGCGTCGAGCAGCTGCTCGAGATCGGCGGCATTGGCCGGCTTGAGCCGGTAGAACCAGGCGCCGTAGGGATCCTCGTTGACCTGCTCCGGCGCATCGGCCAGCGCCTCGTTGACCGCGAGCACCTCGCCGGCGAGCGGCGCATAGATGTCCGAGGCGGCCTTCACCGACTCGACCACGCCGGCCTGCTCGCCGGCAGCCAGCGCCTTGCCGACTTCCGGCAGCTCGACGTAGACCACGTCGCCCAGGGCTTCCTGGGCGTGGTCGGTGATGCCCACGGTGACGCTGCCGTCCTGTTCCAGGCGGGCCCACTCGTGGCTGGCGGCATAACGCAGTTCGGCAGGAGTCTTGCTCATTGTTGTATTCCTTGTTCGGTTCGGCGTCGGCAACGACGCCAGCGGTGAAAGTGAGGTCAACAGTACAGGGGCGCCGCCGCGCCGGCTACGCCCTGCCCCCTCAGATCAAGGCCTTGCCGTGGCGGATGAAACTCGGCTTGACCACGCGCACCGGATACCACTTGCCGCGAATTTCCACCTCGGCACGCTCGCCGGTGCCGGCCGGCACCCGCGCCAGGGCGATGGACTTGCCGAGGGTCGGCGAAAAGCTGCCGCTGGTGATCTCGCCCTCGCCGAGGCCGGCGACGCGCACCACCTGATGGGCGCGCAGCACGCCGCGCTCCTCCAGCACCAGGCCGACCAGCTTGGTCTCGGCTCCGCCGCCGGCGCGCTGCGCCTCGAGGGCGGCGCGGCCGACGAAGTCGCGCTCGGCCGGCTGCCAGGCGATGGTCCAGGCGAGGTTGGCGGCCATCGGCGTCACCGTCTCGTCCATATCCTGGCCGTAGAGATTGAGGCCGGCTTCCAGGCGCAGGGTGTCGCGCGCGCCGAGGCCCGCCGGGGCGATGCCGGCGCCGACCAGATCGTTGAGGAAGCCCGGCGCCTCGCCGGCCGGCAGCATGATCTCCAGGCCGTCCTCGCCGGTGTAGCCGGTACGGGCAATGAACCAGTCACCCTCGGCCAGGCCATGGAACGGCGGCAGCTCGCGGATCAGCGCGGCGCGCGGCGGGGTCACCAGCTCGGCACACTTGTCGCGGGCATTCGGGCCCTGCACGGCGAGCATGGCCAGGTCGTCGCGCTCGGTCAGTGCGACGACGAAGCCCTCGGCCTGCGCCTGCAGCCAGGCCAGATCCTTGGCGCGGGTGGCGGCGTTGACCACCAGGCGGTAGCCGCTGGCGGTGCGGTAGACGATCAGGTCGTCGATCACCCCGCCCGCGACGTTGAGCATCACGCCGTACAGCGCCTTGCCCACCTCGCCCAGCCGCGCCACGTCGTTGGCCAGCAGGCGGCGCAGATACGCCTCGGCCTGCGCGCCGGCGACATCGACCACGGTCATGTGCGAGACATCGAATACCCCGCAATCCTGGCGCACCTGATGATGCTCCTCGACTTGCGAGCCGTAGTGCAGCGGCATGTCCCAACCGCCGAAATCGACCATCTTGGCGCCCAGCGCCACATGCAGATCATAGAGGGGGGTACGCTGTCCCATGGGAACTCCTTCCGGGCGTCGAATGGCGGGCATTGTAGCTGCAAATGGCCGACCGGACATGGACCCCCGACCTTCAGCCGTAGCGTCGTGCCGAGCGGCGGATCAGCCCGACCACCGGCAGCAGGCCGACCAGCACCAGGGTCAGCGCCGGCAGCGCGGCGCGCGCCCACTCGCCCTCGCTGGTCATCTCGAACACCCGCACCGCCAGGGTGTCCCAGCCGAACGGGCGCATCAGCAGGGTCGCCGGCATCTCCTTGAGCACGTCGACGAACACCAGCAGCGCCGCGCTCAGGGTGCCCGGCAGCAGCAGCGGCAGGTAGACCCGCAGGAACAGCCGTGCGCCGCCGACGCCGAGGCTGCGCGAAGCCTCCGGCAGCGACGGGCGGATGCGCGCCAGGCTGCCTTCCAGCGGCCCGTGGGCCACCGCCATGAAGCGGATCAGGTAGGCCAGCAGCAGCGCGCCCAGACTGCCCAGCAGCAGCGGCTTGCCGGCGCCGCCGAGGGCTGCGGACAGCGGAATCACCAGTTGCCGGTCCAGATAACTGAAGGCCAGCATGATCGACACCGCCAGCACCGAGCCGGGCAGCGCGTAGCCGAGGTTGGCCAGGCCGACCAGCGCCTGCATGCGCCGGGTCGGCGCCAGGCGCCGGGCGAAGGCCAGCAGCATGGCCAGCGCCACGGTGATCAGCGCGGCTAGGCCGCCGAGATAGAGGGTGTGCAGGATCAGGCCGACGTAGCGCTCGTCGAGGTCGAAGCGCCCGCGCTGCCAGAACCAGGCCAGCAGCTGCAGCAGCGGCACGACGAAGGCACAGAGGAACACCAGGCCACACCAGGCGCTGGCCGCGAAGGCCTTGGCGCCACGCAGCTGGTAGAGGGCCGCCGAGCGCACGCGTTCGTTGCCCGGCCGGCTGGCACCGCGGGCGCGGCGCTCGGCGTAGAGCAGCAGCATCACCGCCAGCAGCAGCAGGCTGGCCAGCTGGGTGGCGCTGGACAGGCTGTAGAAGCCGTACCAGGTCTTGTAGATGGCGGTGGTGAAGGTGTCGAAGTTGAACACCGAGACCGCGCCGAAATCGGCCAGGGTCTCCATCAGCGCCAGGGCGAGGCCGGCGCCGATGGCCGGACGCGCCACCGGCAGGGCCACCCGCCAGAACGCCTGCCACGGCGACAGGCCGAG
>Ga0209212_1007329_pt1 | contig 12244 bp, 9 predicted proteins | sample RifGroC2_FD_183996 | JGI IMG/M metagenome (GOLD analysis project Ga0209212, IMG submission 183996) | Groundwater microbial communities from Rifle, Colorado, USA - Groundwater C2 (SPAdes) (version 2) | ecosystem: Environmental > Aquatic > Deep subsurface > Groundwater | place: Rifle, Colorado...
TGGGATACAGCTTGCCCATCCTTTCATAGAAATGCAGATCGTAGCCGATGATGGCGGTGACCGGAGCGGCCATGCTTTTGGCGCGATTGCCTTCCTGCAAAGCCGGATCAAGCATCTCTTTCGCTTCCCTGGATTTGACGAACACGATGCGTGCCGGGCAACTATTGGCCGAGGTCGGCCCCATACGGAAGGTATCGTAAAGACGGCGCAGAAGTTCGTCCGGCACCGGCCTCTTTTGCCAGGCGTTGTGAGTATGCGCGTCGAAAAAGAGCTGGTCGAGTGCAGCCTGGTCCAATGGAGTGCGTGACATGAGAGCCTCCTGCGAGTGGGTTGAACTGCCGGAGAATGCTGCAAACAGTTTATCCTAAAAACCGCGGTTGCCATGGAGGTAGGTGCGAATTTATTCGCCCGAACAACTGGTTGCGTGCGAATGAATTCGCACCTACAAGAGCAGCCCAACGCTTTCGGGCGCTCCAGAATCGGCAATCAAACCTGTGCGCTTGCGGCCGCGGCTACTTTACCTCGCGTACTGTCTGCTCTTCCACCAGCGCCTTGCGCAGGCAATTCTCTTCGGCGCTCACCGCGCTGCGCGCGACCGCTTCAAATAATGCCCGTATTTCCTCGAGGCTGAATCCGGCCAGCAGACGATTTGCCATATCCGGCTGCAGGGGAACCATGCGCGATTGCCCATCGGGCAGGTCGAAGCGGAAGCCGGCCAGTCGTTTGAGTCCGCCTTCCTCTGCTGCCAGCAATTGCGCCTGCTCGTCCTGTAATTCGTCGTAGCGTTCTTCCAGCGCGTCTTCCAGGTTTTCGGCGATGTCCTCCGGTATCGCGACGACGAGGCCCATCGGATCGTCGTGCAAGGCGCAGGTGATCCCCAGACCTTCGGCGTATTCCACGAAAGCGTTGCGCAACGGCGCTTCAAAGAAGATGTATTCGATCATGATATTGGCACGAGGGAATCCATTCTCCAGTTACTTAATGATCGCGTTCAGCTCGCCCTTGGCATAACGGTTGGCCATCGCGTCCAGCGAGACCGGTTTAATCCTGGATGCCTGGCCTGCCGCGCCGAAGGCCTCATAGCGCGCCTTGCAAATTTCCCTCATCGCCTTGGTGGCGGCGGCGAGGAACTTGCGCGGGTCGAAGTTCTTGGTGTCTTCCACCAGATGGCGGCGCACCGCGCCGGTGGAGGCCATGCGCAGGTCGGTGTCAATATTCACCTTGCGCACGCCATTTTTGATGCCCTCGACGATTTCCTCGACCGGTACGCCATAGGTTTCGCCCATGGTGCCGCCGAAAGAGTTGATCACCTTCAGCCATTCCTGCGGCACGCTCGACGAACCATGCATCACCAGATGGGTATTGGGAATGCGCGCGTGGATTTCCTTGATGCGATCGATGCGCAGCACCGCGCCGGTGGGCGGGCGGGTAAATTTGTAGGCACCGTGCGAGGTGCCGATGGCGATGGCCAATGCGTCCACCTGGGTGGCCTTGACGAATTCGGCCGCTTCATTCGGGTCGGTCAGCAACTGGTCCTGGCTCAGCGCGCCTTCCGCGCCGTGGCCGTCTTCCTTTTCGCCCATGCCGCTTTCCAGCGAGCCAAGGCAGCCCAGTTCGCCTTCCACCGATACGCCCACCGCGTGCGACATCTCCACCACGCGACGGGTGACATCCACGTTGTATTCGAACAAGGAGGGCGTTTTCGCATCTTCTTTCAGCGAGCCGTCCATCATCACGCTGGAGAAGCCGGACTTGATCGCCTGAATACAGATCGCCGGTGACGCACCGTGATCCTGATGCATCACCACCGGAATGTGCGGATAGGCCTCTACCGCGGCTTCGATCAGGTGGCGCAGGAACGCCTCGCCGGCATATTTGCGCGCGCCGGCGGAGCCTTGCATGATGACCGGACTGTTGGTTTCGTCAGCGGCCTCCATGATGGCTTTGACTTGCTCCAGATTGTTCACGTTGAAGGCGGGCAGGCCGTAGCCGTTCTCCGCTGCGTGGTCGAGAAGTTGCCGTAAAGATACGAGTGCCATTTGTTCCTCCTGATTAAATTAATCACAGTTGTAGGAGCGGGCCATGCCCGCGAACAGCGTGATCGCGGGCATGGCCCGCTCCTACGGGTTTATGCTTTACGATGGTCGCCGACACGCATAATCTTCATCGTGTTGGTGTGTCCCGATTTTCCCATCGCTTCACCGATGGTCATGACCACCATATCGCCGTCCTTTACCAGGCTTCGCTCCACGAGCGTTGCCTCGATCTGGTGCCATTCTTCCAGCTGTCCCCTGGCTCTGGAATGGAAGGCGATGGGATGCACCCCGCTGAACAGAGTCACTTTGCTCAGGGTTTCCGGCACCGGGGTCAGCGCGAAAATCGGCACGCCCGCATTCAGGCGCGACATCCATAACGGGGTCGAGCCGGATTGGGTCAGCGCGATAATGGCTTTCACCTTGAAATGCGACGCGGCAAACAGCGCGGACATGGCAATCGACTGGTCGATGCGCGCAAATTTCTGCTGCACAACACGACGGTCGAGCACGTGCTCTTCAACTTCCCGCTCCGCCTTGAGACAGATGCGCGCCATCGCTTCGATGGTTTCCACCGGGTAATCGCCCACCGCTGTTTCCGCCGAGAGCATCACCGCGTCCGTACCGTCCAGCACCGCGTTGGCCACATCGGAAACTTCCGCGCGCGTCGGAATCGGGTTGGTAATCATCGACTCCATCATCTGCGTGGCGGTAATCACCAGGCGGTTTTTCGCGCGCGCCATTTTGATCATGCGCTTCTGCAGGCCGGGCACGGCCGCATCGCCAACTTCCACGCTCAAATCGCCGCGCGCCACCATGATGGCATCGGACGCCTCGATGATATCGTTCAACGCCGGTATCGCTTCGGCGCGTTCGATCTTGGCCATTAACAGGCTCTTGCCGCCTGCCGCCTCCATCAGCTCGCGCGCCAGGCGCATATCATCGCCGCTGCGCGGGAAAGACACCGCCAGGTAATCTGCCCTGATCAACGCCGCAGTCCTGATGTCTTCCCTGTCCTTGCCGGTTAGCGCCGGCGCCGTCAGGCCGCCGCCCTTGCGGTTGATGCCCTTGTTGTTGGACAACACACCGCCGCGCACTACCCGGCAAACTATTTCGTAGCCTTTGACTTCGATGACGTTGAATTCCAGCATGCCGTCATTGAGCAGCAGCACCGAGCCCTTGCTGACATCCTTGTACAGGTTTTTGTAGTCGAGCCCGACGCGTTCCTGGTTTCCCGGCCCATCCAGCGCGGCATCAAGAATGAACGTATCGCCGTTGTTCAGGATGATTTTATCGTTTTCGAATTTGCGCACGCGTATTTTCGGGCCTTGCAGGTCGGCAAGAATGCCCACAGTGCGGCCCACCACTGCCGCTGCCGCACGCACGGTTTCGGCACGCTTCACGTGATCTTGCGCCGAGCCATGCGAAAAATTCATCCGCACCAGGTCAACACCGGCGCGAATCATCTGCTCAAGGACTTTCTGGTCGCTGGAAGCGGGTCCCAGCGTTGCGACTATTTTTGTTCTGCGCAGCATAAAATTGTCATTCGCCGCTGCAGCCGCAACCGCCACCGCCGCCGCCGCCGCAACCGGACGCCTCATTCTCCACCGCGCGCTGTTCCAGCATATCCACTGCCGGCAGTTTCTTGCCTTCGAGGAATTCGAGGAACGCGCCGCCCGCGGTGGAAATGTAAGAGACCTTGTCATAGATGCCGTACTTCTGGATCGCCGCAATCGTGTCGCCGCCGCCCGCCAGGGTAAAAGCCGGTGTTGCTGCGATTGCCATGGCGATTTTTTTGGTGCCTTCGCCGAACTGGTCGAATTCGAACACGCCGACCGGGCCGTTCCACACCACCGTGCCGGCCTGCATGATGATGTCGGCGACTTCCTGTGCGGATTGCGGGCCGATGTCGAAGATCATGTCGTCGTCGGCCACGTCGCCAGCATCCTTTAGCACGGCAGGTTCATTGGCGTCGAATTTCTTGCCGACCACCACATCCACCGCGATGGGAATGGAAGCGCCTCGCGCCTGCATCTTGTTCATCAGCGCTTGTGCGGTGGGAACCAGGTCATCCTCGCACAAAGACTTGCCGACATTCTTGCCGGCCGCCTTGAGGAAGGTGTTGGCGATGCCGCCGCCGACCACCAGCCGTTCGCACTTCTCCGACAGCGACTCCAGCACGGTCAGCTTGGTAGATACCTTGCTGCCGCCGACGATGGCCACCAGCGGGCGCGCCGGATTGAGCAACGCCTTGCCCAGTGCCTCCAGCTCCCGGGTCAGCAGGATTCCGGCTGCCGCAACCGGTGCGTACTTTGCCACGCCGTGGGTCGATGCTTCCGCGCGATGCGCGGTGCCAAATGCGTCCATCACGAACACGTCGCACAGCGCGGCGTATTTTTTTGCCGTCTCTCCGACGTTTTTCTTCTCGCCCTTGTTGAAGCGGCAGTTCTCCAGCAACACCAGCTCACCCTCGGCAACATCGAAGCCGCCATCCATCCAGTCGCGGATCAGGCGTACCGGTTTGCCCAGTTTATCGGCAATGACGTGTGCGACGGGTTTGAGCGAGTCTTCTTCGGAATAAATGCCCTCTGCCGGGCGACCCAGGTGGGAGGTCACCATCACATGCGCACCCGCTTGCAGCGCGGCATTGATGGTCGCCATCGATGCGATGATGCGCGCATCTGAAGTTACTTTGCCATCCTTGACCGGCACATTGAGATCGGAACGAATCAGGACGCGCTTGCCCTTGAGGTCCAGATCGGTCATTTTGATTACAGACATTTTCTGCTCCATGAAAAGACGGTAAGCGGGGAGTGGTAAGTAGTGAGTAGGCACTGTGGGTTTTCCCACTTGCCACTTCCTGCTCCCCACTCCCCATATTTTTATTTCGCGACGTGCCGCACCAGGCGCATCAGGTTGCAGGTATAGCCGTATTCGTTGTCATACCACGCCACCACCTTGACGAAAGTCGGGTCGAGCGCGATGCCTGCGTCGGCATCGAAAATGGACGGGCATGGATAACCGCGGAAGTCGGTAGCGACCACCTTCTCCGTGGTGTAGCCCAGCACACCTTTCAGCGGGCCATTCTCGGATGCCGCCTTCATTGCGTTGCAGATCTCGTCATAGGTCGCGGCCTTGTTCAATTCGACCGTCAGGTCGACAACGGACACATCGGAAGTCGGCACGCGGAAAGCCATGCCGGTGAGCTTCTTGTTCAGCTCGGGGATCACCTTGCCCACGGCCTTGGCCGCCCCGGTCGAGGACGGAATGATGTTTTCCAGGATGCCGCGTCCGCCGCGCCAATCCTTGTTGGACGGGCCATCCACGGTCTTCTGCGTCGCCGTCGCCGCATGTACCGTGGTCATCAGGCCGCGCTTGATCCCCCAGTTATCGTTCAGCACCTTGGCGACCGGCGCCAGCGCGTTGGTGGTGCAGGAAGCGGCGGAAACGATATTCTCGCCCGCATACTTGTCGTGGTTCACGCCGTACACGAACATCGGCGTGTCGTCCTTGGAAGGCGCCGATTGCACGACCTTCCTGGCGCCGGCGGCGATGTGCTTCTCGCAGGTTTCCCTGGTCAGGAAGAAACCGGTGCATTCGATCACGAGGTCCGCGCCGACTTCATTCCACTTCAGGTTGGCCGGGTCTTTTTCGGCGGTCAGGCGGATCTTCTTGCCGTTGACCGCCAGATTGCTGCCGTCTACTTTCACATCGCCATTGAAGCGGCCATGCACGGAGTCGTACTTGAGCATGTAGGCGAGGTAATCCGGCTCCAGCAGGTCATTGATCGCCACGACTTCGATTTCAGGAAAATCCTTGGCTGCTGCGCGGAACACCATGCGTCCGATACGGCCGAATCCGTTGATACCGACACGAATTGTCATTTTCTTCTCCTTAAAGATTTAGTCATTAAAAACTTTTTTGCCGCAATACGGTTGCCAGCAAATCTCTCAGCCAATCACTTTTTTCACCATCGCAGCCACGTTGGCAGCGGTAAAGCCGAAGTGCTTGAACAGCTCCGGGGCAGGTGCGGATTCACCGAAGGTATCCATGCCGACCACCGCGCCATCCAGCCCGACATACTTGTACCAGCCGCCGGTCACGCCTGCCTCAACCGCAACGCGCTTCACGCCTCTCGGCAACACGCTGTCCCGATAGGCCTGGTCCTGCTTGTCGAACACATTGGTGGACGGCATCGACACCACGCGCACATGGACGCCCTCTGCGGCCAGTGCCTTTTGCGCTTCCAGCGCCAGTGACACCTCCGAGCCGGTGGCGATAATCGCGGCCTGCGCCTTGCCGCCTGCCGCCTCGGACAGCACGTAGGCACCCTTGCGGATATTGGCGATCTGCGCCGCATCGCGCTTCTGGAATGCAAGGTTCTGGCGGCTGAACACCAGGCTGGTCGGGCCGTCCCTGCGCTCGACTGCGGCAACCCATGCCACGGCGGATTCGACCGTGTCGCACGGACGCCATAATTCCATATTGGGCATTAAGCGCAGCGTGGCGGTCTGCTCGACCGGCTGGTGGGTCGGGCCGTCTTCGCCCAGACCGATGGAATCGTGAGTGAACACGTAGATCACGCGCTGCTTCATCAGTGCCGACATGCGCAACGCATTGCGCGCATATTCGGAGAACATCAGGAAGGTGCCGCCGAACGGCAGCAAGCCGCCGTGCAAGGCCATGCCGTTCATGATGTGCGACATGCCGAACTCGCGCACGCCATAGCTGATGTAGTTGCCGGTGGACTTGCCGCGAATGTGCTTGCAGCCGGTCCAGTTGGTCAGGTTGGAGCCGGTCAGGTCGGCGGAGCCGCCGAGAAATTCGGGCAAGGCCGGGGCCAAACCATTGATGGCATTCTGCGAGGCTTTACGGGTCGCGATGGTCTCGGCTTTTTCGTTGGTCTTGGCAATCATATCAGCAGCATGCGCCGCCCAGTTCGCCGGCAATTCACCCTTGATGCGACGGGTAAATTCAGCTGCTTCCTTCGGGAAGGCAGCCTTGTATTCGGCAAACTTGTTATTCCACAATTTTTCCAGGCCTTCGCCCTTGGTGCGCGCATCCCATGCCTGGTACACATGTGCAGGGATTTCAAACGGCGGATATTTCCAGCCGATATGCTCGCGCGTCGCAGCGACTTCGTCATTGCCCAGCGCAGCGCCATGCACGTCGTGCGTATCCGCCTTGTTCGGCGAACCCATGCCGATGACGGTCTTGCAGCAGATCAGCGTCGGCTTGTCGGCGACCTTCTTGCCGGCTTTGATCGCGGCATCGACCGCCTCCGGGTCATGTCCGTTCACATCGGCGATGACATGCCAGCCATAAGCCTCGAAACGCTTTGGAGTATCGTCGGTGAACCAGCCGTCGGTATGGCCGTCGATGGAGATGTTGTTGTCGTCCCAGAACGCGATCAGCTTGCCCAATCCCCAGGTGCCCGCCAGTGCGCAGGCTTCGTGCGAGATGCCTTCCATCATGCAGCCGTCGCCCATGAACACATAGGTGTGGTGATTGACGATTTCGTGGTTCGGCTTGTTGAATTCTGCCGCCAGCAATTTTTCCGCCATCGCCATGCCCACCGCATTGGTGATGCCCTGGCCGAGCGGGCCGCCGGTGGTTTCCACGCCCGGCGTATAGCCGTATTCGGGATGGCCCGGCGTCTTGGAGTGCAGCTGGCGGAAACGCTTCAGCTCGTCCATCGGCAGGTCGTAGCCGGACAGATGCAGCAACGCATAAACCAGCATCGAGCCGTGCCCGTTGGACAGGATGAAGCGGTCGCGGTCGGGCCATTTTGGATTGGCCGGGTTGTGGCGCAGATGCCGGTTCCACAACACGTCGGCGATTTCAGCCATGCCCATCGGCGCGCCCGGGTGTCCGGAATTTGCCTTTTGCACGGCATCCACCGCCAGCATGCGGATTGCGCCGGTAATGTCATTGAATTTGGGTGGGGTGATGTTGCGTGTCGCAGCCATTTCCTGTTGCCTCCGGGATGTTCTGTGGGTTGGTTATGTCAAGGAGCTTCGAAAATTCACATTTCGTCATTGATGGAGCTGTCAGCCAATCGGCCAGGCAAACTTGCAAGCCGCTGGTTATGCCGGAGGACCAGCGTGACGAATTGTATTAGAGGTCACCTGTAATCCGTTCAGATTTATAATTATACCGCAGCACCGATATAGCTTCCTACTGTGATTCGTCTCCGCCGCCCTTTTTGGCAAATTTAATGCCCAGTTGTTTGAGTTTGCGATAAAGATGGGTGCGCTCCAGGCCGACTTTTTCGGCTACCCGCGAAACATTGCCGACTTCTCTGCGCAAGTGGTAATCAAAATAGAGCGCGTCGAAATGTTCGCGCGCCTCGCGCAGCGGCAAATCAAGCGGCAGGGAAAAATGCTGCGCCTGCCCGTCGATGTTCAAGGTAATTTTCTGGCTTTGCGCCTCGACAGCCTGGGTCTGCGGCTTGAGCGTGTCTTCCCGGATAGCCTTGGCGATAGTGCTTAACAATTTTTGCAGGGCAATGGGTTTCTCCAGAAAATCCACCGCACCGATGCGCGTTGCCTCGACCGCTGTTTCTATCGTGCCATGGCCGGACATCATCACCACGGGCATGGTCAGCAAGTCCTGCTCGACCCATTCCTTGAGTAAAGTCACGCCGTCGGTATCCGGCATCCAGATGTCAAGCAGCACCAGATCGGGTTCGCGCTCGATGCGCCAAGCACGCGCCTGCTCGGCATTTTCCGCCAGATGCACCTGATAACCCTCGTCAAACAGGATTTCCGAGAGCAATTCGCGAATGCCGATTTCGTCATCCACCACCAGAATTTGTTTGTTTGCCATTATGCCTCCTCAATCAGCGGCAGGCCGATATTGATGCGCGCTCCGCCGTTCACATTGTTTTCAATACTGATACGGCCGCCATGTTCCTCGACGATTTTCTTCACGATGGCCAGACCCAGCCCGGTTCCCTTGGTCTTGGTGGTCATGTACGGCTCGAAGGCGCGCGCCAGAACACTTCCGGGGAACCCCGCGCCATTATCTTCAACATGCAGATGAATTTCACCGTCCAGCATTTGGGTGCTCAGCGTTATTTGCGGCTGCGCCACGCCCTGCAACGCGTCCTGCGCATTCTGCAGCAGATTATGAAAGACCTGCCGCAGGCGGGTCGCATCGCCATTGACCTCGCTGTGCGACGCTTCCAGTTTCAGCGCAATGGGGATGGCGTTCGCTTCATACAGGCCCAGCACCTCATTGATCAGTTTGTGCATGTCCAGATGCGACAATTTCAATGCCGGACCGCGCGCATAATTGGCGAAGTCGCTCACCATATTCTTCATCGCGGCAACCTGACTGACGATGGTTTGCGTGGCACGCTGCAACAATTGCGCATCGCCTTCCTCCAGCTTGCTGCCGAGCTTGTGCTGCAAACGCTCCGCCGAAAGCTGGATCGGCGTGAGCGGGTTCTTGATTTCATGCGCGAGGCGGCGCGCCACCTCGCCCCACGCCGCCTGCCGCTCCGCCTGCAACAGGTGGCTGATGTCATCGAATACCACCACATAGCCGGCTTCGCCGCCCTGTGGCAGGCGCGTTCCGCGCATCAGCAGAATCTGGTTGCCATGCCTGCTCATGCGCTCCACCTGCCGCTGCCATTCGCCGTTGGTCGTTTCGCCGAAAGCCTCGGCGACGGTCTGGCAAAACGACTTGAGCAGGCCGTATTTTTCCGCAATCTGGCTTAATGACATGCGCTGCATTTCCTGCAAAGGCACGCCGAGAATTTGTGCCGCACTGGTGTTCACCGAACGCAGGCGCAACTCCTCATCCAGCGCCAGCACACCGGAAGACAAGTGGGTCAGCACGCTCTCCAGGTAGATTTTGGCGCCTTCCACCTCGCGCTGCTGCTGCTCGCTGGCTTGCTTCGCCTCGAACAGCTGGCGCGTCATCTGGTTGAACAGGCCGGTCAGCGCACCCAGTTCATCGCTGCTTTGTATCGGATGTTGCCCGGTGAAATCGCCTTGTGCCACCGCACGCGTGCCTTCCGCCAACGCCTCCAGCGAAGCACCCAGTCGCCCGCTGATAAAAAATGCCGCCGACACCGCGGTCAGCAGCACTACCAGCAGCGACAGCGTCAGAGTGATCGCGTACAGCCGCTTCAAACCGAGGCGCGAAAGCGTCAATTCCTGATAATCGCGATATACCGCCTGCACCATTTCCGCATCTGCCTCAACCTGCTTCGGCACCGGCTGGGTAAATTGCAGCACATACCGTCCGCCCCGATGGGTATTGGAATTGACCGTCACCAGCACACGCAGCGTCAGCCCTTTTTCCGGTATGGCGTCAATTACCGCATATTCGCCCTTGTCCAGCGCCAGGCGCAATACCTCGCTGTCGGGCAAATTCGGCAGTCGCGCACTGCCGCTGGAGGAAAACGCAACCACATTTCCCTTGGTGGAAAATAATGCCGCCTCCTGCGCTACCGCTTCATCCACCAATTGCTCCAGCGCGCCCTGATACTGCTCCGGCCTTTTTTCCGCCAGCAGCAACGCGATGAACTGGGTCTTTTTGGTCAGCTCCTTCAGGCTGTTGTCGAGGCCGCTTCTGCCAAGATTGAGGCCGCCTTCCAGCGCTTTCTCGACGCGCACGTCAAACCATGATTCGATGCTCTTGCCCAGAAATTGCACCGACACCACATACACAAAAATGCCCGGCAGCACTCCGATCAGCGTGAAAAACAGCACCAGCCGCGTGGTCAGCTTGGCGCCGAATATCCTGTTTTTCAGCTTATTGCGCAGCCGCCACAGTTGATAGCCTACCAGCACCATCAGACAAAGTGCCAACGCGCCGGTCAGGCCGAGCAGGCTGTAATAATTGAGCGAAAATACTTCGGTATTCACGCTGCTGCTGGACAACAGATACAGCAACACACCGCCGATTACTATGCTGACGAGAATCAGATTCCTCATCGCCGCATTACTCCGTTTGACCTTCGCTGCTTACAGTCATTTCTGCCGTATTGATCGCCCAGCGATACCAATCGGAATTGAGTGTCCAATCCTTGCCGGTCATCGCATTGACCTGCAACAGTTTGGGTAATTGCGCCACATCCAGGCGCAAGCGCGCCGCCGCAATATAGCTCTGGTTCTTTTCCACCGACTCTGCCGGAATAACGGTTGAACTCTGTCTGGACAGGATGTTCAGCGCGTCTTCCAGGCCGGCAAAATTCTGAAACAGCGCGCCGCGCGAAATGCGGTACTGCCGCGTCAGCACATTGTAGGAAAGCTTGACGGTTTGCTCGCCCTGGAAAATCTCCTCATCCAGCCAATACCAGCGTGGGCGCGTCAATAAAAATTCACCCACAAAATAAAGCGGTACCCCGCGTTCCAGGGCCTGCTGCGCCGCAAAAGTCAGATTGATGTCATAGCTGGCGGAGAGCTGATAGCCATCATCGTTCAGGCGTGCCTCTGCCTTGTTGACAGCAATGCCCTCCGCCTGGGCCATTGCGATAAACAGCAAGGCAAGCAGCGCACTGCGCAACAGTCCGTTAAGCAATTTTGTGTAGCAATGCATAAAAAAATCCGTCGTGCCGGTCATTGGGTAACAACTGTCCTTCACTATGCTCCGGCAGGACTACCGGCAATCGGCGCGCATCCGGCTGTTGTGCCAGAAACGCCGCAACGACCTGCTCGTTCTCCTGCTGGAACACCGAGCAGGTAACGTAGAGCAATTTACCATCTTGCGCCAGCAGCCGCCACAACGCACGCAGAATGTCGAGCTGTTGTGCGGCGAAACCGGCAATATCCGCGCGGCGGCGCAGCCACTTGATATCGGGATGGCGGCGCACCACGCCGGAAGCCGAACAGGGCACGTCGGCGAGAATGCGCTCAAACAACCGGCCATCCCACCACGCCTCCGGCTGTGCCGCATCGCCCACCAGCAGCTGCGCGTCCAGCTTCAGCCGTTTCAGGTTCTCGGCAACGCGCCGCAAACGCTTCTCGTCCTTGTCTACTGCGACCATCCCGGCCTGCACGCTCTCCAGAATGTGCGCGGTCTTGCCGCCCGGTGCAGCGCAGGCATCCAGCACACGCATGCCGGCGTGAATATCCAGCAAGCGCGCAGCATATTGAGCACCGGCATCCTGCACCGAGACTGTGCCATCAAAAAAACCCGGCAGCTTGTCCACCGCAACGGGTTTGTCCAGTTGCAGCGCGTCCGGCTCGATTAACCGG
>Ga0209212_1007331_pt1 | contig 12240 bp, 10 predicted proteins | sample RifGroC2_FD_183996 | JGI IMG/M metagenome (GOLD analysis project Ga0209212, IMG submission 183996) | Groundwater microbial communities from Rifle, Colorado, USA - Groundwater C2 (SPAdes) (version 2) | ecosystem: Environmental > Aquatic > Deep subsurface > Groundwater | place: Rifle, Colorado...
CCGCCGGGCCTGCCACCGCCGGGACCGCCCGTGCTTACTGCAGGTTTTTCACGACCACTACCGGGCCTGCCGCCGCCATGTAGCGTTTGTCCACGAGGCGGTCCGGGAGTTGGGCGTCCTAATCCACGCCCTGTGCGCCATTGACCACCCCGCCAATGATTATTAATATTGCCGTGACTGATGCGGGGAGGATTCCAAGGCCGACCGCCCCAGATATGGTTGTTGTAACTGTTTCTCCAATCGTGGGGGACTTTTCTATGCCATGAGGGATAATCGCGATAATGCGCCCATCCATGATCATGGAATTGCGAGCGATACCAGTTGCCACGCCATTGTCTCCACCACCACCCCCCCTGAAAAAAAATATCTACCCCGGTGTCCGGAACAACATATACATCGGTTCCGGGCAGTACGACCACATTCGGCGGTTCGACAAACGGAATCGGCGGAGGGAAGTCGGCCTCTATGGGGTTGCTGGGTTCTATCGGTTCCATACGCGGAGGCAGTGCCTCTTCCGCAGCAGAAACATTCCCAACTGAAAAGGGATAACGGCCGGACACCACGTATCCGTTACGCCGGTAGTTGTAATAGACCCTCGCCTCGTATCTTCCCGGTGAGCGTGGATCAAACATCAGGGAACCCTGACTCACTCCCCCGGGCGTGTATTTATAGTCCCCGGGCTCGGTATCCGGAGACCCTGCTGGTACTATGCATACCCAATCACTGTTATAGCCCGGCGCATTTCTGAAATTTACCCTGATCATTTCACCCTGATTATAGACCCCTTTGTCGGTACGGACAATCGATGCGCCCATTACAGAACCTGGCTTGTACAGGAAGATGACCGCGATCAAAAGAACAATGGAACCGATAGGTCTCATCTTGAGATTTTTTATCTGCATCGCTTTGCTCCTTCCTTTTGGTTTCATATTATCATCATATCGGTTTGAAATCTACCGCGTGACTGAAATTCTTCACTCTTCTGTTTTCCTTTGCATTTCCCCAAGCCTGTGTTAAACAAAACGTATGTTCATCAACCCGTGGATCGAGAAGAGGAAAATCCTCATTACCTGCCCAAAAGGGATCGTCCCCTGGCTTGCCGAAGAGGTCCGCGCACTGGGCTTTCCGGTCCTCATGGAGAGGGAAGCCGCCGTCGAAACGGAGGGAACGCTCGCAGATACGATGCGACTGAACCTCCATATCAGGACGGGTCACCGGGTCCTCTATCTTATCGAGGCCTTCAATGCAGAGGACCCGGAGGGGCTCTACAGAGGCATCCGGAAGATCCCCTGGGAGGAGCTTCTTTACGAAAGCGGGGCGCACGCCTATCTCTGCGTGACCTCGACGGCGGACACCCCGACGATCAACGATGGGCGTTTTGTCAATGTCAAGGCGAAAGATGCCATCGTCGACCGGCTCGCAGAGCGCTGCGGCCTGCGGCCCGATTCCGGACCCGACCGCGACCGGGCGGTGGTTCACATCTACTGGAAGGGGAGCGCGGTCCTCGTTTACATCGACGCCTCCGGCGAGCCCCTCTCCCGGCGCGGCTACCGGAAGATCCCCCTGGCGGCCCCGATGCAGGAAACCCTCGCGGCGGCCCTGATTCTCGCCACGGGCTGGAAAGGCCGGACGAGTTTCGTCAATCCGATGTGCGGAAGCGGGACGCTCGCGATCGAGGCGGCGCTGTTCGCCGAAGGAAGGGCGCCGGGACTCCTCCGGAGCAACTACGGGTTCATCCACATCAAGGGGTTCGATCCGGCCGCCTGGCGAAAGATCCGCGCGGGGGCGCACACGACGCAGAAGGCGACCGCCGCACAGATCATCGCCACGGATATCGATCCTAAGGCGGTCGCTGCGGCGCGTCAGAACGCCCGGACGGCAGGGGTGGAAAAGCTCATCGCGTTTGCTGTCTGCCCTTTTGCCCAGACCCCCGTTCCGGAGCGGGGCGGCGTCGTGATTCTCAATCCCCCCTATGGCGAGAGGACGGGCGAGATCGCGAAGTTGACCGGCCTCTACAGGGAGATCGGAGATTACTTCAAGCAGAAATGCAGGAGTTATCTGGGATATATCTTCACCGGGAACACGACCCTGGGGAAGCACGTAGGGCTCAGGACAAAGCGGCGGATCATCTTCTACAACAGCGAAATCGAATGCCGGCTCCTGGAGTACGAGCTCTACGAGGGGACCCGGCGAAAGGAAACCATCCATGGCAGTCAATAATATGGCCGCCGGAGCTGTACAGGCCGGCGCTTCAGATCCTATCGGCGTGTTCGATTCGGGCGTCGGCGGCCTGACCGTCGTCCGCGCCCTGATGGAGCGCCTCCCCTACGAAGCGATCGTCTATTTCGGCGACACGGCCCGCGTCCCTTACGGGGTCAAATCGGCGGAGACGATCACCGGCTATGCCAGGCAGATCACGGAATTCCTCCTGCGCCGGAGGGTCAAGCTCCTCATCATCGCCTGCAACACGATGGCGGCCGTGGCATACGAAGCCGTGGCGAGCCTCTCACCGGTCCCCGTTCTTGACGTCATCGACGCCGGGGCGCGCGTGGCCGCGAGCGTCACACGAACAAAGGCGATCGGCGTGATCGGGACGCCGGCCACGATCAACAGCAACGCATACACCCGTGCGATTCACAGCCATGACAAGGAGATTCGGGTCTTCTCCCGGGCCTGCCCGCTCTTCGTCCCGCTCGTCGAAGAGGGGTGGTTCGATCACCCGGTCACCCGGCTGACCGCCGATGAGTATCTGACGCCCGTTCTCGCGGAACGGATCGATACGCTCGTCCTGGGCTGCACCCATTATCCCCTGCTTAAACCACTCCTGCAGGAGGTGGCGGGACCGGAGATACGCCTCATCGATTCCGCCGAGGCGATGGCCGCCATCACGGCGAATCTCCTTGCCGAAGCCGGCCTGGAAAATCCTCGGCGGACGGCGCCCGACTACCGCTTTTTCATCACCGATGTGCCCCACCGTTTTCAGACGATCGGCGAACAGATCCTCGGACAGGTTCTCTCCCACGTGGAAATCGTGAAGTGGTGACGACCTCGTAATACCGTCAAGATTCTGATATGGGCCGCCGCCGGCTAATTCGGGTCGGCGGGATCGTCGTGGATGCGGCGCCGGTCGATCACCCTTCGGGCCTTGAATTCCGTCCTCGTCAGCGTCCCCGGTTCCATCAGCTCTACAACGGCTCGGAGACCTCGCGCTTTGAGCTCTCCGGCCAGCCTGGCCTTCAGTTCGGGCAGGATCTCCGGATCGGCCTGGGGCGAGCGCTCGGCCTGGACGATCATCTCGTCCATGGTCTTCTCCCGGGTGATCACGATGCGGAACTCGTCGCCCAGTCCCTCGATGCCGCGGATCACATTTTCTATCGCGCTGGGGTAGACATTCTCGCCGCGGATCACAAACATGTCATCCGCCCGCCCGTAGATTCCCTTCGGCAGTCGGGGATACGTGCGGCCGCAGGGACAGGGATCATCCGTCCAATAAGCGATATCTCCGGCCCAGAATCGGATCATCGGCTGCGAGTTCCTCTCTAGATGGGTATAGACGGTCACCCCTTCCTGGCCATAGGGCGCCTTTCGGTGGGTCTCGCGGTCGACCAGTTCCGCATAAACGATATCCTGCCAGAGATGCATCCCCTGGCGATGGGCGCATTCGCCGTCGGTCATCCAGGGGGCCATTTCGGCGGTGGAACCGCTGTCGATGCAGATCCCGCCGTAGGTATCTTCGATGCGTTTCCGCGTCGAAGGGACCCCGGCGCCCGGCTCGCCCGAGAAGAAGAGGATCCTAAAATTGAAATCCTTCTTTGGATCGATTCCCATCGCCCGGGCCTTCTCCGCGAGATAGAGGCTGTAGGAGGGTGTGCCGTAGAAGACGGTCGGCCTCACCTCTTTCATCCATTCGAGGCCCCGTTCCGACTGGCCCGGGACACCGGCGCCGAAAGGAAACGCGGTGGCGCCGAGACGCTCCGTCCCAAGCAGCGCCCCCCAGCTTCCCCAGTAGAGGCTGAAAAAAGAGCCGATGAACACAGTGTCGTTCGGCCTTACCCCGAAACCCCACATGATCCGGGCGTGCGCCTCGGCGATGCGGACCATGTCCCCCCGGCTGATCCCGAAGGCGGTCGGCTTTCCCGTCGTTCCCGACGTCCCCTGGACGCGGGCCAGCTCCCGTTTCGGCACGCACAGATTGCTCCCGAAAGGCGGATATTCCGCCTGGTCCTCGCGGATTTCCTCCTTCATCACACAGGGGATGTGATCGAAGTCTTTCAGAGACCGTATGTCCCGCGGCTCGATACCGGCCTTGTCCCATTTCTTCCGGTAAAAAGACGAGTTTTCGTACGCATAAGCGAGCTGGGACTGGAGTTTGGGCAGGATGATTTTCCGTTCCCGCTCTTCGGGGTCCATCGTTTCCAGGATCCTGTCCCAGTAGGGTTCTTCGGGCGCCGGGACGTAGGTTGGATCGTATACGGGGGGCCATTGCGCGTTCATTCCATTTTACCTCCAGCGGTCATTTTTTCCGCCACTTTCTTCTCGATGGCGCGGACGATCTCGCTGCGGGTGGCGCCGGGTGTAAAGACGGCATCGTATCCTATTTCCTTCAGCCGGAGCGTATCATCCGGGGGGAACACCCCGCCGATGACAAAAACGACACTGTCCGTCAGCGCTTCTTGCCGGGCGATGTCGATCAGAGGTTTGCCGAGGGTGAGATGGGCGCCGCCCAGGGAACTGACCCCGATCACATCCACGGCCTCCTGGATGGCCGTCTGGACGATCTGGCCGGGGAGGGAGTTCCCGATGTAAACGATTTCCATCCCCGCATCCTCCAGCGCCTTGGCGACGGTGATGATCCCCCGGTTATGGACGTCCAGACCCAATTTTGCCAAAAGCACTTTGATTTTCTTTGCCACGGAACTCCGACCTCCTCATCCCTTCCTTTTGATACGATTGTATAAATTCAGAGGGATCATGATTTTCAAAAGCTTCATGTTGAAACCGGACCGACAATCGCATAACGGTTACCTCGACCGCCGCTACCAGAGGGCGGGCGGTTTCCACAACCCGAAGGCTTCTTTGAAGACCTTGAACAGCTCCCCTTCGGTACAGCGCGCCCGGGCGCAGGCGACGCTGAAGGGGAGGATGTTTTCTCCCTTCCGGCAGGCCTCTTTGAGGGCCGTTAGGGCAACCTCCACCCGCTGATTGTCGCGGCTCTGCCTTAGCCTTGCCAGTCTTTCCCTCTGCCGCCCTTCCACTCCCTCGGGATAACGGAACACATTGATGGGGGGGGGCGTCGCATCGGAAGGATATCGGTTGTAGGCAACGATCCCGATATCGCCTTTTTCGATCTCCTTCTGCTGATTGGTGAAGTAAGAGGAAATCTTCCGGTGGAGCCGTCCCGATTCGATCGCGGACACGTACCCTCCCCCTCTTTCGATTTCATCCACCTCGTCGAGTATCCGCTTTTCTATATCGGCGGTCAGGGTCTCGATGTAATACGAACCGCCCAGGGGATCCACCACGTCGATGATCCCCGTCTCCTCCTGGAGAATCTGCTGGGTCCGAAGCGACAGCAGCGCCGCCTCCGCCGTCGGGACCGAGTAGGCCTCGTCGTAGGAATCGACGTGCAGAGACTGGGCGCCGCCCAGTATGGCGGAAAGGGCGTGATAGGCCGCCCGGATGACATTGTTCAGAGGTTCCTGCTGAACCAGGGATACGCCGGATGTCTGGACATGGCAGCGCATCCACATGGAACGGGGATCTTTCGCCAAGAAGCAGTGCTTCATGATCTTGCACCAGAGCCGGCGCACGGCCCGGAGCCTGGCCACCTCTTCGAAGAAATCGCTCGCCGGCGACCAGAAGAAGGACAGGCGGGACGCGACGGCATCTACCTCGTATCCCCGGCGGATCATCTCCTTGAGCGTGGCGATGCCGTTGGCCACGGCGACGGCCATCTCCGTCACGCCGGATGTCCCGAACTCACGCAGGTTATAACCGTTGAGGGTGATGAAATTCCATTGGGGGACATTGTTCCTGATGAATTCGATGTTGTCGCACTGGATCCGGAAGCAGTCCCGCGGCGCGATGAATTCGGCGCCGCTGCGGATCACCTCCTCGAGGGTGGCGTCGTTCTGTACGCTGCCCCGCAGTTTCTCCCAGGGAATGCCCCTTTCTTCGGCAAGAGCCAGGAATATGGGAAAGAGAATGGCGGTGTTGGAGGGATAATGGGTGACGATGGAGACCGTGATCTCGTCCAGGCGGATGTCTTTGAAAAGGAGCTCCATGTCGTCGACGGAATCGACGCACACCCCGGACATCCCCACCTGTCCCCGGGAGAGGGGATCGTCGGAGTCATACATCTGGATCGTGGGGATGTCGAAGAGGACGTTCAGTCCGGTGGCGCCGTGGTCCAGCATGAATTTCATGCGGTGGTTCGTGTCTTCGGGAGACCCGAAGCCCGTGAGCTGCCGCATCGTGAATTCCCTGCCGCGGTACATGTTGGCGTGGATGCCCCGCGTGAAGGGCGCCTGCCCCGAGTTGCCGAGGTCCTCCTGGTAGTCGAAATCCGGGTGCGACAGGGGCGTGTAGAGCATCTCCCGGGGGATGTCCGACCCCAAAACCGTCCGGGGCGTTTTCAGCCATTCCCGGCGGTCGGCTTCGCGCACCGTCGAGAGCATCCACTCATCGAACCGCTTGCGTATGCTCGCGAGGGCGGCAGGATCGTACAGCGGGGTTCGCTCTTCGGCGGCCGTCTTTTCGGCCAGGATCTCTTTGGTCGTCTTTCCATTTTCCTTCATGAGCCGTGTTCTCCTCTGATCCGGACTTACCAATAAATAAACCTAAGTAAGATGTCAAGCAGCCGTATCAGAATTGCCTGATGGAGCTGAAAGAAATGACATCGATCCTATGCGATCTTGAGAGGAATTCGGTTATCCGGGATCCATTATTCAAAATATTTTGTAATTTTGAATCACAGAGTTGCTGTTATTTACTCGACCTTCTTCAACTGTTTGCTGTTATGAGTTGTTGTGAATGTCATTTACGGAATCGACATCGTTTAAGGTAATCTTTGTCAGTACGGTCTTCGGTCCAGTAATAGGCGTCATCAACGTGCCACCAGTTTCTGTAATCTTCATCTCACAGTAAGTGTGATGTACTTCACATAGTTACACGAGATTCTCCTTGACCTCACGATAATCTATCTTTATTCTATAAGCAAGAGCAATTGAAAGTAAAACAAAAATGCAGGGGAGGCATGATCATGAAAGAAGTTTCGCGTTTGGCTTCTGGTATGTCACCCTCTCTCATCTTCCTGATATTGATCTGCTCTATCTTTGTCAGCGAAGCTCTTATCCCGTTGTTTATCGGAATCTTTCCGCCGCTCCCGCGATGGGGCGTCTTGATGCTTAATACTATCCTGCCATCCGTTCTGATTTTGCCCATCATATATTTTTTTATTTTTCGCCCGTTGACTGCCCACATCATCGAGCGCAGTCGGATAGAAGAAGCATTGCGGGAAAGCGAGGATCGTTTCTGCAGCATGGCCGAGGAGGTATCAGTCATTGCCGAGATCGGACGCATCATCGGCTCCACGCTGGAGATCAACGAGGTGTACGAGAGGTTCGCCGCCGAGGCCCGAAAACTGATCCCCTTCGATAGGATTGCCGTGAATCTGTGTAATATCCGTGAAAACATCATTACTATTGCTTATGTTTCCGGGGCGGACCTCTCCAATTACAGGCAGGGAGATTCTTTCCCCTTAGCAGGGACATTGGTTGAGGAGTTCCTGCGAAAGCGGACCGGCCAAATCATCCAGTCTGAAAAAATGGACGAGATCGTCAGCCGGATACCCGCATTCTCCCGCCTCGTTAAGAAAGGGTTGCGCTCGATCATAGGCGTTCCCCTGATTTACAATGATGAGGCGATCGGCGTCCTGCAATTCAGGTCGAAAACACCGGATGCATACACAGATCAGGATCTCAGCCTGGCGGAGAGGATCGGAGACCAGATCGCCGGGGCGATCGCCAATGCGAAGTTGTTGAGCGACCAAAAGCAGGCAAAGGAGGCGCTGAGAGAAAGCGAAAAAAGATACCGTGAACTTAGTATCGTCGATGATCTCACCCAACTCTACAATTCCCGGCATTTTTATCATCAACTCAAGATGGAGATCGATCGGTCGGACCGCTACGGACAGCCTTTGACCCTGCTGTTTCTCGATCTCGACGATTTCAAACTGTACATCGACACTTACGGCTATGACGAGAGAGACCAGGTTTTACGGCGACTTGGCCAAGTGGTGAGTCGATGCCTGCGCCAGACGGATTCCGCCTATCGCTACGGCAACGAAGAATTCACGATTCTCCTACCCATGACAGCAAGCGCGGATGCCGCTGTTCCAACGGAAAGAATCCGGACGGAGTTCAAGAAGGAGACGTTCTCCCCCGTGCCGGGCAAAGACGTCCATATAACGGTGAGCATCGGTCTTATTCAATATAAGCCGCAGGAAGAGATGAAGGCCTTTGTTCACCGGGTTGAACAGCTCATGTACCAGGGGAAAAAGAATGGGAAAGACAGGGTTTGTTGCGGGCTGAAAGACACAGATATTTTACTTGGGAAGTCTTGCGACTGAGATCACGGGGTTGAGTATTCCCGATTTTTTAGCTTGCTTTTTTTTACATTGGGCGTTAATGGTTCGCTCGTTTTGTTTGAACGACATATACGGAAGAAAAGGACACAACAGTTATTTCAAGAATGAATTTAGATTTAACCATACCGCAGTGCAGGCCCGAGGAGGAGCTGGCCAACAGTATCACCCACGGGATCGGCGCCGTCCTCTCCATCGGGGCGCTCGGGATACTGACCGCCTTTGCGTCTCTGTTCGGAAACACGTGGCATATCGTGAGCTGCAGCATTTTCGGGGCTACACTTATCCTGCTTTACACGACCTCGACCCTCTACCACAGCATCCAGATCCCCCAGGCAAAGACGGTTCTGCGGGTTTTCGACCATGCGGCCATCTTTCTTTTGATCGCCGGAACTTACACCCCATTCCTGCTGGTCAATATCCGCGGCCCCTGGGGCTGGTCCCTTTTCGCCGTTGTTTGGACGATTGCCCTCCTCGGTGTCATCTTTCAGGTCTCCCTGCTTCGCCGCTGGCCGGTCGCCTCGGTCGGCCTCTATGTGGGGATGGGCTTTCTCATCCTCATCGCTATCAAGCCCCTGGTGGTCTCCATCACGCCCGACGGCCTGCGGCTCCTCATCGCCGGGGGACTCGCTTACATTCTGGGTCTCGTTTTCTATGGCTGGCGCCGTCTGCCTTACCACCATGCCGTCTGGCATCTTTTTGTCCTGGCCGGCAGCACCTTCCACTTCTTCTCCATCCTCTTTTATGTCATTCCCGCAGCGGTTTAGTTTTGTTCGCCATGGCCTGCCTCGCCGCCCATGACAAGAATACGCAGCGGAGACCCTGATGAACCGATTTCCAATTTATACCCCCTGTCCCGGCGAGCCAGGGGTGAAGTCGCAGTTCCCAAAAAAATCCGCTTGACAAGATGAAAATAGATTGTTATGGGTTAATCGTATATTGTAAAGGATATTTATGAAAAGAGTCGCAGCCAGAGCCACCCTCGTACAGATCGCGATAATTAGCGGGATTATTATTCCCTCCTGCATAGGGGCTGGGTGATGGTCTGTTCTTAAAAAAGATTGAACAAAAAACCGTTGCCGCCCCTGGTAACGGTTTTTTTTATTTGGGAAAAAGCAGCGAGAGGAGAAGAATAGCCATGCAGCAGACCGGATCGCAGATCCTTTTTACGGCCCTGAAAGAAGAAAAAGTCGATACCCTCTTCGGTTATCCGGGGGGATGCGTGATGGATATCTATGACGAGCTGTCCCGTCAGGATATCAGGCATATTCTGGTGCGCCACGAACAGGGGGCCATCCATGCCGCCGACGGTTACGCCAGGGCTTCCGGTCGGGTCGGCGTCTGCCTCGTCACATCGGGACCCGGCGCCACCAACACGGTGACCGGGATCGCCAACGCTTACATGGATTCCATTCCCGTGGTCATCCTCACCGGGCAGGTCCCTACGGCAATGATCGGCAACGACGGTTTCCAGGAAGTGGACATCACCGGCATCACTCGAACCTGCACGAAACACAACTTCCTGGTCCGCCAGATCGGCGATTTGCAAAAGACAATCCGCGAGGCCTTTCATATCGCCCGTTCGGGACGACCGGGACCGGTGCTCATCGATCTTCCCAAAGATGTGATCCAGTCGGTCATGGAAACCGATCGCCATGCGACCGCCCTTCCATCCGAGGAAGAGACCTGTCCGGATCTCGAAGGGCTCTGCAACCAAGCCATGGAACTGCTCCTGAAGGCGAAAAAACCGCTCATCATCGTCGGGGGAGGGGTGATTCTTGGAAAAGCCTCCGAGGAGCTTCGAACCTTCGCGAGAAAATTCCGAATCCCGGTCGTGTCGACCCTGATGGGGCTGGGCGCCTTCCCCGCGAGCGACCCGCTCTGGACCGGCATGCTGGGCATGCACGGCGCCTACTACGCCAACATGGCCGTCAGCCAATGCGATATTCTCATGGCCATCGGCGTCCGGTTCGATGATCGCGCGACGTCAAAGGTCGATGCCTTCGCCCCCCACGCAAAGATCATCCACATCGATATCGATCCCGTCTCCATCGACAAGATCATCCGGACCGATGTCTCCATCGTCAGCCACTGTTCCTATGCTCTCAAAGCTCTCCTTCGCCTGAGCAACTTACAAGGGCTGACTCGACCCGAAGGGCACACCCACGCCTGGCACAACCGGATCCGTCAATGGAAGGCGGAAATGCCGTTGAGTTACTGTCGCAACCAAAACATCAAACCCCAGTATGTCATCGAAAAGCTCCATCAGCTTACGCAGGGCAGGGCAATCATCGCGACCGAGGTGGGACAGAACCAGATGTGGGCGGCCCAGTTTTACCGTTTCAACGAGCCCAACACCTTCCTCACTTCGGGAGGGCTGGGAGCGATGGGGTTCGGCCTCCCCGCCGCCATCGGCGCCCAGGTCGCCTGCCCGGACCGGACCGTGGTGGATGTGGCGGGAGACGGCAGCATCCAGATGAACATCCAGGAACTTGGAACGATAGCCCATTATGCCCTACCCGTCAAAGTCGTCATCCTGAACAATCTCTACCTCGGCATGATCCGCCAGTGGCAGGAGCTCTTCTACGGTCGCCGTTACTCGCAGTCCGACATGACCCAGGCCCCCGACTTCGTCAAGCTGGCCGAGGCTTACGGCATCAAGGGCCTCCGGGCCACCAAACCCAGTGAGGTGAAACGGGTCCTCAAGGAGGGTCTGGAGACCCCCGGCCCGGTGGTTATGGACTTCCACGTGGAACCGGAGGAAAATGTGTTCCCGATGGTGAAACCGGGAACGCCGCTGACGGAGATGGCCTTCGGGAACATCCGCACTGCAGTGGCATGAACGATCAATAACGAAGGGGAACCACCATGCCGACCCAGTTTAAAGAACGCGCGATAGCCGTAATCGTCAACAACAGGCCCGATGTTCTGGCCCGTATCGCAGGCACCTTCAGCGCCCGAGGATTCAATATCGAAAGTATCTCGGCGAATATTACCCGGAATCCGGCCGTCACGAAGATCATCATTACCACCTTGACCACGCCCGATACGATCGCCAAGGTCATCAAGCAGTTGAATCGTCTGGTCGATGTGCTGGAAGCCCGGAGGCTCCGCCGGCCCGATGCGGTCCGGAGGGAGATGATTATCGCCCGCATCCCGCGGACCAAGGAGCGGCAGGCGGCGATCCGGGAACTCGTTGAGACCCGCGGCGGCAAAGCGGTAAACGAAGAACCAAACTCCGTCATCCTTGAATTTACAGGCGATAAAGAGGAGCTTGAAGAGATCCTGACCCGACTGGAGGCGCTGGGGATGGAAGACTTTGCCCGAACCGGCGTCATCGCTCTGGAAAGGGGCAAGTCCTGAAATTTAAGGTTTCAATGTTCCTTTTTCCCCTGCATAGCCCACGCCTTTGTGTACAAATCGTTCAACCTCCGTTCGAGCTCCAGCCGATATGCTTCCAGCCCTTCTGCCTCGATTTCAGACGGCACGAAAAGCGGTTCGCCATAGAAAAAATCTATCCTGGAAAACGGCATGGGCAGCACAGTTCCATCCCAGGAGCTGAAACGCTTGTACCTGTTGCAGGACCAGAGCATAGG
>Ga0209212_1007332_pt1 | contig 12239 bp, 13 predicted proteins | sample RifGroC2_FD_183996 | JGI IMG/M metagenome (GOLD analysis project Ga0209212, IMG submission 183996) | Groundwater microbial communities from Rifle, Colorado, USA - Groundwater C2 (SPAdes) (version 2) | ecosystem: Environmental > Aquatic > Deep subsurface > Groundwater | place: Rifle, Colorado...
TAGGTTAGTTATATGACCATAGGCGGCAAGCAATTTATTTTCCTAGGCCCGCAGGGTTCGGGTAAAGGGACACAGGCCAAGATTTTCGCGCAAAAATTGGGCGTGCCGCATATTTCTACCGGCGATGTTTTTAGGGACAATATTGGCCGCCAAACCGAGTTGGGCCAAAAAATTGACGGCATACTAAAGTCGGGGCAGTTGGTTCCCGATGATATTACCAATCAGCTAATTAAAGCTCGCTTATCGCAAAGCGATGCTGCCACGGGTTTTATTCTGGACGGTTATCCGCGAAATTTAGCGCAAGCAGATTTTTTGTTTAATTTAAAACCCGAGGCCATAGCGGTGTGTATAGATTTAACCGACGAGGAAGCGGTTAAAAGAATATCGGGACGGCGAATGTCCCTAGCTACCGGTGCCATTTATCATTTAGATTTTAATCCACCGCCGGCCAACCTGCCGCCCGATGATTTAATTCAGCGGCCCGATGATACTGAAGTAGCGGTGCGCCAGCGGCTTAATATTTATCATTTAGAAACCGAGCCGCTACTTGAGTTTTACCGATCTAAACAAAAGCTTATAACTGTTGACGGCAGTCCACCCATCGAAGCAGTCACGGATGAATTAATAAAAGTATTGTTGCCATGAACTACCAAAAAAGTGAAGCTGAAATTCAGCTAATGCGCCAAGGCGGACAAATATTAGCTGAAGTATTGCAAGCGGTAAGCCAAGCCGTACGGCCAGGGATAAGCACCTCACAACTCGATATGTTGGCCCGTCAGGGGTTAAAGGCCAGGGGGGCCAGTCCCTCGTTTTTAGGTTATCGCACCGGCAATATTTCCTTTCCAGCAAGTTTGTGTACGTCGGTGGATGAAGGTGTGGTTCATGGCGTGCCGGCGCCGGATTTTATACTTAAAGACGGACAAATTATTGGTTTAGATTTAGGCGCTTGGTACCAAGGGTTATGTACCGATATGGCCATCACGGTGCCGGTGGGAAAAATTAATACTCGGGCGGCCAAATTAATCAAAGTAACCAAAACGGCTTTGACCGAGGGAATAAAAAAAGTAAAAGATGGCGCGCGGGTGGGCGACATAGGCGAGGCGGTTCAGGCCTATGTGGCCGCCGCTGGTTTTTCGGTAGTTAGAGATTTAGTTGGACACGGGGTTGGCCGAGCGGTGCATGAAGAGCCGAGAGTGCCAAATTTTGGTCACGCCGGCACCGGGCCACTACTTAGAGAAGGTATGACCGTAGCGATAGAACCAATGGTAAATGTTGGTAAACCTGATATAAAAGTATTAACCGATGGTTGGACTGTGGTAACAGCTGACGGATCTTTATCGGCGCATTTTGAACACACAGTTTTAGTTACCAAGCATGGCAGTGAAATTTTAACCAAGGTATGAAAGTTTTAGCACTAGATATAGGTGATAAATGGACCGGGGTGGCCGTGGGTGATACCAATTATAAACTAGCCTTGCCGCATAGTGTTATTAAAGCCGAATCAGTCGACGACCTTTTAGAACAAGTCACGTCTTTAGTTAAAACTGAGCAAGCTGAATTAGTAGTGGTGGGAATTCCGATAGCTTTATCAGGAGAGGCATCAAAACAAACTGTTAAAACTAATCAAGTAGTGGGTTTATTGTCAAAAAAAATAAAAATCAAAGTAGTTACGTTTGACGAGCGTTTAACCACCCGACGGGCATCAGCGCCCGCGGCTCTGCCGACTCGGCAAGTAGATGAAAAAGCCGCCATGTATTTGCTTCAAGATTATTTAGATCAAGCTAATTTAGCCTAATTATGCCCGAGTTAACAACCCAGTACTAGTCCCGCAGAGCGGGACAGTACTGGACTCCACTCCTGGCCAGTTGGCCACTCGTTCCGCTTCTTACATTAATTCACCTAACAACTACCATTCATGAATAATCAATTTACTATTAACTATAATCCAGCGAAGCTAAGCCCAGTAGTGAGCTTGGCTCTACTACTGGGTTGATATACGGGGTATGTATTGGTGGGTTTTTTTTTCAGCGTTAATCATTGGCTTGGCCGCTACTTATTTAGCGCGGCGGTGGGCCATAAAGCGGCAATTGCTAGATTGGCCGGGGGCGCGCAAATTACAAACCAGCCCCGTGCCTTTGGGGGGCGGCTGGGCAATTTTTTTAGCATTTACACTGGTAATTTGGTGTCTGGCTTTATGGTCTAGTGAGTTAATTGGTAAAGACATATCACTTAAGCAACTGGTGGCCATTACTTTAGCCGGCGGTTTGATTATGATTGGTGGTTACCTGGACGATAAAAATAAACTATCGCCGGTGCGGCAATTAGTTTGGCCGATACTAGCGGTGTTAGTGGTTATTATCGGCGGCATTGGCGTTAAATTTGTTACTAATCCTTTAAGCGGCGGGTTACTGCATCTTGATGCTACTAAAATAGAAATATTGCGTTGGGGAGGTTTGCCTTACTACTTTACACTGTGGGCCGATTTGTTTACCTTCGCTTGGCTAATTGGAATGATGTACACTACTAAACTGTTAGACGGGTTAGACGGCTTGGTGCCCGGCATTGGCGCCATTGGCGGTTTGATAATTTTTGGTCTGACGCAAACTAATATGTGGTACCAACCGTCAGTAGGATTATTGGCGGTGGTTTTAGTAGGCGCGTGTTTGGGTTTTTTAATTTGGAATTGGCATCCGGCCAAGATTTTTTTAGGCGAGGGCGGCAGTTTGTATATTGGTTTTATGCTGGGGGTACTGGCGATAATCTCGGGTGGGAAAATAGCCACCGCTTTGTTGGTTATGGGTATTCCAATTTTGGACGTGGTCTGGGTAATTTTGCGCCGGTTATTTTGGGATAAGAAAAAGATTACGGAAGCTGATACTAAACACCTGCATTTTCGGTTGCTTGATGTTGGTTTGTCGCATCGCCAAGCGGTTTTATTTTTGTATTTTTTAACGGCCGTGTTCGGCGTGACCTCACTTGGTTTACAAACTCAAGGCAAGCTTTTAGCCATGGGAATTTTAGCCTTAGTGATGATTGTGTTAGCCGCCTCGCTGGTGTTGGTTTATAAAAATAAAATAAAAAAAGGGTTTCCGAATTAAACCTCGGAAACCCTCCGCATCTTGCCCCAGGTTTTGGGTTTTAGCCGGCGGAAATACCCACCTGCATGCCCTGGGATTCACGCCGCGATTCCCACATGGCCGTTTCGATGGCCGCCTCGGCCTTGTCGCTGTTGTCGATCATTCTGGCCTGGGCCTGGATCTCTTCGATCTCGGGTATGGGCGCCCTTCTTATGACCGCGTCCTTGAGGGCCTGTATCTTGTCATCGAACAGATGTTTTTTGACGTTCGCGGCAACGTGCATGCCCGGTATCTGTTCGGCCACACTCGGTTTATGATGACCGATGGCGGTGCGACTCCTTTCGTTGAAAGGAATATCGTTTACTGGATCTAATTTTTTCACAGCGACTCTCCTGTTTATTTATGGTTGGTGAAATGTGAGTTAGGTTTATTTTTGCTTTACCACTAACCATAATGTAAAATGAATATAATGTCAAGGGTTAATGTTTACCCCCCTACGCCAAATGCCGCTGCCCAGAGGGCGCGAACCGATACGAAGAGGGCACCCATCCGAAGCTCAAGCGGAGCGAAGGAGGGTATGGCTATGGACGGGTTTCGCTCAGCGGTGCTCTATTGGTGGGTAATGTTGGGCTGGGGATTGATAATTATCTCCTTATTAGTAATATTAATTTTTGAATTTATGGGTGAAACTAGCCATACTGACTACCGACAATTACACATCGGCACAACACAAATTAGCGTTGAAATCGCCGATGATTCCGGCGAGCAATACCAGGGCTTATCCGGGCGGTCGGCCTTGGCCAACGACACTGGTATGCTGTTTATTTATAAACAAAAAGCCAACAGTAATTTTTGGATGAAAGATATGAAATTTGCTTTGGATTTTGTTTGGATTGCTGATAACGAAGTAATTCAGATTGATGCCAATATTCAGCCGCCAGCAACACCCCAAGCGGAGCCAGTAATAATCTACCCCCGCGCGCGTTATAATATGGTGCTGGAGGTACCAGCGGGATGGGTAAATAGTAACAATATTAAGGTGGGTGATCAGGTGGAATTAAAGTAATTTTAAGCCACTAACAATGTAGCCCGCCTGCCATGGCCTGTTATAAATCATTGCCAAGTAGTATGGGTTAAGATTTTACTAATTTACCGCGTAGCTAAATCGTGACAGGCTTATGGCGGGCAGGCCTTGACAATTTTATTTGCCTAGTATATCATTACTCTACTTAAAGAGGTAATTTAATAGACCCTATTTTTAGTATGAAAATTGCAGTAATTGAAGCTGGTGGAAAACAGTATTTGGTGAAAGAAGACCAGACTTTAAGAATCGAAAAATTAGTTAAGGGGGCAAATGTTCCCGCCATAAAGTCGGTGTTGTTAGTAGCGGATAATGATAAAGTAAACATTGGCACTCCTGATTTGTCGCTAAATGTCGTAACCGCCGAGCGCCTAGGTGATGGTAGGGCCAAAAAAGTTATAGTAGAAAAGTTTAAATCCAAGGTTCGTTATCATAAAAAGCAGGGTCACCGACAGTCATTTTCAACTTTGAAAATTAATAAAATCTCGGTTTAGAGACATTAATAATTAATCATAAGCTATATGATGTGTAATAAATGTCATAATGCCAATTGTGCTTGTGATGTCAATAACGAGTGTAATTGCGGGGATAGTTGCAATTGCGAGGCCGCGGCCTAATAATTTTACCACTAATTAGTTTTGTCTCTTATTTATTAAGAGGCAAAGTAATGAAAGGATATAAACACATGTTCTATCAAGAAATGCCAGCTGATGATCAGCAAACGGGTGATGAAAAGCCTGCTGATCAGCCTGCTGCTTAAGTAAGTGTTCAAAACAGTCCCGATTAAATATCGGGGCTGTTTTATTTTATGTAACTGTCAGATTAAACTTCTCGCCGTTCGTTAATAGCGCTTTCTAGTGTTACTTCGTCAGCATATTCAAGATCAGCCCCTACTGGCAAGCCGCGTGCGAGCTTGGTAACTTTTATGTTTAAGGGTTTTATTAATTTAGCTAAATAAAGCGCGGTAGTTTCACCGTCTAAATCTGGATTTAAGGCTAAAACTACTTCCTTGACGCCGTTTTTTTGCAAACGCGCCACCAATTCTTTTACCTTTAGCTTTTCCGGAGTCACCCCTTCTAAGGCGCTTAAAGTGCCGTGCAACACGTGGTACTTGCCGGCAAAGGCGTGGGTCTTTTCAATTATGGGAATATTATGACTTTCAGCTACCACGCATAAAATAGACGCATCTCGACGTTTGTCTTTGCAGATTAGACAGGGGGACTCTTCGGCAAACCTTTGGCATTCAACGCAGGTGATGACTACCTTTTTGGCTTGTCGTAAACTATCCACTAAATTTTCTATAATCTCCGCCGGTTGTTTAAGAAAATAATAAGCCAGGCGCTCGGCTGATTTAGGGCCAAAGCCGGGCAGGTTGGTTAGTTCCTGTATTAAGCGTTCCAGTGCTTTAGGGGTGGGGGACATAAATAAAGCTCAAATATCAAAATCCAAATGCCAAAAAATAAATTAGGTCATTGTTATTATAAGGCCCTGGCGGTGAGTTGACAAACTGATAGTTTAGTAATTGAGCCCCACCTTTATAGAGAATATATTAGTCCGATCGTTTTATCGTTTCGGCCAAAACTTTGATACTGGGAAGTATGGAAGTTTTGGCTCAGTTACTAATAGACGGGAGATCAAAGAAAGTTGCTTGACACTTCGACAACAAGCCCCAATGTTTAGCATTGGGGAACCAGAGTCGCCAGCCCGCCGGGCTTGTTGCTCAGTGTCGCGCGCGAAATATAGATAGTCAAGCTCCGATGCTTGGTATCGGAGATACCTTCGCGCTTGACAAGCCACTGCCAAATCTAATAAGGTATAGGCGAATAACAAAAAGAAAATCACTGACCCTTCACAACTTCATAGGTTACCGATGCCAGAGTTTATGACATATGCTGATTCGGGTCCAAATTATGATGACATGGATCCATACAAGATTAAAGCTACCAGGGCGGCATTACTGACAGGTAATAATGCTGTCCGGCTAGGTTTTGAAGATGTCCCTTGGAGCCGGGGAGAAAGTTGCTATCTCATGAAAGCGCCATGGGGCTACTTGGCTCATGTCGAAGAAGGTTTGGGAACAAAAAATATAGTGGCCGATGCCATGTATCAGTTGATGCTGGTTGGAAAATTAAGTCACGGCTACGACCACTCTTTTTACCGCCATGTGGCCCAGTGTACTGTAGCTATGATTGTTAACGACATGTTGACGTTAGGGGCGCTACCGGTGTCAATAGCAATGCATTTGGCTGTGGCTGAGTCAAAATGGCTGACGGATGGGTTAAGGGTCGACGAATTAATAGACGGCTGGAAACAAGCCTGCGATTTGTCTGGTGCCGTGTGGGCGGGTGGTGAGACTCCTACTCTTAGAGATTTAGTTATGCCCAAAAGGATTATTCTTAGTGGATCGGCGCTGGGTGTGATTATACCAAAAGAGCGGGTTATCAAACCCAACATTCAGCACGGTGATTCTATTATTTTACTTGGCAGTAGTGGTATTCATGCTAATGGATTAACTTTGGCGCGCGACATTGCCAAGAAGTTGCCCAAAGGTTATCGAACACCGGTGGGGAAATCAACTTATGGCGAGGAGCTGTTAAAACCGACGATAATTTATCGTCAGTTCATTGAAAATTGTTTAAAAAACCGCATAGACATTCATTACGCTGTTAATATCACTGGCCATGGGTGGCGCAAGTTGATGCGGGCGGTGGAGCCGTTTGTCTACGTTATAGATCGTATTCCTGAACCGCAGCCAATTTTCGGATTTATCCAGGAGCATGGTCCGGTAACTGACGAGGAAATGTATGGTAACTACAATATGGGTGCTGGCTTTGCGGTTTTTGTTCGTCCGGATGTGGCGCCAATTGTGCTAAGGATTGCAGATAAGTACGGCTACAGCGCCCTGCAAGCTGGCTATGTAGATAAGAGGGGCGGAGAAAAGAAGCTAATCATCCGACCAAAAAATTTGGAATATGAAGGTTCCAGTTTAGCCGTTAGGTGATTAATCTGTTCATTCTATCAAGCTAGAACCCTTGGGAAATCCCGAGGGTTTTTATTTTGGCCCAAATTGTCGCGATCGCGACAATTTGGGCCAACAGGTTTGAGGCCGTGTTTGGCTGTTCAGTAACGGAAAAATATTTGCTTTTTGGCTATTTTTATAGTAAGGTAGGGGCAAATAAAATAACAAAAAAATAGGGGAGGGCTTACACCGCCCCTTACCAATTCCATATTCAACAGAAAGGAAGGTGTGCTTTGATTACTGTCTTGTATAAGACTAGGTTAGGCACGGATTCTCAGGCGCTCCGGCTGCTGAAAGAGTTCAGTAGTTTGGGTTACCAGGAATTAAAAGGCATTAAGCGTGAACTTGTTTTACGCGTGGAAAGTGCCAGTGCGGTAAGTCTGGAAAAGTTGCAAACACTGTTTTGCTACCCTGGCCTTGAAATCGGTACAACCGAATCTGTTTTAGTGCCGAGTGAAGGCCCGATTTTAGAGGTAGCATATCAGCGGTCTATAACCGATCCGGAGACTGCATCCATAATGCATATAGCTCCAGCCTTAGGGTTGGACATCACTTGGGCGCGGCTGGCGGTGCGATATCAGTTCTTCGGTATTGGTCAAGCCATGGCCGAGGAAATAATTACTCGCCATCTTTGTAATGCTCAAGTGGAATGTGTAATTCCCGAAGGAGAGAAATGGTCCACATTAATTCCACAAGGCACTTTCGGTCAGGTGGAATATATTGATATGGCCGGAATGTCTGCCTCAGAATTGTCCGCATTATCCCTATCTCGCCGACTTATGTTGCGGGCAGAGCAGTTGCTGGCTATAAAAAAGTTCACCGCCGCACTAGGTAGGCCACTACGTGACGGGGAAATAGAAATGACTTCAGCTGCCTGGGGCGATCATTGTGATCACTCAACCTGGAAAGCTTTAGGACTACTTCAACATTTACGTAAAGTAACTGCTCGCATAAACCATCCCTTAGTTTTATCGGCGTTTGATGATAATGCTGGCGTGATGGAATTTTATGACGGGTGGGCACTAAACCTAAAAGGGGAAACTCATATTTCACCAACGTCAGTATCTCCATATGGCGGTATTATGACCGAACACGGTGGTGTGATTCGTGATATTCTTGACTGTGCACTGGGTGCATGGCCTTGGGCGAGTTGCAAGCTAATGGGGGTGGCTGACCCGCGATTACCTTGGGGCAACGTACTGGTGGGGTCTTTACATCCATCAATTATCCTCAGGGAGTCTATTCGCGGTACCAAAGACTATACCAATCCGATGGGTATCCCTATGGCCTGGTCGCAATACCTGGAACATCCAAATAACGTGAAATGCTTTGCTCTAGGACATAGCGTCGGTATTCTTCCAGCTGATAAGGCGCAGAAGGGTGTTCCTAGGCCAGGAGATCTAGTGGTATTGATAGGTGGGCCAACAGGACGCGACGGTATACACGGCGCTACAGTTAGTTCGGGAAGTATGACGCAGGTAACGGCGACAGTGGACGCGTCTCACGTTCAAATCGGCATGCCTATAGAAGAGAGAAAAGTGATGGAAACGGTAGTGCCATTGCGTGACGCAGGTTGTATACGAGCGCGGGCTGATGGTGGTGCGGCCGGGCTCTCGTCGGCAGCTGGTGAGATGGGATCTCATACTGGTATTTGGGTCAATCTGGCTTGGGTTCCCTTGAAGTGTGCCGATATGATGCCCTATGAAATTTGGATTTCGGAAAGCCAAGAACGCGACGTGCTCTGTATTCCGCAAGACAAATGGTCGACGGCAAAGCAAATATTATCTGACTACGACGTAGTTGCATCGGTGATTGGTATTTTCACTGATACGCATTGTTGTCAGGTAGTTTACGACAAGTCATTAGTGCCTTCAGAGTGGATGCAAAATCCCACCACTGAACTAACTGGTGATATTGTTGTGGACCTGCCCTATGATTTTTTAACTAAGGGTGGGCCTTTGCCTAACATAGCCGTTAGTGAACCAAAACGTAACTTGCAACCGTTTTTACCTCACGCACCGCGAAACCAATCAGCCTGGATAGATCTGGTACGCACGCACCTTGGTCACTTCAACATTTGTGACCAATCGGTTGCCGCACACCAGTTTGATCAGACGGTTCAAGGTAATACAGTCTTGTCTTACATAGGTGGTAAGGACGATAATATGCCTGATGAGTTGTTCGTAGCCACACCCGTGCGCGGAAAGTTGTATGGCGGGGGTATTGCCGTAGCTACCAATCAGTTCTATGGCGAGGTTAATCCGGCTGGAATGGGTAGGCTCATAATGGCACAAGCGGTGACGAGATTGGTGGCAGCGGGGTTTTCTCCCGATGATATAGTTTGCTGCGCCAATGTTTATTCACCTTCAGTTCTCGATGAGCCAGAAAAAGCCTGGGATTTACGAGAGCTGGTGATGTCCGGATATGCCCGAGCGGAACTGGAGTTGGGCACACCCGTAATCTCAGGTAAGGACAGCTCCAGTGGTACTTTTAAGGATGAGGGTAGAGGCATTAAGATACCAGCCCCTTTAACATTGTGTATATTGGCACTGGGGCGAATGCCTGATGTCAGGCAACTTATACGTAAGCCATTCTTGAAACCAGGTGACCGGTTAGTACTGTATCAACCTGGCCTTAAATATCGGGGCTTGGGCGGGTCAGTGTTTCTGGATTCGTTTGGTCAAAGGGGCGACGCGTTGTCAGAGGTAAACTTGACCGAACTTCGCCAGGGCTTATTGTCGTATCATCGTTTCCTTGGTGGTCAGCTGGGTCCGGAAAAAGTTCATTCGCGTTCGGTTATTGTCGAAGGCGGATTAATTCGCCGCTTGTTTGAGATGGGTATTGGTAGTGGTTTAGGATGTCAGATCAATTTACCTGATCAGCCTCTCCGCTCACTCTTCAGTGAGCCCAATACGGCTATGCTACTGGCTGTGCCGTCAATTAAGGAACTGTCTCAACTAGAAGGTGGGTATCAGCTAATCGGTGAAGTAACCTCCAGCCCGACAATCAGTGTGGATTGTGGTGGCCACAACCTCTTCTCAGTCGAACTTGAGGAACTTTCAACCCGTTGGGCAACCAACTTTAAGGAGGTGGTAATATGAAACCGCGGGTGATTATTCCTTGGTTTCCTGGCACTAATTGTCACTGGGAAACAAAGCACGCCTTTGAAAAGGCTGGTGCTGATGGCCGAATCGTACTGCTGAAGCAGTTGTTAGATGGGCGTGTACGATTGACGGATGCAGACTTAATTGCTCTGGCTGGTGGATTTAGCTGGGGTGATCATTTGCGAGCTGGTTACGTAGCCGCCATGGATTTTGTTTATCTACTGCGCGATCAGTTACTGGAAGCAGTTGAGAGGCAAATACCGATGATCGGTATATGTAACGGTTTTCAAATGCTGGTAACGGCTGGGTTGTTGCCTGGAGGACAAGGTATTGGCAAGCCCACGGCTCTGTTGGACAATAATGCCAGTGCGCGTTTTGAACACTGGAACAGGACCGTGATTTACCTTCATAAACCTTCTGGTATCGACTGTTTGTGGGTAAAGGGTTTGGACGGCCATAAAATGTACTTGCCCGTAGGCCATGGCGAGGGCCGAATTGCGCTTCTGGATGGTTCGGCTGTCCTGAACGTAGTAGCAACATATGGCACTATGTCGGGTGACGCTAGCTATCCTGTAAGTCCTAACGGTTCGGCAGTTGCCGGCATCTGCGACCCAACTGGCCGTATTATCGGTTTGATGCCGCACCCAGAACGGCGCACTGATAGTGAGCACGGAGGGGTATATGGCCTGCCGATATTTCAAGCTGGCGTAAACGCAGTGAAATAAAACAAAAGGAGGAAACTCAACAATCCGCTTCGGGCAACCGCGGCGGATTTTTTATACCAAATACCTTTTACCCTTTCGCGCGAAAGGGTAAAAGGTCAGTTTGCCAGTTTAAGTATTACCTCTAAGGTCTCGGGCAACTCAAAGCAATTATCTTCCGGGCCGGAAAAGTGGCCGGGACCGGGTAAGGTAGTAATATTGGCGTTGAGCTTAGCTTTAAATAAATCGGCGTTACTTAAGGGTACATAGGGGTCGCTGGTGGAAAAAATAGCGGAAAATTTTTCACCATGATTTTTTACTTTATCCCAATTAACGGGTGTTGTGAAAAAATTAGCCAGCTCATCAAACTTTAACCTTTCGCCAAAACCAGCTACTAGCACCGCGCCGCCGATTGTTTGATTCTCGGATAATGATTCTAAGTACCTTAATATAGTAATACAGCCTAAGCTGTGGCCAACTAGAAAAGTATCGGCGTTAGGATTACCGATGGTTCCGGACAACTGCTGTACCCACTCGGTCATTTGCGGCTTATCAGCATGTGGCATGGCTGGCACATCCACACTAAAACCGTGCGCCTCTAATTGTTGCTTAAGCCAAGGAAACCAACCTTCTTCAGGAAAGCCTTCCCAGCCATGAACTATTATACAGCGCTTCATCGGATAGCTAGCATCTTTATTCCAGCGGTTCTGTTGGCACTTCGTACTCGCAGTTAGGACATTTGGTGCCGGCGCCCAGCGGTGTATTACATCTGGGGCATTCCGCGGGTATTTCCCCTGGCTCTTTGAAGGTTTCATCAATATTCCCCTCAGGGTGACCGTATTCTTTTTGCATATCTATAAAATTAATGGTTAAGATAATTTTATAATACTATTTTAAGCCAAATTTTTCCAAACCACCTTGTTGCCTGATTTTAGTGGCCATAATTTTTTGCACTTTTTTTATGGCATCGTTAACCGCTTCTTTAACCGCCGCCTCGAGGTCAGACTTTTTTTCTGGTTTTAATAATTCATGGTCAATCTTAACGTTTTCTACTTCTTGATTGCCGTTCATGGTTAATTTTACTTTGCCCCAAGCCGCTGTTGCCTCGACATGTTCCTGGGCTAGAGTGCCTTGAATACTCTTAGCTTGATTGCGCATGTCTTTTATTTGTTTGAGTTTGGAAAACATTGTCATAATATTGGTTCCTAGTTCCTCGTTCCTGGTTCCTAGACTTGATTGGCTAGTGGCGAGGAACGA
>Ga0209212_1007337_pt1 | contig 12235 bp, 8 predicted proteins | sample RifGroC2_FD_183996 | JGI IMG/M metagenome (GOLD analysis project Ga0209212, IMG submission 183996) | Groundwater microbial communities from Rifle, Colorado, USA - Groundwater C2 (SPAdes) (version 2) | ecosystem: Environmental > Aquatic > Deep subsurface > Groundwater | place: Rifle, Colorado...
CGGTTACGTGGATTTGGGTAAGTTCACTTACCACGCTCTTGCCACTGTGCCGGCGGGAGCAACCCGCGACGGCACCGTCAAGATCGACGGCTGGAACCTGGATGCCATCGGTCGCTTGCCGGTCTCGGATGCGGTGGCTGCTTTCGGCAGGGTAGGGCTGGTGTCATACGACCTGTCTTACTCATGCCAAGGCACAGTCATTGCCTGCGCAAACCCCAGCAGAAGCAATCGTGGCACGTCGCTTCATTATGGCCTGGGGCTGGATTGGAACTTCGGACAAAGCTGGTTTGCCCGCGCGGAATATGAAGTCTATGAGAAAGTTGGCGAAGCGTTTAACACCACTGGAACCACAGGCACCACCCGGGCCAACGTGAGTGTGGCAGGCATCGGCATCGGTTACAGATTCTAACCAACGCGATGGAGCGAGGCCGGATCGTTGATACGGCTGGCCTCACCTTACGGCTTGACCAAATGAGCACGAGTAATTTACGAATTAATGTAATTAACACACAGGAGAAAACATGAGCAAACCAATTAAGCTTTTTATTGTGGCATTCGCCGCCTTCATGCTTAGCGCCTGCGCAACTGCCCCAGGCCAGAAGTTCGCGGGGATTGCCACTCCCGAAAAAAAGCAGGGCGATGTGTACCTATACCGCACGAACGCCTTGTTTGCCATGGGCTCAGCATTCGAGGTGACGCTTAACAGTCAAAAAGTGGGAGAACTTTACAATGCATCCTATCTGCGCCTACAGCTTGCTCCCGGGAGTTATAGCCTTAAAGTTTCGCCGGGCGGGCTTGCTAAATCCAGTGACTTTACGATTGTAGCCGAGCCTGGCAAGAGTAGTTTTTACGAATACGATTTCGTTACCGGACCGCTGGCTAATGTATTTTTTATCGGCTCATCAATCAAGCCCAAAGACCCTACGCAAGCCTTGGTCGATTTGGAGAAATTGAATAGTGCAAAGTGATGTTTCTGTTCGGTGAAACGATCTGCGCTGCGGCGGGCATCCGGCGCAACCGGGAAAGATCGGGCAGGCCAGCAGGTATATCAGATTGAGGGTAAACCGATCAGTGTGTGAAAGTTAAAAATCAAGGAAAACTTGGATTTTCTAACCGGAGATGCGAAATGGAAAAACACAATGAAGAACCGGATTTCTTGTTGCGTGGCTTTGCTGGCGGGGACGCTTTGGTAGACGAATTGTTGAAACAGGTAGACGACTTCAGTCATTCCATCTGGAAATCGGTGGCAGCCGAAACCGAAAATCACCTGACTCGGGTGAATGCGTTAGATCGATTTGCCAATGCAATAGAGCGAGTGATGAATTCAGTTTTATCCGACGGACAACCCGTTGATGCGGAGAAGGTTGAAGCCGCCAGGGTGCAAATGAACAACCTGAGGGCTACGGCAGAAAAAATGCGTTCTGCCGCAACAAGTATAGGGGCGGAAGCTGGAATTAAAGAGGTTTGATTTGAGTAATTATTTTGAGGCATTTGAAATGCGAGGGATTCAGAAAAGTAAGCCGAAGCCTTCAGGCGGTTCGGCGGACTTATGTATGTTGCCGTCGGTGTGCAGCGGGCACAGAAGAGGCCGGACAGATCAGCAGGCGTATCAGATCATATTGGGCAGCTTCCTGCGCAAGCCCGGCTTCCAGTTGACGGGCGGAAATTACTCGATGGTGTTGGGAGGGGTGCATCCCCAGATGGATAAGGGACATCCATGCTAACGCTATTGGCGATCATCGTACTGTTGCAATCTTGCATTCAACGCATCGTGCATTGGATGCAAACACCGCATCGTTCGTACTACCGCAGCAAGGCTGCACCGCCAGCCGGAAAACACAACCACCGCCATTCCCCGCAAAAACCCGAATGGCTCAAAGTCGAAATCATCCGCCTCAAAGCACTGATGCCTCAGGCCGGATGCCGCAGCATCGCCGACATCTGCCGCTTTGCCGCATCCCGCAAAGTTACTGTAGGAAAAACCTACGTCCACCAAATCCTGCAACGTAACCAGTACGAAATCCAGATTTTGCGCCGCAACCTCAAGCACGCAAAACCAAAAAACATCCCGCACAACCTCATCTGGGGCGTTGATCTCACCGGCAAAACAGACACACTGGGCTGTTTGCATTTCTTGTTCGGCATCATCGACCACGGCAGCCGTGCATTACTGCACCTGCAAGCCCTGCACGATAAAACCTCGCGCACCCTGATTGCCTGCATCAGCGAAGTTATCCGCATTCATGGCAAACCCAAAATTATTCGCACCGACAACGAAGCAATTTTTACCTCCCATATCTTCCGTCACGGACTAAAAATGCTTGGTATCCGCCACCAGCGTACCGCCCCCGGCTGCCCGTGGCAAAACGGCAGAATCGAGCGCCTGTTCGGCACACTCAAACAAAAGCTCGACCAGTGGCAAGTAGCAGGCATCGCGCAACTCAACCGCGACCTCGATACATTCCGCTATTGGTACAACCACATCAGGCCGCACCAGAATCTCAACGGCAAAACTCCGGCAGAAGCTTGGAGTGGAGACAATCCATACACAAGAACACCCAAGCAAGAACGCTGGTTCGAAGCGTGGGATGGATTGCTGATGGGATATGAATTAAAGCATTAACAGAACCGTTCGCCCTGATGTATAGAAGGGCGAGCACTTGTAGGCGAAGGCACTGGAAGTGTCCGCGATGTAACGCCAGTGAGGCGGAAAACGAGCGGATAAATGATAAAAAACGAGGACCACAGGCAAGGCAAACGGGTAAGTAAAGCGAAAGATAGCGGCAATAACTGGATAGGGGGCGCAAAAAATGAAGAAATCAGCACAAGGAATAGTACGGCGGACGCGCGGACGGGGCACCGGCGGAGACGGCAACAACGTGCTGTCCGGCGATGCGGGCGACGACCAGGTGTACGGCGGCACGGGTAACGACGCACTGTTCGGCGGCGCGGGCAACGACCTGCTGGATGGCGGGGCGCAGGACGACGCGCTCTATGGCGGCGCGGGAGACGATATCTATTTATTCGGGCGCGGCTATGCGCTGTTCGGCGAAGCGGCGAATGATTCGATGTCGTTGGCGGCTTAGGCCGAAATATCTATATATTTCGGCATATTGTTATTGGCTTGGAATGTGGGTAGGGTTGCCCCGGAGCGTGGGAGGGTGATCTGCGATAACGGGGCGAGCTTGAGGTATCGGCTTTTTCGGGGAGGTTATGGAATGAAAGTATTTCAGAAAAGAAATTTGAAGCTGAACTCTTTAATTATTGCACTACTGATCTTTTTCGGCATTGCATCCAGCTATGCGTTGGAAATGCCCTTTCCGACGCGCGAACTACCCTTTGCTGTGAAGGACAGCAAGTTGGAGGGCGCTCTAAATAATGGCGGAGCAGTGAAGTGGATGGATAACGACAGGGTGATTTTCTCCTCATTCAAGCCGGGAGCGAAAAAGTACCCCGCTGGGGAAACTTCACAAATTGTGATTTGGGATACCACAAAAGATTCTGTGGCGGTGTATGCCGACGGTTTCTTGCAATGCTATAGCGATGGGCGGGTCATATATCAAATATCTTATGGGTTTGATGGTGGCTTATGGACTGAGAAGCGGCGCGTGGGTGAAATGGGGAAAGAGCAAGACATGTCATTGTCATGGCCGGGGTCGCCTCCTCTGGAACGTGACTATAACAACTACTCCTGCAACAGCTACAGCAGTTTGGGATACACGACGTGGCAGGAAATATACCGCCCCCAATCTAGTTTTAACATCGCCCGCCTACACGAAGACCACGGCTACCTGGATTTGTATACCAACAAACGAAAATGGGTGGAGACCGGCCCTAAATCGATCCGCGAAGTGACTGGAATCGAATATGTGCCGGAAAACAAATACCCGATCAAATACTACCGACCGGGGCAGCCGCCCATCGATCTGGGCATTGTGAGAGGCGGGATAACGGGTCGCCCGGTGTTTTCCAAATACGCGAATGCCTATATGTTGGATCAACTTATTCGAGATAGGCGATCTGAGGAAGCCTCGCAGCCACGTATGTATCCAGATGGGCAGCGGCCTGCAGTACGGCTGCTTTCTCCAGAAGGTGAGATCACGGCGCTGACCTATCCTGATGCGCTGTTTCAAATTACTTCTGCAACCGAGATTAATGTCTCACGAGCAGGCTTGCTGATCGTGGCAAGTGCTGGGGAGCGTTTTAATCCGAGAAGCAAGACCACTGGCCTCTTTCTGGCGCGCGGTGAAAAGGTAGTAAAGCTTGTGAATGACTCGGTAAATTCTTTAGACGTATCGCCCGATGGCTGCAAGGTTGTGTTTCGGCAAGGCGTCCTGAATGGCGGAGGAATGCCGATCGAGGGCAATCCAATCACCATCAAAATGATCAACGTTTGCTCCGGCACAAATTAATCAAAGGGGATAGGAATCATGGCAGATTTTACCAGCGCAGCAGACCAGAACCGCATCAGCCAGGCTTTGTTGACCGCAGCAGACCAGAATTACGGGCCGATCCAAGTGGGCGATGCCTTGGCGTCGATCAACAATATGGGCGGCACCACCATGCAGCCTTATCAAACGCCTGGTGGCTTTGTGGTGAAGTCTGTTATCACCGATGCAACTACTGGATTCAAATTAGCTATCTACAAGAACGATGCCACCAACGAGGTGCTGGTGGTGCCGAACGGTTCGGATGGCTGGAATGCGAAGGACTGGGCATCGAATGTTTTGTATCTCGGGCAGAATCAGTGGAGCAACGATAACAAACAAGCGGTTTTTGCTTCCCTCGGCCAAATCGTTGGAGGTGACGCCACCACTAGAATCTACATCGGCGGACAAAGCTTGGGCGGAGCGCTGGCGCAGTATTTTGCAGTTGATCTTGTTACCTCTGGGAGCAGTTACTCAGGGCTGCAAAATATTGATATGCGCAACACTGCCCTCGTCACCTTCGCTGCCCCCGGTGTCGGCCAGGTGCTCGGCACGTTAAATAGCACAGTGCAAAACGCCCTTAGCCAGATGAGCGTCGCGCACTACGCCACCGCCAGCGGCACGGTATACGAAACAGTCAACCAGTTGGGAGGTTTCATGGTCGGCGGCAATGGCACAGTCAGCTATTTGAACGTACCGGGCGCGGTATTCAACAACGGCGGCCCCGGATATTTGCACCGGATACCATTTGCTTTCTATGACGGGCTTGCCGCAGGGGGCGGCGATTTTACTGCGGCCACGGTGCTTCCACGGGTAGAACTGGATGTCTCCACCGTGCGACAAATTGGGTCTTATGTCGCCGCCATCGGCGCCAACGGTCAGATGACTGACCCGGAAGCCTTGCTCAGGGTGGGAACCAACCTGCTGGTCGGAGCTACATTGGGCAAGCCGGGCGAGATTACCGGCCTGGTTTCGGATGTGGCCAACAAATACGGCGTACCGCCTGCGCTATCCACCATTCTGTCTATCGGTACGGAGATCGTCTCAAAATTTCTGTTGTTTTCCAACCCGGTCGGTTGGGCGCGCATGGTGATGGGGATGGTTGGGGTGTCGAATCTGGCGCATATCGGCGCGGGCAGCCAGGAAGAGGCAGCGATTCAGAGTGAATTTGGTATTGCGCTACCGCCCGGAGGCGTGACCAGCCAACTGAAAACCGAGACGGGCGAAAACTATGTGGCTGTGAAGTACGACAGCTACACGCGCTACCTGATGAAAAACGCCCAGGGCGAAATTTCCGATAGCAGGGTGTATAACAATGGCACCGAGAATTGCATCGTGGGTGTCGGCACTGCGCAACAATCGACCTTGACTTGGGATGCAGGCCAAGCGAGCGGCACCTTGGTGTTATCCGATTCCAGAACATTGGTTTTGCATGCGAATGATGTCGTCACTGTAAGCGATCAGGCGTGGACGATCAACCGCATCAACCAGAGCGGTGCGGTCAGCGCAGAAATTGTCGCGCAGCGTATCAAGAATTCATCCAACGTATGCGGCATCACCATCAACGGGCAAGCCGTGATTGGCGACATCGGCCCCAATAGCGTGACGGTCGATAACGGTAACGGCACAACGTTGCAGGTGACCACCACAGATGGTGATCCAGCGCTGGCAGTTGCGGCGGCGCAGCAGGACGCTACGAGCGGAAGCGCCGCTGCAGTGGACTACGTATCGAACATCCAGTTCGGCATAGAGCATGTGGTGATGAGTGCGCGTTATACCGATACTTTGACTGGCGCATTGCAAAAGGAAATTGTCGGTAAAACGTTGATTGATCTGAATGGTGTCAATACCTATAGAACGGAAACAAGTATTTATCAGCAGGGAGGTACTCGACCTGTCAAATTTATCTCCGACCTGCAAAATAATGAGGGTTTCCATGAAACACGTGTGGTCGGCTTCAGCAACGGCATACAGTACGACGTGCTGTTGGACTATGACACGCAAGGCGAGCCATATGTCAGCAACGTAATCAGCATTAATGGTGCGCCGCCTGCCGATGCTGCACTGGCAACATCAAGATTGCAGGAGCGCGGGTTGGCCGTTGCGTTGAAGTCTGGAGACAATACGATCAGCCTTGATGGAGGTGTCAACGCAGCAATTTCGGAAGAGCTTGTACCGTTCAACACCCACCCCACCGGCACGCAAACCCTCGCCCAAGCCTTCGCCACCTATGCTCCCACCGTCATCGACGCCCTCACCCTCATCAAAGCCATCCAGAGCGGTGACCCATTGCCCATCACCGCCTCCGGCCTCAGGCTGGCAAACGACCTCACCTCCACCATGACAAATGGCGTGCAGATTCCCGGCAGCTACAGCCTGAGCGGAGCCGCCAGCGTCGGCAGCGGCGTATTGAGCCTGATGAGCCTCGATGCCGCATTGAAGCGCGGCGACACCATGGCAGCCTTCACGGCGGGAGCGCAAACACTGAGCTTCGGCGCAGCGGCCTATGCGAATCTCGCGCTCGGGCAGACGGTCAACACAGCATTTGCGGCGGATAGCTTCATCTCGCAGACCAATACTGCATTGCCTGTAATCAGCCTGGTCAACAGCATTGCCCACGGCGACGCAATGGGCACAGCAGTGGCCGTAGCCGACATGGTATTGGCCGAAATGTATGCATCCTACGCAGTGCCTTACATTGGATGGGCCTATGCCGCCTATAGCATCGTCACCAGCCTCTTCGGCGGCAGCGACGCCCCGCCCGAAGCATGGGGCAGCGCGCATGCGACATGGAGCGGATTCAACACCACCACCGGCGCCGCCGGCGCCTACGGCGGACTGGAGACCGCCAGCCAGACCTTCAGCGGCGTCCTCTCCTACCTCGACCAATTGGTTGCACAAGAACAAGCCGTCAACCCCGGCAGCCCCATCGGCATCGTCGCCAACCGCCTGCCTAGCTTAAGCTACCGCAACTACACCGGCTACAGCATCACCGACATCGACCCCCTCACCGGCGAACAACGCAACCCCGGCGTGCTCTACGACCTCACCGGCCGCCCCTACAACGCCCCGGCAGGTTCCGTGCAGGCCTCGCAATCGTTGAGCGAACGCATGATCCGTGTCGCATTGGAACGCGGCGCGGTCGCGCCCTTGTGGGAAGTGCAGACCGCCGCGTTGCAGACCCAGATGGGCGACCCGATGGCGGGGTTGACTGAAGAAGAACGTGCGGGACGTGCTGGGTTGCTCGCAACCCAACCCCCCCAGCCCCCCTTGTCAGGGGGGAGCCAGATGTTTCGGGCGGTGGCGCTGGATTTGAATGGCGACGGCGTGCAGACCACGGGCAGCAACAAGACCGTTGCCTTCGACGTGGACGACTCGGGTTATTTGAAGAACACCGCATGGCTTTCCAACAACGACGGCTTCCTGTTCCTCGACCGCAACCTCAACGGCCAGATCGACGCAGGCTCCGAACTGTTCAGCAACAGCGCCGTGGCGCTTTCCGAACGCGGGCTGGCGGGCATGCGCTGGATCGACTCCAACTACGACGGCAGCCTCAGCGCCATCGACCCGGTGTGGAACGAACTCAAGGTGTGGCAGGACGCCAACGGCAACGGCACCGCCGAAGCCGGAGAAACCCAGACCCTCGCCCAGCTCGGCATCACCTCGCTCAACTATGCGATGGGCACCTTCGAGCGCAACGGCCAGCTCAGCCAACTGTCCAGCCCCGACCTGGTCGCCGACACCGAAGGCACACGTACCCATGTCGTTCCCGAAGGCATCATCATCCAGAGCAGCAACGGCCATACCAGCCTGCTGGTCACCCGCATCGACGACCGCAGCGCGATCGAAGCCAACCGCGACGGCGTGACCGGCTATGAAGACACCGAACTCATCGTCTCCGCCGCCGACCTGCTGGCCAACGACACGCTGGCGGGTTTTTCCGGGCAGAATCTCAGCGTTGCCGGTGTCTCCAATTTTGCTCACGGCACCGGCTTCCTCGATACCAACGGCTTTATCCATTACACCCCGGATGCCAATTACTTCGGCGCGGCCAGCTTCGACTACACGGTACAGGCGCCGACCGGGCAGACCGCCACCGCCTCGGTGGATATCACCCTGCAAAACGTCAACGACGCGCCGACGGTCACCCTCGACCAGCACCTGCAGGCGGTCTACGGCTATGATGGTTTATATCGCTATCTCGGCGATGGCGAATATGGGTTGAGGCCTGGACTCGGTGCACCGCACTATACGCCCTATACCGGCTATGACGCACTGACCAAAACCGAGGGTGCTCACAATACCGTCGTCGCCTGGGACGACACGGACGGCTCCAACAAGGCTACCATCATCGTCACTGACATCGACGACCCCGCCGGGTCGTTCACCTTCGATATTGCCGCCCAGGCGCAAAAGGGCGAAGGCACCGTCGACGCGGGCGGCAACGTCACCTACACCAACTGGTACGGGCCGAACACGCCGGGCGAACAGCCGGACGGCCAGATATACAAGGGGCGCGGCGACTATGTCGATACATACTCCACCGAAGCCGACCCCTTCACCGTCCGCGTGACTGACCCGCATGGCGCCAGCGCCACCATACAAGTTGACACTATCCACACCGGTGCCTATTACCCGAACCTGGGCAGCGGTGGCGGTGGCAAGAAACCCATCTCCATCGATCTCGGCAACGACGGCTTCGGCTTCACCAACGTCAACGACTCCAACGTCTTCTTCGACATCAACGGCGACGGCTTCAAGCACCGCACCGCATGGCCGTCAGCGGGCGATGGCCTGCTCGCCTTCGATGCCGACGGCAACGGCCTCATCGACAACGGCAGCGAGATCAGTTTTGTCGGTTACCAGCCCGATGCGCAGACCGACCTGCAAGGGCTCCGGGCATTCGACACCAACGGCGACGGAATCTTCTCTGCGCTGGACGCGAAATGGAGCAAGTTCGGCGTGTGGCAGGATATCGACCAGGACGGCGTGACGGATACGGGCGAATTCAAATCGCTGGACGAACTGGGCATCTCCGCCGTCAGTTTGAGTAGCAACGGCCAATTCTCGGTTATCAACGGCCAGACCGTGCACGGTATCGGCCAAGTCACCAGGACGGGCGGCAGCACCCTCAATATGGCCGACGTCACGCTGCAATACAGCGACGAAGTGCGGATAACCAATGCAGACGGCAGCGCCAGCGTAGTAATCAAGCCGCCGTTCGCACCGTCCGGCGAAGTCATCACCGGCACGGCGGACAAGGACCTGCTGCTGGGCAATAACGGTAACACCATCATCGAAGCCTTGGAAGGCGACGATGTGGTGATGTCCGACATCGGCAACGACGTGATCGACGCGGGTGCGGGCAATGACATCGTCTATGCCGGGGGCGGCAACGACCTCGTGATCGCTGGAGAGGGCGACGACGTGGTGTTCGCCGGGCTGGGCAACGACGTGGTGCTGGGCGGCGACGGCAACGACGCGCTGCTCGGCGAGGCAGCGAATGATGCAGTATTTGAGGCGAGGAGGTTCGGATGAAACATATATCGATATTGGCCCCTCTGGTCGCATGGCGGCTGATCGCGGCCTGTTTCTCGGTAATGGTGTCGGCGACTTGCGCGCAGGCTGCCGACAAAGGAGATGCTCCAGAGCTTATCCCCAGAGAGGAAATCTCGCTGGAATATCCGAACCCGTGGGACATCAACGATTTGATCGCGCTTTCAAACGATGGCCGTTATTTGATCGACGCATCGAAGTCGGCGCGTTATATCCGGGTGTGGGACTGGAAAAAGAAAGAGGTTGTGCAGCGCCTGTTGCTGAACGAAGACAATCCTGAAGCTAACGACAACAAACGGCACAAGGAGGTGCTGAACATTGGGCGAGGGGTGAATCTTGCCATTACGCCGGATGGGCGCATGCTTGCGGCCTGCGTCGCCATTGCCCCCAACTGGCCCTCACAAACAGACAATTATGTGACTGCGCGAATCTGGAATCTGGAGAGCGGTGCGATAGCGGCCAATATTCCCGGGATATTGCGCAATGTTCCCGGCTTTGGGGAGGCTGTACTCCAAGCCAGTTGCGGTTCCATCAGCTACAGCCCGGACGGCAAATACATGGCATACGCCAGCGGCGCCTCATTTTTTGTCAACGATGCAGAGCGCGATGCATACGAGGCGGGACTCAAGAGAGATTCGGCGAATGCGGCGGCAACGCACAAGTACGTCCGGACGGTGAAGATTCCTGATCTTGTCTACGGCATTTCCCTCTATGAAACGTCTGGCTGGAAATTGGTGAAATTCATTCCCCTACCGAACCCGGAAAATAAACAAAGGCGCAACAAGCAGGTGACCCCCTCGCTCAAAAGCACGGTGCTGTTTACCGAAGATGGCAAACAACTGATAGGCGCTGTTTTTGAGCAGCCCTATTATGGGGAAGACAAACGAGAAAGCAACCGCATCGTGCGCTGGGACATGGAGTCCGGCGCGGTGCTTGAGGAGAAGGAAGTGCCAAAACTTGCGCTGCCTAATGTGGGCGTATGGTGGCGCTGGCTGCCAGGCGGGCGCGAAGTGTGGTGGCCTGTCTATGCGGAAACCCATTCGCACCAGACGCAGGCGGAAGCGCGGAGCTGCGAGGCGGCTTCTGCCGCGCCTGCATTCGTCTCAGAAGTGGTTGAGAACTGCGCTTACAACTGGGCAATCGGGATGCTGGACATAGAATCCGGGAAAATTAAATATCTGGCGCCTTTCAAGAAGAATCCGCCGCAAGGAGTCAAGGCGGAGCGGGAGTTAAATACATTCAGTGCAAGCATTTCACCGGATGGGACATATTTGGCCCTAATCAGCAATACGTCAAAACCCAATACGGTCCCGCCCATAGACCCTATCGCTAGCATAGATATCCTTGACCGGGAGACTCTACGGTCAAAAGGGCATTATTCCTGGAGGGGAGGGGTGACTTCCAGTCCCGTATTTAACAATAACTCAAGGTATTTCGCCTTCAGAGCATATAGACCAAGTTGGTCAGGGAGGCCGGATAAATTGGCAATGATTTTTGAAATTTCGCAAGGAAGATAAATTTAAATCAGGATAGGGAGTTAAATCATGGCAACGATCGGAATGTTAACAGAGTTGGCAACACAGCAAGCTTACGGCGTACCTCTCGACACAACTTCAGAGCTCGCTTCGGTGGTCGTGCCTCCACTTGATTTATTGCAACCAACGGATTATTCCGGGGCGGGATACTCAGGTCAGCTTATAAGCGATACTGCCTCCAATGATTATTTCTTACTGAATCGTGGTACGGTGCCGACCCTGGCGAGTAATCTGATCACCGATGTCGGTATTGCCGCAGGCACCCTAGGGGTTGGTTTTAATTCCGACCAGATAGCAGCAGCACGAACATATGCCAAAGAGTCGTTTCAGGTGTTGGCGGAGAGGATGATAAATGGAGAGCCGGTCGGCACTATCAATTTGATAGGCCACTCGTCCGGCTATACGCAGGCCATAGCACAATATCAGGTACTACTGGAGCTCTGTCAGACGCCACCCGTCAATGAGGGCGATACTGATTATCGGCTTTATTACGAGCAGCTTAAATCAAGAGTGCGGCTATTCGGTGTAAATGGCGCAGGCGCAGCAAATAGCAGCTTGCCAGCAGGTTCGCTGGATAGCATAGCGACCAATCTGATACTCCCCGGCGATATCGTTGACAACGCCGGCCAGCAATACGGCATCCAGATTACTCTGGATGGTGCCGGAAACGGTTATGCGTCATCCGGCATCGGGGTGTTGCTCGGAGTGGCTGTCAAC
>Ga0209212_1007340_pt1 | contig 12232 bp, 10 predicted proteins | sample RifGroC2_FD_183996 | JGI IMG/M metagenome (GOLD analysis project Ga0209212, IMG submission 183996) | Groundwater microbial communities from Rifle, Colorado, USA - Groundwater C2 (SPAdes) (version 2) | ecosystem: Environmental > Aquatic > Deep subsurface > Groundwater | place: Rifle, Colorado...
CGCGACGGCGTGGAAGTGCATTACGCCGTGGTGAGCCCGTTCGTGCGACGGCTGATAGAGATCCTGCACGACGAGCCGTAACCGCAGACGAAAACCGGACGCAAAAAAGGCCGCACCGTGAGGTGCGGCCTTCGTCGTATCTAGCGCCCGGCGACGTCCAGTTCCCCTACCCTGATGGAGGGCGCTCCGCCCGAGCTGAAGAAGCGGAGGTCGTTGCCGACCATGTCGACCCCCCTGAAGAGATCCAGAACGTTCCCCGAGAGGGCGATCCCCTTGACCGGGTGCCTGACCTCCCCCCCCTCAACGTAGAACCCCGCGGCGCCGACCGAGAAATCCCCGGAGATGCGGTTCGCCGTGTGCATCCCCATCACGTCCGTTATCAGCACCCCGCGCTCCACCCCGGATAAAAGCGCCCCGGGCTCCGCCTCCCCCGGCTCTAAGCAGAGGTTGTGCACCCCCAGGCGCGGCCCGTTCTTGACGCCGCCGCGCACCGCGTTACCGGTGGAGGGGACTCCCGCCCTCTTCCCCCAGTAGCTGTCGTACAGAAACGCCTCCAGCTTCCCGCCCCCGACCAGCAGGGTGTCCCGCTGCGGCACACCCTCGCCGTCGCAGGGAGCGCTCCCGATACCGCCGGGGAGCAGGCCGTCGTCCCGCACCGTGACCAGCTCGGAGCATACCCTCTCCCCCATCCTCTTCCCCAGGAGCGACTTTCCCTTGCTCACGTTCTCAGCCAGGAAGGAAGGGGAAAGGACATCGAGAAGATCCGCTACCACGCGGTTGTCCAGCACCACCTGGCAGCGCATGGTAGGTATGCTCCTGGCCCCCAGGAGCGCCGTCGCCTTTTGGCCCGCCCTCGCGGCGACCGTCTCCGGATCGAGGCCGGAAAAGCTGCACGAGAAGCCGAAGTCCCAGCCGGTCTGCGCGTCGCCGTCCTGCTCCGCCACGGCGGAGACGCTGCAGGTGACGTAGCTCCCCCGGTAGGCGGCGCAGAGGCCGTGCGAGTTCCTGATCAGCGTCCGGTACAGCGAGTCGGCGTAGCTGCACTTTCTTACCCTTTTCACCCGGGGATCATGGGCGAGCACGAGGCGCTCCAGTTCCAGGGCGCGGGCCACCTTCAGTTCCTCGTCGACGCCGGGAAGATCCTCGTCGTAAAGCCACGGCAGCTCGGGGTACTCCCCGCAGGGAAGAGGCAGCACGCAGGCCGGGTCCGGGGTCTGCATCCGCGCGGCAACCATCGCCCCGTCCACCATTCGTGAGAGCGCCGCCCCGTCCATGGTGGTGGAGAAGGAGAAGCCCAGGCCGTCGCCGCACTTGAGGCGGACCGCCACGCCGAAAGGCTCGGCGCACCTGAAGGCGTCCAGCTTCCCCCCCTTTGCCTCGATGGCGAGGTCGCGGGAGGAGGAAACCATAATCTCGTAGCCGTCCAGTCCCCTCCCCTTGAGGAGCCGTTCGACGGCGTCTGCGTGCTGTGCTAGTTCCATGGGTTTAAGACCTTTAAAGCGGGGCTAGGGCTGAAAATCAGGGGTTAGGGGCTAGGGACTGGGGGCTAGGGGAAAACGTAGGGCAAAAACGTAAAAACGGGCTGGAGCCGGGGTCCTGTAGGAGCGGCATTCCTGCCGCGATTGCCGCAGCGGATCGCGGCAGGAATGCCGCTCCTACAAGATGTCCGTTGTCAATTGTCCATTGTCAATTGTCAATTTCCCCTAGCCCCTGCCTTTGGGTTCCCTGCCTCTAAAGATCGAGCACCATGGCGATCTCGTCGCAGTCGGGGAACTTCACGCACTTGATGCAGTCTCCCCATACCTTGTGCGGCAGCTCGGACTTGTCCGCGATCTTGAAGCCGAACTTGGCGAAGAAATCGGGCTTGTAGGTGAGGCAGAAGAGCCTCTTCAGCCCGAGCGCGCGCGCCTCGTCGATGCAGGCGCCGACCACCTGGCTCCCTATGCCGCGACGCCCCGCATCCTCGGCGACGGCGACTGAACGAACCTCGGCCAGGTCCTCCCAGACGATGTGGAGGGCGGAAGTGCCGAGAAGCCGCCCCTGCTCCTCGAAAACGTAGAAATCCCGCAGCGCCTCGTAGAGTTCGGAAAGCGAACGGGAGAGCATCTCGCCGCGGCTAGCGAAACTGGTCAAGAGTTTCTGTATGTCCTTTACGTCGCCGATCCTGGCCTTTCTTATCATGCAACCGCCTCCTGAATCATCTCCCTGGCGTGTTCCAGGGTCTTCTCCGTCACGCGCGCGCCTCCCAGCATGCGCGCCACCTCCGCCACCCTCGCCTCTCCGTCCAGAAGTTCGACGCGGGTCGCGGTCCGCCCCTCTTCTACCTTCTTCTCCACCTTCAGGTGCCGGTCCGCGAAGGCGGCCACCTGCGGCAGATGGGTGATGGCCAGGACCTGCTGCATCCCCGCCACCCGCTTCAGCTTCTCGCCGATGAGGGCCGAGGTGGCGCCGCCGATGCCGGTATCGACCTCGTCGAAGATGAGCGTCGGCACCTCGGAGTCGGGGTGCAGCTGCTTCAGCGCCAGCATCAGGCGGGAGAGTTCGCCGCCGGAGGCGATCTTGGCCAGCGGCTTCGGGGGCTCGCCGGGGTTCGGGGAGAAGAGGAACTCGGCGCGCTCGAAGCCGAAAGACCTGGGCCCGCTCCCGGTCTCGAAGGAGGTCTCGAAGACGGCGTGCGTCATGGCCAGCTCGGCCAGCTCCCGCTCCATGCCGCTCTTCAGCAGGGCTGCCCCCTTCCTGCGCGCCTCGGAGAGCTTGGCGCCCAGGAGGAAGAGTTCCTTTTCCAGCGCGGCGATCCGCTCCTGCAGTTCGTCCTTCGCCTGCTCGCGGTTCCCGAGGGTAAGGAGTTCGGCGTCGACGTCGCGCCGGTAGGCGAGGATCTCTTCGATGGTGGCGCCGTACTTTCTCTTGAGCCGGTTGATGGCGTCCAGGCGATCGTCCAGCTGCTCCAGGCGTCCCGGCTCGGCCTCCACCTTTGCTGAGTAGTCGCGCAGGGTGAGTGAGGCGTCCTCGAGCTGGGCGTAGGCGGACTCCAGCGCCTCGGCCACGGGGGCCAAGGCATGATCGATGGAGCCCGCGTCGGCGACCCCGCCGATGACGCGGCGCAGCCGTCCCAGGAGTGCGCCGTCGCCGCCGTAGAGCGCGTCGAAGGCCTCTTGCGTGGTGGACAGGAGCTTCTCGCCGTGGGCGACCCTCAGCCTCTCCTCGGCCAGTTCTTCCTCCTCGCCTGCGTAAAGCTTCGCCTGCGCCAACTCGGAACTCTGGAAGGAAAGGAGGTCCAGGCGGCGCGCCGCCTCCCTCTCCCCCTGTTCGAGGGCCTCCAGCTCGTGCCTTGCCCCCTGGAACTGCTCGAAGCGGGAGGCGAACTCGTCGCGCAGCGGGAGCGCTCCGGCGAAACCGTCCAAAAGGCGGAGGTGGTTGTCGCTCTTCAAAAGGGTCTGGGCGTCGTGCTGCCCGTAGATGTTGATGAGGGTGCGGCAGACGTCGGAGAGAAGCGTCGTGGTGGCGAGCCCCCCGCCGATGAAGACGCGGTTCTTCCCCCCCTGCTGGACCGTGCGGCGCACCAGGAGTTCCCCCTCGCACTCGATGCCGGCGTCGGCGAGCGCCTCCAGGAGCGCCGCGCGTCCGGTGAGGTCGAAGACCGCCTCGACCGACGCCTCCCTGGCGCCGGAGCGGATCAGGTCGGCGCTGGCCCGCCCGCCGAGGATCAGGTTCACCGCGTCGATGATGATCGATTTTCCCGCGCCGGTCTCGCCGGTCAGTATGTTGAGGCCGGGGCTGAACTCGACGTGCAGCTTCTCGATGATGGCGAGGTTGGTGATCTGGAGTTCTCTCAGCACCTACCTCTCCCCCCACTTGAGCTTGGTCCGCAGCACCTCGAAATAGTCCTTGCTGCGGGACTGCACCAGGCGGGTGAAGTGGCTCGCACGGCGGATCTGCACCACGTCGCCGGAGATGAGGTTCATCCCCACCTGGCCGTCCAGGGTGAGAAAGACCGCCTCGTCCGGGGCGGAGTTCATCTTGATGGCGATCTGCGCGTCCCCCGCCATGACCAGCGGCCGGTTGGTCAGGGTGTGGGGGCAGATCGGAGTGATGGATATGCACTCGAGTTCCGGGTGGATGATCGGGCCGTTGGCGGAGAGGGAGTACCCGGTGGAACCGGTCGGGGTGGAGATGATGAGCCCGTCCGCCTTGAAGGTGGTCAGGTAGCGGCCGTTAACCGAGGTCTCCATGTCGATGATCCTCGCCAGCGCCCCCTTGTTGATCACCACGTCGTTCAGCACCCGGTGCAGTTCCACCACTGAGCCTTCCCGCTCGACGCTCGCCATGAGCATCATCCGCTCGCTCACCTCGAAGTCCCCCTCGAGGCAGCGCTCCACGGCGGGGTAGAGCTCGGCCAGCGTGATCTCGGTCAGGAAGCCGAGGCTCCCCAGGTTCACCGCCAGGATCGGGACGTCCCGCGCCCCCACCAGGCGCGCCGCGGCAATCAGGGTCCCGTCGCCGCCAAGAACCACCACCAGGTCCGCGTCCTGGGCGACCTCGGAGCTTTCCGCGCTCTCGGCGAGGGTGGTCCGCCTGAGCCTGCGGGAGAGATGCTCCTCGACGTGCGCCGTAACGCCACGGGCAGCGAGCCACTCGATCAGCTCTTCGGCGACCCCGAGGCATCTCGGGTCGTGCACTTTGGCGATAATGGCGATTTTTTTCATCTCGGACCCTTTACTTATATTGTAATCTAGGATTTACTAGCATAATTACTGTATCATGTCTAACGGAAACTAGTCACCCAAGACGCTCCATGAAGCACCAATCCCGCAGCAATCACACCAAAGAAACAGGGTGAGTCATGACTGAAGAAGAAATCGGCTTGAACGAAGAGCTGGATAAGCAGATGCTAATTATCAAATCCTTCCTTGAGCACCTCGAGTATACCCTGGGCAAGGACAAATACTCAGCCACCAAGTACGACAGGTACAACGCCCTGGCCTATGCCGTCAGGGACTACCTGGTGGAACGCTGGCTCGACACGCAGCAGGCCTATTACAATTCGGACAACAAGCGGGTTTACTATCTGTCCATGGAGTTCCTGATGGGGAGGACCCTCGGCAACAGCCTGATAAACCTAGGCCTTTGGGACGACTTCCGCGACGCCATAAACTCGCTCGGCAATAACTTCGACGAGATCCTCTCGGAGGAACAGGACGCGGGCCTTGGCAACGGCGGCCTCGGGCGCCTCGCCGCCTGCTTCCTCGACTCCATGGCCACCATGTCCATACCCGCCTACGGCTACGGGATCCGCTACGAATACGGGATCTTCCGTCAGCACATCCACGACGGCGCGCAGGTGGAGATCCCGGACAACTGGCTGCGTTACCGCAACCCCTGGGAGCTCGACCGCCAGGAGCACCTGCACACGGTGAAGTTCTACGGCCGCGTCATCTCCACCTTCGACAAGGAAGGCAAGCAGGTGCGCGAGTGGATCGACACCGAGGACGTCATGGCGATGGCCTACGACACCCCCATCCCCGGCTACCAGACCCAAAGCGTCAACACCTTGAGGCTCTGGAGCGCCAAGTCGAGCCGCGAGTTCGACCTCAAGTTCTTCAACGAGGGGAACTACATCCGCGCCGTGGAAAAGAAGATGCAGTCCGAGACCATCTCCAAGGTCCTCTACCCGGCCGACAACGTGATCGAGGGGAAGGAACTCCGCTTCAAGCAGGAATACTTCCTCGCCTCCGCCACCGTGCACGACGTCATCTACCGCTTCAAGAAGAAGCACACCGACATGAAGCGGCTCCCCGAGAAGGTCGCCATCCAGCTGAACGACACCCACCCGACCCTGGCGATTCCCGAGCTGATGCGGGTCCTCATCGACCTCGAGCACCTGGATTGGGAGGACGCCTGGAAGATCACCGGGAAGACCTTCGCCTACACGAACCACACCATCCTCCCCGAGGCCCTGGAGCAGTGGCCGGTCTGGTTCTTCGAGCAGATCCTCCCCAGGCACCTGCAGATCGTCTACGAGATCAACGAGCGTTTCCTGAAGGAGATCAGGGCGCGCTTCCCCGGCGACCAGGAGCGGCTCTCCAGGATGTCGATCGTCGAGGAGCACTGGGAGAGGAAGATCCGGATGGCGCATCTCGCCATAGTCGGAAGCCACTCGGTGAACGGCGTCGCCGCGCTGCATTCGGAGATCCTCAAGAACCAGCTCTTCCGCGACTTCTACGAGATGTACCCGGAGCGATTCAACAACAAGACCAACGGCATCACGCAAAGGCGCTGGCTCAAGATGTCCAACCCCTCCCTCTCCTCGCTGATCGACGACTACATAGGGGACGGCTGGGCCAGGAACCTGTACGAGCTGGAGAAGCTGCGCGCCGTCGCCACCGACCCGGAATTCCTGGAGCGCTGGCAGCAGGTGAAGCAGACGAACAAGGAAGGGCTTTGCCGCTACATCCAGGAGCACAACGACATCGAGGTCGACCCGAACTCGCTTTTCGACGTCCAGGTGAAGAGGATCCACGAGTACAAGCGGCAGCTTTTGAACGTGCTCCACATCGTCACCCTCTTCAACAGGATCAAGGACGATCCCGCGCAGGAGGTTGCGCCTCGCACCTTCATCTTCGCCGGCAAGGCGGCCCCGGCCTATGCGGCCGCGAAGCTCATCATCCGGCTCATCAGCGCGGTGGCCGCCGTGGTGAACCGCGACCCCGACGTGGCGGGAAGGATCAAGGTGGTCTTCCTCTCCAACTACAGCGTCTCCCTCGCAGAGAAGATCTTCCCCGCCTCCGACCTCTCCGAGCAGATCTCCACCGCGGGGACCGAGGCCTCCGGTACCGGGAACATGAAGTTCGCCCTGAACGGCGCCCTCACCATAGGGACGCTGGACGGCGCCAACATCGAGATCATGGAGGAGGTCGGGCGGGAGAACATCTTCATCTTCGGCCTCACCGCGGCCGAGGTGGCGCAGTTGAAGGCGCGCGGCTACAACCCGAGGGAGTACTACAACGGCAACAAGGAGCTAAAGCGCGTGCTGGACATGATCGCCTCCGGCTTCTTCTCCCCCTGGGCCCCCGAGTTGTTCACCCCGCTCACCGATTCGCTGCTGAACCTCGGGGACAACTACATGCTCTGCGCCGATTACGCCGCCTACGTCGCCTGCCAGGACAAGGTGAGCGAGCTCTTCAAGCAAAAGGACGAGTGGGCCCGTCAGGCGATCCTCAACTGCGCCGGGATGGGGAAATTCTCCAGCGACCGGACCATCGACCAGTACGCGCGCGAGATCTGGGGGATTCAGCCGGTGGACATACAGCCGGGAAGCGTGGAACTGCAGAGGCACTAAGTGGATCTTTTTACGTCGAATACCGAGCAGTTCGCGCCTCTCGCCGAGAGGATGCGCCCCCGCAACATTTCGGAATACCTGGGCCAGGGACACCTCCTGGGCGAAGGGAAGCTCCTGAGAAGCCTGATCGAGACGGACCGGCTCACCTCCCTGATCTTCTGGGGTCCGCCGGGGAGCGGCAAGACCACCCTGGCCCGCATCATCGCCAACCAGACCAAGTCCCACTTCATCTTCTTCTCCGCCATCATGAGCGGCATCAAGGAGATCCGCGAGGTCGTGAATGAGGCCGAGGACACCCTGAAGTACCAGGGGAAGCGGACCATCCTCTTCGTGGACGAGATCCACCGCTTCAACAAGAGCCAGCAGGACGCCTTCCTCCCCTACGTGGAGCGCGGCACCTTCACCATGATAGGCGCCACCACGGAAAACCCCTCCTTCGAGGTGATCGCCCCCCTCCTCTCCCGCTGCAAGGTCCTGGTGCTGAACCCGCTCACCGACGCGGAGATCATCCAGATCCTGCGGAACGCGCTCACCGACACCGAGCGCGGCCTCGGGGAGTCCCGCCTCGACGTCGCCGAGGAGGCGCTCCGGTTCATGGCCGAGCAGGCCGGCGGCGACGCGCGGGTGGCGCTCAACACGCTGGAGACGGCGGCACGGATCGCCCACGGCGGGACCGTCACGCTGGAGGGGGCGCGCGAGGCGGTGCAGAGAAAGCCGCTTCTCTACGACAAGGGGGGCGAGGAGCACTACAACGTCATCTCCGCCTTCATCAAGTCGATGCGCGGCTCCGACCCGGACGCGGCGCTCTACTGGCTCGCCCGGATGCTGGAGGCCGGGGAGGACCCGATCTTCATCCTGAGGCGCATGGTGATCTTCGCCTCCGAGGACGTCGGGAACGCCGACCCCCGCGGGCTGCAGATGGCGGTCTCGGCGCTGCAGGCCTTCCAGCTGGTCGGGATGCCGGAGGGGAGGATCATCCTGGGGCAGGCGGTCACCTACCTCGCCACCGCCCCCAAGTCGAACGCGAGCTACCAGGGGATCAACGAGGCGCTCGCCGAGGTGAGGAAAAGCGGGGCCCTCCCGGTCCCGATGCAGATCAGGAACGCGCCCACCTCGCTCATGAAGGGGCTCGGCTACGGCAAGGGCTACCGCTACCCGCACGACTACCAGAAAGGGGTGGTGGCGCAGGAATTCCTCCCGGAGGCGATCGCCGAGCGCCGCTTCTACACCCCCAGGGAGAGCGGCTACGAGAAGAGCATCAAGGAGCGGATGGAGTGGGTGAAAAGGGAGCGCGAGCGCGAGAAGGAGTGAGCCGCTTTCTCGCTTCGCTCATTAACAGCCCCCCGCCGTGTTGAAAAGGGCTTGACGCATGGTATATTCAAGCTGGCCATTTCTCCGGCTGCGCTGGCTTTCACGGGCCGCGGGCCTGTCGACAATCCAAGCGGAGTGATCAATGAAGAAGATAGGAATTCTCACCAGCGGCGGCGACTGCTCGGGCATGAACGCCGCCATACGGAGCGCGACCCGCACCGCCCTCGGGCACGGGGTGCAGGTGGTCGGCTTCCGCAAGGGATTCGCGGGGCTTTTGAAGGGGGACTACCTCGAGATGGGGACCAAGGACGTGGCGGGGATCCTGCACCGCGGCGGCACCTTCCTGCAATCGGCGAGAAGCGATGAGTTCCGGACCGTCCTGGGGCGGGAGAAGGCGGTGCGGCACCTGCAGGACATGGGGGTGGAAGGTCTGGTGGTGATCGGCGGCGACGGCTCCCTGAACGGGGCGCTCGCGCTGCACCGGATGGGGGTCCCCGTGGTCGGGATTCCCGCCAGCATCGACAACGACATCCCCTTCACGGACATGGCCCTCGGCGTCGACACGGCGCTGAACAACATCATCTACGCGGTCGACTGCATCAAGGACACGGCGAGTTCCCACGACCGCGCCTTCGTCATCGAGGTGATGGGAAGGAACTCCGGCTACCTGGCCAGCATGACGGCCATCGCCACCGGCGCCGAGTTCGCCATCGTCCCCGAGGTGGAGTACGACATCACGGAACTCTGCCACCAGCTCAGGAGCCGCTACGAAGAGGGGCGCAGCAACGCCATCATCATCCTCGCCGAGGGTGCCGGGCGGGCCCAGAACGTGGCGGACAACATCAAGGACGTGATCGGCTTCGAGACGCGCGTGACGGTGCTCGGGCACTACCAGAGGGGGGGCGCACCGTCGGTTTTCGACCGGCTTTTGGGAAGCCGGCTCGGCCACGCCGCGGTGGAAACACTGCTCTCCGGCCAGATGGGGAAGATGGTCGGGCTTTGCTGCAACGCCATCGTTCCCACCCTTCTTGAGACCATCGTGGTGAGCGAGAAGAGGCAGCTGGACGAGCTGCACGAGATGTCGCTGATCCTCGGGATCTGAGGAGCCGCAAGACAAAAAAAGAAGGCTGCGGCGCCGGAAATATCTTCCGGTTGCCGCGGCCTTTTCGTTTTACGGTGTCGGTTTTCTGCGCCGAGACAAGGCTCCCTCCCCTTCAAGCCCTTCATTTTCCTCATTATTTACGCTTTATTCCCAGATCTTTCTTGACAGACTTAATGTAACGACCAAATGCCTTATCCTTGTTTCGCTTTTCAAGATACGACAGATCGTGAAACTCTGATTCAGTCCTTAGTTTTATAAAGTTCTGATAGTGTGCCCGATGGAGGCTTCCTTCCTCAACTGCGCCCAAAACAGCACAACCTTTTTCATTCGAGTGAGAGCAATCACGATATTTGCATTTCGATGCTAACTTGTAGATATCAGCAAAGCTGTCGCCCATCCCTTCCTCAGCTCCCATAATGCCGAACTCACGCATTCCTGGGTTATCAATCAGCATTGCACCATTACTCAATAGTATGAGTTCACGCCGCACCGTCGTATGCCGTCCTTCTCCAGTACCACTCACCATTTTGGTTTCAAGTATTTGACGACCGATCAGCTGGTTTATCAAAGTGCTTTTGCCAACCCCTGATGAACCTAAAAGACTGTATGTTTTCCCGGATTGTAGAATGTCGCGCACATTGTTAATCCCTTCTCCAGTGATATTACTAAGCGCTATTACCTCCGTAGTTATTCCAGCATTTCTAATTTCATCAGTTAGTTCTTGGAGCGTTTCAGGACTGACTAGGTCAGTTTTTGTGAGTAAAACGACAGGGTCTACTTGTCCATTTCTGACCATTACCAGATAACGTTCAAGCCTGTTAACGTTAAAGTCGAACTGACAGGACTGGACTATTAAGGCAACGTCAATATTCGACGCAATCATCTGGTATTCAATGGTATCTCCTGCAGCCTTACGACGAAGAAACGACTTCCTCGGAACGACGTCATGAATTATTCCAAACTCGTCAGAACCGCTGTATTGAATGGATACCCAGTCTCCAACACAAGGGAAGTCACTTGGTTGCTCCGTCGTATACAGAAAGCGGCCGGCAAGCTTAGCGCGATATTCACCAGATTCATCTATTACAAGAAGTTGATCACGATCCACCGCTACAACACGTGCTAGACGGTGTCCTGCCAAGCCCGTTTCTTGTGCCTTTGCATCAAACCATTCATCCCATCCAAATTTATTTAGTTGTTCAGTAGCAGAGTTCATTTGAAATACCTCAAAATGGCAAATATATTTTCTCTTTTCTTAGCGGCCAACGGCTGTGAGTGTGACCGGCGCGGCAGGCTTTCCGCCGCGACCGAGTCCACACGAGAGTTAGAACATCGCTTCCCCTCAAATATGAATATGCGAAGGACCCCAAAAGTTTCCCACCATGATTATATATTCGGCCAGCTATTTGATGCCCTGCCCAGCACTGTGACCTTTTTTGGCAAAAGCCATGCTCAGATCAATGGCATCCCAGACCGGCTTGCCGAGAGAGCGTCCAAGGGTGGCCGCATCCTGCACGAGCTTAACACGATCGCCATGGTTGACCACGCTGATCCGCTGGCTGTTTTTGAGCACTAGCAGCAATTCATAACTCCAGTAACCCCGCCCCCCTGTTCCTGGCCCTGGATTGAACACCGGCAAGAGCTGCAGGGCATGAACCTGGTCTAGCCGGGCCGTGTTTGGCGTCTCCTCACCGGAGATGGTCTTTGTCGTTGGCCTGCTTGTCTTTGCGGAACTCACCCCGAACCAGATCAAAGACAATAGCCGCTGTGCCTTTCTTGAATGAGTATGCTCCGCCGACGACAAAAAGCGCGCTGACGAGCAGTACAGCGGCTGTATTCCAGCTCAGAAACAGACCTCTCTCTGTATTGGAGATGGAGATAAAAAACGGCCTCTCCCACACCAAGCAGCATAAGGGTAATGCTGAACCACCTGGACGTGGTTGTGGCGCAGAATTCCAGCCGACCGGGACTGACCTCCTTCAGCTCATGGGTACGGAAATTGGCGGATGTACGATTGACAGGCAGCCAGCCGGTTTGCAGGACCAGCGGGTCGGAAAACTCCCTAGCCACCAACTTCTCTAGCCTGGCGTCCATCTCGTTCAGCATACCTATAAACTTGTCGTAATTGAGCAGGTCGGCACCGGTAAAGTTGATCGGTTGCGGCGGCACCGGGACAGGTTCCGCGATGATCGGCGCAATGGGCAGCGGCACCGTCCGGGCCGTCTTGTTGTAGGCCTTCTGGCAGTGGGGGCATTGCCACGGGGGTGCGGTGTCAGTCGGCTGGCGGAGATACCCGCATGCCGGGCAGGTGAGGGTCTCTGGCATGGCTTTCTTGCTCCAATTGAGTGTGCGACCAACGGCTCGGGAGAACACCGGCGGTTTTAGGCCGGTGCTTCTGCCTAGTTGGACCCTCGCTCTTTACTTTTGTCTCGTGTTAAGGGCTGACCCCTCCGCTCCGCTAACGTCCAGCAAAAGCTCTC
>Ga0209212_1007341_pt1 | contig 12231 bp, 6 predicted proteins | sample RifGroC2_FD_183996 | JGI IMG/M metagenome (GOLD analysis project Ga0209212, IMG submission 183996) | Groundwater microbial communities from Rifle, Colorado, USA - Groundwater C2 (SPAdes) (version 2) | ecosystem: Environmental > Aquatic > Deep subsurface > Groundwater | place: Rifle, Colorado...
CTGCGGCGGATGCAACGACACCTGCGAAACTAAGGCTGTTAAAGATTGGACGATACTTGTATTCCTCAATGCTGACAACAATCTCGACTCGTTCGGCGTAAAAGACGTCAACGAAATGGAAATGATCGGTTCCAGCGACCGCGTTAATATAGTAGTTCTTTTAGACCGCGAAGGCGGAGTCGCTAAAAAACTCTATATCACCAAAGACAACGACGCAAACAACATCACTTCGAAAGTCGTCGAAGAACTCGGCGTTTACGACATGGGCAACTACAAAAATTTAGTAGATTTCGTAGCGTGGGGCGTTAAAACCTATCCCGCTAAAAACTATCTGGTTGACATATGGAACCACGGTTCGGGCTGGAACAAAAAAAGAGCCCTTACGTTCAAAGGCATCTCCTATGACGATCAGTCCGGCAACCACATCACCACCGCTCAGCTCGGCGACGCTATGGCTTCGATACAGCAGCTACTCGGCAAAAAACTCGACATCCTTGCCATGGACGCCTGCTTAATGCAGATGGCCGAAGTTTGCTACGAAATTAAAGATTACGTTCAGTTCTGCGTCGCTTCCGAAGAAACCGAACCCGGCGACGGCTATACCTACGACACCTTCCTCGGCCCGATCGTAAAGAACCCCTCGATGGACGCTCTCGCTGTGGCTAAATTGACGGCTCAGGCTTACACCGAACACTACAAACTTCAGAATGAAGCCTGCACCCAGTCGGCTGTAGACCTCGCTTCGATGGACTCTTTCATGGCTAAATTCGATCAGCTCTGCGCGAAACTCGCTGAACAGATGACCGACAAAGCCGTAGTTACCGCTATCAAAAAACAGGTCCGTCCTTACACCCAGGCTTTCTACTACAGAAGCAATATCGATCTCGGCCATTTCTTAACGCTCGTTCAGAAAAACGTTAAAAATGACGAAATACAGACCCTCGTAGCTGAAACCCTCGCCCTCTACGGCGCTGGCCAGAATCCTCTCGTAGCCGGCAACTATATCAACGGCTCGTCGATGAAAAATGCTACCGGCCTCGCTATCTACTTCCCTTCGTACGCTCCGGGCTCGGACTACGGCAAGGTTAAATTCTCAAAAACCAACTGGACCCTTTTCTTAACGAAATACTTCGCAGCCGCATCATCGGTTCAGTAAGATAAAAATGGATGCCGGTTCGAACCGGTAAAACTATGAATTAATAAGAGGCCGCCCTCCGGGGCGGTCTCTTTTTTTCTTATAAATGTTGACAATCTTCATTTTATTGAGTAAAATTGATATACTATTTAACGCTCGGTAAAAGAGGTTGTTTATGTCTAAAAGAATATATTTATGCTTTTTATTAGGTTTTATAGCGGTTTTATGCGCTTACACGCCTTCATATTCCGCCGCCGGCGACAGCGGCGAGGTCGAAACACCTTCGGCCGGCCTGCCGTACGCTTCCGATTCGGCTGAAGTTGCGGCGAGCTCGCCGTCCGACTCCGATGAAGTGTCGGCGAGCGCGCCTGCCGATTCGTCCGAAGTTTCATCCGCTCCGGCAAGCCCCGCCGGCGGTCCTTTACATATCGACGCGGGCGAAATCTCCGCTGATATTACTAAACTTTTATCCGGCAATAAAAAAATATTTTTCTTAGAGCAGATGGCGGCGCTTAAAATGTCGAATGAAGGCGGCTCCGAAGTCGAGGGTACGCTGAACGCGCTTTACGACTCGCGCGAGTCGCTTTCTATGAAATTAGCCGGCCTCGCGGTCCGCGACGGCTCGGGCAGGGCGCTGAAGATCATCAAAGGCCGCATACTCGGCACTAAATTATACGAACTTTACGGCCTCGATTCTTTCACGTCTTACGCGCTAAACCATCCTGAATTTCCCGAGGGCTCGGACGGTACGGCGGCCGTTTCCGCGGCATCGACGGAGCGGTTGAAAGACTCTCTGCTCGAGCTCAAATCATTTATCGAACTCGAAAATTCAAGAGTGGTCAATTCGAATTCGTTCATATCCGAACTCGATAATTATATGGCGTCCCTTAAGGACGGCGAAACATCGACTGGAGCGTCCGATGGCGGCGGCCCCGGCCAGGATGGCGGCTTTTCCGGTGAAGAATCGAAGGTGCTGTTTTCCGTGCAGGAAGTTTCACCCGGCGCGAACTCGACCGACGCTTCCATCGACTCGCCCATTACAGTTAAATTCGACGCGGGAAAGTTTGCCGGCGCGAAAAATAAGATCGCGGTGAACGTCAGAACGGTCAATGTCGGCCAGAAATACTCGAAACCCGCGTCAGGCGATACCGGCGCGATAAAATTCAAATGGGACGCGGCGTTCTCGCTTCTAACGATAACCGCGGCGGCGCATCTGCAGCGTAACGCACTGTACAATGTTTTACTTGTATTCGACCATAAGATCCCCGCTCCCGCGAAGCGGAAGACCGGCGAAGACTCGCCGCAAAAGGGCTTTTTCCGCGACCGCAGCGTGAACGCGGGCTTATTTAAAACCATCGACGTAGATCTCGGCGAAATGACTGTCAAATACAGTTTCGACTGGAATTTTACGACGCAGTCCTACGAGTCGACATCGTCCGAAGCCGCCCTTTCTTCCGCGGAAACTTCGGCCACCGAAGAAACCGAACTTGGCGATAACTCGACCGCCGAGGTCGATCTTAAAGACAAGCGCGGCACCGAAGAGAACGAGATCGGCGATAAAGCCGCCGCCGGTAAAAACGGCACAGCCGAAAACGCCGTGAATAAAAAAGGTTCGATCATGGGCGAAGTTTTCGAGCAGCCCCAAAATATGCCCATGCTTGTGAATCGTTCGCCGGAAGGCGTTTCGATTATGAGCGCGAGCGAAATATTTGTTATTTTTTCCTGCGATATCGACCCGAAATCCATAAATAACGACACAATGCAGCTATTTTACGAAACGTCGAAGTCAGAATTCGAGAAACTGCAGTATAAACTGAAACTTGACGGCCGCCGTCTCACGCTGATACCGAAAACGCCTCTTTCGGCCAGCAAAAATTATAAGGTGACGGTCAATTCGGTGCGCACCGCGAAAAAACTCAATATGCCGATCAATGAAACTTTTCACTTTAAAACCGCATGCGCCGTCATGGGTGCAAAACTTTCTCGCGGCCAAAAAGATAAAAAGGAAGAAACGCTCGAAATAACAATTTCCGAAGATCTTGCGGATCTTAATATAAATTTTTTCGAGATCGAGAAGAAGAAAGAAAAACCCGTAGAATTCGATAAATGCGGTAAAATTTTCGCGGAACCGCGCAAGCCCGTCAAACCGGCTATCGTTTCTTTGGCGCTTGGCGCCGGCAAAAATGCCGCGCCGTCGCAGGGCGATGCTCTAAAAACGCCGGGCTCACGAAAGGCCCAGCAGAATAAGATAATAAAACCTCAGGGGCCGGTCACTATTCTGCTGAAGCCGAAAGTGCCGCTGGTAAAAGGACGCGAATATAAGATCGACGTTTTTTCAACGGGCGGGGTCATCGAAAACGGCATAATTAAATTCACCGCCAAATAATATTTCCATTATCGCTTGACAATAATATCAAATTTATGTATAATCCAATCAATTTTTTTATTTTTTGGAGGTTTTTTAATGCGCAATTTAAGAAGAGCCAAAATATTGGGTACCGGAATGTATTTGCCGGAAAAAAGATTGACCAACGCCGATCTTGAAAAGATGGTCGACACCACCGACGAATGGATCGTTACCCGCAGCGGCATCAAAGAACGCAGAATAGCCGAACCCGATCAGGCAGTTTCCGACCTGGCTATTCCCGCGGCGCAGATGGCTCTTAAGAACGCCGGCGTTTCGCCCGAGCAGATCGGCTGCGTCGTACTGGCATCCTTCACTCCTGACCGCACGATATCTGCCACGGCGTGCATTATCCAGCACAAACTCGGCTGCAAGAACGCCGGCGCTTTCGACGTCGAGGTCGCCTGCTCAGGCTTTATCTACGCCACGACGCTCGGCCGTTCGCTTGTCGAAACGCATGTATGCGATTACGTTCTGGTTATAGGCGCCGACATACTGTCAAAAGTCATCGATTTCACAGATAGAAACACCTGCGTGCTTTTCGGCGACGGCGCCGGCGCGGTGGTTTTAGGGCCCGCGGCGAACGAGGACGAAGGAATATTCGACGTGCTTCTCGGCGCTGACGGCGGCGGAGCGGACCACATCACCATTCCCGCCGGCGGAACCCGGATGCCGACCACTGTTAAAACGGTCGAAGACCGTCTGCATTACGTTAAAATAAACGGCAAAGAAGTATTCAAGTTCTCCACCAAAATAGTGGGTGACATGATAGAACAGGTCCTTACCAGAAACAATCTCACTCTCGATAACGTGAAACTTATAATTCCCCACCAGGCCAATATCCGCATAATCGAATCGGCCGCTAAACGCTTCAACTGCCCGCTGGATAAGTTTTATATCAACCTCGACAGGTACGGCAACACCGTCGCCGGCACCATTCCGATAGGCCTGCACGAAGCTCTCGGCGAAGGCAAGATCAACAAGGGCGACATCGTTTTACTCGCCGGTTTCGGCGGCGGGCTCACATGGGGTCTCGTAGCCATGAAATGGTAATGCTCCCGGAATCAACTTAAAACGTATTCAAATAAAATAGTTCATATAAAAAAACAGCGCCGGAAAAAGATCCGGCGCTGTTTTTTTTCGCGCGATACGGCCTGTAAAGTCTTTAGTTATTATCGGCTTTATCGATTGCTCCAGATTTTCAATGCTTTTCCGTTTTTTCGGACTTTTCCGTATTTTCATAATTGTCAGAAGCTTCCTCTGTCCGCGCGGATTTGATGATCTCATCGTACTGTTCGCGGATCACCCTGAATTTGTTAAATAGTTTTTTATCCTTGAATTTATCTTCGTTGGCGACTATGAAGTTCAGTATTTCATAGAAGTTTTTCGCGTGGTCCGTATTTTTGAGAAGGTCGAAAGCGATGGCTATCAGTTTATTGGCATTTTCGTATTCTTCTTTGTCGAAAAGAATTTTTGCTTTCATAAAATAAAGTTTGCCGGCGACCTCGGCGGCGTCGGAAACGCTGAATTCCACTACGACGGTGAAGTTCGTCAGCGAATCGCCGCTTTTGCGCTTTTTATCGTTCAGGTTTTTCTTGCGGGCCTTGTAAATTTCATAAAATCCGAGATATGAGTCTATGATCTTCACGGCGCCTTCGGCGTCGTTTGATTTGATCCGCGCCAGGGCGAGGTTGTGGCCCAGAGTCAAATACAGTTCAGCAAAATCCGGACCGGCGGCCGCGTCGTCTTTTATAATTTTTTCGGTCTCGTCCGCCAGGGCGCGCAATATTTTTTCCGCCTCCGTTACCTCTCCGGTTTCCAGCAGCAGCTCGCCAAGAAAATTGCGCGTCAGAATAAGCTCCCGGGTATCTTTTAACTCGCCGCATGTTTTAAGGAGCTCTTCCGTAAGGTTTTTCCATATAGGGCTGTTCTGGCGGAATTTGCACAGCGCGAGCGCCCTGATCTTTTCGAAACTGTCCTTGAGGCTGCCTTTTTTTTCATAGATGAATATGAGGTCTTCGAGGAGTTTCGAGGCGGCGTCGTAATTGGCGCAGTCGATGAAGATGTTCGCTATGCGGTTGATCTGTTCGAGCGTATCGGAACTGAGTTCCTTTATCCGCGCCTCGTCGTCGAGTTTTATCGAGCCGAGTCCGAGAAGCTCCGCGGCCTCGTCGAGCCGGCGCGCGGACTGTTTATAAAGGCCGAGATCGGAGAGGACCTTGGCAATCTTGAGCGCTATGGTTCCGGCGTCTTCGCGGCCGCCCTTTTGCTTAGCCATGGCGTACATTTTTTCATAGTAGCGGAGGTTGAGAGGGTTATATTCGAAGTATGAAAATATGTTGTTAAGCAATGATTTATAGATATATACAAAATATCCCGCGTCGGAGGTTTTGGCGAGTGCCTGCATGACCGCGTCGATATGTTCTCTGGCGCGCGTGAAATCTTCGAAACTCATCGCGATGACGGCGGCCGTCATGTTGTTCATGATGATTTCCTCGTTTTTTTCGCCGCCTTTATTATTTAATTTGAATATTCGATCGAGCGTCTTATAAGCCTCGCCGCGCTCGCCGAATTTGGCCATGATCATGGCGTATGTAAAAAGATTTTCGACGGCCTCGCCGCGGCGCAGCGATTTTTTTATCTCTTCGCCGGCTTCCTTGAACGAATTGGAGTTGGCGTAAATCGCCGATACCGCCATGTGGAGGTTTTTGAGATACTGCTCGTCCTTTATCCCGCGCAGTTTCGAGTCGATCTCGCTTTTTATCCGCTTCACCTCGGCCTCGAAGCCGAGTTCGCTGCTCAGGCGCATCATGTAAACCAACAGCCTGACGTAGTTTTGAACGTTGGATTTTCTCGCGCGTATCTCGAGCTGCTTGAGATGGCTGAAGCATTTGCTGTCTTCGCCTTCGGCATAAAGCTCGTTCGCCTTTTTGACGCCGGCGTCGAACTCGGCGTCTGACAGAGCGGAGGCGGGCGCCGCGGTAAACATCGTCAGCGCGAGAATCAGCGCCGCGAACAGGAATTTTTTATGCATGGAATCACCTTTATGACCTTTCTTTTTATATTGCATTATTTTAGCGATTATACTTTAAAAAAAAATAAAATTCAAGTATAATACTTTAAAAATTAATTTGCCGTCCCCGCCGGACGAACGTTCGAGAAAGGAATAACGCCTTGAAAGACCTGCTTTACAAAAATATTTATTTCGCCGCCTGCCCGCCTTGCGTCGAGCCGCGCGATCCCGCGCCCGGATCGAGCGTATCGCTCAGATTATTCGTCGGAAAAGCCGTTGCAGAGCTTATCGACGAGATCTTCGTCAGAATGACCTGCGACAACGAAGAACGCCGGATCAAAATGAAAAGATCGCGCGACGCCCGCGGCGAGTTTTATAGTTTTACCGCGAAGATCCCGCTGCTGGTTAAAACCACCGGCGTCAGGTTCAAGATATATTCTAAAAACAATATATACTGGCTGAACGCCCGCGGCTTATACGCCTATCATCCGAACGATTATTTCGACTTCAGGATAATAGCCGGAAACGACGCGCCGGCCTGGGTCAATAAATCGGTTTTTTACCAGATATTTCCGGACCGTTTCTGGCATGGCCTTTCGCCGGAAGAATACGCGGCGCGCGAAATACAGGAAAAAAAATTCAAAAGATTATACGGCGGCCGCGAGGTTTATTTCAGGGGTATAGAGCCGCGTCTTAAACGCTGGAACGAGCGGCCCGACAAAAAGTCGCTGGGATACGAGTTTTATATGGGCACCCTCGGCGGGATCGCTATGAAGAAGGACTACCTGAAGGAATTGGGCGTTAACGCAATTTACCTTACGCCGATATTCAAATCCCCCACGAACCATCGATACGACACCATTGATTATTTCCAGGTAGATCCCTTGCTGGGCGGCAATTCCGGCTTCGAAAAATTCATGAGCGAGATGCGCGGCGTGAATATGCGCGTTATACTCGACGCGGTTTTCAATCATTCCGGCTTTTCATGCGATATGTTCAAAAAGGCGAAAAAAGGAATAAAGCCTTACGAAGAATTTTACAGTTTTCACGGAAAGGGCCGCGCTCGTTACGCCTGCTGGCTTGGCCACGGCAGCCTTCCGAAGCTGAACTACGCTTCCGAAAAACTGCGCGAGCTAATATTCAGGGGGCCTGGATCCGCCGCCGCCCGATGGCTTTCGCCGCCCTACGCCATCGACGGGTACCGCCTGGACGTGGCGCATATGATAGGCAGGAACGCTTCCAGCGAAGGTAACGCCGAAATAATCGCGGAAATGAGAACGGCGTTCAAAAAGCACAGGCCGGACGCGTTCGTTGTGGCCGAGAATTTTTTTGACCCGTACAAAATGATCGAAAACGATTGCGTCGATTCCGTTATGAACTATCACGGATTCACGTTTCCGGTGATCGCCTACCTGTCCGGGAAAGACCACGGCGGCCGCCCCAACGCCCTTACGAGCGCGGAGTTTTGCGACTGGGTAATGGACTGCTACGCGAAACTGCCTCAGGTGCGCGCCGATATCATGTACAACCAGCTGTCGTCGCACGACATTTCACGCCACAACTCGCTTCTGGGAAGAGACTATAAAAAAATTTCGGCGGCGCTCGTTTTCCAGTTCACGCTTCCTGGCGTTCCCTCGATTTTTTACGGTGACGAGATCGGCCTTACCGGCGTGGGAGATCCGGCTTGCCGCGCCGCCATGGTGTGGGATGAAAAACGTCGCGCCACAGCGCTTTTTGAAGCGTACAAAAAACTTGTCGCTGCGCGAAAAAAATATGACGCCCTCGCCTATGGCGGGTTTCGGATAATCCGCGTCGAAAACGGCGTTATCTGCTATATAAGAAAACACATGAAAGAAACGGCGCTGTGCATCGTGAACACTTCCCCGAGCGATGCCGAGTTGCGCTTCAAACCGGCGGAGCTGTTCATGACGGGCGCGGTCGGCCGGGTGGAGCTGATATTTGATTCAACTGAATTCGAAGGTTTAGCGGCCGAAAAGAGGGGCGCTAAAGAATTTACCGCCAACGAAATAAAGGCCGCGGGCGGGTCGCTCGAAATGCGCGTGAGGCAAAGTAGCTCGCTCGCGGTTTATATCAGGGAGGCCCGGTAGATAGATGTTATGGCGTGGAACACGATTATGCCGCATGCCGTCGAAAGATTCAGCGAACGCACTCCCGCTTGCAGCGGTATCCTGACGGTGTTTTCGGCGTGCCGCTCCAGCAGGTCCGCTTCGATCCCGGCGCTTTCCGGGCCGAAAACGATGTAATCGCCGGGTCGGTAGCCGAACTCAAAGTAAAGGCTCCGCCCGTTGGTGGATGTCAGAATGACGCGCGGCGGCTCTTTTAAAGACTCCGCGCTTATTTTTTCGGTGAATTCGTCGAAATCCGCGTATCTTTTTATGTCGAGCCGGTCCCAGTAATCGACGGCGGCGCGTTTGAAATGCTTATCGGTTTTTATGTCGAATCCCGGTTTTCCGACTATGTGAAGGTTCGTTCCGCTCGCGTAGCATAGCCTCGATATGTTTCCGGCGTTCGGAGCGATCTCGGGCCTTATAAGAACTACATTCAGCCCGGCGCGTAAAATGGCGCCGTCCGCCGCGCCCGGAAAGGGCGAATTATCGATATCGTTTGCGCTGTACCAGTTCATGGCCCGATTATATCACAAACCGGCTTGTTTTACAATCCCGTAAGGGCTTTTTCATTTTAAAAAGGACCGCTGATTTTAAGGGATATTATTAAGTAGGAAATTTAACGGATATATGATATAATGTTTATCCGAAACTGATGAAAAACAACGCGCAAACAAGGGTTTTCCGAATGTTAAATGCCGGATGAGACCGCAGACCGCGAACATAATTTCGGCCTTCATGCCCTTATAGTAATATTAATATTTTTATGATTAAATGATCTTTAATATAATGAGGAGCGACCAATGACGAAATTTTATCAAATCGAAAAAAACGGGCTGATCGAACTTGCGCCGGGGGTCTCCGAAAGCCTGAAATCGAATTCGGTCTACAGCGACGATCTCAAACCCGTCGCGATCGGTGAGCGGACCTGGAACTACTACCATATAGCTACCCTGTGGATAGGAATGAGCGTTTGCGTCCCCACATATACGCTCGCATCCGGGCTTATAGCAAGCGGAATGAACTGGTGGCAGGCCGTTATCACCATATTTCTAGGCAACATGATAGTTTTGATGCCGATGGTTCTCATCGCGTTCGCGGGCACGAAATACGGCATCGCTTATCCCATCTTCTGCAGGGCGTCCTTCGGCGTCAACGGAGCGCACCTGCCTTCTCTTCTGCGCGCCGGGGTCGCCTGCGGCTGGTTTGGCATCCAGAGCTGGATCGGCGGAGAATTCCTGTTCAGCGCGCTTACGGGGATCATTCCTTCACTGGCCCTTTATCCGAACTTTAAGTTCGTTACATTCATTTTATTCTGGACTATAAACGTATACATCGGCTATAAGGGTACCGAGTCCATCAAGTGGATGGAGTCTTACGGCGCGCCGATATTAATAGGCGTCGGCTTCGTCGTGATCGCATGGGCCGTTTACGCCGCCGGATCCGTTTCAACACTGCTTTCCGCCACCGACAGGATAGCGGCCGTTCCCGGAACTTTGAAAACCTCATTCGCGGCGCTTTTTCTGCCGTCGCTGAACGGGATGATAGCTTTCTGGGCGACCATCGCGCTCAACATTCCCGATTTCACCCGTTACGCCCGCAGCCAGAAGGACCAGATAACAGGCCAGATACTCGGCCTGCCTACAACGATGGCTTTTTACGCTTTCGTTGGCGTTTTCGGCACTCTCGGCTCCATAATCGTTTTCAACCGCGCCATCTGGAATCCGGCGGAACTCATCGACGCTTTCCACTCGCCGCTTTTGAGCCTTTTCGGCGGCTTAGTGATATTTCTGGCCACCATCACGACCAATATCGCCGCTAATGTCGTCGCTCCCGCCAATGCGTTCGCCAACCTCATGCCGAAAAAAATAACCTACCGCGCCGGCGTTATAATCACAGGGATCATAGGCATTCTTATAATGCCCTGGAAACTTTACTCCGACCCTTCCGGCTATATATTCAACTGGCTGGGGGTTTACGGCTCTTTCCTGGGGCCGCTGGCCGGCCTCTATATTTCGGATTACTACATATTAAGAAAACAAAAATTGAACCTGTATGATCTGTATCTCGACAAATCGCAATATTATAATTATATCGGCGGCTTCAACCCGGCCGCGCTCATAACATATTTCATATCGATCTTTCCGTTCTGCCTCGACCTGCTTTATAACACTTTTAACGGCCATGTCGTCAACAGTTCCTGGATCATCGGCCTGCTGATCTCGTTCATGGTCTATCCGATTTTTTCGAAGAAGGACGCGTCTAACTTCGGCGGCTTCGATTCGGTCACGGACCGGCAGGCATTATAATTTTTTTAAGTGTTTGCAATCGAAATCGCCGGCAAAATCTTTGCAAGCGGCGCTCATATATTATTAGTTTAGAATATACGGATGTCCGGCTCTGACCGACGATCCATAAAATCGTTTAGTTTAAATCGCTATTTATATTGACATAATCGGCCCGTTATTTTATAATAAGGTCAATTTTATTTTATGCTCAAGCATAATTAAAAAATCGGGGAGGTAGTATCGTATGAAGTTTAACAAATTAATTCTGGCGCTGATAATTTTATTATTGTCGGCGAACCTGGCAGAGGCGAAATCGAACATAGTGTCCGAAACGCTTCCGAACGGCGCTAAAATTTTTGTGCTCGAGGACAACAACAGCCCGCTGGTGGCGCTGCAGATATGGATCAAAACCGGAGCGGTGCATGAAGAATATAAAACCCGCGGCATGTCGCACTTTTTAGAGCACCTTCTTTTCAAGGGCACCGAAAAACGCCAGGTCGGCGAGATAGACCGCGACCTCGACGCCATAGGCGCCTCCAACAACGCGGCGACCTACTACGATTACACCTTTTACCAGGTGACGGGCGCGTCCTGCCATTTCGACAAAATGCTCGAGATCGAAGTCGACGGCGTGCTCAACTCCGCGCTCAGGCCGGAAGAAGTTGAAAAAGAACGCAAGGTCGTCATCGAAGAAATTAAAATGGGCGAAGACAATCCCTACCGCGTTATGTTCAAGAGCATTCATAAAAGTCTTTTCGACAACCTGAACTACTCTTATCCCGTTATCGGCTACGAACAGGTCATTCAGAACGTCCCTCGCGACGTCATATACAACTATTATAAGGCTAAATATCATCCTAAAAACATGGCGTTCGTGGTCGTCGGCAATATCAAGCCCGAAGAGGCTATAGCCAAAATTAAAGACGCTCTGAAGAACATAACCACCGAACATCCCGCTAACGAACCTCTGGACGCCTCCTTCGAGTCTCAGATCGCCAAACCGCGCTACGAAAAGATCGCGATGGACACCGAAAAAACATACGCCGCTATCGCCTACCGCGGAGTTTCGGCGACATCCAAGGACGCCGCCGCGTTCGAAGTTTTGAACGCGATCCTCAGCTACGGCACTTCTTCACGTCTTAACATGCTGTTAAAAGAAAAACACAAACTCGTCGAATCGATTTCCTGCGCCAACTGGAATTTCGCTTCCAGCGGGGCTTTCATCGCCTTCATGATGCTCGATCTTAAAAACCTCGACAGGGCGC
>Ga0209212_1007345_pt1 | contig 12227 bp, 13 predicted proteins | sample RifGroC2_FD_183996 | JGI IMG/M metagenome (GOLD analysis project Ga0209212, IMG submission 183996) | Groundwater microbial communities from Rifle, Colorado, USA - Groundwater C2 (SPAdes) (version 2) | ecosystem: Environmental > Aquatic > Deep subsurface > Groundwater | place: Rifle, Colorado...
TTACTTGCGGCATTGTCACAGCCAGGGAACCGGCCAGCGGCTTAAGGAGCATGGGGCTCCACCGGCTTCAGATCAAGGGAAAAACGAGGATGGGTATCCATCTCTCCAACCCGCCCATTTCCCGTTTCGCCGCAAATGCGGAAAAGAGCGGCAAGCCCCTGGATATCGCGATAAGTTTGGGCGTACATCCGGTTATACTCCTTGCATCTATCGTGAGCTCCCCCAGCGAAGACAAGGTTGCTATAGCGAGCAGCCTGTTGGGAAGTCCCATCCATCTGGTTCGGTGCGAAACCGTGGATGCCGAGGCGCCAGCCCACGCCGAGGTGGTCATCGAGGGAAAAATCCTTCCAAATGTCCGTGAGATGGAGGGGCCTTTTGGCGAGATCTCAGGCTATTATTTCTCAGACAACAGTCACGTCATTGAGGTCACTGCGATAACCCGCCGAAAAGATTCAATCATCCAAGCCTTACATCCGACGGTCAGCGAGGTATCGCTCCTCGGAGGTCCGGCCGGCGAGGCCGAGATGATTCAGATGCTTAGGGCAAGGGGTTTCGCCGTGCGGGACCTCGCTATCAGCCGGTCCAGCAATCACGCTCATGTCGCCGTCTCGCTCCAAAAAAATCACGAGTCTGATCCGCGACAGCTCCTCCACTACCTGCTTTCCGGAGTGCCCTACATCAAGCACGCTGTCGTCGTGGACGATGATGTCGACGTGCATGATGCGGAGGACGTCGAATGGGCGATTGCCACGCGCTTTCAAGGGGACCGGGATTTGGCGGTCATCCCTGACCTCAAAGCCCGCGCCATCGACCCCTCCAAAAAGGAGGGCAACTTCATGACCAAGGTAGGGCTAGATGCCACGGTGCCGCTGCGGTTGAGAGAGAGATTCAGGAGAATCAGCATCCCATCCCGGGTCAGAGAGAAGGTGGCGAGAACGATCCGAAGGCTAGCGGGAAAAAGGCTCAACTGATGGGACACACCATGCGATAGAATAATGCCCCAAAGATTGAAACAGGCCGGCCCTGAACCTCAGTCCCTGTTTTCCACGAACATGGCATCATCCCGGCGGATAAATCCAGGGGGATTCCCATGTTTGGAACGGACTTCAAGCCATTCCCCCACGGAGCCCACTACCGTGACCCTTGTCCCCTTATTGATAGCAGACACCTTACGCGAGAAAGAAGACGGCTCGGCAAAAACAGAAGTGGAGCGAATCATTTCGTAGCTTCCCGGCTCCGCCGGGCGGCTCCAACTAGGTGGCGCTGCCGGTTCGACCGGCTTGGAGACAACCTTTTCCTGCGGCCGCCGAGGAGTTGCCGCCGATCGCTCCACCTGTCGTATCGCTTCCTTTAGTTTCTGCTCCGTCGAGGAGAGCGCCTGGGTAGCCTGCTCGAGACGGGTCTGCAACTCCGCCGTCTTACTGGAATTCTCCTCAAGCTCTTTCCGCATTTGCGCAATTCGGCTATCCAACTCCCGGATCCTGCGGTCCTTTTCCTCCGCCTCCCCGCTCTTTCCCTCAAGCGGCGGCCTCAAACCAGCAGGCTCGGTTTTTGTTCCGAGAAGGTATCGCCCGGCAAGAACCGCGCCAATGGCAAGGACCAGAAAAACAATAATGTAGCCGTAGGACCTTGGAATTCTTTCCCCCATGGCACCTCCCAATGACTATCTTGAATAGCTTTCTTCTTTCCGTCAAGAGGGCCGCTCAAAACTTTTCAGAGCACCTATGGACTTAGACGGTTGGCTTTTCAAGCGAGGAGGTGTGTGGTAAAAATAGGATTAAGAAGTATGGCTAAACTCTCAATTACCCGGTCTCCCGCAAAAGGCCGGAACATCTATTCCACCCTCCATTGGCAAAAGGCTATCTTGCAACTGGGCCGGGCCATGGCCTCCAAATTGAGCCTGGACGCCGTCTTTCGGGAATTTGCGGCAGGCATCAAGGGCTACATTCCCTATCACCGGCTTTTGATCAGTCGAGTAAATCCCCATAACAGGATTCAACGCATCTTTATTTTGTCGCAAGCCGCCAACGATGCGTTGGAAACGCCCGGGGATCTCTATGAAAAAGGGCAAACCGTAACCGAGTGGGTCGTACGGGAGCAAAAGCCCTTCATCCGCGTGGATACTGCACTGGTGCAGGAGTTCGAAACCGACGAGCGCCTGAGCCATATGGGATTTCATTCCCATATCACCGTCCCGCTGATTTACTGGGAACGCGTGGTCGGGAGTTTTCATCTCGCCTCCACAGAGCCCAATAGCTACAGCGAGCGGGAATTGGCCTTTCTGACGTCCGTGGCCGAGTGGCTCGCTATTGCCATGGAAAATGCCCGCTTCTTCCAGGAGACCCATCGCCTTCTCGAGGAACAGGGGGTGCTGCATCAAGTCACCTCACAGATCAATACCCTCGATCTGGATTCCCTGCTGCAAAGGCTCACTAAAGAGGTCGTCAACATTTTCAAAGTCGATTGCGCTTTCGTGCGCCTAAGGAGGCCGGACGGTCTCTTTCAACTCCGTGCTGTATCCGGAATGAAACTTCCGGCGTATCAGGGGGCCACCCTTGAGGGTCACGGGCGCTCCGCTTGGATTCTGGAGAACCGAAGGCCTCTCTGCATTCGCGACATCAGGGAACAAGAGGCATCCATTCCTAAAGGAACAGGCCTGGACCGAATGGGTTTTCGCAGCTATCTGGGAGTCCCTATTGTGTCGCGAGAAAAGGCGATTGGGGCCCTCATTGTCCTGAGCAAAAACGTCCGCGATTTTACGGACCGGGATATTTTTTTCCTCCAGCAGCTCGCCGTGGAGGCAGCCATTGCCATCGACCATGCCCTTCTCTTCGAAGAGCTCAAAAGGGTAAATGGAGATCTGGAGAAGGTAACCCAGAACAAATCGCAGTTTCTCGCCCGTCTCGCGCACGAGCTGAGAACCCCTTTGAGCGTTATTACGGGCATCCTGGAAATGGTGAACATGGGGGCCACCGGATCTCTGACCGACCAGCTGAAGTCTGCGCTGGGGAAAATCCAGAGCCAATGTCGCGCCCTGCAACAGATGGCCAACGATGTCCTGAACCTTTCCCGCATCGAGGCGGGGACTATTCCTTTGGAAATCTCCACCTTTACGATCGACAAGATCCTTAATTCCCTAAAACTCCTGACCGAGGATCTGCAAAGAAGAAACAGTCTAAGACTCGCGTGGGAGATCGAGCCCGACCTTCCTCCACTTACGACCGACGCCGCTAAGGTGGACGCGATTCTCCAGAACCTGATTGTGAACGCCTTCAAGTACACCCTGGATGGAGAGGTGCGGATCCGGATGAAGAACCGGCCGGAGTCCCGATCCATAGAGTTCACGGTCGAAGATACCGGGAGGGGAATCGGCGCCGAAGAATTGCCGAGAATCTTCGACGGGTTTCACCAGGTCCAATCCACGGCTGCCAGTCAGGGAGTCGGCCTGGGCCTCACCATCGTCAAGAAATACCTCGAACTCATCAGGGGCACGATCCAGGTCAAGAGCGAGGTCGGCAAAGGTTCCGTCTTCACGGTAATCCTGCCTTACAGCCTGGAGGCATAAGGAGATGTAATGGCGCTGATCATCGGTGAAAAGGAAACCAGAAAATTCATCGACATGCCTCGGGCGCTCAAGGTCGTGGAGAAAATTTTTCATGACCGGGCCGCGGGGAAAACGCGAAGCCTGCCGCGCCGCAGACTCAAGAGCAGCCAGAAACAGCTCAACGTCATGGCCTCTTGGCAGGCGGATTCGGATCTCCTCTGTCTAAGGGCCTACGTCGGCGAGGCAAATACGGTTACCCTATACAACGGCCGAACGGGAAAGATCCAGGCAGTGATTAACATGGGATATCTGAGCAGCCTGCGCACCGGCGCCGCCAGCGGCGTCGCGGCGAAATACCTTGCGCCATTAGAACCCAAGGTGCTGGGCGTGATCGGCCCGGGCTGGCAGGCGACATTCCAGGTTGAGGCGATCGCACGCTCCTGCCCGGTCAAGCAGGTTTTGGTCATTGGGCGAGATCCAAAGAAGAAAAAAGAGTTTATCCGCCGGATGAGCAAAGCCGTCCAGGTTGAATGGGGGGAGGTCTCCTCCATCGAGGAGATTGAAGCCGCATCTGATATTCTGGTCGTCGCAACGGACTCTTCTTCCCCGGTGGCCAATGGCAAAAAACTTAAGGACGAGGTCTTGGTCATCTCGATGGGGGCAAACCAGGCGGTAAAACACGAGGTCTCAGGCGATCTCATTCGCCGCATGGATCTTACTGTTACGGACGATCTCCCTACGGCACAAACCGACAGCGGCGACCTGATCGCTGCCATCAAGGAGGGAATCCTTACGTGGGGAAATATCGTACCCTTGGAAAAGATTGTTGCTGAAGGATCACCTCAGCCACGCCCTAAGCGAATCTTCTTTCAGTCCAACGGCATCGCCGACGAAGACCTGGCCGTGAGCCATTATGTGTTCAATCAAATCAGGCGGAAGCGTGCAAGGGCGAGAAGGGTCTCTGAGATTTAACCGGGAGGACTCCGGCTGATCTGTGGGAGTTTCCAAGAATGAAAATCGCTAATCAGGCGGCTATCGTGACGGGGGGTGGGAGCGGCCTGGGCCGCGCCATGGCCCTAGGTCTCGCCCGCGAAGGAGCCAAGGTCCTTATCGCCGAGGCGAGAAAAACCGAGGGGGAAAGAGTGCTCAGTGAGATTCGCTCTTTCGGCGGCGCAAGCGAGCTTTTTGTCGGCGATATTAGCCAGGAAAAGTGCGCGCAACAGATGGCGGATTTCTGCCTTCAGAAGCTTCACGGCTTGGACATTCTCATCAACAATGCCGGTTTAAGAATGGAGCAACACGAGGATGGCGTCTACGAGCCTTGGAGATGTTTGCAAATGCATCCCACCCATGAACTCTCCGTGGAGGATTGGGACCTCGTAATTAACGTCAATCTACGAGCCGTCTTTCTCTCCACCCACTTTGCCCTGCCGCATATGATTCAGCAGCGAAGGGGCACCATTATCGGCATATCGTCCAACGCGGGGAGCCAGGGCGTGCCGGGCAAGAGCGCCTACTGCGTCTCGAAGCACGGCGTTGAGGGCCTCATGAAAACCGTCGCCCAAGAGGTGCGAGAGTACGGAATCAGCGCGAACGCCATTCATCCGGGAGGGCGGGCCAATGTCGATGGACGCGGAGGAAAATCCCCTGATGTGATCGTTCCCCTGGTTCTCTTTCTGGCGTCGCAGGACAAACCAACCATTACCGGGAGAACCCTCAGCGCCCAGGGTTGGAACGCGGAGAAAGTAAACGGCTCATAAAACTCTTCTTTCGATAATCCTGTTATTTTGATTTCCTCTGCCGCCTTGACGGCAATCAAAGCAGCGCCTTCAACGGCAGTCGGACGTTGGTGGGGTATCCTGACCGTAAACCCGGTCTAAAATCTTCTTAAATATTTTCGCCTCATCAAACTCCCAATGCGTTGTCGGTTCATTTTCTTTTCCCTCAAACCTTACGACCGCGAGCCGCCCTTTATAAGACCCCTCGCGCTGCTCAACGAATCCGGATTTGGATTGCGTGAGGTTTTCGCAGACCCCAAACCGCAATTGGCCTTTGGTTCTTACATCCTCAAACAGGTGGTCTATCCAGACCAGCAAACTTCCCCGCTCTAACAAATCAACAACGCGCATGCCCGTCCTCGCCTCGTTCGCCCGTGAAAGAGTAAATGCCCAAAATTTCGTTTTCTTGTTAACATCCAGGTAAGGCAACACTGCCGTTTCGACGTCACGGACGCTGCTAGCCGATGCCATGTAGACAATCCGCTCCCAGGGGATCTTCGGGAACGCGCGGAGAATCTCATCTACGACTATTGTCCCTATGCTATGGCCTACGAGGGTAATTTCGACCGGTATATAGTCGCTCGTGTCATTGCTGTCCCCCCATTTCCACTTTGTATTCCCATCCTGCGTAGAAATCCGCGTGCTCAGTTCCTGCATGAACGTAAACAGCGCCCCCTCTCTCGCATAAGGGTTCAGTTCCAGTTTAGGCGCCAGGGTCAATCGAGCGCGCCGATTGATCGTATTCCAGGCCGGCGCCCCCAATAGTTCGATCAGAGGCGAAGTGATCAAGGCCCTAGTGGGCACGGTGATTACGAAGCTCCCGCAGGATATAGGATATTCCCACCAGGACTGCGCCCCGGTGCAACTGGGCCACGTCTCCCGAACCAGAGGCCATATCATAGGAACAACATCAAATAAGCTCGAGGCAAACTGGCCCGCAGCGACAAAGGGAGATGTGAGCCAACCCCACGCAGTATTCGTTACCTCTGCCCCTCGGATCTTAACCAAATTGTCACTAACGGATGAGATCAAGTCGCTGTTCCAAAGGATGAAAATCGGGAAGTAGGACGATCCCGCGGAACGCCCATCTTTCCCCAAAAAGTCCTCGACTTTCTTCAGTCCCGCCTCGTAAGGATTCCATCCCCCATGAACGGATATAAGGATCTGTGGTTTTTTGTGTTGCTTAGTCCAGGTCTCTCTCGCGTAGCCATCAATATCGCTTAGAATCTTCCCTACGTACTTGCTCCGGAATTCATCATTATCATTATTGCCTACCGGTTTTAGATTGCGACCGATCGGATATCCATCCTGATGGACCATAATGTAATTAAGGGATTTGGCTTGGGCCGCAATGTCTTCCGCCGGGTTCGGATTGGACGATCCCAAATCCACCGGTTGCTGTGCGGCACACTCCTGGGCGAGAATGAAAAGCCATGAACCGAAGAGGAGCAACAAAATACGGTCGATTAATTCCCTATACGGCGCGCCCATCTTCACCTTCCGGAATTGCCTGGCTGAACAATCAGGTGCCTCTCCCTCTTTCCTGGCCGGCTCACCACGCAGATAACGGGATATTCCCTTGATTTTGTCAGCATATCACAGTCGACAACCTTTAATCTCACCAGTCAAAAAGATTTTTTTTGTGGGGAGTCTCCGCTTCAGGATCCTCTTCGCGAGAGCGATGGCCCTCCCGCATCGCCTTATCGACCTCGTAACGCAGGAGATCCCAAATCTTTTCCAGACAGCGGATAAAGTCGGGATCGGACATGCTCTTAAAGCTGCGCGGACGGCGAACATCGATAGAGACAACGCTCTTGACGACTCCGGGAGCAGAGCTCATGACAGCCACCCGGTCGCAGCACATCACCGCCTCCTCGATGTTATGCGTGACCAGGATCACCGTCTTTTTTTCCTTCTCCCAAATGCGTAAGAGCTCTTCGCGCAAGAGCAGCCTCGTTTGGGCATCCAGGCTGGCAAAAGGCTCATCCATAAGAATGACTTCAGGGTCGTTAGCCAGGGCGCGCGCGAGGGCCACTTTCTGCTTCATCCCGCCGGAAAGCTCAGCCGGATGGGCCGAGCCGAAATCGAGGAGCCGCACCATCTCCAGAAAAAACTGGGCGGCCCGCTTGTAAATCGGCACGGGCTGCTTGCGAAACTCCGGCCCCAGAGGGACATTTTCTTCCACCGTCCTCCACGGCATCAAGGAAGCGTCCTGGAAGACCATGGATACCATTGCCTGAGTCCTTTTCTCCCCGACGAACTCTACCGAACCTTTGGTCGGCTTTTCCAGCCCACCGATAATATGGAGCAAAGTGGTCTTGCCGCATCCGGTAGGTCCCACGATGCCGAAAAACTCCCGGTCCCGCACCTCGAGGTCCACACCTGCCAGGGCGCGGACCCTTCCCTTTCCTGTCACAAACTCCTTGGTCAGCCCGTGAATGACGACGCGCATTGATAGAGCTTCTCTTTCGAGGGCAGGCCGCCCCCCAGTCCCTACTTTGGGTGAGAGAGTAAGGGATAACCTACGCTGGTGTCAACTTGCGTCTGGCTTTCAGGCAGAGGTGGACATTTTCTCTGTCTTTAGGTGTCGCCCCGCGAGGAAGCATTGACAACGCTGGCTGAAGCCGCTAGCCTCGTCCAAAAGGAGGTGCTCACATGAGGCTACGACGCGTCACAGCGGGGATTTTCTCACTCGCGCTGCTATGCTGGTATTCCGTTCCACAGGCCCAGTTGACCCGGCTGCACGTCGGTTACAGCGCCATCAGCGCCGATCAGCTGCCTGCCTGGGTGGCTAAAGACGCCGGCATTTTTGAGAAAAACGGACTTAACGTTGATTTGATCTTCTTTACCGGAGGAAGCACGTCGATCCTGGCTCTTGTATCTGGAGACGTGCCTATTACGCAGGTTTCCGGGCCCGGACTCATCAATAGCGTCCTGGCCGGTTCGGATGCGGTTTTCGTGGCTGCGGGGATTACCTCGCTCAATTACGTGTTGGTCGGCAAGCCCGGTGTCACAAAACCGGAGCAGCTTAAAGGCGGCAGCGTAGCGATCAGCCGCTTCGGCTCGGCGACGGATTCCATAGCCCGCTTCGCGCTCAAAAAAATCGGTTTCACGCCCGGAAAAGACGTAACCATTGTGCAGGTCGGTAGCGGACCGGACCGCTTTAATGCCGCCTTGACGGGAAAGGTGACCGCCGCTGTGATAAATCCGCCCTCCAGCTTTCTCGCGGAGAAGAGGGGTTTAGTTGTTCTTGCCGACGTGGCCAAGATGGGGCTTGTTTTTCAGCACACCGGCGCGGTGACCACGAGGAGATTTATAAGAGAGCATACCGACACGGTCCGGAGATACGTCAGATCTCATATGGAGGCCGTGGCCCGAATCTGGACCGACAAGGAAGCCACCGTTAAGGCACTGGGAAAATATATGGGAGGCGGCGTCGAGCGCAGCATCCTGGAAAGAAGCCGGGATGATGTCCTCACCGAAGCGCTGCTTCCCAAAAAACAGTATCCGAGCCTTGAGGGGCTGAAGACTGTCCTGGAAGACATAGGCGAGAGGGATCCCAGGGCAAAGACGACCAAGCCCGAACAGTTTGTGGACTTCAGTTTTATACTGGAGCTGGATCAAAGCGGATATATTGATAGCTTGTATAAGAAGAAGTAATCGGAGAGATGCCTAAACCTTGAATCTCACGCGGTAGTTAACTTTCACCTCTTTGTCCATCGGAACATCAACGACGTATTGGAGGGTATGGGCTTCGCTCTTCTCGTAGGAATGGGAGGAGCGCAGCATCTCCCAGTCGCCGGGAACGGGCTCTACGATCTTCACCTGAACATCTTCCTTTTTGTGATTTCTCAGCTTGATCTCCCACTCCACTTCGTAAACGCGATCCGCGATTGCGCGCCAGTCTCTTTGAGTTCGTTCCCCCACGACATCGAAGGCCTCGCCCATCTTGATCTTTACCTTTTTAGACACATAAAAGAGGAAAAAGTTCCCCTCAGGCCCCCCTCATCTTGGCCATTGCTTCCTGAAAACCCTTCATGAATTCGGCCGAGGGCTCGGACTTCTGATAGGCCGGGCGGGAGATGATCCTCTTGAGCCAAGCCTGGAGTCGGGGATAGCCACCGAGCTTGAGCCCGAACATCGACTCCGCGCGCGGCAGTTGCACGGCAAAACCGATATCCCCCAAAGAGAACTCCCCTGCCAGATAATCTTTTCCCTCGAGCTCCTTCTCCAGCACGCGGAGAACTCCGTCGAGTTTCGCCATGTTTTCCTTGATCACTGCCTCATTCGCCTTTTCTGTCGGCTTCATGAATTTTTCCGTGAAAACCGCCCCCAAGGGCGCCATGAAGTAATTGTCAAAAGCCTCATCCATCATCCGGGCCTTGGCCCTCTTCACGAGATCTTTGGGCAGGAGAGGAGGATTGGGAAACTTCTCCTCCAGGTATTCGTTGATGACCGTGGATTCGTAAAGAACGGTTTCACCGTCGATCAGAACCGGCACGCGGCCAAAAGGGTTGAGCTTCAGATACTCCTCGGTCTTAGCCGCCCTCTTAAAGAGATCGAGGAGTATGCTTTCGAATGGAATGTTTTTTTCGAACAGTACCACCTTCACCTTACGGCTAAAAGGGGACAACGGGAATTCATAAAGTTTGATCACGAAAATCTCCTTTCACATTTGCGCGCCGATAAATGTTGCTCTTTTTTTCAACTTCTCACTACCATTTCTTTTCTTCGTCATCAACAATGTGATAATCCTGCCCTGCAGGCGCATATATTTCGAGCACCCGAGCGACCGTGTCGCCCCCATTACGCGCAGCATGGCGCACTCCGGGAGGGATAAAGGCCACTTCTCCCGGACCGAGACGGACCTTCTTTCCCTCGATGGTGGCCTCTACCGTGCCCTCCAGGACGATGTAAATATTTTCTGCCTTGGCGTGGTAGTGCGTCACTCCTGGACCGGAATCTACGTTGATCAGGTTTATATGAACATCAACGTTTTTTGCGCCGTCTTCCTCATTGACGAGCCGGAGGGTTTTTCCTCGGTCCCGGCGCATGATTTTCACAGGGGCATCCTCAATGCGCATCACTTTCACCGGCATGGTTCACCTCCACAACAGGCATCACCCAGGGAGTTACCCCGGAGCATAGAACTGAATGATCTTACCCCTCCGGTCAGAGCGAGGGGCCACGGACAGGGAGTATAGGCGCAGATTGGAAAAGTCGGGAGACGGCCAAGCGCCTGTTCCAGCAGCGACCGCTCCGTCCATGATACTAATGCATGATACTAATTTAAAAAGAGTTTCCGGTATTCTTTCATCTTCTCCGCAAAAGCCTTCTGATCCATGTCAATCATTTCGACAACCTGGATCTTGTCCGCGTCCGGCAGCGGCGGATAGAACCCCCTGCGGTTCACGAACTCGCCCATCTTGGCTCCATACCTGGGTGCCTCCTTTGCGCTTATGAAGGAAACAAACTATGATTGCATTTAACAAAATGGTCACGAAGAAGCAAGGCGAGGAGGCGGTTTCCGAAATCGAGGAATGGGCCAACCGGATCGTCCACTCGAAGGACGAAACAATGCAGGCCTCGCTCTATCACGACGCTGATTCCAGCACCTACGTTTTGCGCCTGGCAAAAGGAAACCGGGTGCTGCTGTTCCGCCTGTCCGAGGTCCAGGTCCGAACGCCGGAACGCGAGAAAGAATGCGAAAAAATCCTGAAGCGGAAAATTAGGGACCTGTCGAGTTAACTCTCACCTGCGGTCTCAAACACTTCAGCCGTGGGGCCCCCTGAGTTTGAGCTAAAAGAAAATTATCGTGACCTTCGCCTGGAATCAATTAGGACGGTGGCGTGTTCGTATGATAGGGTTAACTTTGCTCGGAGGGCTCCTTCAATAATTTCCTAATAGCAGCTCCCAACTCCTTGTAAGTAAAGGGCTTGGCGATATAACCGTCACAGCCGCCTGCCAAACATTTCTCCCGGTCGCCTGGCAAAGCCTTAGCAGTTGCCGCCAAAATAGGGATGGCTTGAGTCTTAGGATTTTTTCGTATCCGAGAGGCCGCTTGGAGTCCGTCCATTTGAGGCATGCGGATATCCATGACAATCAAGTCAGGAAGCCAAGAGGTGGCTCTTCCTACCGCCTCTAAGCCGTTTTTTGCAACCGTAACCTCATAACCAAGAAACTCCAATTGCTGTTGCATAAAGTCAATTGTCGCCGGCTCATCTTCTACTAAGAGGATTCGTCTCTTCATAAGCAGCCCATATGAGGAATTAAGAATTCTTGATATCGCCGGCCCCGAAGGTGGATGATCATGCGGTCGAGGCCATTTTCCGCGAGTTACCTTGTAGAACGCTCTGGAGCACCTCTCCAAAAACCTTAAGAGGAGTGGGCTTGGGCAAGAATTCCACCATGCCGGCCTTTAGGGCTTCAGCTTTACAATTTTCCTCTCTCGATGCGGAGTGGGCAATGACGGGTATATGGGATGTATTTGAACTCTGCTTAAGAACAACGGCGGCCTCGATCCCATTTATCCCCGGTAATCTCAAGTCCATTATGATCAGGTCTGGGTTCTGAGCCAAGGCTTTCTCTATGGCTTCCGCGCCACTCCTTGCCTCTATGACCTCATAGCCCAGGCGCTCAATCTGGATTCTGAGAATCTCACGGGAATCATCGTGGTCTTCAACAATCAGAATCTTTGCCGGCATATTGACTCCTCCTAGGAAGAATCACGCGGAAAGTGCTTCCCCTGCCCACCTCACTTTCAACCTCTATTCTCCCTCCCAACAGGCGGGCCAATTTTTTACTTAACGCCAGCCCCAATCCCATTCCCCCGTATGCGCGGGTCTCAGAGCTATCCCCTTGACGGAAGTCGTCAAAAATGAATTGTTGGGACTCTCTACTGATGC
>Ga0209212_1007346_pt1 | contig 12226 bp, 6 predicted proteins | sample RifGroC2_FD_183996 | JGI IMG/M metagenome (GOLD analysis project Ga0209212, IMG submission 183996) | Groundwater microbial communities from Rifle, Colorado, USA - Groundwater C2 (SPAdes) (version 2) | ecosystem: Environmental > Aquatic > Deep subsurface > Groundwater | place: Rifle, Colorado...
GGTCTTGCCGTGGTCAACATGGCCGATGGTGCCCACGTTCACATGAGGTTTTGTCCTCTCAAATTTTGCCTTTGCCATGCTATCTGCCTCCTGTTGAAAAGTAAAAATCCAATGGATTAGGTAATATTACCGTTTTACTGCCTCGCCCTTTACCTTTGCAATGATCTGCTCTGAAATATTTTTCGGGACTTCCTCGTAATGCGCAAACTGCATGGTATAGGTCGCCCTGCCCTGCGTCTTGGACCGGATGTCCGTTGCATACCCGAACATTTCTGAAAGCGGCACCTGTGCCGATATCACCCGACCGGCGCCTCGTACATTCATGCCCTGCACCCGTCCGCGTCGCGAGCTCAGATCGCCGATAATATCACCCATATATTCTTCCGCGCACACGACTTCTACCGCCATTACCGGCTCAAGCAATGCGGGCGTCGCTCTCGCAGCACCTTCTTTGAAGCCCATGGAACCGGCTATCTTAAACGCCATTTCCGAGGAATCAACGTCATGATACGATCCATCAATGAGCGTTACTTTTATATCAACTACCGGATATCCGGCGATAACACCGTTCAGCATCGCCTCTTCAATACCCTTCTGCGTTGGTGCTACGTATTCCTTGGGAACCGAACCACCAACGGTCTTGTTCACAAACTCAAAACCCTTCCCCGGCTCCTGAGGCTCGAGTTCAAGAACCACGTGTCCATACTGACCGCGTCCGCCGGACTGACGTACGAACTTGCCCTCAGCAGTGACTTTCTTCTTGATCGTCTCGCGGTACGCCACCTGGGGTTTGCCCACATTCGCGTCAACTTTAAATTCGCGTAAAAGGCGGTCAACAATAATCTCCAGATGAAGCTCTCCCATGCCGGAGATGATGACCTGCCCGGTCTCCGTGTCCGTATGAACGCGGAACGAGGGGTCTTCCTGCATAAGTTTCTGGAGCGAGAAACCCAGTTTTTCCTGGTCTGCCTTGGTCTTGGGCTCTACGGCCACGTGGATGACCGGTTCTGGAAAGATCATCGCTTCCAGGATAACGGGTTTATTTTCATCGCAGAGCGTATGACCGGTTAGCGTGCTCTTGAGTCCCACTGCCGCACAAATGTCACCGGAATATATCTGCTCAATCTCTTCCCGCTTGTTCGCGTGCATTTTGAGCAACCTGCCGACACGCTCTCTGGTGCCTTTGGAAGAGTTATATACATACGACCCCGATGTCAGCGTCCCGGAATAGACCCGGACGAACGTCAGCTGACCAACAAAAGGATCGGTCATGATCTTGAATGCGATACCGGCGAAAGGCTCGGTGTCAGATGCAGTACGGATGACTTCCTCGCCTTTGGGGCCAATGCCCGTGACCGGCGGAATATCCAAGGGAGACGGAAGGTAATCCACCACTGCATCAAGGAGAAGCTGCACGCCCTTATTCTTGAACGCCGACCCGCAGATAACGGGGAAAATGCTCATTGCAATCGTTCCCTTGCGAATCGCCACCATGATCTCGGCTTCCGTAGGCGTTTCTCCGTTCAGGAACTTTTCCATCACGACTTCGTCCGCGTCAGCGATCTTCTCGATCATTTTTTCGCGGTATTCCTGCGCCTTGGGAAGAAGATCGGCCGGGATATCGTCCACAACGAATTTCGCACCCAGTGTTTCGTCGTCGAAAAGGACCGCCTTCATTTTCACCAGGTCGATACAGCCACGGAACTTATCTTCCGCTCCGACCGGGAGTTGGATCGGCACAGCGTTTGCGCCAAGCCGGTCAACCATGGACTGAACGCTCATATAGAAATCAGCGCCGATGCGGTCCATCTTATTCATGAATGCGATGCGCGGAACCTGGTACTTATCCGCCTGGCGCCAAACGGTCTCCGATTGGGGCTCAACACCGCTCACCGAATCAAAAGCGGCAACGGCGCCATCGAGCACGCGGAGCGAACGTTCCACTTCAATAGTAAAGTCCACATGACCGGGAGTGTCGATGATATTAATTCGCTTGTCACGCCAAAAGCAGGTGGTTGCGGCAGAGGTAATGGTTATACCACGCTCCTGCTCCTGAACCATCCAGTCCATGACTGCAGTGCCATCGTGCACTTCGCCGATCTTATAGGAAACACCGGTATAGTAAAGGATCCGCTCCGTCGTCGTCGTCTTACCGGCGTCGATGTGAGCCATAATTCCGATGTTGCGCGTATTTTCAAGTGAAAACTGCCTAGCCAAAACTTCCTCCGCTTCTCTCTAAGGAACTTACCAGCGATAGTGAGCGAATGCCTTATTGGCATCGGCCATACGGTGAATATCTTCCTTCTTCTTTACAGCAGCACCGGTATTGTTCGAGGCATCCAGGATCTCTCCTGCCAGCTTGTCCACCATGGACTTCTCCGGCCGCTGTGACGCATACAGCCTGAGCCAGCGATAGGCAAGCGACATTCTGCGAGGCTGCTTTACCTCGATAGGCACCTGGTAGGAAGCACCGCCCACCCGGCGCGACTTCACCTCAAGGGTTGGCTTTAAATTCTCTATTGCTTTTTTAAAGATGGCGATCGGGTCGCCGTTGGTCTTCTGCTGGATCCGATCGAGCGCCTTGTAACAAATGGCCTCTGCAGTGCTCTTCTTGCCCTTGCGCATAAGCACATTCACAAACTTGGCGAGCATCTGGCTGTGATATTTTGGATCGGGTAGTGACTCTCTTTTTACAACAACGCTTTTTCTTGGCATAATATGCTGTTCCTTTATTTAAGCACTTGGCGCCATCGGCGCACCTGCTGAACTGCCAACCCTGTTACTTCGGCCGCTTTGCTCCGTACTTGGAACGACCCTGCTTACGATTTGCAACGCCAACCGTATCAAGTGTGCCGCGCACAATATGATAGCGAACGCCCGGCAAATCCTTTACCCTGCCGCCACGGATAAGCACAATAGAGTGCTCCTGGAGATTGTGCCCAACGCCGGGTATATAGGTGGTCACTTCCATGCCGTTCGTGAGCCTGACCCTTGCAACTTTTCGGAGAGCGGAGTTCGGCTTCTTCGGTGTCGTGGTATAAACCCTGATACAGACCCCTCGCTTCTGGGGGCTGCCCTTCAGAGCCGGGCTCTTGGTCTTGGTAGCTGCCAATGAGCGACCTTGCCGTACAAGCTGATTAATGGTAGGCACGTGTATAACTCCTTAAAATCATGGACATAACAACTTTGGGAAAAAGTTGAGTCAAAACCTGATGATTATATATATCTAACCATCGAATGTCAAGATTTTTTTTACCTATTCTGTAAAATATGACAATTAACGCCCTCCGCAATCCTATAAAACCGGGAAATGCGGAGTCGGCCCCTTGGCCACTGGTCTGACGCTGAGCTACAGGGACTCTATTGCTTCCTCTTCGATCGGCTCCATGAACGTGTTTCGGTATTCGGCCATGCCGGTACCAGCCGGGATCAAACGGCCCATGATCACGTTCTCTTTCAACCCAACCAGATCGTCCACCGCCCCGGTAATTGCAGCCTCCGTGAGCACCCTGGTCGTTTCCTGGAATGAGGCTGCCGAGATAAAACTATCCGTCGTGAGAGACGCTTTCGTGATGCCAAGGAGGATCGGCCGGGCTGTTGCGGGCACGCCCCCTTTAGCGATCACGGCCTCGTTCTCTCTGGCAAAATTGAAGCGATCAACCTGTTCACCGATGAGAAAGGGTGCATCGCCCGCTTCTTCTATCCTGACCTTGCGCAACATCTGGCGAACAATGACCTCGATGTGCTTATCGTTGATGCTCACGCCCTGGAGACGATAGACCTGCTGCACTTCGTCCACAAGATATTTTTGAAGCTCGCGCGGTCCAAGCACTTCCAGAATGTCGTGAGGATCGACCGGCCCGTCCATGAGCGGTTCTCCCGCAGCGACCCAGTCTCCTTCGTGCACGTTCACATGCTTGCCTTTGGGGATCAGGTATTCCTTCTCGTTCCCCATGCCATCCTTCACCAGGATCCTGCGCATGCCTTTCACAAAACCGCCGAATTCCACGGTTCCGTCGATCTGACTGATGATGGCCTGCTCCTTCGGTTTTCTTGCCTCGAAGAGTTCGGCAACCCTCGGGAGACCGCCCGTAATGTCCTTGGTCTTGGTGGTCTCACGCGGGATTTTCACAAGAATGTCGCCTGGAAAAACCTCGCTGTTTTTGTCGACCAGGATATGTGCTCCTGCCGGCAACAGATAGCGCGCCACGACGTTGGAACCAGGCAGTCTGGCGGTCTTGCCATGCTGATCCTTGATCGAGATACGCGGCCTCAGGTTCTGGTTCGGATAATCAATGATCACCTTGCGCGACAATCCGGTTACTTCATCCACTTCCTCGCGCATGGTGACGCCTTCGGTAATGTCGCCGTAGGCGATTTTGCCGCCGATCTCGGTGAGGATGGGAAGGGAATAGGGGTCCCATTCCACCAGTTTCTGGCCGATCTCCACTTTATGCCCGTCCTGCACCTTGAGGCGCGCACCATAGATGATCGCATATTTCTCGCGTTCGCGTCCCGTCGCATCCTGGATGGCGATGCTGCCGTTGCGGGACATGACCACGTAATCGCCTTCCTTGTTCTTCACCGTATTCACATTGTTGAGATACTTCAAAACGCCGGCGTTCTTCGCCTCCAACACGGTTTGCTCCACGACTTTGCTCGCTGTACCGCCGATATGGAACGTCCGCATGGTGAGCTGCGTTCCGGGTTCACCGATGGACTGAGCAGCGACGATGCCGATAGCTTCGCCGATGTCCACCAGTTTGCCGCGGCCAAGGTCACGGCCATAGCACATCCGGCACACGCCTCGCAAAGACTGGCACGTAAGCACCGACCGGATCTTGATCTTATCGATGCCGGATTCCTCGATCCGCTTCACCAGTTCTTCGTTGATCTCTCGGCGCGTCCCGATGATCACGTCCTTGGTTTGCGGGTCCATGACATCCTCGGCTGCAACGCGCCCGAGAATACGCTCTGACAACGGCTCGCCGCCCTCCACGAGCGATCCCACGATGATGCCGTCGGTCGTACCGCAGTCATCCTGGGTAATGATGACGTCCTGAGACACGTCCACCAGCCTTCTCGTGAGATAACCCGAATTGGCTGTTTTGAGCGCCGTATCGGCAAGACCCTTTCGAGCGCCGTGGGTGGAGATAAAGTACTGGAGCACCGTGAGACCTTCACGGAAATTCGCCGTGATCGGCGTTTCAATGATCTCGCCAGACGGCTTTGCCATGAGCCCGCGCATACCCGCGAGCTGCCTGATCTGCTGCGTGCTGCCGCGCGCTCCTGAATCGGCCATCATGAAGATGTTGTTGAACGACCGGGCCTCCTGGAGCTCGGACTTCTTTGCCACGCCGATCTCGACCGCTTCCATGCCGAGCTCTGCCATCATTTCATCAGCGATCTTTTCCGTCACGTTCGCCCAGATATCGATTTCCTTGTTATAGCGCTCGCCGTTGGTGATGAGACCTTCGGTATACTGATGGTGAATTTCCATAACTTCTTTTTGCGCCTGGTCGATGAACTTCTGTTTTTTGCTCGGGATATGCATGTCCGAAATGCAGATTGAGATGCCTGCGCGCATGGCGTAGGTGAAGCCGATCTCTTTCAGCTCATCGATGAGAACAACCGTGCGCCGAAGACCCAGTCTCCGGTAGCACTCGTCGATCAATTTTGCGAGCTCCTTCTTGGTCATTTCCTTGTTCACGGAAGAGAACGGCATGCCTTCAGGCAATACCTCGCCGAACAACACTCTGCCGACCGTCGTTTCCTCGAGCTTGCCGTTGATGCGGCACCGGACCCGTGCGTGAATATGGACCATCCCCTGGTCATAGGCGACTCGCACTTCGTGCCGGCCGGAGAACACCATGCCTTCGCCGGCTGCCTTTGAACGGGACTTGGTCAGATAGTAACAGCCAAGCACGATGTCCTGGGACGGGACCGTGATCGGCCTGCCATTCGCCGGTGAGAGCACGTTATTGACCGAAAGCATGAGCACCCGCGCTTCCAACTGGGCCTCGACCGAGAGCGGGATATGCACTGCCATCTGGTCGCCGTCGAAGTCGGCGTTAAATGCCGCGCATACCAGCGGGTGAAGCCGGATGGCCTTCCCCTCGACCAGGACCGGGTCGAAGGCCTGGATCCCGAGGCGGTGGAGCGTAGGAGCGCGGTTCAGCAGCACCGGATGCTCCTGGATGACCTCTTCGAGCACGTCCCATACCTCGGGACGCTCGCGCTCGATCATCTTCTTTGCGCTCTTGATGGTCGTGGCATAGCCTTTTTCTTCAAGTTTGTTAAAGATGAAGGGTTTGAACAGTTCCAGCGCCATTTTCTTCGGAAGACCGCACTGGTGAAGCTTGAGGTCAGGACCGACCACGATCACGGAGCGCCCTGAATAATCCACGCGTTTTCCGAGCAGGTTCTGGCGGAACCGACCCTGCTTGCCCTTGAGCATGTCAGACAGCGATTTCAGTGGGCGTTTGTTCGGACCGCGCAGCACTCGGCCGCGTCGTCCGTTATCGAACAGTGCATCCACTGCTTCCTGGAGCATCCGCTTCTCATTCCTGATGATGACGGAAGGAGCCTTCAGCTCTTCGAGCCGGCGCAGGCGGTTGTTCCGGTTGATGACCCGGCGATAAAGATCATTGAGGTCAGAGGTGGCAAAACGTCCGCCTTCAAGCGGAACGAGCGGCCGCAGCTCCGGCGGGATCACCGGGACCACGTCAAGGATCATCCACTCGGGCTTGTTCCCTGACTTGCGGAATGCCTCGATCACCTTGAGCCGCTTCGTCAGCTTTTTCTTGGTTGCCATGGAAGTGGCGACATCGATCTTTTTACGGATCTCTTCGGACTCCGTTTCGAGATCAACGCTGCGGAGCATCTCCCTGATCGCTTCGGCACCCATGCCTGCTTTAAAACCGCTTGAGCCATACTCTAGCTGGGCCTTGCGGAACCGCTCCTCGGTCAGCAGCTCTTTATGCTTGAGCGGCGTGTCTCCGGGATCGACGACCACGTACCCTTCAAAATAAAGGACTTTTTCGAGCTGGCGGAGCGTCATGTCCAGAAGCGTTCCGATACGGCTGGGCAGGCCCTTGAGGAACCAGATATGGGCGACCGGCGACGAGAGCTCGATATGGCCCATGCGTTCGCGACGCACTTTTGACTGGATCACCTCGACGCCGCACTTGTCGCAGACGATGCCGCGGTGCTTCATACGTTTATATTTGCCGCAAAGGCATTCCCAGTCCTTGATCGGGCCGAAGATCTTGGCACAGAACAGGCCGTCCCGTTCAGGCTTAAAAGACCGGTAATTGATGGTCTCCGGTTTCTTCACTTCGCCATACGACCATTCCTTGATTCGCTCGGGCGATGCAATGCGGATCCGCATCGCATCAAAACTGATATCCTTTGGTTTCTCGAACAGGTTCATGACGTCTGTTCTGGCTTTATTTTCCGTTATCTGTCTGTCTTCCACAGTGAACCTCCCAGTAGAGGGCCCAACACCACGCCCTGCTAAACCGTTACCTTGACCGGGCGACTGACTGCCCGGCTTGCATCTGTCAGGAAACTCGCCGCTCGATGATTATCGCGCCGAGGATATTTTTTCAAGACCGATAACACGCTCTTTTTCGTTCTTACGCTCGATCAATTCCACATCAAGGCAGAGGCTCTGAAGCTCCTTAATGAGCACGTAGAACGACTCCGGCAGACCGGGTTCGAGGGTATTTTCTCCCTTGACGATGGCCTCGTAGATCTTCGCTCTGCCGGATACATCGTCCGATTTCACGGTCAGGAATTCCTGGAGACAATAGGCAGCGCCGTATGCCTGGAGCGCCCAAACTTCCATTTCACCAAGGCGCTGGCCGCCAAACTGGGCCTTGCCGCCCAGCGGCTGCTGCGTCACAAGCGAATAGGGTCCGATGGACCGGGCATGCAGCTTGTCGTCAACGAGGTGGTGAAGCTTCAGCATATACATATAGCCCACCGTCACCGGTTTGTCAAAGGGCTCTCCGGTCCGGCCATCGTAAAGGATGGACTGGCCGGTAGGCGGCAGTTTCGCTTCCTTCAGCAAGGTGCGGATCCGCTCTTCCGACGCGCCGTCGAACACAGGCGTTGCCACATGCAGGTCAAGGGCCTTCGCAGCCCAACCGAGGTGCGTCTCGAGGATCTGTCCCACGTTCATACGGGAGGGAACGCCGAGGGGGTTCAACACGATCTCAACGGGAGTGCCGTCGGGGAGGCAGGGCATATCCTCTTCAGGGACGATCCGCGATACCACGCCCTTGTTCCCGTGCCGGCCGGCCATCTTATCGCCGACCGAAAGTTTCCGTTTCATGGCGACGTAGACCTTCACCAGCTTAACCACTCCCGGAGGCAGGTCATCACCGCGCTTCAGTCTGCCGATCTTCTCCTCATAGATGGTCTCAACGATGCCTAGTTGATTATCAGCGCTGTCCAGAATCTCCTGGAGTTTGGTCGGATAATCTTCGGACTCGACCTTGATCTTGGCATAATCTTTCTCAGGAAGCTTGTCGAGCACTTCGACGGTAATTTTTTTGCCCTTCGCCAGTTCTGTCTTGCCGGTCTTGGAATTAACGACCTTGTCCGCCGCCGTCTTCCCGATAAGGAGCCGCCTGACGCGCTTGGCCCGGTCTTCCTTTGCAGCACGGACCTCTTCCTGATACTCTTTCTGCAGGCGCGCGATCTCTTCGCTTTCCTGTGTTTTCAAACGCTCGTTCTTGTCCTCGCCTTTGCGCGAGAAGACCTTGACGTCGATAACTGTGCCTTCGATGCCCGGCGGCGCATAGAGCGAAGCATCACGGACATCACCGGCCTTTTCACCAAAGATCGCCCGCAGCAGTTTTTCCTCGGGGGTCAGCTGGGTTTCGCCCTTGGGCGTCACCTTGCCGACAAGAATATCTCCGGGCATCACCTCGGCGCCGACGTAAATAATGCCGTTCTCATCGAGGTTCCGAAGTGTCTCCTCGCCGAGATTGGGGATATCGCGCGTTATCTCTTCTTTCCCCAGCTTGGTGTCGCGGGCCTCGATCTCGAATTCTTCAATATGGATAGAGGTATAGCGGTCTTCCCGTACCAGCTTTTCGCTGATGATGATAGCGTCTTCGTAGTTGTAGCCGCTCCAGGGCATGAACGCAACCAGCACGTTCTGGCCGAGCGCAAGTTCGCCCAGGTCCGTTGCCGGTCCGTCGGCGATGATCTGGCCTTTTTTAACCTTGTCGCCGATGCGAACGATCGGCTTCTGGTTCATGCAGGTGTTCTGGTTCGAGCGATGGAACTTGGTAAGCGGATAGGTATCGACGACCGTCCTGCCCTTGGCGTCCTCGCCCTTCACCACGATGCGGGTGGAATCGACGGTCTCCACAATGCCGTCGCGTTTTGCCGACGCAATGGCGCCGGAATCGCGCGCTGCCACGCGCTCCATGCCGGTGCCGACCACCGGCGCCTGGGGCCTGAGCAGCGGCACTGCCTGGCGCTGCATGTTCGATCCCATGAGAGCGCGGTTCGCGTCGTCATTTTCCAGGAACGGGATGAGCGCGGCCGAGACCGAAACGATCTGCTTCGGCGACACATCCATGTACTGCACTTCCTCGGCGCTGACCAGCTTGAACTCGCCGCCGACGCGTGCCGACACGCTGTCCACGGTCAGCTTTCCCCGTCCGTCGAAGGGGGTGTTCGCCTGGGCGATCACGTAATTTTCGCCGTCCACCGCCGAAAGATATTCTATTTTGTCGGTCACCTTGCCGCTCTTTACTTCGCGGTACGGCGCTTCGATGAACCCGTAATCGTTGACCCGGGCATAGGTCGCCAGCGAAACAATGAGGCCGATGTTCGGTCCTTCCGGCGTCTCGATGGGGCAGATCCTGCCGTAATGGGTCGTGTGCACGTCGCGCACTTCGAACCCGGCGCGTTCCCGCGTCAGTCCGCCTGGTCCCAGTGCCGAAAGCCTGCGCTTGTGCGTGATCTCCGCGAGCGGGTTGGTCTGGTCCATGAACTGTGAGAGCTGGCTAGATCCGAAGAACTCCTTGATCGCGGCGATCACCGGCTTGGGGTTGATAATATCGTGCGGCATAAGCGTATCGATGTCCTGAAGGCTCATGCGCTCCTTGATCGCGCGCTCCATGCGGGCAAGGCCGATGCGGATCTGGTTCTCCAGAAGCTCTCCGACTGACCGCACGCGGCGGTTGCCGAGATGATCGATATCGTCGACCTCGCCCTTGCCGGTGCGCAGGTTGACGAGGTAACGGATCACCTCGACCACGTCCTGGGCGGTGAGGGTGGTCTTGTCGATGGGAATATCCAATTTCAGTTTTTTGTTCAGTTTCAACCTGCCCACGTTCGAGAGGTCATAGCGCTTGGCATTGAAGAACATGCCGGAGAAGAGGTTCTTCGCCATCTCTATGGTCGGCGGTTCACCGGGCCGCATCTTGCGGTATATTTCCAGAAGTGCCTCATCGGGCGTCTGCACCTTGTCGGACAGCAGGGTGTCGCGCATCGCCGAGATCACATGGATGCCATCCATATAGATCACTTCGAGTTTTGCCACTTTCGTGGCCACCAGCTTCGTCAGGAAGGCTTCGGTGATCTTCTCGTTCCCCGGCAGCAGCACTTCACCCGTTTCCGGGTCGATGACGTCCCGCAGCACAACACGGTCGATCAGCTCCTCGCGGGGAATGGGGATCTCGGTAATGCCGGCCTGCTCCATTTTCTTGATGGCCGTACGCGTGATCTTGGCGCCTTCCTTCACAAGCACTTCGCGCGTAGCCTTGTCGGTGATCGTGATCGGCGCCTTGATGCCGGCCAGCACATCGGCATGAATGCCGCGCGTGAATCCGTCCTTCTGCACCGTGATATCCTCTATGGGATAATACATCCGGAGCAGGTCCTCGTTCGAGTAGCCAAAGGACTTGAGCAGGATCGTGGCAGGTATCTTCCTGCGACGGTCGATCCGTACATAAACGATGTCTTTTACGTCAAATTCGAAATCGAGCCAGGAACCACGGTAGGGGATGATACGTGCGGAATAGAGGATCTTGCCGCTGGCATGCGTGCGGCCCTTGTCGTGAGTGAAGAACGCTCCCGGGGACCGGTGAAGCTGGCTCACCACCACACGCTCGGTGCCGTTCACAATGAACGTACCCGTATCGGTCATAAGCGCAAGGTCGCCGACATAGACCTCCTGCTCCTTGATGTCCTTTACGCGCTTGGTCTCGGTCTGTTCGTCCTTCTCAAAGAATACGAGACGGGTCTTGATCTTGAGCGGAGCCGCGTAGGTCGCCCCACGCTGCAGGCACTCCCAGATGCTGTACTTGGGCTCGCCCAGCGAGTAGCCGAGGTAGTCAACCATCGCAGTTTCATTAAAATCATAAATGGGGAAGACGCTTTTAAAAGCCGCCTGCAGCCCCATGTCTTTTCTCTTGTCTGAAGATGCTTCCTTCTGGAGAAAGGAATCATACGATCTTTTTTGTATCTCGATCAGATCAGGAATCTCCAGGATGGTGGGTATCCGCGAAAAATCTTTCCTCACGCGAACGAGCTCTCTCTTTTCCTTTGACATGTTCACACCCCTCCGCCGAAAACATACCGGCTCGTATCTCTGCGTCCAACCTAAAAATTGCCTTAAAGTATTATTTTATATCGCAATTGACCGGCTATATCCTTAAACGCAAAAAGTCCTCTGCCCTCCGGATGCTCCGGAGGGCAAGGACTTGAAAAATGAATATCGATGGTACGTTACTTTACCTCGACCGTTGCGCCTGCCTCGGTAAGTTTCTTCTTCATGGACTCCGCATCTTCCTTCGTGACACCGGTCTTTACAGGCTTTGGAGCGCCCTCAACCAGGTCCTTTGCTTCTTTGAGGCCGAGGCCCGTGAGTTCGCGGACAACCTTGATCACGTTGATCTTCTGCGCGCCTGCAGCGGCCAGAATAACGTCAAATGCGGTCTTTTCTTCTGCTGCGGCTGCCGGTGCTCCACCTGCGGCGGCTGCGGCAACAGGCGCAGCTGCTGAAACACCCCACTTCTCTTCGAGCATTTTGCTCAGTTCTGCTGCTTCAAGAACGGTCAATGCGCTGAGCTCGTCAACGATCTTTGCTAAATCTGCCATGGTTACTTCCTCCTGGAAATGATTATAATCTTTTAGAGTACGCGTCCGTTCACGGAGCGCGCCTTAATTCCTTACCCTTTGTCCGCCTTGGCCTTCATGA
>Ga0209212_1007348_pt1 | contig 12222 bp, 7 predicted proteins | sample RifGroC2_FD_183996 | JGI IMG/M metagenome (GOLD analysis project Ga0209212, IMG submission 183996) | Groundwater microbial communities from Rifle, Colorado, USA - Groundwater C2 (SPAdes) (version 2) | ecosystem: Environmental > Aquatic > Deep subsurface > Groundwater | place: Rifle, Colorado...
CGACTGTCGAGGGCAGACCGACCGCCGCTTCACCCTCAGCGACGATCCCCGCCTGCTCGATCTGGCCGGCTGGCCACAACAGGTCGGCAAGCGCGGCCTGCGCGAACAGGAAAACGCGCAGCTGGCGCGCAGCCCCGATCCGTACGAGCTGACCAGCCCGCTGGAATTCGTCGCGGTGAACCTCGAATACTTCCTGCTCGACCCCAGCTACGCCTGCCGTCGCCCTTCGCTGCACCGTTACCTGCGTGAACACTTCGGTTGGGCGCCAGCAAACGCTGCCGGTTGCGCCGATGACTACCCATTTCTGAACGCGGGCCGCGAGTTCGGCCGCACGCCACTGCTGAGCCTCGATCCGTCGCGCGTCTACGAGGTCGACTATCTGTTCGCCGAAGCCAACGAGGCCTGGGTCAGCCGCTGGGGCCACAGCATGCTGCGCCTGGTGATCTGCGCGCCCGGCCGCGAGCCCGGTCCCGCTTGCCGGCTGGATCTGGATCACCACCTGGTGCTGTCCTTCCGCGCCTTCGTCGACGATGTGCAGCTGTCCAGCTGGGACGGCCTCACCGGCGTCTATCCCTCGCGGTTGTTCATCCTGCCTCTGGGCCAGGTGATCGACGAATACACCAAGGTGGAGCTGCGCGGGCTGGCCTCGGTGCCGTTGAAGCTGCAGCACGAAGAGATTCGCGCACTGGTCGAGCGTAGCGCCGAGCTGCACTGGAGCTACGACGGCGACTACTACTTCCTGTCCAACAACTGCGCGGTGGAAACCCTCAAGCTGCTGCGCAGCGGAACCACACGCGACGAACTCGTAGCCCTGGACAGCATCATGCCCAACGGGCTGCTGGAGGTGCTGATCCACCGCGACCTGGCCGACGCCAGCGTGCTCGACGACCCCCGCGAGGCGCTGCGCCTGGGCTATCGTTTCGATTCCTATCGCAACCGCTACCAGGCCATGTTCACCATCCTCAAGGAGCGCCTCGGTCTACCGCAGGACAGCGTCGAACAGTGGCTGGAGCTCAGCGCCGCCGACCGTCAGCAATGGATCGACCGCGCCGATCTACGCGCCTCCGCCGCCCTGCTGCTAGTAGAACAGGCCGCGCTGCGCCGTCAGCTACTGCTCGCCCAGGACGAACTGAAGAACCGCTACCTCGGCGGCCGCGGGCGCGACGCCAGCCTGAACAAAGCCGACGGCGCCCTGCAGGAAATCCTCGCCAACAGCGGCTACCTCAGCCGCCCCGCCGAACTGCTCGACGGCCAAGGCTACGGCCTGCCACAACCCAGCGAATGGGCCCGCCTCGAACGCGAGAGCGAACAGCGCCAACTACGCCTGAATCAGCTGAGCGAAGAGCTGGACCAGGAAGTCCGGGTGCTGCTGGGGGACGAGCGGCGGGAGGAACTCGAAGCGATCGAAGTGAACCTGGCGCAGATCGGCGAGCATCTGCGCGGGTTGCACAAGGCTGGGGGTGGGTTGGAGTTGCCTTGACAGGGCCCATCGCTGTGAGCGACGCCCTGAGTTATGCATTCAACTGTTCTCCCGATATCGATAGAGACATCGTTCTTGCGCAGCTGGTATTGAAAGACCCTGGGCGGCGGCTCGATGTTGGCGTTATCAAGAGGTCTCGTGAGCAGCCCCTATCGCTGTTACTGGCGAGGGCGTGCTCATGCAGTGGCCAGCGCCGCTTCTCGCTCTGCGATGGCTTGCTCCAACTCAGGCGAGCGCTTGGCCCATTGCTCGCGGGGTAGCGGTTTGGACCACTCAATCACTTCAGGCGCTGTTAACTCGGGGATATGAGCGAGTTTTTTACGCGTTATCCAATGGCCCTCCATCGGGTTGAATATGGGGAACATGATGCCAATTTCCCAAACCACAGTGAGGAAAAGCCCTCTTTCCTGGCAGGACTTGTCGAACTCGCGCCAAAAAAATCTGTTTTAAGCTCAAGCCACAAATATTCTCTAGCGGTTCGGGTATTGCCTCCGGGCCTCCCTCCATAAAGCTGCGAATACATTCCCACTGCGCCATGGAGGAAATTCCACCGCCGGTATTGACCATCAGCACCCAGCCTTGTTTGTCGGGGGCGTAATCTTCGTGCTCTTGCCCCTTGAGCGGGAACCACAGCAGCAGGCTGCCGTGCTGACTGACGCCTCCGGTATTGAGGCTGAGCGCACTGGGGGCAATGGCATGTACCCGCTCCCAGGGAACAAACCAGTAGCTACCATCGGGTTCGGTGATACAGACCTCGCGGCGCTGGCGATTAAAGCGAATCGGCGGGATCAGTGGCTTTCGCCACTGTTTTATAAACAAGCACCAAAGCGGCCCCATGATCGCCGCCCCCAACAATGGGATACCCCAAAAGTCGACCCAAGTCAGACCTGGAACGCCAGAAGCGCTTGCAGCGACCCAAACAGAAATCGCAATAAATAAAAATGTTCCCATGTGCAGAGTCAGCCAACCCGCCCCCATGGAAAAGCTGCCGATATCCAGAAACACCTGGTTTTTACGCCAGATGATATTCATCAGGTCGCTGGCGGGTTGGCCGGTTGGAATGGGTAATGGGTAATGGGTAATGGGTAATGGGTAATGGGTAATGGGTAATGGGGCCAGATGCTCCTGTTTCCAGAGCAGGCCTTGCTTGGCATCGCCGGCTTGTTCGGTCATGCAGCGGCCAGTTCCGCCTCACGCTCTGTGATCGCTTGTTCCAACTCAGGCGAGCGCTTGGCCCATTGCTCGGGCGATAGCGGTTTGGACCAATCAATCACTTCAGGCGCTGTTAGCTCGGGGAGGTTCGCGAGTTTTTTAGTCATCAGCACTGCAAACCAGGGGGCTCCGAAAATAGTCAGCCCACATACTGTCGATAATGCAGCACCATATTCTTTGGTTTTCAGTTCATCGAAGAGTTGGCCAATATAACTCAGCCATACACCCAGATAGCCTTTCTGCTTAACTGTGCCGCTTCTCTCTGGGTGTGAGCTATCGGGAATGGCCTCTGGTCCAATTTCCATAAAGCTGCGAATACATTCCCATTGCGCCATGGAGGAAATACCGCCACCGGTATTGACCATCAACACCCACCCTTGCTTGTCGGGGGCGTAGTCTTCGTGCTCTTGCCCCTTAAGCGGAAACCACAGCAGCAGACTGCCGTGCTTGCTGGCACCGCCGGTATTGAGGCTGAGCGCACTGGGGGCAATGGCATGTACCCGCTCCCAGGGGACAAACCAGTAGCTACCATCGGGTTCGGTGATACAGACCTCACGGCGCTGACGATTAAAGCGAATCGGCGGGATCAGCGGCTTTCGCCACTGTTTTATAAACAAGTACCAAAGCGGTCCCATGATCGTCGCCCCCAACAATGGAATACCCCAAAAATCGACCCAAGTCAGACCTGGAACACCAGATGCGCTTGCAGCGACCCAAACAGAAATCGCAATAATTAAAACCGTCCCCCAATGCAGCGTCATCCACCCTGCCCCCATGGCAAAGCTACCGATATCCAAATACACCTGATTTTTACGCCAGATGATATTCATCAGATCGCTTGCGGGTTGGCCGGTTGGAATGGGTAACGGGGCCAGATGCTCCTGCTTCCAGAGCAGACCCTGCTTGGTTTCACCGGCGTGTTCGGTCATTGACTCTCCTTGGGTTGGAGCTGCTCAGCGCTCACTGGTACGGTGCTAAAGCTATCGATAAGCAAAGGGCCGTCATTGGAGGCATGCTCAACGACTGCAGTGCCGCGGATGATATAGCGCAGGCCCATGCCGCCGCCGACCACCAGTTGCTGCGGGCCGAGGGTGCCGGCCTGCATAGCCAACGGGCTATGGTACAAAACCTGTAGCTGCCAGTAATGGCTGTCGGCTCGCTTGGGCAGAGCACCACTCAGGCGCAAGCCCATGCCCTGGTGAATCGGCAGCCATTGGCTTTCCAGATTGCTTAACCACTGCCGGGTACAGTCGGTGGGGGTGTTGCGGTTGTCGAAGGCCGCCAGCTTTATATACAGCTGAGTACGTTCGGGATTGGCCCCCGGTAGAAGCAGTTGCAGACTGTCGGTTCGACTCTCGATCACGATGCTGTGATCGCTTTGGCCAATCTGGCGGCTGTGCAGGCTCGCGGTGGCCAATAGCTTGGGCTTAAACAGCAGATCAATCAGGGTTTGCAGCTCCTCGCTGCGCTGCGCCGGGCTGTCACCCCAGCGCCGCTTTTGCCCCCAGCAACATTGCTCAAGGAAGGTTTGCAGCTCGCTGTCCTTGAAGTAGTTCCAGGCCAGGTATAGCCCTTCAATAATCAGCAGTAGCCAGTTCACTGGCACGATGCGCAAGGTAAACCATTTGATCGCCTGCTCAGTGGTCCACTTACCGGTCAACGCCATATAAGTGGCATGGCCGCCCAAGCCGGTTTGGGCGGCCATCAAACCGAGAACCGCACCATCATGCCCCAGGCGCGCCCAATGATCAGCGGTCCAATAGGCGCCGTCTTTTTGCATTTCAGCGGATAGCTTACGTAGATCAAAAAATGCCGCTGCCGCTGCCAATGCACCAGTAGTAAAGCCAAACAGCGTAACGATGGGAGCTTTCAGCGATGCACCCATGCCTTTGAGGTCCGCACGTATTTCAACCCGCCCCGTCGCCTCCCACGCCGCACCGATCAAGGCCGATAGTGCCGCACCTACCTTGAGATTTTCGGCCCAATGTTCATGGAAGCGCACTTCATCATGCTCGCGTCCCTGGTCGCGCTGATTAAGTATCTGCACGTTGTTCATATGCAGCAGCAGAGCCCCCAGGGGCAGCACGCCACCCAAGGTGTTCAAACTCTTGATACCGGTTACAGCCGGGGTCAGACCTTTCTGCAGATTTTGCCCGGCAAGCCGGCCCCAGTCCCACAGGTGCTGACCAACAGTGCCGCTTAGGCTAAAGCCCATGCTGCCGGCCTTGATGGCGCTGTCCGAGCACAGCCTTACGAGCATCAACAAGCCTCGTAGCGGCTCGGGGAAGCGCTGGATCAAATTGCTCGGAGCTGCGCTACTGGCCAGGTGCTCGGCCTCCAATGCGGCAAAGGCCGCAGACAACCGCGATACAGCCTGCCCCCAGTCTGCGCCGCTTGGGCCGCCGAGATCACTGAGCCAGGCATATTTACCACTGGCCACCAGGCTGCCGATCAGTTGGCCAATAGCCGCCTGGTTAGCACTGGTGAGGGCTGCTTCCACCTCGGTGCCACGGTCCGCCAGATCCATCAATGAGGGACTGAAACCACTGGCCAGCAAACTGAAGGGTTGTTCAACCGAAGGCGCGCGCAGCAGATCAACGGCCAGCTGAGTGCCGGGACCGCTGCTACATAGGGCACTCAAGGTGTTGAGGCTGAGTTCACTGAGCCACGAGCAGTGTGTGCTGTTGTCATAATCGGCATACCAGAGCACGCCACCGTGGCGCGCCAGGTAGGTGGACATGTCTTTATAAAGCACCTCACGGCGGGCAAGCAGCCATTGGCGGTGCGGCTCGGCCACTTCGGCCATCCATTTCTGCATAGTTGCCAATTGCACACGGTCAGCAACCTGAGCACTGCTTTTGGCGTCAGTCATGTTGTGGACCTTATTGGCCTGGTAGGCCATGACCACGCCTTGCAACTGCCCGTGCAGGTCCAGCGGAATAAATTCCCGGGTAGGCGCCAGAACCACTTCTTCACGGCGATGAATATCGGCAATGCGAGCATCAGCGGCAGCATGACCAATTCTGTGGCGCTGACGCTGATTGACTTCGGTCTCTTCGTCGAGCAAAGGGGTGAGTTCGCGCCGGGCCTTGAGCAGAATATCGCCCTGCTCCGGGGTGAGCTGGATATCGCGATCGCGGTAACGGTAGTTGATCAGGTTGCTCAGCTCTGCGCCGTCTTCACTGATCAGGTTGTTGATAAAGCCGGCGATCATCCCTTTGTGGGCGTGCTCCTGATCCCAGTCTTCTTCGCGCTGATTGACCATGCCTTGCTCATGATTCAGATCACGCAATACACCCAGATCATCGTCCAGGCTGGCGAACACCCCGTGCAGCTCGCCGGCCTGGCTGCGCGCCTTGCCCAGCCAGGTATCCGTTGCCGGCACATCCCATGGTTGCGCGCTCCATTGGCCGGGCGCGTGTTCGGCGGCCTCTGGCTGGCGGGCGGCGGCCCGTTCGCGCTCGTGCAGCCAGGTACGGGCCTGGACATACGCTTGAATGCGCTCGGGGGTGGGTTCGTCCATCATCTGCTTGCCGAGGGTATTCACACCCTCGCGGTAGGCGTCGCCGCTCTGCGCGTAGTCGTGAGACAGAGCTCGCTCGCGAATCTCGGGCATCAGTTCGGCCATGACCTGTTCGGCACTATCCAAGGCCGGGCAATGGTCGGCCTCCAAGGTGCGCGCGATTTGAGTCAGACTGATGCGGCGCATGCGGGCGCGACGCTCGTCCGCCTCGCCCGCAAGGCGCTGGTGGACGGCAGCGGTCAAAGGGATTTCGGTATAAAGCAACAGGGCGTCGTATTGTTTGTTTAGTGCGATGCCAGCGCTGCTGCCGTTGGCTACGGCGCTTGCGGCGTCATCCAGTCCCTGCTCCAGCAACTGGCCGTCGGCGGCCACGGCAAAGCGGCGCAGCGGTCCTTGGTCGTGCCAGAGATAAAGGTAACCGGGGCGCAAGCGGCGCAGGGCCATGGGATGGCTCTGGGTTCCGCTCGCTGGTCTAAAGCGTTTATGCGCGGCTGGCTGTTCGGCCAGGGCATAGCGTACGGGAACGATAAAAACCTCGGCCTGGCGCGCCGGACAGCTGGCCATGGGGCTGGACAGGTCGTCCTTTTCGAAATCCTGTTGCGCGGCTTGGTCGGCGTAGGCCAGGCGTAACGTTCGATCCTGAGCTCGGGCGGTCATGCGACTGACTCCTTGTCGGTGCGCAGCAACTGGCATTGCAGCTCGGCGATGAGGTTGTCCAGGCGCTGTGCCGGCAACAAGTCACGCTGTTCGAGCAGTTGGCAATAAGTGTCGTGTTCGGGAGCCTGCGGAAAATCACTGCCCAACTCGGCCAACAAGCCCGTCCAACGGGCGACTTCGTCGGCCGAGCTATAGCCATAGCGTGCCGCGCTTTGACGACACAGGATGACGAATTGCTGCTGGGCGGCAGCATCCATGCCCTGTAGCGATTCAGGGAAGAAACGCTGCAGATGGGCCAGCAGACGCTGATCGAAGCAGGCGTGCTTGGCCTGGTTTAACTGTTCCAGTTGTTCTTGGGAGAGCCGCAGCCAAGGCGTGTCGTCATAGCGCGCAAAGGTCTGCGGCTTGTTCTCGCGTAGCAGCGCCAGTTTCGCGCCAGAATCTGCCGGTAGGCGAATACGCTGCACGGGCCCCATCAATGGATCGCGCTCGTCCGCATTCAGCGGGCCCAGCCATAAAGCCATGATGCGTGGGTCGTGGTAGCGGAACAGAGTCGTTTGTTCACCTTCCAGGCGCACATGAATCAAGCTGCGCAGGTGCTCGACCAGATCGTCTTCGCTCGCATCGGATTCGAGCCAGATACCAGCCGTTGCTTGCCACTCCTGCTGGAATACCTGCGCAAGTTCGCTGTGCGGCCGTACCGCTATCAGCAGCGGGCCAACTTCGGCCAGCGCCTCATAGGCACTTTGCTGGTAGAGCAGATGGAGCAAGGGCGATTCTTCCAAGGCGTAAATTTTGGCGGCCAGTCCATCGATCTGTGCGCCGTCGAGTAGCAAGTAACTATTCATCAGCGATAGGGCCGTCATACCTTAGCCTCTAGCTGCTGACAGATCTCACAGATCGGTAGGGCAGTGCGCGCAGCCTGTTGCAACGCCTGTTTCTGCGCCTGAATCAACAACTGCCCCGCCTTATCCGCATCCGCCGGCTTGACCTGCCCCGGCAATACCGGCGCCGCGGCCGATCCCTTTCCCGGACTTCCACCCGAGTTCATCCTGATCAAAGGCCCGACCATGGTGATGCCGCTGGCATCGAGCTTGATAAAGCTGCCGCCAGCCTTGAAGGTCAGTTCGCTGCCCGCTTCGAGCACCACCTTGAGGCCGCTGGAGAGGTGGATTTCATTGCCCGCCTCGATGAATTGCCCAGTGCCGATCTTCAGGTGCTGGGTATTGCCCACGGTGAGGTGGTCGTTGGCGCGGATTTCGGTTTTGCGGTCGGCGTGGGTGGTGCGGTGTTCTTCGGCGCGGAACTCGCTGTAGCTGTTGGCCTCCACGGTGTCGTGGCGCTCGTGGCCGACGCGGATTTTCTGGTCGTGCTCGATGTTCTCGTCCCAGTCGCGCTGGGCGTGGAGGTAGATCTGTTCGGCGCCCTTGCGGTCTTCGATGCGCAGTTCGTTGTAGCCGCCACCGCCCGGGCTGCTCAGGGTCTTGAACACGGTGCGGGTCTTGTTCGCCGGCAGGTCGTAGGGGACCTGGTGTTCCTTGTGGTACAGGCAACCGGTCACCAGCGGTTGATCGGGGTCGCCTTCGAGGAAGGTCACCAGCACTTCCATGCCAACACGCGGGATGGCGATGCCGCCGTAGCGGTCGCCGGCCCAGCTGGAGCTGACGCGCAGCCAGCAGCTGGTCTTGTCATCGGCCTGGCCTTCACGATCCCAGTGAAATTGAACGCGTACTCGGCCGTACTCGTCGCAGTGGATTTCTTCGCCGGCCGGGCCGGTGACCACTGCGGTCTGGCTGCCGAGGACCTTCGGTTTCGGATGGTTCAGCGCCGGGCGGAAGGGGATGTCCCAGGGGGTGGCGGTGAAGTGGTTGCGGTAGCCTTGTTGGAAGTCGAGGCTGGCAAGAGCCCCCTCACCCCTGCCCTCTCCCCATAGGGGAGAGAAGGCCAGTTCGTGGTGAGCCGGGACATTGGTAATTGATTCCTCCAGCACCTGTGGCTGCTTACCTTCATGCAGCACTTCGATCAGCAGCCAGAGCTGGTTCCAGTCGCTGCGCGGGTGTTCGCCGAGCGGGAGGAAGTGCCCGCTCGCCAGTTGCGGCTGGTCGCTTTCGCCTTCGGCCAGTTCGTAGTCGTGGCGGTGGCGCTCCAGGGCGCGTTGCGACAGGTGCTTGCCGCGGGCGCGCTCGGTGAAGCAGCCGGGGTAATCGTAGTCTTCAAGGTCGGGCTGGAAGTCGCTGTGGAATGCGGCCTCCATGGTCAGACGTGGCTTCTCGAAATCGTAATCGCGGCGCGTGACGCGGCTGGTGCGGGTTTCCAGGCGCAGGCCGAAGCGCTTGATCACCGGCTGGTCGGCGACCAGGCCGCTGTCCTGCTGATAGGCGGTGGCAGCGAGCTTGGGGAAGACCGTCTGGTCGTCGCCGAAGACCAGCACATGACCGGCCGCGCTGTGCTGGAAGTGATAGTGGATGCCCTCTTCCTCGCACAGGCGCTGGATGAAGTGCAGGTCGGTTTCGTCGTACTGCACGCAATATTCGCGCGGCGGATAGATCACCGGGCCGAGCTGGAAGCGGTAGGCATCGGCCTGGATGCCATGCTCCTCGAGTACCTGGGCGACGAGCTGCGGCACGCTGAGGTGCTGGAAGATGCGCTGGTTGGTGCGATGGGCGAGGTAGGCCAGCTGCGGCACGATCGTCAGCCGATAGCGGGTCAGGCGCTGGCCGGACTCACCCTGGGCGGCCTGATGCACCAGCCCGTGGATGCCGCTGCCATCCGTCGCGAAGGCGAGGAAGGCCGGGCGATGCAGCAGGCTTTCCAGATCCAGATCGGGGCGCTCGCTGACCAGTTCCAGGTCGAAGCGATAGGGCTGGCTGATGGCCTCGCGGCCCTGGAATTCGAGCACCTTGAAATCGTGCTCGACGCCTTCGAGGGAAAGCGTGAAGTGGGCCTGGTTGGCTGGGGCGAACATCCATGTTCCTCCTGTTCAGTCCATGTATCAGCGCATGGGCGCTTGCGGAGCCCCGTGTAACACAGGCCGGCCGCTCTAGAATGCATGGTTCGCGCATTCCAGAACGACAATGGCGGAATCTGTTCAGTGCTTCGCAAAAAGCATTCGGCCAGGCGAGCCTGGCCGAAGCGGGACCGCGGCGAATCAGCCAGCGATCGGGGTGCGCCAGTCGTCGGAGCCGGAGGTGCCGGACACCTCGTGGGTCCAGACGATCTTGCGATAGGTGAAGTACACGTCTTCCAGATGAGTGAAATGGGACATGTTCGGGTCCTGGCAGTTGGGCATGCGCGACTGCACGTCGACGATCACCGCATCTTCCAGTTCGATGGTGAAGTAGTGTTCCTGGGTGCCGGTGGACGAGGTGCGGTACCACTCCAGACGGCACTTGTTCAGGCGCTCGCCGGAAGTCAGAGCGTTGAAGATCAGCGGCGACGACTTATCGAATACCTTGGTGATCATCAGCGGCTTGTGTACGCGCTGGCCTGTCGGCTGGCCGGACTGCGGGTCACGCGGGATGATGACCTGATGCTGGAAGGCCTGCACCAGGATCTGGTCCTCATGGCCTTCCTGGAAGATGTTGCCAACCGAGTCCTCGGTGAAGGTGCCGGCGGTGATCAGGCCTTGCTTGGTGCCTTCGAGGGACAGATACGCGGGTGTTGGCATGGGTGCTCTCCTTGTCTGAAATGAGTGCCAAATGGCCATTTCGTAACAACAAGCGCCATGCCAAAAATAAAAAACTGCTTATTTATCAAAAAGATATCTAATTTACATCACACAGCCCGAATAGCAGAAGTGATGCCCGACACAGAAAGCTGCGCAAGTTCCTGCGCAGACATGGCAACAAGTTGCGCAACGCCCACCAAGCTCGCGACTCATCGCACTGCGAACAGCTTACCCACAAACTTATCCACAGAATGCTGCGCAAGAAATTGCGCAGGCCATTGCCCCTGGTGAGGCCTCATCCACTTTTCTGCAGGCAAAAAAAACCTCGAACTTCATTGGGGGAGGGGGAAGTTCGAGGTCCAAATCCGGACCGCTAGGGCGGGGTCCAGAGATCTGCCAACACTTAACACAACAAGGAGCATCGAAGGGCTTTTACACCCTTCGCATGCTCTGACCGGATGGTTGCAGCGGAAGTTCAACGCGGACGAAAAAAATTTCGTCGACTACCGACATTTTTCGGCAGCACGGTCAGTGGGCCTCGTCCCAGTTGTTGCCAACGCCTGCTTCGACCAGCAGCGGTACGTCCAGCTGGGCCGCCTCGCTCATCAACGGACAGATCTGCTGGCGGACCTGCTCGACCAGGTCTTCGCGCACTTCCAGCACCAATTCATCGTGGACCTGCAGGATCACCCGCGCATCCAGCCCGCTCTGCTGCAGCCAGCCGTCCACGGCGATCATGGCGCGCTTGATGATGTCCGCTGCGGTGCCCTGCATCGGCGCGTTGATCGCGGTGCGCTCGGCGCCCTTGCGCATGGCGCCGTTCTTCGAATTGATCTCCGGCAGGTACAGCCGCCGACCGAACAGTGTCTCGACATAGCCCTGCTCCGCGGCCTGGGTGCGGGTGCGCTCCATGTAGGCGAGCACGCCGGGGTAGCGGGCGAAATAGCGGTCGATGTACTCCTGCGCTTCCTTGCGGCCGACGTCGATCTGCTTGGCCAGGCCGAAGGCGCTCATACCGTAGATAAGGCCGAAGTTGATGGCCTTGGCGCTGCGGCGCTGGTCGTTGCTGACCTGCTCCAGCGGTACGCCGAACACCTCGGCGGCCGTGGCGCGGTGCACGTCCAGGTCGTTCTGGAACGCGTGCAAGAGGCCGGCATCCTGAGCCAGGTGGGCCATGATGCGCAGCTCGATCTGCGAGTAGTCCGCCGCCAGTAGCTTGTAGCCCGGCGCCGCGACGAAGGCCTGGCGAATGCGCCGCCCCTCGGCGGTGCGGATCGGGATGTTCTGCAGGTTCGGGTCGCTGGAGGACAGCCGGCCGGTGGCGGTCACCGCCTGGTGGTAGCTGGTGTGGATGCGCCCGGTGCGCGGGTTGATCTGCTGCGGCAGCTTATCGGTGTAGGTGCCCTTGAGCTTGCTCAGGCTGCGGTGCTGCATGATGACCTTTGGCAGCGGGTAATCCTGCTCGGCCAGTTCGGCCAGCACGCTCTCGGCCGTTGACGGCTGGCCGCCGGCGGTCTTGGAGATCACCGGGCAGCCGAGCTTGTCGTAGAGAATCGCGCAGAGCTGCTTGGGCGAGCCGAGGTTGAACTCCTCGCCAGCGATGTCGAACGCCTCGCGTTCCAGCTGCACCAGCTTGTCGCCCAGCTCGACGCTCTGCTGGCCAAGCAACTGTGCATCGACCAG
>Ga0209212_1007349_pt1 | contig 12222 bp, 13 predicted proteins | sample RifGroC2_FD_183996 | JGI IMG/M metagenome (GOLD analysis project Ga0209212, IMG submission 183996) | Groundwater microbial communities from Rifle, Colorado, USA - Groundwater C2 (SPAdes) (version 2) | ecosystem: Environmental > Aquatic > Deep subsurface > Groundwater | place: Rifle, Colorado...
ACCCCGTTCACCGCGACTTTGACTGACAGCAATTGCCAAAAAACTAGCCTGTCCCCTTTTGCTTGCCGAGCGTCTCCAGCACGTGACGGTAATGTATCTCTAAATCGTCGCCATCCAGGGTCAGGCGCTCCTGGCGCGCTACAAATGCGAACCCTTTGCCCAGTTCCAGCAGAAATGCCTGCAGGTTGTCGATCAGCGCCTGTTCAAGATCGGTTTCGACGAGTCTAGGCGACTCCGGTAGCCCCAGGAACTCAATGACAACCGGATCCTTAAAGACATCCGCCGGCTGTTGGACCTTGTGGCCCTTCGTCGCCAACCGCATCAGCCCCTTCTTGTCTTTGCTCAGAGTCAACCGTTCGTAGAGCAGGCTGTTGATCTGCCGCTCCAATTCGCGCGCCGCCCAATTGTTCTTGAGCGCTTCGATTTCGTAGAATGCACGGGCCTCCACCTTGCCCACTCGCAGGAGCGTGCGATAGTGCGTCCAGGACAGATTGGGATGAAGCCGGCCCGGTTTCCAGGATTCGCTACGCACTGCGTGGCGAATTTGATTGCCTGTTGGTAAAAGCTTGATTGCAGATTGGCTACGCACCGCGTAGCCAATCTGCCCGGCGTTCATCAGAGCTGGATATTCCAAGTAAAATTGCCGAATGAACTTCAGATTGTGAACCGAGTATCCGGCCCCGAAATCTGACTTCAGCCTCTGCGCAAGATCTTGAAGTAGCGTCTCTCCGTAGCCAGCCCGCTTCTGACCTTTTTGCTCCTCCTCAACGATCTCCCGTCCGATCAGCCAATAAGCCACAACCTGAGTTGTATTGACCGAGCGGGCGACGTTCGTCCGGGCAGATTCCAATATCTGTCGGATGCGTTGGTAAAGCTGCGGTCTTCGCATGCGGCCCCTTTTCATTTACTGAACCCGGAATAATTAGATTTGCTCATCCGCCATCTTCCTGCCTGCTGAGCCCTTCGGTTGCGCTCAGGATAGACTCCGCCGAAGGATCATCGCCGTAAGACAACCCGTCATCCCGCAGGATGTTGCAGTAGTTCCAAAGTTTCTGGACGATGGCTGAATGTGCGGTCATGGGAGTTATCTGGAAAGATCCGGAAAAATCTGGAAATGTCCGCCCCATGGGTGAAGACCATCGCAAACCCGTGCAACTGCTCAATACAAGGGGATAAATCCCATCGGATACCATTCCGTTCCCTCCGTCATCCGGAAGAATCTGGAAATTCGTGGAAATGGGTGCTTCATTTCAATTCCTTTTTAGGCCGTACATACAACGTACTGCGGCCCCGTCCGCGACGGACTAACCATTGCCCATTAACGAGCGTCTGCAGGTCATTTCGAACGGTCCGATCCGTGACTTCGCCGCCCAATAGTTTGGCTACATCGTTTGCACTTAGGGGTTTGTGCTCTTGTATGGCAGCGAGAATTTTCTGTTGACGGTCGTTGAGATCCTCCACCAGGGTCTGTGCGAAACCAGATGCAGGAGTAAAGAAAGTCAGGATCGTCTCTAAACTCGAGCTCTGCCATTTTGGATCGTGGAGCCGAGCCTCTCGGCAATCTTCCACGATACGCTGTGTGCCGCGGCCAACCTTTTCAATAAAGCCTCTTAGGAAACATACATGTGCGATGTCCGGATTGCGTGGCACGGACGGATGATCACGCTTCAGGTCGGCCGGTTTAAGTCCCTCTGGCAATCCTCCCGGGTTCGATATTTGCAATGAATCCGGGAGGATTGAGATTGTGATTGAGCCACTTGAGCTATAGTCCCGATGCACCAACGCGTTCATCACGCCCTCACGCAGCGCTGTCATCGGATAAATCTGGCGATCGTCGCGCTGCCAGTGTTCAGCCGAAAACCTACTTTCGACGCCGCCAGCATGCAACGAGAGCGTCGCTGATATCTCATCGGCAACCCGAAGTAGGCATGAGTCAAAACTCTTATCCAAGGCGTAACGATTGCCGGTTTTTCCCTTCGGCATGACGAGCAGACGAATGCGTGCCTGGGGCAGCAGTTGAGACGGCCGTTTGCCGAATAGTATTAGGGCTGCATTCGTCACGCCTCCGTTAGCTATCAAACCTAGCCCGTGCAAAAATGCATCTGTGTTATTCGAGGAACCCTGCCAACGCTTAGATTTGACGGCCATCCGCACAGTCTCTCGGATAAGTTTCTCGTCCAAGTCAACTCGGTCCGCACCTATTGCCATCTGTCGCTCCCACCGCTGACTTGTTCCGGTGCCTTTCTGAATGAGTGCACTGATCTTATCGCGACTAGCAGGGACGGCATCTTTACCGCTACGCAAGTAAATTGCACCCCCGGCCACATACGGCTTGTCCATTCCTTCGGGCACTTCGACGATTACAATGTCTCGCTTGTCAACTTGCATATGCTCCACAGTCCACAACGCCCGTGGCGATATGAGGTGCGGCAAGCGCTGCTGCAATCGACGGGTTGTTACTCCTGCGTCTTTCACGCCTACTACTTGGCCTTTATCTCCGACGCCAATGAGTATCCGACCGCCTCCACTATTAAGAAACGCGCAGACCGACTTTGCGATAACTTCGGGCGGGACACCCCCCGTTTTGAACTCAACGTTTTTGCTTTCGCCCTTAGCAATAACTTCCTGGAAATCTTCTAACTTCATGGCTTCTTCATCTCCTGACAAATGCGCCGGATACGCCTTGCATCTTTCAACTGGCTATCAAGGTAGCGAAGGGCCTCAGGTAGGTCGGAATATTCCTGCGCCCAGTGGCCCTTTCGTCTGCTGGGCGATATGTTGTTCTGGATCGCATCGTGATAGAGTTCTAACACTCGCAGGTCATCGAGCACAGGGTTCTTCTTGAGCTTGAACTTGGTGCGCGTACCATCGCTCTTGAAAGCGTAAGGCTTCAGTAGTTGCCGCGCACACATTACGTCCCGGTGAACGAGAAACCAGCGCGGTTTTTTGCGCCGTACCGCTTCGCGGACTTCCTCGTGGGTGATTGAGCGCTTACCAACCTTACCGCTACCATAGACCGGGCGGATAATTCCTAGAAATAAGTCGCAGTCGTGAGCCGCAGCAATGCAGTTCTTAAGATTGGAACGTCCGGGATGGACCGGAATGGTACCGATGTGCGAATTCCAGACTTCATAGCCGAAGCCCGCTAGCACTGCACAAATCTGTTTCAGCTGATCCTCGAAATGATAAACCGTCGAGGTGACCATCAGCTTTAATTTACGCGGCGACGACATTGTTCAGATACATTCCTCATTCTTTGCATGGTTTTCGTCATCATGCTCGTGTTCTCGATATTCACTGTCGAGCAAACCACCACTGAACGCCCGCTGCAAAATGGACTGGCGGAGGCGGGTGGCGCGCTGGAGGTCGGCCGACACCACTGCGTCCAGTTCTTCCACCACGCTCAATCGTCGCTCCACTTCCGCCACGATCCGCTGCTGCTCAGCGAGGGAAGGGAGTGGAATTTCCAGACGGTTAGTGAAGTGAGTCTCGGTGCCGGTCGATTCGTAGCTGAATGGTAGCGGTGAGCGCCAGGCCGGAAGTCCAAAGGGCACCCCTTTGACGTACTTCTCGGACTGTTCCTCGACGCCGATCAGCGAGTGGCCTACGGGCTTGGCCTCGATGGTGCCGATCGCTTTTCCATCCACGAAGAGAGTGTAGTCCGGTTCTCCGGTCTTGAAGGATAGCTCGCGCACTGCTACACCTCGCGCGGCTTGGAGGTTCACGGAAGACTTGTCCTGCACCTGCCAGCCGCAGTGCTCCAAAAGCGCGTCGATGTTTTCTCTGGCTTGGTTTTCCGGTGACGGCATAACACGCGATCCTTAATAACGCTGCCGCTGAAGTGATTGGCCCCCAGGGTCATTCATTCGACGCCACCAATCAGGCCTTCTATGACCCTAAATATCCAGCGATCTTATGCGATACAACCCTGGCCTGACAAGCCCTCTTTGTGGGAAGGGTTGCCAACGGATCGCCACAAGGAAAGGGCGGTTGCTTTTTATCCCCCAGGAGTCTAGACTTTTACCGTGACCGGGAACAAGCGACCCTTCTTCACGCGCTATAGCACCAGCCTTTGGATCCGCTTTTTGCGTTTCAATCTCATTTCTAACAAGAAATTGCAGGATGCCCTGGAAAAGCTGGATCTCACCCCGCCCCAGTTCTATGTCCTGGCCACCATCGGTTACGCCGGCGGGCTCCCTTTCGGCGAGATCGGCGAAAAGATGATGGTCACGGTCAGCAACCTCACCGGCATTGTGGACCGGCTGGAGGGAAAAGGATTGGTCGCCCGTGAAAGAGATGTTCATGACCGGCGGGTAATCCGCGTCCGGCTGACCGAAAAGGGTTCCAAGTTGTATAAGAATACTATCCCCCTTTTTGAAAAAAGCATTTCGCAATTTTTCTCGCCGCTGGACAAATCACAACAGAAAGAGCTTTCCTCCCTTTTGCGCAAATTGATCCGGGTCTCCTGGGCGCACTGAAGTGTTCGTGTCCGTCAGGAGCACGAGTCACGGTATTAGCGTTGACAAGCGATATTTAACAAATATAAAGTTTATATGTTAACGGTATAACCATGGAAGAAGAAAAGAAAAAGCAGAGGCCCATGGGGCTGGAGCGCGTAAAGAAATGGCTATATGCCAAAGGGCTGGAAGAACGTAGCGCCGGTTGCGTTCTTTGCGGCTCTTGCTACGGTCACGGACCGGTCAATCCGATGGAGGACCATCCCGGCTTTAAAACCAAATGCCCCCCCTACGAGTTCTATCGCTTCCAGCGCTTCACCCCCAAATCGCGCTGGCTGATGTCGCAGCGCGTCTTTCACGGCCTCGACTCCATCACCCCCGAACTCAAAGAGGTCATCTACACCTGTACGACCTGTCTCATGTGCCAGGAGATCTGCGGCGTGCGTGATGACGGCTACGGCCCCTGGGACATCAGTGTGGCCATGCGCGAGGAGATAACCGAGAAAGAAGGGCCGCTCGCGGCCCATCGCCCGCTCCTGGAAGGGCTGCAACTCCACAACAACCCCTGGTCTCTCCCCAAGGAGGAGCGCGGGCAGTGGGCCAAGGGGTTGGGATTAAAAAAATTAGGGGTGAAAAAAAGTTCCACCCTTCTCTTCGCCGGCTGCTCGGCGGACCGGCCCAGCGGAAGGCCGGGAGCCATTGCGCTCGCCAAGCTCATGCAACAGGCGGAAGAGGATTTTGCCATTTTGGCAGAGGAAGAGAGCTGCTGCGGCCTCTATGCGAATGATCTTGGCTTTCGCAAAGAATATCACCGCCTGCAGGAGGAGAACCTTCGGGTGGTGCAACAAGCCGGGATCAAAAGGATCGTGATTGCCTGCGGGAGCTGCCGCCGAATTTGGCAGGACTACCCCAAGGAGGAGATGCGGGGGATCGAAGTGCTTCATGGCGTCGAGTATGTAGACAGGCTCGTGCGGGAAGGGAAGCTAAAATTCAGCAAGACCATGAAAACAAAGGTCACCTATCATGATCCCTGCCATCTCGGCAGGGGCTGCGGCGTCTATGAGGCGCCGAGAAATATCCTGCGCTCCATTCCCGGCGTTGAGCTGGTGGAGATGGCGCGCAACCAACGCTGGTCCTGGTGCTGTGGCGGCGGAGGCGGGGTGCCCGAGGCCTTTCCCGATCTTGCTCAATGGAACGCCGAGGACCGCCTGCGCGAGGCAGAGCAAACCGGAGCGGACCTGCTGCTTACTACCAGCGCGCTCTGTCTCCGGAGCTTTGCCGGATGCCAGAACTCCCGCCTGCAAAGCCAAGAGCTACTGGAATTCATCTACCAGGCCGTTTAACGGATGCTAAAAGAAGCCCACTTCACGCCGGCGAAAATGCTTTCCCTTCTGGGTCTCAAGGCCGGATCTCTGGCGCCCTTCGCCCTGATCCCCGGGCCCAAAGAGCGCAGCCAGAAGATCCTTGCGGCCCTAGACGCCCCGATGAAGAATTTTTCCTTCATGGATTATGAGATGCACACCGGGACGCACAACGGGAAAAAGGTCACGGTGGGCAACGGCGGACGCTATGCGCCCGATACGGCGATCACGACGGAGATTTTGTGCGCCGGCGGGGTCGACTCTCTCATCCGAATCGGCAGCTGCGGCTCCCTGCAAGAAGACGTAAAGATCGGCGATCTTGTGATCGTAACAGGAGCGCGGCGCGGCGAGGGGACGACGAGTTATTACGTGCCAAGAAACTTCTCCACGCTTTCTCACCCCGAGATCATCCGCGCCCTGGAGGAAGCGGCAAAAAGTCTGAAGGTCCGGTATCACCTCGGCTGGGTCTACACCACGGACGCCCTGTTTCAGGAAACGCCGGAGCTCATCGCGGAGCTCGAACAGCAGCGGGTTTCAGGGATCGACATGGTCACGTCGACCTTTCTCACCATCGCCCAGGTACGCCATAAGAAGGCCGGAGCGATTCTGGCCGTATCGGACGAATGTCTGAGAGGAAAAATGGGTTTTCGTGATGCCGTTTTTCTCGAGGCCGAAGAGAAAATGGTTGAGGTGGCCTTCAAGGCGATCGACTTCCTGGGTTAAGATAAAATGACAGCCAAACAGATCCCTCTTTTTATTCCGGCGCTGTGGGAAGAAGATCACTTCAGAATCATTGATGAGACCCTGCTCCCCTGGAAGGTCGAATATATCACGGTCAAAGAGGTCTCCGAGGCGCTTCGGGCGGTGAAAGAAATGAAGACGCGGGCCTTCGGCCAGGTGCTAACTTTTCTTTACGCCGCGGCGCTGGTAGCGCGAGGCGCCAAGACACAAAACTCTGAACCTCTTAGAGAGCGGCTTGCCCGATTAGCGGAGGAATTCACCGAAGCGCGGCCGACCTTCGATTTTGAAGGTATCGCCAAATATTTCGACCCCTGGTTCCAAGGGCTTTCACCAGGCGAAGAAACGGGGAGCTGGCTCGAAGGAAAAATTCACGAGCTGGTCGCAATCATTCAGAGAACGAGAATGGAAAGAGCCCGGTGCGCGGCCGATCTCCTGCCAGACCCGTGCCGGCTTCTCACCCATTGCAACATCAGCGGAGAGCTCGTTGCCGTGGCTGAGTGGTGCCGAGAGATGGGGAAGGAGATCCGGATCATGGCCACGGAAACGCGCCCCTACCTGCAGGGCTCCCGTCTTACGGCGTGGGAGCTATCCCAGGCGGGCTTTCGTGTCGCTTTGATCCCCGATTGTGCGGTCGCGCAGGTCATGGCCAAGGGGGAAGTTAATGCCGTGGTGGTAGGAGCGGATCGATGCGCCCAAAATGGCGATGTCATCAACAAAGTGGGGACCTATCCGATAGCCCTCATGGCCAAAGAACATGGCATCCCTTTCTATGCCTTGGTGCAGGACCCGGGCTCCCTGGCAAGCGGAAAGGATGTTCTCATTGAAGAGCGGCCGGTAGCCGAGCTTTTCAGTTTCCAAGGTCGGTCCCATATTCCCGAAGGCCTCCAGGGACGCTATCCGGCCTTCGATGTCACGCCCGCCTCTTTGATCTCCTCCCTGATCGGCTTCGATGGCGCCTTCACGCCTGAGAGTTTCAGGCAAAGATTTCAAAATACCCCAGCTGCCGCTAGCAATGGGAAGAAGGAGAAGGAGCCATATATTCTGCTTTATGGCATTCCAAAGAGCGGCAGTTATTCCCATCTCTCAAGCGCCCTCAAGGCGCAACGGGCTCAAACCGTCCTGGTTCCGGAGATGCGCCCTGAACTATGGGGCGCGCATGTGATTGCCCGCGAGCTTCTTGAGAGAAACATCCCGACGACACTCATCTCCGACAACATGATGGGCGCGTTTTTCGCCCAGGGACAGATCAAGCGCCTTTATCTTTTCTACTCGGAACTCAGCGAAAAAGGGCCCGTCGGGATCTGCGGCTCTCTGCTCGCCGCGCTCCTGGCAGCCGCTCACGGGGTTTCCGTCGAGCTATTGGCATCCGAAGAAGCGCGGCAATCCCCCTTGGACCGAGACGTCTCCACCTTTCTGGGCGAGAAGGTCTGCCCTGACAGGGTCACGATTTATCCCATCGAAAGGGAAGTAATCCCCTGGTCTCTATTCAAGGAGACCAAGGAAGGCGCCTCATGAGAAGGATTGAACGCGAGATCATCCATTTCGGGAAACTGCTATTTGAACGCCGTCTGATCAGCGGCTGGGGAGGAAACATCAGTTGCCGCCTCGCCAAGGACCGTTTTCTTATTACCGGGCAGCATACCTCCCTGGCCTTTCTCAGTCCCAAGGACCTGGTGGAGATCGATCGGCAAGGGAAACCCATCAAGAAGAAACAACAGCCCTCCAGCGAAACCCCGCTCCATCTGGCAGCTTACAACGGGACGGAGGCAAAGGCCGTGATTCACGTGCACCCTCCCATGGTCCTGGCCTTCTCGCTCACCCACCAAAGCTTTGTCCCGCTCAGCTTCGAGGAAAAATACACCGTTGGAGAAGTCCCCATACTTCCCCAGGAAACTCCCACGGTAACGGAAACCGAAAGAGTGGTAAAAGAGCTAAGGCTCCGTCCGATCGTTATCCTCCAAGGCCACGGCACAGTCGCGGTGGGAAAAAATTTGCGCGAGGCCTTTCTTCTAACCGACCTCCTGGAAGAGGCGGTCCATTGCCAGTTCTTCAAGCACGAAACCGGAGTCCGGGCCGAACCGGGGCAAAGTTCGACCACCCCGAAAGGAGAAAGCCCGGCTCAAAAAGAGGGGCACGCGCTTTTCTCCCGAGAGCATCTGACCGCTCTCATAGAGAGCGCCAATAGCGATCCCGAGTTTCAAAGCCAGGCTAGCCAGTCCGACCTCACGACCACACTGACACTCCATCTGGAAGAGACCGATACTCCTTGGACGGTCCACTTCGAAGGGGGCAAGATCACCAAACTAGAGGCCGGAGCGGAGGGGGAATTTGTCATCAGCGGAAAAAGAGAGTGGTGGGAGGCGGTTTTTCAACGGCGCATCGATCCCTTCCTCGCGACTCAGCAGGGAAAGCTAAAGCTTGAACGCGGCGAGCTGTGGAAACTCTCTCAATGGTTTAAACCTTTTCAGCGGGCCTTTACACTATGGCAAAACATACCGATCAAGTAGCCTTTTTTGCTGGCGAGGTCTTAGAAAAGACCGCTGAGAGCTATCCCAACAAGACCGCCCTGATCGCTAGGGAAGGAAAGCTCACTTTTTCGGAGATCAACGAAAAGGTTAACTGCCTGGGCGGGAATCTCCGCAAGGAAGGGGTGAAACAAGGGGACCGAGTCGGGCTTTTGTTGCCCAACTCTCTTGCCTTTGCGCTTGGCTACTTCGCCACCCAAAGAGTGGGGGCGGTTACAGTCATCCTGGATGCCCGGCTTAAGGGAAAAGAGTTGGCCGGGGTCTTACAGGATGCTGACTTGAGTCTTCTAATCACTCACCAGCGTCTGATACCTGAAATTGACGAAGCACTTCAGAGCTTTAGCCGGCTCGCTCTGTGGATCGTTGAAGGAGAGGGAGAGCAGAGTTTTGACAAAAGACTCTCCCCGGCGCCGGGCTCTTTTGACCCGCCGAAACTTCACCCAGAGAACGACGCCTTGATCCTCTACACCTCGGGAACTACGGGAGAGCCTAAAGGTGTAGTCCTCAATCACATTAACTTGGCCCAATTCCCCCGTTGCACGACCGAGGTATGGAAAACCAATTCTGATTCTGTATGGGGTTGCATCCTTCCCATGTCTCACATCTCCGGTCCGATCTATTTAAATGAGATCGCCGACAAGGGAAGTTCCATGGTGATCTTCGACCAGTTTAACCCTATCACATGGCTCGAGGGGATTCAGAAACACCAGATCACAATCTTTCACGGCGTGCCCATCATCTTTCAGCTTCTTTTGTCAGTCCCAAACCTCAAAGAATATGACACCGACAGTGTCCAACTCGCCGCCATGATGGGGACCACAGTTCCCCTGTCGCTCATGCGCGCTTTCAAGACAGCCCAGCCCCATGTCAAAGTCTTTCAGGGATACGGTCTGACAGAGACCTCACCTCTGATTACCATTACCGAGCCCCAACAAGCCGACGCCAAGATGGCAAGCATCGGCAGGGCTGTTCCCGATGTGGAGGTAAAAATCGCCGACGAGAAAGGCCGCGAGGTTCCCGAAGGGGAGGCGGGGGAGATCGTCACGCGCGGGCCGCATGTGATGACGGGCTATTTCCGCAGACCCGAAGCAACGGCCGAGCGTATTCGTGACGGGTGGCTTTACACCGGAGATATCGGTCGGCGTGACAGCGACGGCTACTATTACCACCTGGGAAGAAAAGACGACATGATCATCACCGGCGGGCTCAACGTCTACCCGGCCGAGGTGGAGAATATGCTATGCGAGCATCCCAGGGTCCAGGAGGCCGTGGTCTTCCCGATCCCTGATCCCAAGAGAGGCAACGTTATCGGCGCCGCCGTGGTCCTGCGTCCGGGGGAAAAAATCGCCGAAAAAGAATTGTTTACCTTTCTCCGCTCGAACCTGGCAAATTTCAAGGTGCCGCAGAAAGTAAAGATCCGTGATTCCCTGCCGCGAACATCAAGCGGCAAGGCCGTTAGAGACGCCTCCGTGCTTTTCTCAGACTAGCGGTGTAAAGCCATGAAAAGTTCTTCGGCAAATGCGGACGGGGTAATCGAGAAGGTCAAGGGGGCGGGCGGGATGATCGTGGGCGTCACGGAAAACAGGACTTGGATCAAACTTTTTTACGGGAGAAACATTTGCCGGCGCCCCTTCTGCATGCGATTTTAGGCGGAGGACCCGGCTATATCGTGCATCCGTCCGACCTCCTGCCGGCACTGATCACCTTGGGGGCCAGGATCGAAATCGCCGGACCGGCGGGCGAGAAGACGATTCCACTGAAGAAGTTTTTCGTTCTTTCCCAGGTGAACTTCAATCCCGTTACTCATTCCTGTACTCTAGTCCCATGGTAGAGCCTGCTGCACCCAAGAACGCCTCGACGGTCATCCTCATTCGCCCTGAAACCAGCGGAAGAAAATTCGAGGTCTTCTTGACCCTTCGTCCCCCGGAGATGAACTTCATGGGGGGGGTTTATGTCTTCCCGGGGGGCAGCGTGGAGGAAGAGGACTACTCTGAGGAGATGTTGATGCGCTGCCGCGGCCTGTCGCGAACCGAGGCCCAGCAGATCCTTGGAGGCGAACTGAGTCCCGAGCTTTCCATAGGTCATTGTGTAGCGGCAATCAGAGAGCTCTTCGAAGAGACGGGAATCCTCCTGTCAGTCACTGAAAACGGCGAACCCCTGGACACGAGGCAGGGGAAAATTAAAAACAGATTAGCTGACAAGCGGAAATCCCTGGTTGAAGGGAGCGTCAATTTCCCGCTCCTGCTGGAGTCGGAGGGACTCTATTGCGACGTGAGCCGTCCGGTCTATTTCTTCCACCGAGTAACCCCAGAGAAATACGCCGTGCGATACGATACTCGCTTCTACCTCGCCAAGCTGCCGGCGAGTCAAAGTCCGCTCTTCTCCTCCGAAGAAGTTATGGAAAGCCTTTGGATCAGACCGGATCAAGCTCTAAGACAGCACGAGAAAAACGACATTCCCCTGATGCCGCCCACATTGATGGTGCTGCGCAGCCTGGCCGCATTTGGCTCTTGGCAAAAACTCTGTGATCAGTATCGATTAAAATAGCGGACGCTATAGGAGGAGAACCATGGCAAAGATCAAGCACATTGCTATCAGGGCAACCGATCCTGAAAAAACTGTGGCTTTTTACAAAGAGGTTTTCGGTCTCAAGCAGGTGGGCCTCGGTCGCAACGGGGTTTATCTCTCCGACGGCCATATCAATCTCGCCATATTAAAATGCAAATCAGAGAAAGAGGGCGGCTCCGGGATCGTCGGCGTAGAACATATAGGCTTCCAGGTGGAGGATGTCGAGGCCACCATCGCCAAAATCAGCCAGCGCGGCGGCAAATCCCTGATGGACCGGGTGGACGTCACACCTACAGACACCACGAACCCTCGATCGTATTACGAAATAAAATGTACGGGACCGGACAGCCAAATCATCGACATATCAGGCTCCGGCTGGGTCGGAACGGATTAGGACGGCGGGGAAGTAGACTGTTCGATACCCTCCGTCTCTTTGCCTATCTCGGATCGCGGCGTCCTGCCGTCGCGGTGAAAGCCGAGCCAATTCCACTGCTCGGGATAGCGACGAACCACGGCCTCCAGATGGCGAGTAAACAAGGCTACGTTCGCCCTAACATCTTCCTGCAGATC
>Ga0209212_1007350_pt1 | contig 12222 bp, 13 predicted proteins | sample RifGroC2_FD_183996 | JGI IMG/M metagenome (GOLD analysis project Ga0209212, IMG submission 183996) | Groundwater microbial communities from Rifle, Colorado, USA - Groundwater C2 (SPAdes) (version 2) | ecosystem: Environmental > Aquatic > Deep subsurface > Groundwater | place: Rifle, Colorado...
GTGATCATTATGTGATAGAGGCCGTTTACTTCGGGCGACCCTTTCAATCCCACCGCCCGATACCCTGCGGCAAATAAAAACGAGCCTCCCAGCATCTTGAATTCATAAAACGAATAAAGGGCGGATACAAGGTTCCCCAAGAAAAAGAATAGCAGTAAAATCAACCCTGATTTCTCGTCTTTAACGGCAAAATATATTGTATAAAAATATAGCACGGGGATGAGTATATTCTTCTGTATTTCTTCCAGGCTCACCTGAAAATTATGCGCTGTAGCAAGTGATGCCAATGCTGCCAGGAAAAAGGTAAAAAGAGGAATCTCAAAGGAGGTCTTTCGCCAGGCAAAGTCTCCTGTTATACGATAACGGACTATGAGTAGGAGCAACCCAGTATAGAAAGCGATTTCACGAATCGCTATGGTGTGGTGAATAGGCAGTATGAAAGCGAGTATGCTGAAGGAAAAAAGTATCGACCGATCAAGCCACACAACTGCTGTTTTGTTATTTATCGTTGCCGTATTGGTTGTCATATTGCCGTTTTGCTGCAATAATTTCTCTTGTTGCTTTCAGTATTTTACTCAGCACCTCTTCTGATTGTATGCACTCTCTTGTGTTCATTTTGCAGGTATGAATAGTTTTGAAAACAAAGGAGCAGGGTGCGCACGCAAGGTTGTTCTGAATGGTAATAACCCCCTTGCCGGCAGGCCGTTGCTCTGATGTATCAATCGGACCGGCAAGATGTATTATAGGAATAGAAAGCGCATCGGCCATATATGTTATTCCTGTATCCACACCGATAAAAAGAGATAACCGTTCTATAAGAGCCGGCAGTTCAAATAGATTCAATCTCCCTGAGGCATTTATCACGCTGTCTTTTTTTACGACAACATGAAAAATCCTGTCTGCAATCTTTTTGTCTTGTTCCGAGCCGATAAGGATTATGTTCGCATCCATATTATCAAGCAGCATGTCGATAAGCCTGATTATTTTTTCAGTGCCGAGTTCTTTCAGCTTGTTACCGCTGCTTACCGCTATGCCTATGAGAAGATTATCGCTACATCCTAAAATCTGTCGGGCTTTTGCATCGGCTTCTTTTGATTTATAAACCTCTTTAGATATATTATCGCTTTCAATGTCGATAGCCTTAAGTATTTTCACATAAGTTTCTGTAATCAACTGGCCGCTGACATGTCTTTCAAGATAGGTAAAAAACACCGATGCAAGTCTGAATGTAACCCCGGTAAAATTGGGCATAACGGAAAGTCTTTCTGGAATCAGACCCCAGAATAATGCAATGGCAAATGGCACATTTGGGTTAAGACATATCGCAATGTCATACCGTTCTTTTCGAATCCTTTCCGCCAGCCGCAACTTGCCGGAAAAACCTTTGTAGTCTTCTGTTTTTATTGCAATCGTTTCATCGGCATAAGGATTATATTGCAATAGCTCTTCTGTTACGGGATTGACTATTATTGAAAGTCTTGCACAAGGATATTTTTTCTTTATCTCCCTGAAAACCGGCGTCGAACATATCAAATCCCCTATTTTTGCTGTTTGAATTACCAAGATTTTCTTGACATCATCCCTCTGACGGAAAAAAACTAACAGATATAATACAGGGCTTACTAAATATGTCAGTAGAATGTAAAACATGCTTTTATTGCGTCGCTTTCTTTGCAGTAATTAAAATACCTGCAGCAAAATCTATGTCAAGGAATTTCAGAATGGGTTTTAAAATTAACGCCAGCAGTCGATGCTTTAGTTTCCTTTTTGCAGAAACTCTGAATATTTGAAGTCCTTCGAATCCAGCAGATAGAAGCAATCCACCTAAATCATGGTATCGATATGATGTGATGTGAGTACAATCTCCTGAAAAAGCTGACGGATGGCAATTGTTCGGAATGGTTATCACAATTCCCCCCTCAGGGTTAAGCAAATGACTGCATTTAAGCAGCAATGTTTTGCCTTCTGGCAATGGTAAATGCTCTATTACATCGAGAAGTAAAATAATATCGAACCTTTCTTGAATCTCATCAAGGGAATAGTAATCGTGAAATCTTGACCGATCCATATCCATACTTTTATATTCTATTTCATTGTCTATATCTGAGCAAATCTCTTTGACAAATCTATCGGCAGCGCCGATATCAAGTATCTTCTTTTGTTTTCTTGTCTTATTAATCAACAGATTACGGATGATTTGTTTTTTTGTTCCATAAATTATGGGCGCTTTTAAAATGGTAGGATAGAAAGACTTTAGCTCTTCGCGCTTTAGTTTAACTTCGCTCCATGTTATTGAGTCTTGTAGATTTTTCATTTCTTTCTCAAACATTATCTATCAAACTCCCTCAAAAACATTCTCAACTCCAGCGACATATTTTTCAATAGAAAAATTTTCAATTACCCGTCTCCTTGCCTTTTCTCCCATCTGTTCTCTTAATTCATGATCTTCAATTAATTTTAAAACACAACCAGCAAAGACTTCAGGATGCCGTACTGGGACAAGAAACCCTGTCTCACCATCAACAACAATCTCTGCCGGGCCTGTCACATTTGAGGCTACAACAGGTTTCCCCATAAGCATTGACTCAAGTATAACTCTCGGGAGCCCTTCTTTTTCAGAAGTCAGGACAAATATATCCATTGCATTTATATACGAGACAGCATCAAGTTGAAAGCCTGTAAAAATAACTTTATTATGAAGATTTTCTCTCTTTACCAAATCCACTAAATTTTCTCTTTCTGGTCCTTCACCAATTATTATACATTTAATAGTATGGCCGGTTTTGTTTGCAGCTATAGATATTGCTTCAATCAAATCATTTAATCTCTTTCTTTTAATAAGAGAGCCGGCTGTTCCTATAAGGATGTCGTCTTTTGATATTCCCCATTTTTTTCTTATTTCATGAGGAGGCATTGACGGTTTTGTTTCAGGATCTATTCCGTTATGCACTACTACACATTTTTTAGCATCAATGCCTTGCCTCACGAATGTATTCTTAACACCCTCAGAAACGCATATCATTTTTTTAAGCCATAAGTTGGCAGCCTTAACCTCAAAGGGGTTGAGCCTTGTCTCTATTCTGCTGTGCTGTAATGCGGGGATGCCTGTGATTTTTGAGGCAATAATGCCTTCAAGGTTTGATGACGGCTGGTTGTTCATATATAGGAGGTCTATCTTTAAGTCCTTTAAAGTATGCGCAATTTTCTTTGCATTGTTTTTGATTCTGAATTGGTAATCGATAATGAATACCATATATTTTTTGAGTTGTCTGCTGAAGAAAAACAATGTCCTGAATAGTTCCTTTAGTATCTTTGCGATAGCCGGCTGCTTTTTTTGCTCTAAAAGCAAGAAGTCTATTCCGAGCTTTTCTATCTCTGATTTTATATCAGAATCAGCACCTTTTTTGTAGTTGTTGTAAAACAGGGCAGTAAAATGGTATTTGGTTTTATCAATCCTCTTGAGAAGTTCGAGAAGGCTGTTTGTCCCTCCGCCCCATTCTTTGCCAGTATCAAGAATAAGAATTTTCTTTTTCATAGTAATCCGTGATATACATCCATTTCCGCGGCAATCCCTTTGCGGTTGAATACAGAGGCAAGATACTGCATGATTGGAGGTTTTGAAGAATAGACTAATAAGACTTTTCTCAAAATTTTATATTGATTTGAATGCTGTTTGTTTAATGGCATCAAATACCTCATTAACGCTGATACTTTCCATGCATTTTTGATATTCACATGCCTTACCTGCACATGGATTACATGTCCTCTCTTTCTGTATAACAACATGCTTTTCCATATCATAATAATGCCCAGACCTTTTTGCATCAGAAACAGCAAAAAGAGCTACCACCGGTGTTCCGACTGCAATCGCCATATGCATTATCCCCGTATCTCCGGTTGTCAACAATTTGAATCGCCTAACTAATGACGGCATATATTTTAGAGGAATCTTGCCTGCAGATACAATCGCTTTTTCACCTATATTACGCGCAATGCCTTTGCAGTAATTATATTCTTGAAGCGAGCCTGTAATAATTATTCTTATTTCGGATTTGGAATCAACAAGTCTTTTCCCCAATTCAACGAATCTGTCAGGAAACCACATCCTGCTTACAGTGGATGCCCCTGCTTGAAAGCCTATGATTATATCGGTGTCTTGAACACCGTTGTCTTTCAAAAATTTTTCAATAAACGATTCGCCTGCTTTCATATAAGGCAGAACCATTTTTTTATCTGAAATCTCACAACCAACTATCTCTGCTACTTTAAAACGCTGTTCCACTCCATGTCGAAAATCTTCCCATTTGTAAATCTGATTTTTGTTTGATAAGAGAAACCTGTACTCGCTTGTATTTGGCACCTTCACAATAAATCTTGCCCCTGAAAGATAAGCCATGGGCGTTGCCTGCGGCTCATTACCGTGAAAGATTAGGGCAAGGTCAAATTTGCATCTTCTAAATTCTCTGATGGTTTTGAAAAATTTTTTATAGCCCCCATAATAGGGGATTATTTCGTCTATATGCGGATTGTTTTCAAATAGTTCCATATTCTTAATGTTAAAGTGGGCAATAATCTTTGCCTTTGGGTATCTTTCCCTTACACCCCTTATTGCAGGGGTTGAAAGAAGAGTATCTCCTATTGCAGTTGATGAGACTAGTAGTATGTTTTTGACTTTCTCTGGAACAAAATATTTTAAATCGGTTTGCCTTCTATCTAAATATTTTAAAATCTGTGTTGTAATATACAATATAAAATCTGCAGGGTGTATTCTCATTTCTTTTTTATTTTGAGATAAATATCTGAAAGCAAGGGATTTATATATAATAGCATCCTTTTTTTAAACCATGCAACATTGTCTTTAACAACTATCCTTTTGACTGCAAATGGGTTGGAGCCTGCTTTGGCAACTCCGTAGTCAGTAGTAAATATTGCCTTATAACCTATCCCCTTTGCAATGTTTAAGGCGGCATCGTTATATTTGCCGTAAGGCCAGCAGAGATATGGACATGGTTTGCCAAGTTTCTCCTCAATAATCTCTTTTGATTTTATGAGTTCTTCTTTTAGTTCATCTTCTGATAATAAATCACACCTTGCATGTGTCTTTGCATGGGAATAAAACTCAACAAGTCCGCTATCCATCATTTCTTTTGCCATATCCCAGTTAATAACAACCTTTTCATGCTGTCCGTTTGCTATAAGTTTTTTGCATTCATTGTGATTAGGCATTATCGCTTCTTGACCCTTGACCCCCACCCATCCTTCGGACGGGTACCCGCCTTGACCCTTTGATGCCGTCTCCACCCTATCTGTAATTAAAAAAACCACAGCATTTATTTTATATTTTTTAAGCATAGGGAAGGCATATATATAATTATCCAGCCAGCCGTCATCAAATGTAATAAGAACGGCCTTCTTTTTAAAAATCTTCTCACCCATAATAAAAGAGCATAGTTCATCGCATTTTAAGGTCCTAAACCCCTTTTTATGAAGATACTCCATCTGCCCCTCAAAGACATCAGGTGTTACGGTAACCATATCTCCTTTATGATGATTTATATGATGATGCATTAAAACAGGAACAGGTCTCATCTCCTGCCCCCTTTCACAATGGACATATAAAAATCATACAGTTTCCTTGACATGCCTTCTACACTGTAATTTTCAGCCACAATTTTCCTGCCCGCAATACCTATCTCCTTCATCCTGTCCCTGTCCCCGAGCAGGCTGATTATCGCGTTTGCAAGCGCATCTGGATTTTCAGGCTCAACAAGTATACCTGAAACCCCGTCTTTAACTGCCTCTGATACACCGCCGACCCTTGTCCCGATAACAGGCTTTCCCATTGCCATTGCCTCTATAAACGATGTCCCTAATGCCTCCTGAAGAGTCGGCAGGACAAACAGGTCTATTGCCTTTAAGACCTCAGGCACATCTTTTCTTAAACCAATGAGCCTTATATTATCGGATATACCCAGTTCTAAAATCCTTGTCTCTATATTCTTTCTCTGCGGACCGTCCCCGGCAAAAAGGAAAATGGTTTCGGGGAATCTATTCAAAACCTCAGGTATTGCCTCAAGCAGGGTATGGTGTCCTTTCTTTCTTCTGAAGATTGCAATAGCCCCAACAAGGATTGCATTAGAAGGGACACCCAGTTCCTCACGCGATACTGCCTTTACAGTATCCGGATTAAACCTTTCCATATCAACACCTGTTGGAATGCTTATGACCTTATCAGCCGGTATCCCTTTTTCTTCAACAAGATACTTTCTTACATATTCGCTGACTGTAACAACTCTATGAGGCAGAACTGAATATGTAATCTTAGATGTAATAGGAAGTGCAAGGTGTCTTGTCCTTACAATCTTCGGTTTTCTTCTGGAAAGCCGTCCTGCAATTGCACCCAACATACTGTCTTTGCCGCTGTGTGTGCAGACAATATCAACACCCTCTTCTTTTATTATCTTTAGAATAGAAAATACGGCTGATGGAGAGACGCTGTTTTTCATTTCCACTGTCTTTATCTCAATATTGTTATCAGCCCCTATCACTGCCAATCTGCTGTCATGCGGACAGGCAATCATAACCCTTGCACCAAGTCTCTTTAAACCAATAGACTCCTTTAATGTCCTGTTCTCCTGTCCTCCCCATCCTTTTGAGGACTCTGTATGAAGTACTGTGAGAGGCATAACTTATAAGGTCTGTCCCTGCAGATTTTAAGCAGGGGGAAGTTTCCTTGCTATAATGATAAGATGGTCCCCGAGGAGGAGTTCTTTTGAATATAAAAAATCACGCAATACATTTTCCCTCTTATTTCTTTTAAAAACAGAAATCAGTTTATAAGCGCCTCTCAATAATAAAAACAAAAGCCATTCCCGGTACCTGTACCTTGATACCTCAATTGTCTCTATCTTAAAACCATTGCAGGACAGCCACTGGAATACCTCTATAAAAGAGACCGGGGAATATATAATGTTGTCCCACTCGCACCCATCTTTTATCTTTCTAAAAGGCTTGAAGCTTGGGAAATACCCCGCCCTCAGAAAAAAAAGACGGGAGGCACAGTTAAGGATATTCGGCATTGTTACTACCAGATTCCCGTTTTCTTTCAAAACCCGGGTGAATTCCCTGAATAACTGTTTGTGGTTTTCAAGATACTGGAGAGACTCCATGCATGTAATAAAATCAAACCCATCTGCCTTAAATGGCAACAAGTTGTTCATATCAGCCTGCACAAAGGGAACAATAATATCCCGCGGCAGATAGAGGTCGCACAAGACTGCTTTGTAGCCCAAGCCTCGTAGTCTTAAGGCGAAGTCCCCATCCCCTCCTGCAGCATCAAGAAGAAAGCCTTTATCAGTATTATTCTTTAAAATATTCAGAACCGCTAAATGGGTCTCTTTCATAATCTTTTCAGGTGTCTCTCTATTATCTCAACTGCCTCAGCAGGCTTTATATCATCAAGGCAGTCACTTATCTTACTCCCTTCACAGCCATCTTCACCGCATGGTATGCAATCCCAATCCCTCTGGATAACAGTATGTTTTCCAAATCTCTGAATGCCATTCTTTTTAGGATATGGATTCCCCTGCCCCCTGCCCCCTGCCCCCTGCCCCTCTGCATTGTCCCATGGTCCCCAGTCAAATGCGCCAGACGGACCAAAAAGGGCAATAACCGGTGTGCCGACTGCTGCAGCAATATGCATTGGTGCAGAATCAACTCCAAAAAATAAATCAGATGCCTCTGATATTGCCCCAAGTTGCTTTATTGTTGTCTTTCCGCATAGGTCAATAAGCCGTGATGCGTGATGCGTGATGCGTGATGAAACTAAAGACAATATCGTTCTTGCCTTTTCTACTTCACGAATATCAGGGGATGAAGTAATAATTACAGCCGCACCCCGCTCAAGCAGCCAGACTATCACCTCTGCCATAGCCTCATCTTTCCAACACTTAAAAAGCCACCTTGATGTTGGATGGACATGCACGATTGCGTTATACGTAATGCGTGATGCATCAGGTGTAAGTATCTTTTTAATGAAAAGCCTGTCTTCTTCCGGAATATAGAAATCCACAGAGAGGTTCTCTGTGTTTATTCCAAATCCTTTCACAACCCCAAGATTTTGTAAAACAGTGTGTTTTCTTCCCTCAGGCTCGGCGGATAAATGGGTATACATATATTTCTTGCCGATAAAGCCTTTTCTAAACACCCGTCCAAGCCTGTATCCTGCCCTTGATGCAAAGGACATGATCGCTGCCCTGTCACCGCCTGTTAAGTCAACTGTCATATCAAAGCCTTTTTGCCTGATTGTTTTCAGGAAACTTACCTCTTTGGCATATCGCTTAATGACAGGAAGGATTTTTACTCCCCTATCCAGTACAATCAGTTCACCTATTAAAGGATTTCCTTTCAGAACATCCTCTGTCCCTGCGTTTACAAGCACCGATATACTGGCATCGGGGAATGTATCTTTTAATGCCCTTATTGCAGGTATTATCAGGAGGACATCACCGATGTGGCGGAGTTTAATTATAAGGATTTTTTTTATACCTTTAAATTCGGTCAATTTAAATACCGTTATACGTGTGCGTTATACGTGATGCGTGAGAAAATTATATTATATATAGTACGCATCGCGCACACGCATCACGGTCTTTTCAACATCTCCCACAGTTTTGCATACTTTGAAAAAGTGTATGAGGAATAAAGACATGAGAGGATAAGTCCTGCATAACCATCCATAAAACCCTTTTGCAAAACAAACATCTTTAAAAAAGTAAACACAGGCCGCAGGAGCAAATCTGCACTGCCAATAGTCCTGTCATTTTTAAACATTTCTTCCGCTGCCAGTGTTGAATATCTGTCCATCCTTTTCAGATAGTCACTTATATCCCTGTATGTATAATGCTCCAACGGATTTTTCAGGTAACCAACATTGCCATCAACCTGAACTGCCTCATGCACAGCCCTTTCATTAAATCCACCAGCATTCTTTCTGTATAACCTTAAATTATAGTCAGGATACCATCCGCAATGTCTTATCCATCTGCCGCCAAAAAAATTTTTACGGGGGGTTTTATAACCTGCACAGTCATTTCTCTTCAATGCCTCTTCTATTTCTTCCCTTAATTCAAACGTTACCCTTTCGTCTGCATCAATATTCAAAATCCAGTTATTCCTAGTCCTGCCTGCAGTCAGATTCTTCTGTCTGCCAAAGCCAAACCATTCGTCAATAAATACCTTAGCGCCAAATGCCCTGCATATATCAACTGTCCTGTCAGTGCTTCCTGAATCAGAAACAAGTATCTCATCAGCCCATTTCACGCTTTCAAGGCATGTATGGATATTTTTTTCTTCATTAAGGGTTATGATGGTAACGGAAATCTTTTGCATAATATATAAGGCTCATCGCGTAAGAGTGTGGGTAAAAAAAGCCGTAAAGCAATCATAACATAGCATAGAATAAGAGGAAAAAGAAGTTTTAAATGAGTTGTTTTTGCTTGACCTGACTCATAACTTTCCCTATAATCTGCACAAATATACGCATGCAACATAAAAAAGAATGTTAAAAGTAAAAGAAAAATATGATAGACCCAGACGAACAATTAAGACGTGATAGAGAGCGTGAATCAAAAGAAGCAATGGATTCACTTCAAAAATCTGATGAAGATTTATTGAAAGAAATCTTTATTTGCTCAAATGACCATCTTGCCCACAATCAATCAACCCGTATAAGTCGGAGCCTTGCATATTTTTCATCTCTCCTTATTAAATTGTCTCGACAAGCTGAAGAATCTACAAAAAGAATTGTAAAGCTTACGAAAATACTTACTTATTTGACTTGGGCTATCGCTATACTCACAACCATATTGGTTCTTGTAACTTTCTTTGAATTCCCGAAGAAGACGATATTCAGCAATCAAGAGACAAATCAAACCTATCAGAAGACAAAACAAAATCAAGCGGATAAGCCAAATGAAAATCATAAATAACCTCCTTTTAACAACTGGCTTGACTGGACAGGAAATAGCCTCGGCACTTTTCCATCTGCCCATTGCCCCTGCCAGTCAGCCAGAGCGTTAGAAGTAAGAATTAAAGGAAAGGGAATAAAGGGGACGGTTCTATTTAAATGAAAAATAATGCGACTCGACTAAGGAAATGAAAAGAATAAATAGAACCGTCCCCTTTATTCTTTCCCCTTTATTCTTCTCCGCTGAACCACGGCGTTATGTGCTAAAATATAAATAAAATCAGGAGGTGGTAATAATGTTAACGTTACATAAAAAAATAGTGCTTGATGAGCAACAGAAACCATTTGCCGTTCAAGTACCTATTGAGGAGTTTGAACGATTAGAGGAAGTTATAGAAAACTATGGGTTATCAAAATTGATTGACGATGTTAGTAATGATGAAAGACTCTCGGTAGAAGATGCGAAAAAATATTATCAATCATTGAAGACTGATGTGGAAAATTGAGTATACCAAACGTTTTCTCAAAGAACTATCAGGCTTGCCAAAAGAAATCCAGAGCCGAGCAGAAGGCATAGTTTTTCAAGAATTATTGACTGCAAATCCTTTTTCGCTGGGATATATTGAACGTATGAAAGGTTATCCAGATAAATACAAGATTCGGGTTGGAGACTACAGAATCGGAATCACTATTGATAAGAAAAATAACTTGATAATTTGCCAGCGCATTGCTAATCGCAAAGATATATACAGAATATTTCCATGAATTTCACATAACAAGTCGCTCGTGCGAGAAAGAAAACAGAAAGAAAACAGGGACAGCGACCATTTAAATAAAAAGGAGTGTCTAACAAAACACTCCAGCGAGAAGAAAACAGGGACAGCGACCATTAGAAGAAAACAGGGACAGCGACCATTTAAATAAAAAGGAGTGTCTAACAAAACACTCCAGCGGATGGCTTACAGCCACCGCTGACCTTGCGCATTCTCCCTTCGCTTCGCTCAGGGAGAATGCGGAGTTAAGCCGGAACTCCGCATTGAGCATCGGACCTGTTAGGTTTGGACGTTGGGTTTTGAGTTAATTCAGTTTAACTGCCTCATCTATCAGCATTACAGGGATGTCTTCCCGTATAGGATACATAAGTTTGCATGCATCGCAGATAAGCCCATCCCCTTTTTCTGTGAGTTTTATATCACCCTTGCATTTTGGGCATGCAAGTATCTCCAGAAGTTTTTTATCAATAGGCATAATACCCTCCTCTCCCTGCTTAATGCCTGCAGGGACATGTTTTGAAATTAGATTCTTATATCTGAATCTTTAATTTTATTCCATGAATTCATTTCTGAACCCTTTCTGATATATTCAATGCCGCCTATAAGACCCAATAAAACTGATACTGAAAAACCTGCAAGTGAGATGCTTATTGCCTGTGCATCAGTTACGCCTACCTTTGTAAATAAATATACAAATGCACCTTCTCTCAAACCAAGTCCTGCCAGAGACACAGGTATCATTGAAATGGTTACGGCAACAGGCACAAAGAGATAAAAATATCCTATTGGAACGGTCATGCCAAGACCTGCTGATATCAGATAAAATGTTGCAATACCAATAATCTGTATAATAAATGATACTGCAAATGCCTTTAGAATAATCAGGGGTTCATTTTTATACAGCATGACAGCATTGTAAATGGATTCTACCTTTTCATTTATACCAAAAAGTTTCATCCTCCCTATCATCAAAAGTGCCCACTTATGAAGACCTTCGTTCCACAAGATAATTACCGTAAAAAAAAATATTACGGCAAGTGTTATTATGAAGAACGGGACATATGTTTCCCTGACATATTTGTAGCCAAAGATGAGAGAAACCGTTGCAATAACAACAAGTGCAAAAAAGCCGGTAAACCTGTCCAGAAATACAGTGGCAAGTGAATTGCCGCCTTTCCCTGAGGATTTATAGAGGTAATAAGTTTTTACCACATCACCGCCTATTGCTGTCGGCAGGAATATATTAAAGAACATGCCGATATAATAAAGCGAGATGAGTTTTGGAAAAGGCATATGAATCCCTGCCCGCGGCAAAAATAAGGACCACCTGTATGTGGATACAACCTGTGCAAACGCACATAAAAATACCACAAATATAAATACAGAGAGTTCCATAGACCTTATGGTTGCCCAAACATTCCTGATGTCTGCCTTTCTGAATAGATAGGCAAGCAGCAGAACACTTATGGCTATTTTTAAAAG